>Ga0247740_1000976_pt1 | contig 12685 bp, 12 predicted proteins | sample UWRJL148409B2_FD_180942 | JGI IMG/M metagenome (GOLD analysis project Ga0247740, IMG submission 180942) | Plant litter microbial communities from Arlington Agricultural Research Station in Wisconsin, United States - UWRJ-L148-409B-2 | ecosystem: Environmental > Terrestrial > Plant litter >...
CCGTGGGCGCGACCAAGGTCGTTTCGACCAAAGAAATCCCCAGCGATTGGGAAGGGGTCGACGCGGGTCCGGAAACGATCGCGGCCTTCCGCAAGATCATCGTCGGAGCGAAGACCGTCATTTGGAACGGCCCGGTCGGCGTGTTCGAGATCGACGCTTCCGCCAAGGGCACGATCGCGGTAGCCGAAGCGCTCGCAGAAGCCACGGCGGCGGGCGCGACCACGATCATCGGCGGTGGCGACTCGGCATCGGCGGTGAAGAAGGCGGGTGTTGCCTCCAAGGTGTCGCACGTCTCCACCGGTGGCGGCGCTTCGCTCGAGTTCCTGGAGGGCAAAGTGCTCCCGGGCGTCGCGGCCCTGACCAACAAGTAATTCGCGAGTGCGCGACGCGCGGCATGGCCCGACTCGGCCGTGCCGTAGCGCCGCGCGCGATCAGCCGAATTCGGCGCGCTCGACGCGCATCAATAGCGCGGGGCCGTCTGGTGTCGTCAGCTCGGTGATGCGCCGAAAGCCCGCCTTCTCGTAAGCGCGAATGGCGCGTCCGTTTTGCGGTGATGGATCCGTTTGCACCCGTGTCACCTCGGGGTCGCTGAACAAAGCGGCAACGAATTGACGCACCATGCTCGAGCCCAAGCCTTGCCCGAGTTGCTCGGCATTGGCCAAGAACTGATCGATGCCGCGCGCGCCGGGGTCGGTTTCATCGGTCCACCACTCGGGGTCCGCGCTCATCACTCGGTACACCTGGATGTAGCCGACGGGCTCTCCGTCCAAGTAGGCGAAAAACATTCGAATCACCGGTGAGTCGAGATCCGCGGCGTAGGTTTCGAGCACATATTCGAGATCCCGCTGCTCGTCCCACCACTCGGCCACGTGGGCTCGATTGAGCCAATCGTGCAGTAGTGGCAGGTCGGCGCGGGTGAGCGGGCGGAAGCTGAATGCGCGCGGCATCCCTCCATCTTACGCCGCGGGTGGCCCAAAAGCCGCGCCTGAATTGCCGACGCACGGCCTGCGTTCTACAGCTCACTCCGTGCATCAGTGGACCAAGCGGGCGCTGCTATTGTTGGCTCTGATCGGCTTTGGCTTGGGGGTAGACGCCTTTTTCATCGAGCCCGCGCGTCTGGTGGTCAACCGACGGGAGCTGCGGCTCCCTCGCTTCCCCGCTGAGCTCTCGGGCATGCGCGTCGCGCTGCTGTCTGACCTGCACGTGGGCTCGCCACACTGGGGGCTTTCGCGCCTGCACGAGCTGGTCTCGCGCGTGAACGCCGAAAAGCCCGATCTGATCTTGCTCGCGGGCGACTACCTGATCAACGACATCTGGTTCGGCACTCACGTCGCAGCCGATCCTATCGCCGCTGAGCTCGCTCAATTGCATGCGCCCCTCGGCGTGTTTGCCGCGCTCGGTAATCACGACTGGTGGAACGATGGACCCAAGGTGCGGGCGGCGCTCGAAGCACATGGGGTCACGGTGCTCGACGACGAAGTGCGACGCCTCCGTTTCAATGGCAAGGAGTTCTGTCTGCTGGGCGTGCGTGACGAAACCCAGCGCGTGCGCAGCGCCCAGAGCGTGCTCGATCTGGCCGTGCCAGGCATCCCGCTGATCGTCTTGGTGCACGAACCCGACTTGTTTGCGGACTTGGACGAGCGCGCGACGCTCACGTTGGCGGGCCACACCCATGGTGGCCAAGTGGATTTGCCCTTGCTCGGGCGAAGCGTCGTGCCTTCGCGTTACGGCGCGCGCTATGCGGCCGGGCACATCGTCGAGGGCGGACGCCACTTGTTCGTCACGACTGGTGTAGGCACCAGCATCATTCCGGTGCGCTTTGGCGTGCCGCCGGAGATCGCCCTGCTCACGCTGCACTGAGGCCGAAGCGTTCGCGCGCCGGAGCGCTACAGCAAGCTCTTCGCTTCTCGCCGGATCCAGCTGCGGAAGGCGGCAATTTCCGGCCGCTTGAAGTTCTCACGCGGTCCGACCAGGTAGTAAGCGAGGCCCGTTGCAACGGGGGCGACCTTGGGAAAGGGCAGCACCAAATGCCCGAGCGCGAGCTCGTCCAACGCCAATGAGCGGCGCGCGAGCGCCACGCCTTGGCCGCGAAGGGCCGCTTCTACGACCATGCTCGAGTCGGTGAGCAGTGTATAGCGAGGCGCCTCGGGCGGACGCCGCCGTTGCGCCGCGAACCAACGCGGCCAGGCGTCGAGGTGACTGTCTTGCAGCAAGCTGTGACGCTCCAGGTCGGCTGGGCTCTTCAGCTTGTGACGGGCCGCGAAGGCGGGAGAGCAAACCGCGAGCCAAGCGTCATCTGCCAGCTTCTCTTTGAACAGTTTTGGATAGTGACCGCTGCCGAAGCGGATGCACAAGTCGATGGGTTCGAGCTCGAAGTCGACCAGCGACTCGGTTGCGGAGACGCGCACCTCGACCTCGGGCTGCAAGGCCAAAAAGCGCCCCAAGCGCGGCACCAACCAACGCGTGCCGAACGAGGGCAGAGTGCTGAGTGCGACGACCGGACGCAGCGCGCGGGCCCGTTCACGTAGCCGCTGATTGGCCTGTTCCAGGCGCGCGAAGATTTGACGGAGCTCACTGGCCCAGGCCTGGCCTGCGTCGGTCAGCGCGAGTTTTTGCGGCATGCGCCGGAACAACGGGGTACCGAGCTCGGCTTCGAGCGCACGAATTTGATGGCTGACTGCGGTCTGGGTGACGTGCAGAGCGCGAGCCGCGGCCGTGAAGCTGAGCCGCTGCGCCGCCGCGTCGAACACCTGCAGCGCGTGGAGCGAGGGTAGTCTGGGTGGGGCCAAGTGAGCGCCCGGTGGGTCCGGCATGAGTTTTTCTCATGTACCATGGGAAAGATGCGCTTTCAGCCCGCTCCGCGCGCAGGTAGCGCCAGCAGCATGAAGCTATATCGGTTTCGCTACAGTCCATACGCTCGCAAGGTGCAAATGCTGCTCGACTTGCTGAGTACCGAGTACGAGCTCGTCGAGCTTTCTTACACCGATCGCGCTCAGCTCGCGGAGATCACGGGCGGCTACATCCAAGTCCCCGTGCTGCAAACCGACGACGGCCGCGCGATCGTCGAGTCGCGCTCGATCTGCGAGTATTTGTTGGCCGGCCCGGGTGGGGCGGGGCTCTTGCCGGCGCCGCTCCAAGGGCCGATCTGGGCGTACGCGGACTTCGCCGATGGTCCGCTCGAAGACGTGCTGTTCCGCCTCGCATCGCCGGATATTCGCGATGCTTGGCCCAGTAGCGCCGAGCGTGGCTTGTACGTTTACATCAAGGAGCGCAAGTTCGGCGCGGGCTGTGTAGATGCGTGGCAACGCGATCGCGTCCAGCTGATCACTCGCGCGCAAGTATTGCTTTCTCCGACACTGCAGACGCTCGCCCAGGTCCCGTTTTTGTTCGGCGACCGGCCGACGCTGGCGGACGCCGCGCTGTACGGAAATTTAGCGATGCTGAACGAGGCCAATCCGCGGCTCTTGGCTCAGATCAATGACGCGCTGCCGGTCTACGCGCGTCGCGTCGAGGCCAGCGTGCTGCGCTGAGAGCGTCAGCTGGGCGCAAGCTTTGCGGGCTCGCTGCGCGAGGCGCGACGCTTGGGCTTCGCGTCCAGCCCGAGCTCGGCGACGAGCGCGGGTGTCGCCGCGAATACGGCCTCGACCAGTGAACGTGCCTGTCGCAGCGCGAGCTCGAGCGAGGCCGCCGCGACGCTCACCGCTTCACGCAACTCGAGCGCTTGCGCCTCGGGCAGCGGGCGCGGGGTCAGGGCTTCGCGCAACGTGCGCTCCGACGTCTTGGCGGCCTCGAGCAGCGGAGGCAGAAACGCATACTCGGGGTCACTGCACAGCCGCCGCACGTAGCTCGATTCGGCTCGGCGCTCGAACTCCAACCAAAAGTTGTGCGCGGTGCTACCCGGGCGTCGCAAGGTCCCGAAGCGCTGGTGTGGAAACAATGCCTCGACCAAGGGCCCATTGGCCGAGACATTGGCGACGATCGCGTCGAACACGCCTTCTATCGCGTCGGCCCAGGCGTTGGACAGGGCTTCGCTCTTCACTTTGCGTTGACTCGCAAATTCAGGCAACGGGGCTGCGGCGAGCAGCGAGCGCTGCACGCTTTCGACCGCGCTCGTCACTCGCCGCGCGGCGCTCTCTAGCCAGCCGCGCTCTTCGGCGGCTTCGTCGTGGGCGCTGTCGAAGCGCGCACTGGCTGCCGCCAGGCGCTCGACGGTTTGGCTGCCGAATGCACTCAGGTCTTGTGCTTCTTGGATGCTGAAGGAGCCCATTTTCAGCCCGTACCCTAGTCACAGCCCCGCACGAGCGGGAAGCACCAAGCGTTCAGCCGCCTTCGAACAACGGCACGTATTCGGCGTAACCCGCCTTCTCGAGCTCTTTGACGGGGATGAAGCGCAGTGAGGCGGAGTTGATGCAATAACGTAGACCCGTGGGCGCGGGGCCGTCGTCGAACACGTGCCCGAGGTGAGAGTCTCCGTCTTTGGAGCGCACCTCCGTGCGTGCCATGCCAAGCGTGCTGTCGGTATGAGACACGATTCGTGTGGCCTCTACCGGCCGCGTGAAGCTCGGCCAGCCCGTGCCCGATTCGAACTTATCGCGCGAGCTGAACAAGGGCTCGCCCGTCACGATGTCGACGTATAGGCCCTGCTCGTGATTGTTCCAAAACTCGTTTCGAAATGGCGGTTCGGTCGCTTCGTTCTGCGTTACGTCATACGAGAGTGAACTGAGCCGCTGTTTGATTTCGGCTTTCGGAGGCTTGGCATAGGTGCGCTTGGAGAGCGCCGTGCTGCTAGCGGGCGCACTCTTGGGCAAGCTTGCTTCCGTGTTGGTGGCAGCGGCGCGTTCACTGCGTTGACAGCCGGCGAGCACGCCGAGACCCGCGAAAGCCAAGGCGGCGGCGCCGACGCGGCTGAGGGTGAGATGACGCATGACCAGAGTACGCGCCAACGACCGTGCTGGTTACCGGCCGCGCGCGGAGAGCCGCTCCGCCCAGGCGCCAACGAGGCGTTTGGTGGATTCGTCATGGACCAGCAGCAGCTCGCTCAGCACCGCCGTGGCCCGCTCCGCCTTGGCCCAAGCGGCACGATGCCCCAGCGTATCCGGTGCGGTTCTAGATAGTTCCAGCGCGTCGACCAGCCACGCGCTGACTTCGCGAATGCGGTCGAGCTCGACTTGCAGCGCGCCTTGATTGTCGCGCACGACGAACAATGCTCGGGCGATGCCGAGCAGATCACGGACGGTGTCTCGAGGCAGTTGTTTCGTGCTCACTCGGCTGCGGTACTGGATTTATGTTCAGTAGTAAATGCTTTCGTTCGTACCGCGAAAAGCGCCTGGAGGGGTGTGTTCCGGGCTTTGAGCCGCTCTCGGCGGCGCTTCGCCCGCTGACCCAAAAAATCTCAGTCACGCCCGCGCATCGCTCACCACTGCGTCGTTATCGCCACGGTAGATTGATCACCCGTGCGTCAACGCTGACGCAGGCAGCGTGCATTCGAGTGTTCGAGTCGTGGTAACCGCGATAGCTCGGCCGAATCAGCTGGCCATGCTGTAAGCTCGCGTCGAGGAGGCATTCAAACTGTGACAGTGCGCGATCGAGGGCCAGGGCCCCGAGCGGTTCCGAACGCCGTGGAGCTTGCGAGCCCGCCGCGCGTGTCGAGTTCGAGCTTTCCCCCGAGTCCGCTGTCTCCGCCGATGGCCGGTCAGTACCGTGTCTTCTCCAAGTACCGCCTGATCGCCCGCCTCGGAAGTGGGGGCATGGCCGAGGTATTCCTCGCGGTCACGGGCAGTCCGCGCGGCTTCAACAAGCTTCAGGTGTTGAAGGTGCTGCGCCCGGATTTGCCCGAGCAGGAGCGCGCCGATTTCGTGCGCATGTTCCAGGACGAAGGTCGGCTCGCGGCCAGGTTGAGCCACCCCAACATCGTGCAGTCGTACGAGGTCGGGTCGGAAGAGGGCCACGAGTTCATCGCCATGGAGTACCTCGAGGGACAGCCCTTGAGTAACGCGCAAGGGCGCTCTTGGGCCCACGATGGCGTCGGGTTTCCGCTCGACCTGCAGCTGCACGTATTCTGTCACGTGCTCGAGGGGCTCGACTACGCACACACGCTGACCGACTACGACGGTCGGCGCCTCAACATCGTGCACCGCGACGTGTCACCGCAGAACGTGTTCATCACCTACGGTGGGCACACCAAGCTCGTGGATTTCGGCATCGCCAAGACACTCGAGTCGAGCAAGACGCGCGCGGGCGTGGTCAAGGGCAAGGTGCCCTACATGTCACCGGAGCAAGTGCTGGGCGGTGCGATCGACCACCGTGCCGACTTGTTCAGCGTGGGGGTGATGCTGTGGGAAGCGATCGCGCGGCGCCACATGCACGGGACGGCCTCCGTTTACGAGATTTTGAGGCGTTTGGTGCAAGGCGAGCTGCCTCAAATCCGCGAGGCGGTGCCGGATGTGCCCGAAGCACTGGAGCGAATTCTGGCGCGCGTGCTCGCGCTGAAACCGGAGCATCGCTATCCGGATGCCGCCGCCTTTCGCGAAGACCTCGTGAGCTATCTCGAGGGCCGCAGAAAAGTGACGACGCGAGAAGTCGGCGAAAGCATCTCGCAATTGTTTGCCGAAGAGCGCCGCGAGATCAACGAGGTCATTCGCGGCGCGATGACCGAAGCGACCGACGTGCAGTTCGACTCGGGGCAGCTGAACGCGGTTCACTTGCTGCCCACGCTGCAAATGCTTGCGTCGCGCGCGATCACTGGTCACAACACCGGTCCCAAGACCGCGCCCACGACCGTGCCGACGGCCCCGTCGCCGCCGCAGCTCAGCTCGGCCCCGCCAGTTCAAATGGTCACACCCGCTTCGCCCCCTTCGGTTGCTCAGGAGCGCAAACTCGTCGGCCCGATTCTGGCTGCGATCGTTGCGGCTGGCGTCGTGCTCGCGCTGGTCTTCAACGGCTCGCACAAGCCAAGCACGCTGCAGCCTGCTGCTTCCGGGTCGAGCGGGTACGGCCCGGCCAGCGCTACCGTGCGCGTCGACATCCGCGCTCAACCGGAAACCGCGGCTTTATTGCTGGACGGCAAGCCACTCGGCGCAAATCCCTACTCAGGTACTCACGCGCGTGATGGCGGAAAGCACGAGCTGAGCGTCAGCGCTGCCGGCTTCGAGCCGCGCACGATGTCCATCCAGTTGGATCATGATTTGGATCTGGCCGTGGGGCTGGCTCGCAGCTTGGCAACCCCTGCTGAAACGAACGCCCCCGCGCGCATCAACGCGAAGAAGGCGCCCGCCCTCGCTGTCCCGGCCGCGAACGTTGCGGGTAAGAAACCTGGCGACCCCGAGCCCTACCGCGATCTGCCGACGCGCAAGGCGACTCGCGCCGCGCCTCCGCTTGACACTAGCGAGTCACCTTGGTGAGCTCTTTTATCGCTCATCTCTCCTTCCTTCACTGGCACGTGGCGAAAAATGGCAAAACTCAAACCGTTTGCGCGAGGCAGCTTCCTCGCTTTGCTCGTTGTGCATGCCTCCTTGACGATTGGTGTCGCGCACGCTGACGACGCGGATCGCGAGGCCCGCGAACGCTACGAGAGCGCGGTCAAACTGTATGAAGACGGAGCGTATGACGCGGCTCTCGTCGAGCTGAACCGTGCCGCTGAATTGAGGCCTTCGTACAAGCTGTATTACAACATTGGCCAGGTCCGCTTTGCCATGCACGACTACGCCGCGGCCATCGAGGCTTATCGCCAATACTTGGACAAAGGCGGCGATAAAGTCCCCGGCGCGCGCCGAGAACAGCTGAAAAAGGAGCTCAATACTTTAAACCAGCGCGTCGCCAAGCTGAACGTGGAGACAGACGTCGCGGGCGCCGAAGTGTTCGTCGACGACGTGCTGGTCGGCTCGACGCCACTTGCGGCACCGGTCGTGGTCAATTCCGGCATTCGACGAATCGCGGTGCGTCACCCGGACTACGTGCCGCAGGTGCGACGCTTGAACATCGCCGGTGGTGTGCAAGAGAGAGCCAGCTTCGTGCTGGTCAACGGGGGCGCCGCCGTTGCCAGCCCCGCTTCGGTCACGCCCGACGCGCCCGCGAGCCGTGCGGCGCCGAGTGCAAATTCAACTGTCGGCGATCGCGCGCTCGGCGTGTCGACTCCGCCCGCCCCGGCGCCCGGCAAATCCAGCGCTGCGTCACCGAGCGCGCGTGGTGTCCCCTGGTTGGGCTGGGCAATCACGGGCGCGCTGGCCGCTGGCGCGACGGTCACCGGTGTGATCACGATGTCCAGAAACTCGTCGCTCGCCGATGATCGGAAGACGCTCGACGCGAGCCCAGCCGATCTCGACTCGAAGGCCTCGAAAGTGCGCACTTTGGCCGTCGTCACCGACGGGCTCGCGATAGCGGCATTGGTGGCGGGCGGAGTGAGCCTTTGGCTCACGCTCGGCTCTTCGAACGAGGCGAATGCTCAGCCCCAGCAGAAGGCCAATCCAAAGTCCCTCCGACTCGGCTTCGGGCTGGGGGGACTCAGCATGAAAGCGGCATTTTGACGATGGCGTCCGAAGAACGAACCCCAGCCGGGCGCCAGTTGCGAACCTGGCTGACCAGTGCCTGCCTGCTCGGGCTGATCTCGACTTCGAGCTGCAACGCCGTAGTGGACACCAAGGGCCGCGAGACGTGCAGCGACAGCAGCGAATGCAGCGCGCGCTACGGTGAACCGAGCGCTTGCGTCGAGTCGGCGTGCGTCCGGCTCTTGACGCCCCAGTGCACGGAGGTCTGGCCCAACGACGCCCTGACGAAAAAGAACGTGATTCTGATCGGCTTCGTCGGAGCGTTGGAGGGCGGCTTCGCGAGCTACGGCGGCCCGACCAAAGAAGGAGCCGAGTTGGCGCTCACGCAAATCGAAGTGCTGAGCAACGGTTTGCCCGCGGCGCCCGACGGCGGTGGGCAACGGCAATTGGCCATGTTGGTGTGCGACCACGGGTCGGACGTCAGCGCCGTTGCCCGGCACTTGGTGGACAACGTGCACGTGCCGATGATCATCGGCGACTCGTTCAGCACCCCCACCTTGACGATGTTCGACGAGGTGGCGCGCCCAGCCGGCGTGCTCGTGCTTTCTCCCTCTGCGACGAGCCCGGGCCTCACCACGCACGAAGATGACGGCTTGCTCTGGCGCACGTCCCCTTCCGACGTGGTGCAGGTAGAGTTGCTCAAGTACTTGGTGGTGGATGTCGACAAGGTGCTGCGTGACTCGGGCGTGGTTTCCGAGGACCAGCGCACCAAGATCGCGATGCCCACCAAGAAGGACAGCGCAGGCATCGGTCTCGCCAATGCCGCGGCAAAGTTGAGCGACGACGCCGCGATACCGGCCCCGGTGGTCGACGTTGGCTTTCCGTATCAGTACGAAAATCCGGATGAGCAGCCCGGCAATCCGATCGATTGGCCACTGCATATCAGCAAGATTTTGGAGTACGGGCCGCACATCGTCTTGGCCATGGGTACCGGCGAGTTCGTCACCTCGATGCTGCAGGGCATCGAAGACGGTTGGGACGCCAAGAACCCGAATTTGCCTCGCCCTTGGTACCTGATGCCAGAAGGGGACAAGGTTTCCGAGCTCGGGGTGCTGGTCGGAAAAAATCGCAGCTACGGACTCAACGAGCGCATCGTCGGCACCGCGCCGGGCGCACGGCGGTCTCGGCTCTTCGATAGCTTCAGCACCGCCTTCCAAGGAACGTTCGACCAACGCGAGCCCGGCAACTTGGCCGAATTTGGCTACGACGCGGCGTACCTGGCGGCATACGCGATAGCAATTTCGAGGAAGGCCAACCCGACGGGGCGTGAACTGGCGGAGGCGATGAAGCACATGAGCTGCCACGACAAGCCGCCCGTTCCGGTGGGCCCAACTGGCTTCAGTGGCCACTTCCGCGACGCCGCAACCGATGGCTGCATCGACTTCGACGGGGCGAGTGGCCCGCTCGACTTCAATCCAGACACGGGCGAAGCCCTGAGTGACATCGGAATGTGGTGCGTTCGGCGCAACCCGGACGGGAGTTACGGTTTCGAGCCGCCGCTCGACAGCTACTACTCGGTCAACGACAGCGCGGTGGCCGTGGACCCCGGCAAGGCGCCTCTCGATTTGAGCAAAGCGGGCTGGTGCGCGCCCAAGAAGTGAACGCTCGCGCTTTTGTCGTATACTCGCGGCCCGACCAATGGCGCTGCACCCATGACCGATACGCTCGCGCGGCCCTTGCCGGTCTTGGTCAGGTACTCGAAGGTACGGGTCACCGTGAGCCAAGGGCCGGACTTGGGCGTTGCGCGCGAGCTGGTCGGCAACACGTTGCGGGTGGGTAGCTCGTCGGACAACGACCTCGCGCTGACCGACAACACGGTCTCGCGCCGCCATTGCGCGATCGAGCCACTCGCTTCGGGGTTTCGCATTCGCGACGAGGGCTCGATGAACGGCGTGTTCATCGGCACCGTGCGGGTCTTCGACGCGATCGTCAGCGGCACCGTGCAAGTCGCTTTGGGTGACACCGTGCTCACGATCGAGCCGTTGTCGGAGGTCGTGGCTCGTGAGCAGGCGGTCACCGACCGCTTCTGCAACTTGCTGGGCCGTTCCCCGCGCATGCGCGAACTATTCGCTGATTTGGCGCGCATCGCGCCGACCGACGTCACGGTCTTGATCGAGGGCGAGACGGGCAGCGGCAAGGAGCTGGTTGCGGAGTCCGTGCACGCCGCGAGCCTGCGCGCGCAGGGCCCGCTCGTGGTGTTCGATTGCAGCGCGGTCGCGCCCACCTTGGCCGAGAGCGAGCTGTTCGGACACGAGCGGGGTGCATTCACGGGAGCCGTTACGTCACGGCCCGGCGTGTTCGAGCAAGCCGATGGCGGCAGCATCTTCCTGGACGAGCTCGGTGAGTTGCCGAAAGACCTGCAGCCGAAGCTGCTGCGCGTACTGGAAAGGCGTGAAGTGCGTCGCCTTGGTTCGCAGCGGACCATCCCCGTCGACGTGCGGCTGATCGCCGCGACCAACCGCAATTTAGCGGCCGAGGTGCAGCGCGGGAACTTTCGGGAAGACTTGTACTTCCGCTTGGCCGCGGCTCACGTGCGCGTCCCGCCGTTGCGCGACCGGATGGAAGACCTGCCCTTTCTGGTCGAGCATTTTCTGGCTCGTACCAAGCCTCCCCGCAGCTTGTCCGATATCCCGCCCCAGGTTTGGGCGATGTTCAACGCGCACCGCTGGCCGGGCAACGTGCGCGAGTTGTGGAACGCCGTGCAGCGTTTCATCGTGACGCCCGAGCGTGTGATGTCGGCCGAGTTCGCTCAGTCACCCGCGCGTGACTCTCGCCCGCCGAGCGTCGACCCCGCAACTCTGCAAGCTTTGCCGGTGGCCCGCCGTGAGGCGAGTGAAGCGTTCGAGCGCGGCTACCTCGAGGCCCTCCTCAAGCGCACCGATGGAAACGTCAACCGCGCGGCGGCGATCGCCGAGGTGTCGCGGCAGATGGTGCAAAAGCTGATGCGCAAGTACGGCATCGACTGAGCTTCATGGCTTGCGCACGCGGTCCTCGCGTGCGAGACGCGCGGCCAGCGAGAACAGACGCGCGTCATGGCCGGCAGCAAGCCGATCGTAGAGTGCGGCCGCTTCTACCTTGTTGCCGCTGAACGCGGCGCCGAGCGCTGCGCGTTCGAGAGCGTCGCTCGACCGCGAAGGAGCACGCGCGAGGTCTTCCGTGGGCGCGGAGCTGACGCTGGCGAGGAGCGGCGGTTTGCTCGTGACGCCGGCTTGTTTGGCAATGGGCACACTGGGCGCTGCCGCCGCCCGTACGGGGGCACTCGCCGCCGCCGCGACCGTACGGGCGCGCGGCATCCACCAGCTGGCGACCGCGGCCAGCAGCAGCAGCATGAGCAGCGTAATCTGCCGCGGTAAGCTGCCGCGACGAAATGCGGCCAGCGGTTTGGCGAGCCAATTGCGCCGGGCCTGGGCCGGCTCCACCGCGGCCGTTGCCGCTGGCGCCATGACGCTTGCGAGCTGCGCTGCGCGCTCCCTCAGCGCGCCGCCGTCATAGAGCGTGGAGGCCATATCGAGCGTTCCCGACAGTGCAAACGTTCTTGGAGCCGCTATTTCATGGCTTTGGACGCCGCTCGGCGTCGGGCCGGCGACCGACCCCGCACGTAGCGAGGCGAGCGTGCTCTCCGGCACCTCCAGCCGTTGCGTACGGTGCTGCATGGCCCGAGACAGGTCGAAGAGCTGGGTCTGCATTTGGTCGGTGCGCGAGAGATCGGGGAGTCGGTGCGAGGTGCGGATCGCGGCCGCGAGCGGGGTGGTCCTGGACCCGTTGCTTTCGCTCGTGATGGCGATGCAGCCCGCGCCGAAGAACAGATTACAGGGCACCGGCAGCGGAACGAAGGCGGTGCCGACCTCCAAGCCCGGCACGAAAATGTTACTGCCGGGTGAGACGGCGGCAACATGCAAGCGCTGCCCGTCGAAGGCGAGGTAGAAGTGCGCGCCTTGCACGTCTGCGGCAGTGATCGCCCAATCCGCGAGTGAGCCCACCGAGAACGGCGGTACCGCGGCTCCGACAGAAAAAACCCGCTTGGTGCGCGAGCTCGCGCCGGCGATGACACTCAGTACGATATCGTTCATGGTTCGATCCTCACGGCGCCGCCGCCTGCCCGACTGGGACGGAAACTGCGCGCGCCCGGCCGGCAGGGGCTT
>Ga0247740_1000977_pt1 | contig 12680 bp, 16 predicted proteins | sample UWRJL148409B2_FD_180942 | JGI IMG/M metagenome (GOLD analysis project Ga0247740, IMG submission 180942) | Plant litter microbial communities from Arlington Agricultural Research Station in Wisconsin, United States - UWRJ-L148-409B-2 | ecosystem: Environmental > Terrestrial > Plant litter >...
CTAATTCGATACTCAGCAAAGCTTATCCGGAAGATTGATAGTACCCGCGGTCCTAGCAACCCAGCTCGTCTTTGCGACTTGCGACGCATTACATACCATTGCTCTGGTACGCGACTTGGGCGTTGCTCAGCGCGAATATCTCATAGTCGTCGGCGTGTGATATCGAAGGATCGATGGGTTTCAGGACGTCGAGCTCCGGAGTAAGCATTTTGAAGGGTGTCGTCTTTGCTGGAGCATGTTGCCCACAGACATGGTCGACTTGACGAGAGCGCGTCGAACCGCGGCGGCGGCGAAGGCGGCGTAGAAAGAGGCACGTGCACGCGGGGCGCTAGTTTGGCCTATTCAGCCCTATGCCATCCGCACGCGATCACCAGGATGGAAGCTGTTTTGGTGTCACTACTAATAGGTCACAGCGCGGTACTGCGCTGCTACAATGGATCCGGCATTGCATTTTACTTTCGAGATGCTTAATTGTGCGAATAATTTTCTCAAAGGTCTTCTGAGCAGGCGTCCGACGAAAACACCCCCAATTCATGATCCGGCACCAGTCGGCACTGCAAGTTGACCACGTCGTTGGTCTGAGATGACGACTGAAAACAGGCAATGAAGGCTATTGCTCAAGAAGCATGCTCTCACCAATTAACATATCCATTCACAGTGATGCAGCGTTGTCAATATGAACGCAAGACAAATAGCTGTAGACTTGTAACCGCCTACGAGGAGGAAGTCCACACTGCTGGCAGCATTCGCACTCGCCAACTTGACCGTCAATTGCTAATAACGTCCAATCTAGATTCTGGAATTGTGGTTCTACCGTTCAACCCGCCGCCGCCATCAATGCCTCCGATCATTGCTGATACGCATCCGCCACACAATTCATCGCGACCACGGGAGGAGTGGCAGACTTGTCGGCCAAAGCCAGGGCAAAAAAGGGAGTGAGAGATGCATGTCAATGGTCAACCTGGACCGGTCGGGCCGTCCAACACCAGACCATTTCAGCCTTATCGTACTTCCAGCGCGCTCCGAGATATCAAGGTTGAAAGCAAGACTGCTCGCTCGATCGAATAGAGTCAGTCAAGAGGCAGAAAGCCCTGATCCTCCGATGCTAGTAACGCCGTGCGAATGTGCGTGTTTGGTGCTCGAGTTGACGAGAGTATCGATCCCACCTATTACGTTCCCCTTGACAGAGCTTCAACGCACGCATACCACATTCGCTCCTCTCGTATCAGCGCACACACAACCACAATGAAGATACGCAACCATGTCGCAATTCATAAAGACTACCTAGGTACCCAAGTCTCGCCTCACAGTGCTATCAAAGCAGCGCCAAGACCCAAAGAACACGCCAAAGTACCTAAGTCGCCTGACGTCGCTACCGCTCAAATTCCAACACCCTCCGACTAGCATCACTGGCTGTCCGATTCCGCTTCGTCTTGATCTCCGCCGTCTCCGCGCCTTCAGGAGTCACCAAAGCTGGCACACTCCCCTTCGACGTATCCACGTCCGCCGTTTCTGCGCCCTCAAGTAGGTCCGCGTCTTTCGCGTTACCCTCCTCTTCTTCGTCGTCTTCTTCTCGACCATGTCTCGCTTCCCTGTCCAACTCTTTTTGTGCTTCGTCCATTCTCCGTCTGACTTCCGCTGCCACACGCATACCGTCAGTAACGATGTTGTCGAGCATGCCCCTAAGGCCTTTGCCAGGAGGAACAACGCCGGCTCCTGCGCCGCCAACGACACCGCTCATGCCAGATGTTACGGCCGCCATTTGCTTGCCGGCGTTCGAGAAGGTTGTCAGATTGGAGGAGCTAGAGGCATGGGAAGGAAGTGGACCGTCGGCGAGACGGAAGGAGGAGGAAAAGCCGACTTCGAAGAACTGTTCAAGAACCTCGTCGGCGAGGATGACCATGCGGAAAGTGGGAAGGGTAATGTAGAGGGGTTTGTTCGGGTCGAGGGCGGCGTTTGCGGCTTCGGCCTTTTCTGTTCTAGCTGCGGGGTCTGATGCGGTCGAAGCATTTCTCTCAAGAGCAGGGGGCTCTTGAGTTGATGGCACCGGTGAGGGAGGACCTTTCTCTTGTTTCGTCGCTGTCGGTGTGATTGGTGCTGACCCAAAGTCGATGAGATCATCTTCGTCGTCACCAATTGCAAAACTGTCGAGGTCTTCCTTAGCCTGATCCACCGACTCGTTGCCTTGGTTGAAATGATGATCCGGATCAGCGTACTCAAAGCACCTTCGGATGAAAGCGGATACACTACTGAGGAACTGCTCATCACGAGTGCTTCGCTCTGGGCTGCCTCCACGCACATCAGTCATCGAAGCGGAAGGACTTGGCGACTTGCTAAGGCCTCTTCTCGACAGGAATAAGAGAGCTTCTGATATCCGGAGAATGCCCTCACGGTCGACTCGGCCGTCGCCATCGTCGTCGTAAAGCTCGAAGAAGTAGCTAATATTCGACATGATGTCTGTCGATCCTTTCACAGCGGCGAGACCAGCGACAACGTTCTGTAGTAGTAGGGAGTCGGTCATGTCTGCATCCCAGCGTCGGAAGAGGCGTCTCATGAAATCGTGCTCTGCAGGTTCCGGGCCTGAGCCCCAAGGAGACATTGGCGGTCGACTCCTAGTACTGTTGCCGAAATATGAGTGGGAAGTTTGTGGGTCATTTGCTTCGGGCGGTGGACTTGGAGAATCGGTTATTGCCCATTTTGCGATACCTGTAGACCGTTAGCCACGCTGTTGTTGGGGCGGAAATTGGAAATGTTCAACTTACTAGCCAGGAACTCTCGGAAACCGTCGTAGTCCATCTGTGTTGGACTTGGACCAAGTGCTACTCTTCCCTTGACCACACTCATATCAGAATACCCAGCCGCGATGTCAGACGCTTTGGTCCGACCAGCTTTAGCCTTTCTATCTGCTTCTTGCTGCATAATCTCAGCACGCTGTTGTCGCTCATATAACACGGAGTAAAATTTGTCGTAAAGAAAGCCTAGGTCGTTGACGCTAAGCTTCTTGCTTTCCGGCCCAAGGTTTCTTATCGAAGTACGCTTCGCAAAGTTCTCGATGTTGTCCATGACCGCTTCTTTGTGTTTTGCCCGCTGTTCGGCGATGGTATTTTGTGTGATACCGGCGAACTCTTTGAAGGCAACGACCATTAACTCCTGAAATCTTGTGACGGCGCGCAGCTTCGGGTTCTCCGACTTGGGATGGGCAGACTCGTCCAATCTTGCGAAATACGACTTGAGCACCGAAATAAAAGTGCCGTCGTCCCCAGCATCGAGCAGCTCCTCTCCGTTTATTCTGAGAATAGCCAGACCGATTTGGAATAAAACTTTAGGGCCCTCCAGAAAAAAGACGTCCAGTACGCGAAAGGCAAAAATTAGGGGCATTGAGTTGATATATAGCGAAAGAAACCAGGGAAGAGACACGACGGAGAGCTGGACGTCAGACTTGACGAGGTGGTCCCACAATATAGGCATCGTCTTTTCCACGAGCGATTCGAACACGCGTTGGTCGAGCAAGGTGCCGTACATGGTCTGCGAATAGTAGCCGGGGAGAAGGCGATCGCATAGGATAGAGAGCAGGAAGAAAGCCTGTGGCTCCGACATATAGCTTCTAGAATTAGCATGGGCGTCTCAATAATGAAAGGTAGCACGTACATCAGTAAAGCAGCCACAACAATGTTCATGGCCTGGCAGTAGCCAACCTCCTCATTAGTCCAGCTGTACGCTGTTAAGACGCGTCGTAAACGACCGATGCCTTCTTCGCTTTGGAAGCCGGGGTATTCCGGCAGACTCCTGTTAAGATCCTTCTCAATCTCGTCTATGGCGAGCGATTCCCTACCCGAGTACTTGGCCAGAGTCTGGACATAGAGCTTTGGGTTTTGGAAACGCAAAAAGAAGGAGCCAGAAGAGAGTTCCCAGATCTCGCCGCGTAGCCTGTTGGGAAGACCGACGCGTATGAGCTTGTGGAAGGTGGGCTGTCGAATAAGTGTTGCGCTCCGCCCATTGTCCCGCAGGTACTCTTTCCATAGTCTGATTTTTGTGGCATCTCTCAGCTTCCGCGCATTTCCAGGGTATCTGAAGATCAAGCCAAGCCCAGTATCTGGATGTTCTCTCTCCGTCTTCGCCTCGTCTCCACCCGACTTCTTTTCGTCGCCGTCTGTCGAGAGCAGATACTCGGTGTAACAGTCGCGGACAACGGTTCGAAGGTTTTCGACTTCTTTCACACCCTCTCGTAGTCCCTTCTTTAAACCATCGCAGAAGCGCTCACAGAGCGGCCGGCTCCCCGCAAGCTGTATGGTCAGCTTCTGGCCGCTGGGCGGCTTCCCTTTCACGTCCGGAATGCCATTCCACGTTGTGATGGCGAGAGCGAACATGTAGCTCTGGCTGTGTAACCGTTCAACCCGGCGAATGGCACACAAGGGCAATGTGAAACCGTTCCCTGCCGGGCCGGCCCCGTGCGTCTGGCCTGTGTAGCTGCTGGCAGAGCTCAGGGTAGCCGTGTTCGCAAAACTGGAGCCATGTGTAGAGAAGCAGAGGTACTGCTCGCTGAGGTGCAGCTTCCCGACATAGCGGTTGCCCTGCGTGCGATCCTTCTCGGTAGCATCGTCGGGGGCGCGCGTCGAGTGGTGGGATGCGAGAGTCAGCTCCGCGGTGATCTCTTGGAGGGGGCTCTGCGAGTCGGGCAGGCGGAATTGGTGGCGGAAGAGCTCGGCTTTGGAGAATCGTCGGTCGGACGCGGTGGGACTGGCAAGGTTCAGCGCCGGATCGATCAGCTGCTGTGCCTTCTGCCTAAGATGGGGCGTCAGTACAGTCCATTCAGAGGGGTTTCGGCACCCGTCGTCGTTGGCTAGGGTTACGCGCTGGCTCGCGACTGCGAAGTAGCCCGCCCGTACACCAGAGTAACGTACACCAGGCCTGAGATGTTGAACATAGCCGCGGTATACGGCGGCGCCAAGGAGTGAGTGCTTATTCGGATGATCGACTGGGTGTAGGCTTCATTGCGGGGAGCGAAGTACGGTGCATTCACTGGTCAGCCTCGAGGGGCAGCTGCATTGCGTAGGGCTGGCTTTGGGGAGCAGTGGGGAGGTTGCAAATGCGGCGCCGAAACGTTAGCGGGGCGCACAGCCACAACCTTAATTGTGCTCAGCACTCAGCACAAACCCTCTCCAAGGGGCAGGGTCGCGCTCTAGGTCAGCTCACGGCGAGTTGTCTCACAGAGTTATGCATCTATTAGACGCTTGTGATGGATGTCTAGAATCACAAACGATGCATATGCTTTCGATCCATGGTAACCGTGTGTATCTTCGCATTCCCGGAAGATAGATCCGACTTCTCATCTCTTGGCGATTTATTATCCCAGTCCCATACGCCTTCACAACATGCTGTTATGATCAAATTATCCACAATTGAAGACCGAAGATTCCCCCGCGTGCAACTCATCCGAGCTCGTGCTCCAAGCGCAATACGGAGATGCTTAGAAGAATCAAGCACTTAGGTGCATGTGTACGCTCCGTCCACTCTCAAGTCGGCTCCCTATGACATGGTTAGCACGTCTACCGCATCGTCACAGAGGAAGCCTTACATTGACATATGTGCTGGCGTCGCTGCACAAGAATGTCACGGCACCCATGAGGTCCTCAGGTCGTCCCATCTTGCCGACCGGGATCAAAGAGGTCCACTGCTTCTGCAACTCCGGGTTATCGGCGAGAATCTTCTCGGTACTATTGCAACGTTAGCCTGGTCCACCAACAGCATTCGCGTACAACTCACAGAGCGGTCAGCATGTATCCCGGAGAGATGCAGTTGACGCGGATACCGGCATGAGCCCACTCGACTGCCAAACTCGATGCGAGATGGCGCACGGCCGCTTTGGCGGCATTGTACGGTGCCTGTGGCTGCGGCACGTTGACAATGGCGCCAGACATGCTGCCGATGAAGACAATGCTACCAGGCGAGTTCCTCTCCATCAAATGCTTCGCAACAGCCACGGCGTAGAGGTAGGTCCCGTCCACGTTGACTCCCCAAAGCTTCTGGATGCGGTCGTGGGGGTACGAGATGGCATCGTAGTTCTCGGTGAATCCGGCCGATGTCACCAAGTTGTCGACTCTGCCATGCTCTTTCAAGATGTCCGCAAACGACTGGTTGACCGACGTCGGGCTCGAGACATCGCAGAAATGGGCTGTGACTTTGGGAACTCTGTCAAAACATTAGTCGGAGATAATTGGCAAAAAATTGGGGCGGTCTCACACGTCGCTTCCCGGGTTCTCGGCTTTGTACGTGTCGATGAGGCCTTGGGCGGACAGCTGGGCTTCTTCCCGGTTCATGTCGACGATGGCGACGTCGGCTCCGCTAGTGACTAGAGCTTGAGCCATGACCAAGCCTAAGCCGCGCGCACCACCAGTCACCACAGCCACGCGCCCCTCGAGCGAGAACGAGGCCAGGGTGCGCTTGAAATGGAAGCCCCCCCTGCCCTGGAGAGGCTGTGACCGGGGGAGATCGTCTTCCTCTGGATATTCGACGCGGATGTTGTCTTGTGTTCGCGCATACTGTCCCTCGTGGGCGCCACTCTCGCCAGCCTCGCTAGACGTCGATGCGGCGTTGACGTCGTCGCGCTGCGGGTCTTTGCTGAAGCGGCATGGTGCTGAGGAGAATGGTCGCGCCGCAATGGCTGGTCGTGCTGCTCTGGGAGCTGCTCGCGGAGCTTGCACGGCGGTGCGGGCGACCTGGCGGATGAGGCTTGATCGGAACATTGTGTGTATGTGTGTGTGTGTGGTTGAGGGACTCAATTGAGTGTTGAATTGGACAGGTTCAGAGGAATGAGGGGCCCAGAGAAAGGTTTCTATAGACGCTGTCGGCTGTCGCGAATTGTGTGGAGCTACGGACCAGTTCGGCTCGCAATGATCAGCCGAAGCAACGAAGGGGAGTGTGTGGGATCAATTGGAAGCACGCAGGCGAGTGGAGTGAGGAGGAAACTTCACGATGTTCCAACCTCTGGGACCCTTTGCAAAGCTCTGACATGCTCCCCCCACTGTAGCTTGCGCCTCTGTACTGTGCACATGACGTACCAGAGCTCGCCAAAGCTCCCCATGCTGCGGTTGCGAGCCTCATCACTCGTCAACGCTCCTCTTTAAACCGCGCCGTCGCCCTAGCTGCTCCACTCCAAGACCCTGAGCAGCTGATCTCTCCGCGTTCAGAATTTCCGAAGCGTCTTTTCTTCCGAAGTCGTCGTGGATCCCCCATCGCGCTCTCCGAAACCCCATCCCACCAACTGTTGGACGGTCCTGCTAGTGAGTTCTGCACAATTCGTCGCGTACCGCTTCTGCCACTTGCCGCTGGCGAACCCCACGACTCGCACGGAATGTCATCCGACACGATACGCGAGTCGCTTTTCCCTGCTTTGTGTTGGCACGCGGCAACGATCGTCCTCAACAAATCCACGCATTGCTGACGAAGCCTTGGTACTCGCACAGGACACCCCACGATGTTTGAGCTCTATCTCGTAAGCTTCAACTGCGCGCGGAGCTACGTTAACCCGGACACCTTTGCGCCGTCCTTCTTCGACGCCCTCCCCAAGGGCGCTTCCGTGCCCGATGTCGTCGCCATCTCGTTGCAGGAGGTCGCGCCCATCGCCTACTCGTTCCTCGGCGGCTCCTATCTGAAGCCCTACTTCGATCGCGTCTCTACCGCGGTACATCTGGCGGCGGACTTGCATAGCCATGGCAGCGAGCAGTTGGAGCACGTGGCGACGCGCAGTCTAGGCATGACAGCCCTCATGATCTTCGCCAAACCACACATCATGGAGAGGATACAATGGGTCCAGTCTGCGGGCGCAGGTGTTGGCTTCTGGAACATGGGCAACAAAGGTGCTGTTGCAATGCGTCTGGGAATGTCGCATCCGGTCCACACCGATACGCTCAGCCTGATCTTCACGGCTGCACACCTGGCGCCAATGGAATGCAACATAGCCGCAAGAAACGAGGACTGGGAGAACCTTGTTCGGAACATGGTGTTTCTCAACGACGACGATTCGGCATACACCTTGAGCGAACAGGCGCCGCTGCTGTCTTCCGCGCAGCCGCCGGCGGAGACGGATGGCCTTTTCGCACCGGGAAGCCATCTGTTCTTTGCTGGAGACCTCAACTACCGAACACATGATAACCCGCCAGGCGATGATACTTACAAGTCGTATCCATCCGGCGCCTCTGTAGCAAACTTTTCACATTGGCTCCAGAAGGACCAATTGATCCGAGAGAAAGAAGCTAACCGAACACTCCATGGCCTCCGAGAGATGCCCATCGAGTTCCCACCAACATACAAGCTGTCGATACACAAGGACACGCAGTCGCACAAGCGCTCTTCGTCCGACCCAGACGTACAGTGGGACTGGGCAAAGCACCGCTACCCGAGTTGGTGCGATCGCATCCTGTTTCTACCTCAAGCCCCTCCGTCGGCGCTTCAGCCACAGATCTACACTGTGTTACCAGTGCAAGCAACCTCTGACCACCGTCCTGTAGCCCTGTCAATCCGGGTTGACGAAGAGCCGTTACAGCCAGACCAAAACCAAAACAGGCCGCCGTTCCCAGTAAACCCAAATTGGAGACCCAGACGGGACGCTGCGAGACGATGGGAAGTGATCGTGGGTGTACTATCGTACCTCGCCTTAACGAAGAAGGGTAAGGCCATCATTGTGGCTGTTGTCGGAATGGCTTTGGCAAGCTGGTTCCTGGCCGCGGCGCTGAAGCGATGAGGGATTGCAACATGGACTTGGAGGAGTATACACCAGCTAGTCAAAGTCAGTGAATCATATTTTGAACCCCCGCGCAGGACCGAAGAGTGTTCCACCTTGATCGACGAGCAGTAGTCACGTTTCCACTGTTCGGAGTTGCCTCTTTGGGTGTCATGCACGTACCTCGCTCTCACGATAGAAACTCGGCCCCTCCCGAACAGCTTCAGTGCTTCCAGAAGTAATGCAACCTTCCCCTCAATTCTCAGTCGCATAATGACGTCAGCCCCCTCCATCATCCAGATAAAGCCGTGAACCTGCAGCCCGCCACGCTATGAAAAGGGTGCATGGCTAGCCCCGCGCAAGCCTCTCTGTCAAACAATCCCAAAGTGAACGCATACAGGGCTGGGGCCGTTATGCTGGGTCGGCGCTGCCAACGGCGTTGTGTTGGAGCTGTAAAGTGGGCATCAGCAACGGTGACGCAAAGAAGTCGGAGGGGCAGACTATATTTGGACATCCCCCGCATACAACAATGCCACCACTCGTCTGCAAGACAGTATCGAAAAAGGGGGCCACGGGGAAGCCTTTCTGCACGTCGGATGCTTGGGTTGGGCTCTTGAAACGCCGTTTGTGGTGTTTTGATGCTGTAGGTGGAGAGGCTGTGCGGGCAAACTTGCTTGCAGTTGCAGTTTTTGGCCTATGGGCTTCATCAATTCTGCGTTATCGGCACGTTTCTGCATGCTGGTATTGCCGTTCTCCTGTTGCAGACACAATGGGGCGATCGGCTCGGAATCCGGGCGCCGAGGGTATTACTCTGCACAAACTGCATGCATCCAAAGTATGCCCAAGACATCCCTCACCGCCAAGGCTCAAGCACGAGACCAGCATCAAACCGTCCAGCATCAACTCACCCGTGCAACTCACGATGCATGAAGCAACTCGGCCCCAAAGGGTCGCATATCCGTCCCATCCAAGCACTATTCCACCGCCACCCACGCTGAAGCACAAATTGCCCCCACCACCGAGGTTCCAGACCCAGTCGCTTTCCTAGCGCCACCGACGTCAACCCACAACCTCCGCTCGGGAATCTTACCCCTGGCCTACCCGCGCTTCGATCCCCACTATAAACTTCGATCTAGTCCTACCGTCCGCGCGCGCTGTCATGTGCTGCGTTTTATCGCAATGGGGAAATGATTTTCGCGTGTCTGGACGCTGCGATCTGCAAAGGCCCATGGGGAGACGAGACGGCGGAGTGAGGTGAAGTGGACAGGTGGGGACGGAATATAAACGTGGATGTGGGCGAATGGATGCGTGACGTGGAGAGAAAGCTTACCTGGGATGCTTAGGACCAAGTGCGCGCATGCTTGCTGGAGATCGGGGGGGACTATGGGGATCTGGATTTGGCGCTTGGTGGGGGGAATTTCGTGATGCAGTGCGCACGAAACATGCCCTTTATTGGGTGGAATATCTTGAAGCCGCTGTGGCAGATGCAGGTGGGACGTTGTGAAAAACAGGAATTATTGAATTTCCCCTGGGTGGCATTCTAATTGCTATGTGGAGATTTATTAACGTTGAAATTGAGCTTGGACTGCGAGTCTCCCGTTCCGCCGCGCCAGCTGCGGCGGATTGGACTGCTTCCATTGCTTCTTGCTGAAATCTTGATGATGCTCGTGCTGTGCGCCTGTGCTGGTCCCCCTGTCTAGTTGGAAATTGGGACTCGATGGTATATGGTACATGAAAAGCGCCGGAAAAGTGCGCGCTGACGCCGTGGGGATGCTATGCTGAAAATCCTCCGAATGCTGCCCTAGGACTGGAATGTCGAATTGAAGGGTTGAGATGATGATGGAAAATTGGATAGCTGGAGGTGTGCTTCATCCTTGGTGAAACGGGTCGCTAATGTTCAATCGTGAAGTCGTGTTGTGTGGTCGTCGCTCGTCGCTAATGATGTGTACTGGTACTGACGATTACCGAGAGCGGTTCATAGACGACATGGCTGCGAGCGAAGCAAAGGACGAAGTCATTGCCGAGTACGCCGCTTGCGGTCTGCCGTTGGCTGATGATACCGACGACGAACTGCTTGTGCGGAGGGCTTGTAGGTTGAGAGTGACGCAGTTTTCGCAGCGACCGTTTTGGTCATTGCAGCGGCCGCGGCAGCCACGCTCGTAGTTGACGCAGGAGAACATGTTGGTAGATGTAGTTTGTAGTAGAAGGTGGTGGATGTGGTAAAGGTGTTGGAGAATCGACGATCGATGGGAAGTTGTTGCAGATGGTGGTGGGAAGATGGCGATCGTGTAGTTTCGTCGTCAATCGGAAGTTGTCTTGCTGGCTAATGCAAAGTCCAGGAGCAGCGGGATCGAGGATTATAATATAGGTGGTGCGCGCAGGGCCCAAAGCCGTAATGCCCGATGATGTCGTTTCAACTCGGCCTCAGGACAGGGCGCTAACCTAGGCACACAGGGATTTGGTACTAGTCTGCGCCGGCAGAGACTACCTAAATCTGGGTATCCTGGGCACTGGTGGCCTTGGAACTTGCGTGTGCAATGTATGTGGGTTTGTACCAATCGCCGTGGGGCAGTGCGTTGGAGTGGTGCAGGTGGATGCGTGAGCGGGGATTGGTTGGGGAATTGAAGTGGTGCAGGTGGATGCGTGAGCAGGATTGGTTGGGAATTGGAGTGTCTGGAGGATGTTGGTGTTTCGTAGAGCTAGCTCGAGATGGTGTCCTATTTCCAAATGGAGGGAATGCCGCTTCATCATATACTCGCTCGGAGGCGCAAAGGTTTCGTCCGAGCACCGGTCATGATAATGCGCGGAAGAGCCGCGACGTCGTCATGTCGAAGAGTCCAGCCAAACGTACACCGGACGGACGCGCAGGTGCCCAAAGCGCCCCGTTACTCACCCCTCAAGGGTCCCAAAAAGACGCATGCACTACGCCCGTCCCTTTTGGCCCTCATGCAGTTCGCCGGTGCCCTGCGCAAGACCCTTAATCGACACCTCACGTTGTGCCGAAGCGGCCGCTTCGGTGTCAACTTTCATGTCTTGGTTTATTGCGCGTGGAGGCTGAGCGCTTCGCTTCACACCCGCTTCACACCATCGCTTCACCGACGCATGCACAGGAGAACATAAAAAGAACAGTGCATCGACAATGCCCTTTCTCAGAAGCTCATGACGAAATCTTTACTTCGAGAGGGACACCAAATCGGTCAAGTCGGACGTTTGATGCACGCCGCCTCTGGCCCGCGAGCTTAGCAAGCTGCAAGCCCGCGAACGCACATGCAAGGCCCAAAGACGCGCTCTATCTGCAACACTATCAGTCTTGGACGATTACGTTGCGCTGCATAGCTAGCTTACTGAGGGCGCACGTAGCGAATGAACAGTGAGGAGGCACAGGGCGGCCGCTTACGGTTCGTCCGCCAGCATCGTGGTAATCTGGCTACAGATGAATAGACGCTAGAGCGGTGTCATACCACATCACTTTCTAGTCCCACAAACCGCGGGCACGGAAGACGACGATATGTGCATCACCAGAAGCATACGCATCGTTCCTATGACTAGTGCAGACATCTAACAGAGTCGAGAGGAAAGCATCGTTATCAAATTCGGCACGTGCACGCCCATCCAAGCATCCAGACCAACGTCACACACCCAAGCCTCATCGCACAGTCACACCCGCGCATCCGCCACGTCCTTCCACAGCGCCTCATTTCCTCCGTATCCACAAGCGCACACCGGAGCTCCGGTTGTCAAGTAAGCTCCACGCGTCTCGTCCGCAACGGCCGGCAATACAGTATTCCCGGGACCGGCACTCTCGGAGCGCTGTTTATTGTCGGGGCTTTTGCGATTGGCTCTCGTGCATTGGTTGAGGAGATATCGCTCAGGCGTCCACGCCGACTCAGCACGAGTGAGCAAGCACGTCTTGTAGCACAGGATTGGAGTCGAGGGTGGTGGTGTCAGCGACGATGCGAAC
>Ga0247740_1000978_pt1 | contig 12675 bp, 12 predicted proteins | sample UWRJL148409B2_FD_180942 | JGI IMG/M metagenome (GOLD analysis project Ga0247740, IMG submission 180942) | Plant litter microbial communities from Arlington Agricultural Research Station in Wisconsin, United States - UWRJ-L148-409B-2 | ecosystem: Environmental > Terrestrial > Plant litter >...
GTTTTTTACGAAGACGGAAGGGGTGGGGGTGGTGGTAGTTGTGGTGGTAGTTGGTTGGGGGAAAGAGATGGTAATATTTGTACTCAGGGGGAGTACTGAGTCGGTGGGCGCCGCGAGGACGGTTGCGGCGAAGGTGGCGAGGACGGTTAAGAGATGCATGGTGAGCGATGTTGTATGCAATGATTGTGATGCTGAATAGGAAGTTGCGCTGAAATGTTGGGAAGGTTGGAGCGAGTCTGAGCTGAGGGGAGCTTGCAGACTCCTTGTAGGAATCGGCGCCCTCTTTATACGCTCTGCTCCGTCCAACTTACCTTGCCTTGCCTCAAGTCTTCGGCCGGAAGCAGGTCTCGTCCTTGAACCCACGGCATCGGCCGCTGGAAGCAAAAGGCCGACGAACGGCGGTTCGTACACCGTGTCCATCTAAGGTAAGGTGATGCTAACCCCACTCACGCGAGAATGCCGCGCGTAGTCATGGCCGCACTATGCAGGTGCCTGGTTTAGCTCCGTAGGTCAATGTGAGGACTTTGTTCGTGCCCATAGCTTCCTGGAGGTCCATCCAGAGAAGGCTGAAAAGGTGTTGCGCACTGTTGCACAGGGCCATGCCGTGGTACTTTAGCCGATGCAGGTACAGTTAGGTCGCAGCCGCATACGTGGTCTAAACAAAAAGGTGCTGCAGCCAAATAACACGCAGAAGCAGTTACACTAACAGCGCCGGAAGGAAAAGGGTCAAATGTCAAGTAATGAAAAGGTCATGTGGAAGCAAAGAGTCGGTGAAGGATGCTGAGCTGTTCGCCGTTGCTACGGTGGAAAGCAACGACCTGGGGGACCAAGCAGTGGCAATCAGTTGACAGGTGTCGCCCATTGTCCGTAACTGACCTGTCAACTGCCAGCTCGTGTTGCTTGTGGTAGCCGAGGGTGGTATGCGTTGACAGTGTTTGCTGCACGGAACGCAAGTCGCTCATATTTGCGTGAGATCAATAAAAGATGTAAGGATGGAAATGATTGCTTGGTGGAGACGAAGTCACGTTTGACCGGAGAGATGCTCCGGTCCACCTCATCTTGCGCATCTTGGGGAAATTGGCGGCACGTCTGCGCGTGTCGTCGTTTGGAGCGAGGGAGCCTTGGGAGCAAGCGAGGAGCGTGATGGCCATGGCGCGTGTTGTCGGAACGAAACTGTGCAGGTTGGGAACCATATTGCGGAACTTGGGACGGCCAACGAGTGGAGGAGTCGTGGAGACATCCACGCGTTACTGATATTGACATGCAATGTTCCGTGATGAAGGGCAAACGCGTCGCGATGAATGTCGAAAGGGTCGGATGACTAAGCAGCCATCTTTCCCCACTGGATGCCGAAGCCAGCCGGCGCGGGCCGAATCGCTCATGCCTCGGCTCGACGTCGCGTCTGCCCGCAAGCCCGTCGCCATGTCCAGCTGCGGAGACGGAGACGTTCCGCCATGTGAAAGACGACCTTCACGGAAAATTGACATCCTTTTCACCGTATCTGAATTTATCTCCGCCATCTGAATCATGTCCGGCGCCGCTCTCCGCACATCCGCCAAAATGGCGTCCCGATCACATCAAAGGCTAGCCAGCATACAGAGACAATTCAGCTCCTCAGCACAGCCGAAGAGGGAGGTCCGGGACGCATACATTCTGTCCGCCAGCCGGACACCCACAGGAGTGGTAAGACGTGCACTGGATCGACGCTACGGCAGACGCTCACCCCCGACAGTTCAACGGCGTTTTCACCAGCGTGTCCGCAACGCAGCTCGGTGCCACGGCCATTAAATCCGCCCTCGAAAAGTCCAAAGTCCCCGTCTCATCCATCGATGCCGTGTACATGGGCAACGTCCTCGGCGCAGGCGTTGGGCAAGCCCCCGCCCGGCAAGCCGCCATCTTCGCCGGCCTCCCCACCAACGTCGAAGCCACGACAGTGAACAAGGTGTGCGCCTCGGGCCTCAAGGCGGTGAACCTTGCTGCGCAGTCCATCGAGCTGGGACAGGCAGAAGCGCAGGTCGCGGGCGGCTTCGAGAACATGACCAGGGTGCCGTACTACCTTAATCGCGCGAGCCAGCAACCTCCATTTGGACATCAGCAGTTGCAGGACGGATTGATTGGCGATGGGCTGTGGGATGTCTACAATCAAATTCACATGGGCAATTGTGCGGAGAATACGGTCAAGAAGTACGGCATCACGCGGGAAGAGCAGGACGACTTTGCCATCCTCACGTACAAGCGTGCTCAGGCGGCGTGGAAGGACGGCGCATTTAAGGATGAGATCGCGCCCGTTACCGTGAAGTCACGGAAGGGTGAGACCATTGTGTCGGAAGATGAGGGTTACAACAAGCTTAAGCTTGAGAAGGTGCCCACACTGAAGCCGGCGTTCGTACGGGATGGTACGGGAACCGTCACCGCAGCGAACGCGTCGGCGTTCAGCGACGGCGGGTCGGCCCTGGTTCTGGGAAGCAAGGAGATTGCACAGCAGTATGGCAAGGACAGTCGCGTCCTTGCAAAGATCATCACTTACGCTGATGCCGCTCTGGGTACGCAGTCACTCCCTCGCCATCTGACACATATAACTAACGTATACAGACCCCATCGACTTCCCCATTGCCCCCGCCACCGTCGTCGAGAAGCTCCTGAAACAATCCGGCCTCTCCAAGTCTGACATTTCCATCTGGGAGTTCAACGAAGCCTTTGCTGCTGTCATCAAAGCCAATGCCAAAATTCTCGACCTCGGCGTCGACAATGTCAACCCGAGAGGTGGCGCCATCGCACTGGGCCACGCGCTTGGTAGCTCTGGTAGTAGAATACTGGTTACACTGCTGCATCAGCTCGAGGTCGGTCAATATGGTGCTGCGGCCATTTGCAATGGTGGGGGTGCTGCGACGGGTATCATTGTCCAGAGGGTGGCTGCGAATGACCTATGAGGGTTAGGGTTGATATGAAGGGAGATGTTGATCTAGCCAAGTGGATGCACCACTCTGCTGCTGTCTGTCCGTCCGTTTCCATAGGTTAGAGCGCTCCCTGTGAGAATCTTCCCCGCTTAGGAGTGATATAGATTCGGAGTCGGCACAGTCGAAGTATTATAGGTAGTCGATCCCAAACACTTGACCATGCAGGTACGATTCCCGCCTCTTGTGTTACGTGCTAAGGATCTGCACTCCGCCGCGTTCGGTAAATGAAACGGTAAATGAAATAACGTTTCTACCTGCATCGCCCCGCTCTCTATAAGCACCTCGATCAATACTCTCGCAAACAAGACCACAATCAGCCTATTATCAAGAGTATTAACGAGGTTACTGTTCAAATGCCGAGCTATTCGAGCAACGCGGATCCGCTGCAGCTGCTTCGTGTCGCAATAACGCAATATCACACCAACATCGGCATCAAGCGACCGGTCTAGCCAAATGGGTGGACTGAGTATCTGTTGTTGGCCAGAAGGAGATTTCAGTAGATGCCGATCGACGGATAGCAGTCAGGTGTAGATAGTAGTGAGATATCCTAGCTTCGCTTCGACGTTACATTGATAGTGATGTATTTCCAACCACGTTTCATCCATCTAAAAGTTGTCTACAATAATCTACACGAGCAACATATGGTAACGTTGAGATGTCCAAGTCAAATATAAGATCTCGTAATACGAGGATTATATGTCCATCTACGGGACCGCGGGAAGTGGACAACGGTCGCAAAGCTGACTTAGTAGAGGTATAAAAACCGGATAGTTACCACATACCTCGCTATTTTCGACTCCCACAACACTAGCATCTACGACCAGTCGCCTCGAGGTCCGATCGTCCAACATGAAGACCTTTTTCTTCGCCACTGCTGCCCTCTCCACCATCGCATCCGCCTTTCCATTCGCTCCGTGGTCTACTCTCACCCCTCCACCAGCCGGAACCCAGTTCTATCAACTCCAAACCAAATCGTACGTCCTCCTGCACCCACGGACACAAACAAGAAAATCTACCAGCTAACACCAACACCCAACTTCAGCACCACCACCGCCGTATCTAACCAATGGGTGACCCTTGCCAGCGGTTCCACCTCCTACGCCCTCGCCAGTGCACAAACCGCGGCCACTAAATTCTTCCTCCGAAAATACGACCCCACCTCCACCTACGCCGTACACAATGCCGACGACACGCGCCAGGTAGCGCTCCAGGGCGAAAACGGAATCTTGCTGTATCTCGTTGACGCGACGAATCCTAGTACGGATAAAATCCCTAAGGGACAGTTGATGGAGTGGGCCACTTTTACGACTGATGCAAATGTGTTGGGGGTCAAGGATGGAAGTACCCTGACGAATCGGACGTTTGTGGCGGTCAAGGGAAGTGGGACGAGTTATACGCTTGCGCTTTATGATGGTGAGTAGATGATTCATGATGCGATGTCAGAGATCTACGACTGATTAATTCCGCAGGAATTAGCGCCACAACTCAGACTATCACGCCGTTAACTATCAATGTTGTCAAGTCGACGTAGAGTGCGGAATGGTTAGATTGGGTTTGAGGAATGGATGTGATGTATTTTGCAGCCGTCGATTATTACTGAGAGATGGCTATTGAAAATTACGTCAAGCCCTTCCTGCCGCTCTTATGCTTGTCAACACTGGTCGATCGATGTCGGTACCCCATCACTGACCCAGATTCTCACAATAGCATTTTTGTTCTCGGGCACCTCAGCACATCCCTCTCACTAATCACGCATTCTAATTAGTCTCGTACCGTCGCCTTGACCCACAACCCCTCACGCAAATCACTGACACCCACACTGATCAACTCCGGTAACTTTCCCCTCCATTGTCCTCTCTCAACTTCCCCCCGCTCACGCTCATCCGCTAACTCAAACTTAAAACACCGTAGCAGCGTCGCCACAACTTTGAAGATGTTGGTCGTAGCCATGGTCTTGCCAATGCACTGCCGACCCCCGAGCCCAAAATGCATCAGCAGCCTTGATTTTGCGGCCGTGGCTGGATCTTCCCAGCGGCCGGGTTCGAAGGTGTCGTGCGACGGGCCCCAAATGGCGGGATCATGGTGCAGGGCATGGTTGCAAATGGCGATGGATGTCCCTTGAGGGAAATTCTGGCCAGCAATTGTGATTCCGGCTGGTGAAGTGACTTGGCGGGCAAGTGGCATGGTGAAGACGGGAGTTAAGCGGTAGTTTTCCTTGGTACAGTTGCGAAGGTAGGGAAGTGATGCTTCAAGGTTGGTGATGGGATACGCAGCTTCGATGGAGCTGGGCGCCGGTAGCGAGCGATCGAGTTCGTCGACGCATTTAGTCAAGCAGTCTGGGTTGTGGAGGAGATTCCAGAAGAGAAGAGTTGTTGTGGCCATGGTCGTGTGTGTGCCCGCGATACTGTTCCAAGTCCGTTAGTCATGCCTCGAGCAGGAAAGCCAGCTGAGAGATGCTCACATAAATCCGAAGGCTTCAGTCTCAAGATCCGTTTGGGTTAGACGAGCGCCTGTCTCGGGATCCTTGGCTCGGATTAGGGTGGTGAGTAGGTCTTTGCGTGGCTTTATGCCACTTTCACCTGTGCCATCCTCAGTCTTCATCTCAGAAAGTCTGCTCTGCACGCATCGTGCGGCCAGCTCGGCACACTTGCGACGCCCTTCGAAAAGATTCTGTATCGAGGCTATTGGTAGCTTCGGTAGCGCCCATTTCAGCCAGTGTAACATCCTAGGCCATGCTCCGAGAGTCGAACCTAGAAGAGTGTGCTCTTTGACTGGTGGGACCTGGCTGCGATCGCCCGTCTTTTGTAGGTCGAACGATTTGCTGAATGCTAGCTCTCCAAGGACATCAATCACATAGTTGTGCAGTAGATCCTTGAGATCGAATGCACGATTGTGTTCACAGGCCTCGGTGATGCGTTGTCTTAGGATGGCAATGTTCTCGTCCAGATACTGCTCCATATCTTTAATGCTCGTCATAGAAAATGCATGTGACATGTGGCGCCGCCTGATGGAGTGATGAAGTTCGTCTCGGGTCCCGAACACATTGGGGTGTGCTCCTCCGAATGCATCGTAGAATTCCGTTTTTGGAAGTGACTTAGAGGCTGCCTGGTAGATGGTAGCAACAGCCTCATCGTGTGTGATGCTGATGTTGTTTGGGCCGTACCGTACCACTGGTCCATATTGCGCGTGTAGCTCGGTGAGTTTGTAGGGTTGTTTGAGAGTTAGAAATTGATGGACTTGCCATACGTCTGTGATGGACGCCCAGAAGGGCCCGGGATATTGCGCCAAAGGATGGAAAACCCTCTGTCTCGCAACATAGAGGACGCATGCCGCAGAAGTAAGCACTGCGGCAATTAAGATAGAGGCCAAAGGGTCGAGCAGCATTGTAGCAAAGGTTCGCGGTTCCGGGTGTGATACTTACATCGAACTGTTGTGTAGCCTTCTTCAAGTATGTAGGTGATTCCAATCGGAAGAGGGTTTCCCGCAAGCATCCAATCGGAAGAAAGCATCCCGTCCCCCTGCCTAGTTTGCAAGCGGGAAAGAGCATCCTTTGTCTCCGCACGCAAACCACAGAAGACTCCGAACATCGTTAGCCAAAGCAACATATTGCGGGGAACGGCACTTGCGCAGTGCGGTCAAGCTCGGTCACATACTCGGAGGCTCACGATGCGCGAGTTCCAGGCCGTCAGATTGTAGTGACTCGTTGCTGAAACTACCTCTGCAAAGCTCATCTAGAGGCGTCTCAGCACGTTTGATTCTACGCTGGTAAATTAGTGGTCTTGCTTTTACGACGCATCTACACGATTTCCATACATAGTCATTGGCAACGAATCATTGCAGTGCCGTTAGGCTGGCGCGCTCAGCCACAATGGAGTCGGTGAAGCGTCGCCGTGTTGAAGTGGCCTGCTCCAGCTGTCGGTCGAAGAAAGGGAAATGCGACGGGTTGCGTCCTTCCTGTTCCAGGTGCTTACGCGAGCGGTTGCAATGTCACTATGAGGGAACCTCTCAGCGTCATACTGGCCGACCCAATAGGTACGTTCCCAGCACCATCCATCGACGCCGGAACTGATGACACGTAGGAACGTCGCACTAGAAGCAAGGGTAGCACAGCTTGAACGGGAACTCGCCGACCACCATAGTGCAACACTTTCCCAACGACGAAGCCCTACAGTGGAAGAACATCAACAGTCACGGACACCTACTACTAGGCCTGACCATCCTCGACTTACACCCCAACAGCATCACGAACAAATCAGCACGAGTGCTCTGGTTGAAGAGGAGGCTCTCGTCGACACTCTTGCAACGGCAACATTCAGCCACGAAACCGAAATCGGCATTGGACATTTCGGAACCAGCTCCAACCATGGATATTTTCGTATTTTGTCCGGCATATTTGCCCAGCTACCTGGAGATGGGCATGTCGTAGACCCCAAGTCTCTACATCGCTGGTCGCAAGAACGTGCGTCCACCGAATTTGGCTTTCCTGTCCACCACGTGCCTCTCATCTCATGTAATATCTCCGATGTCCCTGACGAGGTAACCGCTACGCTTTATTTCCAACGCTTCTTCGCCGCCATGTTGTTGGCTATGCCGTTCGTAAGCCAATCCGTCGTCATGCAGCGCTATACTCAGGCGAAGGACCAAGGTTTTCGACAACTGGACGTTGTGCGTCGGGCATTATTTAACATTATCTGGGCCTGCGGCGCGAGCTTCTGCGTGCACGAAATTGCAGAAGTTTTTTACAGAAGGGCCATGGGCCTTCTAAGCAGCGTAAACATCCGTCAGTCGGGCGAAGAGATGGGTATGGACTCACGCAGAATTTCTCTAACGTTACTAACTGTACAGTAGTGCAACTTCTTATATTGATTTGCAGCTTCCAGCAGAATAATCAACGTTCTGTTGCAAGCTGGACATTCCACGCTCTGGCCGTCAAGGCCGCTTTCCAAATGGGCTTACACTATCCCCCTACATATGAGAATCTGGGTGCAGAAGACTGTCACAAACGGCAGATGCTATGGTTCGGGGTGTTGAATCACGATCGGTACGATCTGAAGTGAGGCAACAATACTCTTCATTCCTTACTAACGTTGCTACAGGTTCCTTGCTACCGCACTTGGACGGCCTTGTTTAATCCCGAGACAGCATGCACGTATCGTAGTCCCGACTAGTATGACCCTGTCCGGATGGATTGATACGGAGTCTGAACGACCGCAAGCCGCGGATCTTATACTTTACGAAAGGTATTAAGCCCTTATATGAGACATCAGGTGAGCTGACAGTTCAAGTACGTTCTATGATATCATGGCTTCCATTGTAGAGCTTTTGTACGATCACAATATCGAGCAACCAACGATAAGCGCTGATGACCTGCTTCTACGGCGTATGCAACTACATCTTCGGCTTGAGGCTTGGAAGAGCTCACTTCCTTTGTCGTGGAAAACAGTATCGCTTGCTGAAATCGAGCACAACTCTTCGATAGAGCTTGAACTTATCCGGGTGCCAATACTGTTTTCTATTCACTACAGGCGGGCACAGCTTCTTATCAACAGACCAGTCCTTACGCACGCTCTTAGGACTTGGGTACTCGCTGCAATACCACTATCAACCGTGTTCACTGGCGAACTTGTCACTATTGCTAACGCTGACTTCGAAGCGGCCAAAGAACTTGTTGGCATCATTCATGTTTTGATGCTGACGGATAATGACATCGTTCAACGACATGGGATATGGTTTCTAGCAAACTACTCCGGTATGTTAGGACTTCCTTTTTGTGGTCAACATTGCTTACTCGAGCTGCTACGCACTAGTTTTCGCAGCATGCACTCATCTATTTGGAATTTTGCTAAGCTGCACCGCCCAACCAATTATTCTTGTTGCTGCGAAAATCAACCGTGAGGATATTCGCGCATGTCTCCAACACAGCCTCGAAGTGTTGCAGAATGTCGGTCGAAAGAGCTTGATGAGCTCGAAGGGCGCCGCTTGTATACTGAGGTTTCTGGATGTGCTTGACGCTTTTGGTGAGTGCTAGCAAACACTTTTGATGATAAAGCTGCAGAGTCTAACATCTTTTGCTAGATGTGTCTATCCCAGAGACCCGCAATACCGACAAGCAAGATGCCAACGTTCTTCTTGGGCTCGCGGCTGACATTTCGGCATGTCCTGCCATGGGTTCAATGTCCGATTACATAGTGCAAGCATCCGACGACTTCTTCCTCTCCAGCTCTTTCATGACTTTCGGTCATGATGACTTCTCACGTTGTTTGGATGCGACCTTCTCAATTTAACGGTGCTGGAGATGACTTACGAAATGCGGAACTGATTTGCAGCACACCATTGAGACTCAATTTGATCAAGCACCAGAACAAAAGAGTAGAATGACTTTTTTGCTTCCGCTAGCCGTCTATGTCTGATATCGCATAGGAGATGCGCGATCGGCAGCTCGGTTCGCCTATCCTCCAAACCGAGCCCACGCTTGGCGATAAACGTCCAACCGGCTTTGCTCTTCCCGCGTATGAAGAGTCTAACCCTCTTCGCATGCACATTTCTCCACATCCCCACACTTCGTTGTATTGGCGGCACGGATCATGGCCCCGTCTTGACTGTCTCCGTACCCCACGGGGTAGAGAAAGCACAGATTAATAGTTGACTAAGTCTATATCTAAAACGCAAGCCCTGGATTCTTCAGTCCATATTTACTTCGGATCTGCGACCCAAATCGCGAAAACCGAGCCCTTCCGTATCCATCTTCCAGTCTTAGTGCTCTCCATCATGGACGAGAAACCGATCGATCTCGCAGTCCATATCGAGGACGTTGCCTCCAACGAGACCTGGACACCCACGGAAGAAAAGAGAGTCCGACGTTCCCTCGACTATCACATTGTCCCCATCGTTTTTATACTCTATCTCCTATGTTTTCTCGATAGGTAAATTTTTCGAAAGTCATAACGTTTGGAAAACTGTTAACTAACCTGGGGCGTTGTATAGAGCCAATATTGGGTAAGTCCAACGGCATTTAAGATGCGAACATTTTCTGAGCGATCTGCAGAAACGCACGCATACAGGGCCTCGAAGCTGATCTAAAGCTCCATGGCTACCGTTTCAACTGGGCGCTTACGATATTCTATATCGGGTACTTTGTCGTCGAAATACCATCGAATATTCTTCTCAAGAAGATCGGAGCGAAATACTACCTTCCGGGTCTCGTGGTCTCTTTTGGACTTGTGTCAATGTGCACTGCTTGTGAGTCGTGCTGTTTAAATTACATACACCGAGGTGTTATATGCTAACGTGTGACAGTCGTGCAAAACTATGCTGGTCTACTAGCATGCCGCTTTGTCCTGGGCATCACTGAAGGCGGTCTGATGCCTGGTCTGGCATACTATTTGTCGTGCTTCTACCGCCGTAACGAGCTTCTTCTGAGGATAGGATTCTTCATCAACGGTGCCTGTCTTGCTGGTGGCTTCGGCGGCCTCCTCGCCGGCGGCCTCAGTCAAATTCCGCCATGGGGTACCAGCAACAACCCCATTCACACCTGGCGCAACATTTTCCTCGTAGAAGGACTTCTTACCATATTAGTCGGCCTCATTGCTATGTACTACACAGTCTCGTCGCCATTAGACTGCTACTGGTTCTCCGATCGAGAGCGCCATATCGCGGCCGAACGTATCAACCAAGAGTACAATGAGGGCACCCAACGTAATGTTACGAAGAACGATATTTACCGTGGCATCTTCAATATCAACACCATTATCTGCGGGCTCTGTTTCATGGTAAGTCTGACTTCCCGCCTCTACATTAGTGCCTGTTCGACTAACACATGCACGCTCATAGTTCGCCAACATCGCCGTTCAATCCCTAGCCCTCTTCATGCCCACAATCCTTGTTGCTCTAGGATACACCTCAACCCGTGCGCAGTTTTACACTGTGCCGGTCTACGCGGTCGCAACCATCGTTTCGCTCGTCATGTCTTGGCTTAGCGACAAGCTGCGCCGTCGAGGCCTCTTTATCTGTGCTGGCGCTCTAATCGCACTGATAGGCTACGCCATGTTAGCCAATCTCGATCATCAACGACAGCCGCAGATCAAATACGCCGCCGTTTACATCGCGGCTATCGGAATATTCTTCATCGGTACTACCGTCCTGGCATGGTGTCTTAACAATGTCGCAAACAGTGGGCGGCGCGCTGTAGCTTCAGCTTTTGTGGTTGCCATGGGTAACTTTGGCAGTGTCATTGCAACGTGGGCGTATCTACCTACAGATGCGCCGGGGTATAAGACGGGACATTACATCAATCTGGGGGCAGAAGCGGTGGTGTGCGCCTTGGGCTTAGTAGGGATTTGTTATATCCGGTGGGAAAACCGTGTAAGAGAGAAGGGTAAGCGTGATGATAGACTGGTTGGGCTGACGGAGAACGAGGTTCGGGAGCTTGGCTATCGACATCCCAAGTTCCGCTATGTAGAGTGAATATATAGAAGATAGGCTATTGGAACCACTCCCTGTTTCTTCTTACGGTTTTAACCCTTCCCGTTCTTCTTACTTGTCCTCGTCTTTCCTCTCTTCCCCCAAATTTTCCTCATCCTCGTCCGCGTAACTCTCCTGATTATCTTCTTCGCCATCTTGTTCACTGTCATCCCTAGCATCCTCCAAATGCCCCTCGTTCCACAACGACCTCAAAGTATCGCCCAGGTCATGTTGTTCAGCAACATCAATCCACAGCGCGAATTTAGTAAGGTTATTCTCACACGGTGCCCACTCTACATCTTCATCCCAACCCCATTTACGCTGAGAATAGCGATGTACCGCATACTTTCCCCCGAGAGCACCAGTCGTTATGATTTTGCATCGAATCCCGTTGTTCTCCGCAAAATGGCAGAAAGACGCGAGTTGATCGAGCCAATCGACTTCCCAATCCTTGATTGGAAGATCGATGCGAAACTGGGTGAGAAGGGGAAACGACTCGCGATTGACGACCAGGAGATTCAGAGCGGGTATAAAGCAGTCGGGTACGAACTTGACCGTGGCGTCTTTCTCTTCTTCCTGCCCTTGTGCTCTGGAGATCCAAAGTTCTTCCAACGTATGTGGTAGCGCTTTCCATAGCATCTCCTTGGTTGAATCCTTCCTCAATTCACTCTCGGTGAAGCCATCATGCCCAAAGATGAACACCGGCGCAATTTTAAGTCGTTTCAGGCTCTTGAAGCAGCGTAGAGAGACTGGATCAGCTTCTTCGTTGTCGTTGGTGAACTGATAAGGGTAGAACTCCTCGTGGCTTAGTCCGAGGCATTCAAGTGTCTCGTAATGCGGTTCCAAACTCATCATGATCTCCGCATTCTGTACATCAACCCATGCCCATGCGCATCCAATTTCGTACAGGAATGTCTTCAGTTTGCCGGGTATTGTTGCGTTCATCATGCTTTTCAGATTGTCAGGGTGGAATTTACAAGTTCGGCATTCGATGTACTCGACAGGGCAGGAGCGTGGCTTCAGTCTGGTGAAGGAGTCATAACGTTGGTCCGCAAGGGTACCCTCGTCGCCGAACATCCAACCGTACAGGGATCGAAGGTTGGGTAGATTAAGGAATACGGCCAAGTAGCGAGGGTCGTTGGGGTACTTGTCTTCAGTTCCTGACACCAGCATGTCAAGAGGCTGCGAGAATGGAGTGGGACTCAGTGACGCTGGTTTGCTGTTCCCCGTATATTCCATTAGATCCGACCGGAAATTG
>Ga0247740_1000979_pt1 | contig 12657 bp, 10 predicted proteins | sample UWRJL148409B2_FD_180942 | JGI IMG/M metagenome (GOLD analysis project Ga0247740, IMG submission 180942) | Plant litter microbial communities from Arlington Agricultural Research Station in Wisconsin, United States - UWRJ-L148-409B-2 | ecosystem: Environmental > Terrestrial > Plant litter >...
AGATTTCAAAAGACATCAACGGGATTACAGATAAAATGCTTTCGAAAGAACTTAAAGATCTGGAAATAAACAAACTTGTTACCAGAACAGTTTATGATACTTTTCCGCCAACTGTTGAATACGCAAGAACAGAACACAGCCACACTTTGTATAGTGTGATTGGAGCATTAAGTGAATGGGGAACTTTGCACAGGAAAGAAATCATTGGGAATTAGATAATTCATAAAACATTGTTGGGAATTTTTACGGATGCGAAATTTTAAAAACGGAAACACTTTAATACACCTTGTCAAATTTTGAATAGCCTCCAGCTAAAGCTGGAGTCTATTCAATAAAAATGATATTAACCTTTACTCTTTTTTGTAAAACCTCTCCTGCCCGTCCTGATAAATTCTTTTAATTCCCGTGACAACATTATTTTCTGAAACGATTTTTATGCGGAAATCATTTATTCCATCAAGCAAAAATAAATCCTGTTCCAAAGGTTTCAATAACAGCGTTGCTATATTATTCCAATTATAATACAGGTTATTGTTTTCATATTTTAGTTCGGCTTTCCCGTATTTACCCTCATAAGATTTTAAAATTTCAGTAGTAATATTTACGTTTTTTTGTCTGTTTTTAACTATCGGAATATACCAGTCCAGATTGTTTAATACATCTTTATTCTTTGCCGAAAGCTTTTGCAAAGCAAGTATATGCGAAGTGTTTACAGCTTCTTCACTTTTGCATAAAACATCAGGCATAACCCCTTTTCCTTCAAAATCCAGATTCGTGATCGGATCTTTTACTTCTCCAAAAGGGACATTAACTGAAAAACCATGCGGTAATACTTTTCGATCGATTGGGTGTGCGCCTCCAGCCGTTTTTTCGCCAACAATTGTAACACGTTTTAAATTTTGAAGCGAATAACTCATCCATTCAGCAGCAGAAAAAGTAACTGAACTTGTCAGGATATAAATGTCGATGTCTTCCATACGTTTTCCGGGAACAGATGGCAATAGCCACATTTCTCTTTCGATTTTTTTTCTGTTTTTTTCGTTATAATAATATTTATAAAGAGGTAATTCTTTACCTAAATAGAAATAACTGCTTAAAAATTGTCCCATTTCCATAGCACCGCCATTATTTTGACGTAAGTCGATAATCAGTGCATCAGTACTGCTTAAAAATTGCATAGTCGATGCAGCAGTTTCACTGGCTATTGCCGGATCTTCAAAATAATCAAACTTTAAATAGCCTATATTTCCCTCCAGAATTTGCGCTTGTTGAAAACCGAAATTCTTCTTTTTCGCTTCGCTTAATTCCTCAGCTTTAATTTTCTTTTCTACCTCTTTATCTCCTTTTTTTAAGTGACTTTCTACCCATTCCGGATCATACCTTACAGCAAAATGCAAATCTTTACTAACTTCTATAAGATCTGAGCTTAACTTACCAGCAAAATCATTTGGTTTAATGATGTCTTTGTAAAGCCCTTTTTTATAATTGTCATTCAGTTTCTTTTTAATATCACCAACAGTATTTGGCCGTATGTAGAATTCTTGAAGTTGTTTGGTCAATGAATCAATAATTTGTTTTTTATCTAATTCATTAAAAGTAATATCTTCTTTTGCTCGTGATTCTTTTTGGGCATACGAACCAATCGAAAATGTTAGCAATACTAAGGCAAATAGCTGTTTCATTATTTATGAATTTTTACAGTTTAAAATTATTTTATGAAGGATTTGGTCCAGTAATTCGATTTCATCCGTTGACAATCCGTTAAGGGCTGTTTTACGATTAAGTTTAAAAACAGGATTCAAAAGAACAATGGTATCGCTGCCTTTTTTAGTAATTTTTAGTTTGGTTTTTCTTTTATCCAATTCATCTGTTTCCCGGGTCAGATAATCTTTTTTAACCATCAATTCAATTATTCTTGTAACCGATGCGTTATCCTTAAAAATTAATCTGGCTATTTCTATCTGAGAAATTTTTGCGTTATCGTTTAAGATAATCAATACCAAACATTGATCGACTGTAATGTCACTTACAATCTTCTGAATATTTTTTTGGCACACTTTCCTGTATTCTTTTATCGCTTGTTCTATTGTGTAGAGAACTGTTCCTGTTGGGGTTTTCTGACTCATATATAATTCCTTAACTTCAAAATTACTTGATATATCAAATATAATTATTTATTTGATAAATCAAGTAATTTTGAACTAATTATTATTCGAATCAAATTAGCGCATACAATAAACCCGAAAGATTTAAAAAATCCGTCGGGTTAACAGTAAAGGAAATAAGTTTTTTTTTGCAATAGAAATGAGAATTTCGTGCAAATTCTTGATGTTTTTTTTGCCATTTCATCGAAGGAGACTCGAGCAATAGCAAACAGACGAAGTAAATCTTCGAGAGAAGCTGAACAAAGATTGGGTGTACGTTGAGGAGTTACTTGCGAAGATTTCTCCTCCGTCGAAATGACAATATTGTGGTTAAAACTTGCGTCTCTGCTGCCGATAGCCATCGGGATTGCGAGATTATTTTACACTTTATTAAAAAACTTTGTGTCTTAGTGCCTTTGTGGCAAAACAACTAGCAAAACAACCAGCAATAAAACTAAACAGTAAAATAAGGTGTCAAAATATCTTCAAAATTGTATAATCCTTTTTGTTTGTGTTCTAAATTTTCGGCCACAAAAACAACTCCGTTGCCAAAAGCTTCTCTCGAAATCGACTCGTGAATTAACCGAACTGTTTGATACGGAAAACCAAAGATTACTTCATGTTTACCCACGATTCCTCCTGCCCTGACCGAATTGATATTTTCTTTATCAACATCCAAAGCTTCTGCGATTTTTACAGCCGTTCCCGATGTTCCTTGTTTCATTTTAAAATGCTCTTCGTTGACTTCAATATCTACCCACGGTGCAATTTTCTTTAAAAATTTAGCCGCAAAAAGCAAATAATTTACTCCTAGTGTAATATTTGGCGACCAAAATACGGTGGTTTTATGGGCCAGTTTTTTTAATAATTGCAATTCTTTGTCTTTATAATGTGATATTGCAGAGATAATTTTTATTTTTCTATCGGCTGCTAATTCTCCATAAGTATAAATCCCTTCGCTTGACGAAAAATCAATAATTACGTCAACCGGATGTTTGTCTAACAACTCTTCCATCGTGGTTTTTGAACTGGAATAAATTAATCCAGGTTCGTCTGACTGAATTCCAAAAAATTCGGGAACTGATCTGTGTTCTAAAACAGTACTTTGTCTTAAAACCCATTCCAGGCAAAATTTCTTGTTTTCAAGTAGTATTGATGCTACTGATTTTCCAGTTTTTCCAAATCCGATTAATCCTATTTTCATATTTTATTTTTTTATTGGACAGAACGCCCGTTTACAGAAATTGACATTTTTTAAAACTAATGTCAAATCAAAAAATCAATTATTATCTAAGCAGATAATGATACTCTATTAGTAAAAATAGAAATATTATAACAAGATCTCTCGCCATTTCCGGGATATGTAACAAAAAACAGCTTTGTTAACAGGAATAATAATGTGAAAACATTTTATATTATTAGAAGTTTAGTATTATTCGATTTTTCTTAACTGCAAAGGTCGCAAAGGTTTTTCGCAAAGATCGCAAGGTTTTATTTTGCCACAGATTAAAAGATTAAAATGATTTAAAAATCAAAATAAAAACTTTGCGACTCTGCTGCCGATAGCTATCGAGATTGCGAGATTATTTTTTTTTTTTGCATTCTATATACGCTTAAATCTCGCGCAAAGACGCAAAGGCGCCAAGTTAAAAAACTTAAAAAGAATCAAATAAAAACTTTGAGGCTCTGCTCCCGATAACTATCGGGATTGCGAGATTGTTTTTTTTTTGCATTCTATATACGCCTACAATTTCGCACAATCCCGATAGCTATCGGGATTGCGCGAGATTATTTTCTTTACTTCTAAAACAAAAATTTCTCTCAAACCAGCCAAAATTTCCGATAAATACTACAGATAATTTCCCGCTTAATATATAGAAAAAAACAGACGTAAAAAAAACTTTCAGAATACTTCACTTTATTTATTTTCAGTAGTTTTACGACCTGATTGCCCCAAATAAAATCAGTACATAATGGCTTACAATAATAAAGAATTGGTTCGTTTTCTTGACGCGCAAAATAAATTGTACCTGTCTGCGCTTTCAGAAATAAAAAAAGGTAAAAAAGAATCTCCGTGGATGTGGTTTATTTTTCCGCAGATAAAAGGGCTTGGCTCCTGTGATACCTCAAAATTCTACGAGATTAAAAATGCTGATGAAGCAATCGCTTTCTTTGAACATCCCATTCTGGGGAAACATCTTATCGAAATTACAGCCGAATTAATCAAAACAGACGAAAAAACGGCTGAAGATATTTTTGGAAATCCTGATAATGAAAAATTGCAATCGTGTATGACTTTGTTTGCAAGCGTTCAAAATTCTGAACCCATATTTGAAGAAGTATTAGATAAATATTTCGACGGATCTTCTGATTTTCATACGCTGCAATTGTTGTATAGTAATTTTTAAGAAGCAGCATTTACTATTTTGAGTTTCTATTTTTAAAATTAATATTCAATTCCGGTACTTTTTTAATTAAGATATATATCTTTGCAACCGAGTTGCGTTAGTTAAAAACTCATGTACTCGCCATAAACAAAGGATTTCCAAAACAAGAATGAAAAAGAAAATTGTCTTAATTAATCTTTTTATGTCTTTGACTGTATTGTTCGCAATGCTGTTTCAGACTGTGCATTCTTATGAGCATATTTACAAGCAACTCACAGAGAAACCTTGTGATCATCAATATGTTGAAGGACAAAAACAAATTACACACAGTCACACTGTCGACGGCAATTGCCACATTTGTCACTTTGCTTTTAGTACCTTTATTCCAAACACATTTCAATCTTTATCTTTTCAAAAGGTAAATACCCAAACTTCTTGTGTATTCTTTTATACAAAAGTGGCTTCAACCTTCTTTAAAGGCAGTCTTTTTGCCCTTAGAGCGCCTCCTGCCCTAATTTAGTTTACTACATTTTATTCGAAAAATTAAGAATGCTTCTTCCGGATCAACACACATTTGAACTTTAGAAATGAAGTATTTAAAGTGAGAAAGAATTCAATATTATCTTTTATTATTTCAATAATAGCCTAAAATTTTAATCTTGGGATAAGTTATTGGCAATGAAATCTCATATTGAAAAATGTCATATTGAAATGTCATAATAAATGCGCCCCAACGGTTGAAACCGTTGGTTATGTTTTTTTACTTTATTAAGATTAGCTGATCATTCTTATTTAAAAATACTAATATTTCTTTCTACAGAAACCGTAATAAACTATCCCTATCCTCACAATCAAAACTGTGACTGCGACTCTCAATAACTGCGACTGAGACTGAGACTGAGACTGAAAACTGCGACTGAGACTGAAAACTGCGACTGAGACTGCGACTAAAAAACAAAATTAAATCATTCCAAATACAGAAAAACTATGCTTATAGCTGAAAACCTGACCAAGAAATATGGCCAACATACTGCTTTGAATAAATTGAATTTAACCATTAAAGAAGGTGAAATCTTTGCTCTTTTAGGTCAGAATGGCGCCGGAAAAACGACTACAATTAATCTCTTTCTGGGTTTTATTGAACCAACAGAAGGAGAATTGAAAATCAACAATATCTCGGTTATAGAAAATGCTCAGGAAACCAAAAAATATGTTGCTTATATTCCTGAAACTGTAATGCTATATCCTAATCTTACTGGTTTAGAAAACCTGAAATTCTTCTCATCTCTTGCCGGATTTAAATATTCTACAGGCGAACTGACTTACTTCCTGACTAAAGCAGGTTTACAAGTCACAGCTCACGAACAAAACCTTGGCGGATATTCTAAAGGAATGCGTCAAAAAGTAGGTATTGCCATTGCCATTGCCAAAAAAGCAAAAGTATTGTTGCTGGATGAACCTACGAGCGGATTAGATCCAAAAGCTTCAAACGAATTTTCTCAAATCCTGAAAGAACTTTCTGCAGACGGAACGGCAATTTTGATGGCTACACACGATATTTTCAGAGCCCGAGAAGTTGCTTCGCATATTGGGATCATGAAACAAGGCAATCTGGTAACAGTTATTGAAGCCGATAAAATATCGGCAAATGAACTGGAAGACTTGTATTTACAAACGGTATAAAAAGGAATTATAATTTCCATTAACATAAAATGAAACATATATATCCTTTTATATTTTTAATCATTGGTACTCAATGCGTACAATCTCAAATCATTAACAAAAAAACCAAAGACAGCATTGCGCCAGACTCTGTAAAAGTGGCCAGAAATGAATTGCAAACAGTTGAAATAGTTGGTCGTTCATCAAAAAAATACAACAGCGATTATTCGTTTGCTGCCACAAAAACTGCGGCTTTAAACAAAGATATTCCGCAATCAATATCGACAATTACCAAAGAATTAATCGCTGATAAAGGTGCTTTTTATCTTGCCGATGCCGTGAAGATGGCCAGCGGCGTGATTCCGGCAAGTTATTATAATCAGTATACGATTCGCGGTATCAGCCAAAATGAAGAAGGACAGATCATCAACGGAATGCGAACCCGTCAATATTACTTTTTACAGCCTTTAACTACCAATATCGAACGTGTTGAAGTGATTAAAGGTCCGTCGAGTGCCACATTTTCTTCTGTAGATCCGGGCGGAAGCATCAATTTGGTGACTAAAAAACCTTTATCTATTGATCGAAAAGAAGTGAGTCTGAGTGTAGGGAGTTTTAGTACTTTTCGCGGAAGCTTAGATTTTACGGGACCTCTTAACGAATCTAAAACTCTTTTGTACCGTGTAAACGGAGCCTATCAGGAAGCCAAATCATTTCGTGATTTAGTGAATAATAAGTCGTTTTTGATTTCTCCGTCTTTCAGTTATATCCCAAATGAAAAAACGGCAATTAATACTGAATTGATATTGAGCGACATGACCGGAATTCTCGATCGTGGTCAGCCTATTTTTGGCGCGGTTGCAGGAGTTACGAATTTAAATAAAACACCAATAAGTTTAAATCTGGGCGCTCCCAGCGATTTTTTCAAGTCGAAAGAAATGATTTTTACGACGAGTTTTGCTCATAAATTTAGTTCTAAAATAGGTTTTAATGCCCAATACATGAAACAATCCTGGACAGAAGATCTTCAGGAACACAGAACGACAAACGGTTTTGCAGTTGATATGAACAATCAGCCGGTAACCAGTCTGGCCATGATGCAATTTGTGCAACGTCAGCAATATTGGGATATCGATAATTTGAGTGCGTATTTTAATTTCGATCTAAAAACTGGAAAAATCAAACATAAACTATTGGCTGGATACGATTTAAGTTCCTGGAATAAAACCAAAGGCGGCGGACAAAATGCAGCAAGAGGTTATGTACTAAAAGACGGAACTGTAGCGGGTACTTTTGTTCCGGCAAACGCTGCCAATTATCAAACGACGACGATTGACGGTGTAATTTTACCAAAACCCAATGTCAATTATTTCAATCTGAATAATCCAACGTATACCATTACGAGCGCAGATGATTATACCTTAAATGTTAGAACAGCGCTGCCATCAGCATTGACAACTACAAATGCCATTTATATTCAGGATCAGATTCAGTGGGAGAAATTTACTTTTTTACTGGGTTTGCGAAACGAATGGTTTGAAGACATTACCAATTATGAATCCAACAATGAATTGACTGCTAAAAAGTCGGCTTTATTGCCTCGCGTGGCTGTCACTTATGCCATTAATAATGAAATTAATGTCTACACAACTTATCTTGAAGGTTATCAGCCACAATCGAATACCGTGACTTTGATGCCGCAAACCGGGTCTTTACCTGTCGGAAGTTTGTTTGATCCGCTTGAAAGTAATTTGAAAGAAGTAGGTATTAAAGCGACTTTCTTCAATAATTCGATGAGTTTTAATGCAGCAGTTTACGAGATCAATCAGCGTAATATTTTGATGAATGCCAATGATCCGGCCAATCCCGATTTATTGGTCACCAGAGGTGCTGAAAGAAGTCGTGGTTTCGAGTGTGATCTGGCAGGTTATATCACGGCCGACTGGCAAATAAATGCTTCGTACAGTTATATCGATGCCAAAATTACAAACGATCGCGATGCTTCGCTAATTGGTGCCCGAAAGCAAAATACGCCAAAAAACAGCGCCAATTTATGGACACGTTATAATTTCAATTCCGATTCGGGTTTGAAGGATTTAGGAATTGGTTTTGGCATGCAATACCAGAGCAGCAAAGTGCCGTGGTTTACAAGAGCTTTTACACTTCCTGATTTTACCGTTTTTGATGCCGCTGTTTACTACAAACCCAACAAAAGCAATATGCAAATTGCGCTTAATGCGGGTAACGTATTCAATAAAACCTATTGGTTAGGTGCTCAGAATTACCTGAGATTATTTCCCGGTGCTCCCAGAAATTTTAGCCTGACTGTAACTTATAAATTTTAATTGGTATGAAATCACTACACACAGAAATTTTAATCGCCAAACATTTAAAGAACTCCGTTTTTAAGAATTCGGCAGTTTTTATAATCACCCTTTTTATTGGGATCATTTTACTTTATGCTGCGTTTTCAGGTTGGGAAAATTACAGCAATCAAAATGAAACCAGCGAAAAATACCAACACGAATCCAGAGAAGACTGGTTGAAAAATCCGGACAAAAACCCGCATCGAATGGCACATTACGGGAATTTTGCCTTCAGAAAAAGTACGCCTCTGAGTGTTTTTGAATTTGGAATGGAGCCGTTTTTCGGGAATGCTATTTTTCTCGAAGCGCACAAACAAAATACTGCCAATTTCTCTGAAGCAGGATTTTCGAACAGTATGCTTCGATTTGGAGAAATAAGTATTGCCATGGTTTTGCAAATTTTATTGCCTTTATTGATCTTTTTCTTAGGTTTTAATGCGGTCGCCGCCGAAAGAGAAGACGGAACTTTAAAATTGCTTTTAAGTCAGGGAATTAGCTGGAAACAATTATTAAGAGGTAAAATACTCGGAATTGCCAGCGTAATCATGATTCTTTTTGTTCCCACAATTATTGTATTGGTTTTGATCTGGTTATTACTTCAGAATTTTAGCATTTCTGCAGATGAAACCATCAAAATGCTGTTGTTTATTTTGTTTCATTTTGTTTATCTGATCTTCTTTTGCATCATTGCCGTTTTAGTTTCTGCATCAAGCAAAACATCAAAAAAAGCATTGATTTCATTGATTGGAATTTGGCTGGTTTTTACCATTATTTTACCAAGAACCACTCAGGCAATTGGAGCTTATATTTTTGAAGCGCCATCGAAAATCCAGTTTCAGAGTGATATCGAAAAAGACATCCTTAAACAAGGAGACAGCCATAATCCGAATGATTTGCATTATAAAGCCATTAAGGATTCTCTTTTAAGCGTTTACAAAGTCGATTCGGTACAAAAACTGCCTTTTAATTATTCCGGATTTATTATGACCGAAGGCGAAAAAATAAGCTCCAGAATATACAATCAGCATTTAGAAAAATTACTTGAAGTGTATAAAAAGCAGAATAGTTTTTCTAAGACTGTTTCGTTCTTAAATCCGTACATCGCGATAAAAAACGTATCGATGGGATTATCGAATACAGATTACGATTCGTATATCGATTTTCAAAAACAAGCCGAGGATTATCGCTACAATATGGCGCAAAAAATGAATGGTTTGCAGGTAAAATACATCAGTAATAAAAAACCTGGCCCTAATGACAAACCTTTAACAATCAACAAAGAACATTGGGCTGATGTGGCCGAATTTCACTATGAACCAAAAGGAATTCTGGAGGTTTTAAAATCCGAAATTTTTTCTTTTATTTCTATAATTCTCTGGATAATAATGCTTTTTGTTTTGATTCGAATTGCAGCTAAAAACCTTAAAGCCATTTAATATGTTAGCATTACTTTTTAAAAATTTCATACGATCTAAAGGAACCAAAATTGGACTGGTTTTCCTTTTAGTAATTTGTTTTATAAGCCTTTTGATTGGTCAGCAATTTCAGCAAAAGCAACAAAATAATATCAAAGAAGCGGCACTTTATCAAAAAGAACATATTGCCCGAAATGCTGCTTTTCATAAAGACGAAATGGGGCTTCTGCTCTATTACATCAAATTTTCGCTGGTTAATGCAACTTTGCCCGTTAATAGTCTGGCTATTGGTCAGCGAGATGTAAACCCGTCGATACAAAGTGTTACAATTCGCGGTTTAGAAGGTCAGAAATACGATTCGGAACTTAACAATCCTAATAATCTTTTGTCCGGAAATATCGATTTTAGCTTTGTTTTGATTTATCTTTTTCCGCTTTTAATCATTGCGTTTTCTTATAATCTGGTTTCAGAAGAAAAAGAAAGCGGTACCTGGAAAATTGTGGCAACTCAAAGTCAAAACACTTTTTTGTATATTCTGAAATTGTTTTATATCCGAATTTTAAGTCTGATTGCACTTTTAACGATTGTGCTTTTTATAGCCGTTCTGTTTTTGAATATTCCACTAAACCAATCGCTTTTTACATTTTACGGACTCGGAATTCTGTACATTCTTTTTTGGTTTGCTATCAGCTTTTTCATCGTTTCCTTACAGAAGAATTCCAACTTTAATGCGGTTATTTTATTAACGATTTGGTTGTTTTTGATTATTATTTTACCAGCAATCATCAATACTTATATTGTCAATAAATTTCCAATTCCCGAAGCTCTGGAACTAACGGTAAAACAACGAAATGCCTATCATGAAAAATGGGATATGGATAAAAAAATAACGATGGATAAATTCTACAATCATTATCCGCAATTTAAAACCTATCCTTTGCCGGATAAAGAATTCAGCTGGCTTTGGTATTACGCCATGCAACAAGCAGGTGATGACGATTCGGCGAAACAATCTCAGGAATTAGAGCATAAATTACGGCAACGCAATAAAGCGAGTCAGCTTATCGCGCAATTTATTCCTACTTTGCATACGCAGCTTCAACTGAACGAAATTGCCCAATCTGACTTAGGAAATCAGCTTTTATTTTTGAAAGAAACAAAGCAGTTTCATGAAAAAATGCGTTTGTATTTTTATCCAAAAATCTTTGACAATGCCGATGTCAGTAAAGAAAACTGGTCTAAATTTAAAGTTGAAACGTTTCATGATCCATCAGAAATCAGTTTTGCCAAAGCCTTTTTGCCTTTACTATTTTTCAATTTATTGTTGATTGGTTTTGGATGGCGAAATTTTAACCGCAGGGTATTTTAACCGCAAATTTTTTTTACCGCAAAGTGCGCAAGGTTTTTACGCAAAGTTCGCAAAGCTATTTCTACATATAGCTTTGCGAACTTTGCGTTTTATAAAATCCTGCATAGCAAAAAACTTTGCGCGCTTTCCGGTTAAATGTCCCAACAATTAAAAAAGTCGTATTACTTTATAAATTGAATAATAAATCCGCCTTTTGGAGCTAAATTATATTGCCATTTTGAAGTTAAAGGATATGTTTCAACTTTAAAATCCATTAAAGGATCTTTTCCTTCAGAGATAATTCTGAATTTCGAAAAACCTTTACCGTATTTCTTAAGATCTATAGAAATTGGCTCTGCTGCATTTGTACCATTTATCCCAACAATATAAGAAAGATTGTCTTTCTGACGTGATAAAACGATTGCTTTACCCGGATCTGCAATTATATATTCTGTTTTATCCCAGGTTGCAGGCATCTCTTTCAATAAATTCTTAAGCGCATCAGGAAGTGAATTAAAAACCTCTTCCGAATCGGCAAAATGAATAACACCCGAGGTATAAATCATCGCCATTGCAAGTTCGTGTGTTGCAGTATTTAAACGCGTATATTTTCTAAAAGTTAACGCAAACGGCGTATAATCTGCTGGTCCGGCTACGTTTCTTGTAAACGGTAATACCGTATTTTGTTCTGCTGCTTTTTCTGGAAATCTTGGCTCATAAAAATAACTTTCGGTTCCTAAAATAGCTTCTGCCGTTACAAAATTAGGCCATGTTCTGTGCCAGCCTCTTGGTATTGTTGTACCGTGTAAATTTAACAATAAATGTTCTTTGGCTGCATCTTCAAAAACGCCTTGCAGCGCTGCCATAACCTCTTGACGATCTGAACACCAAAAATCTATTTTAACACCTTTTACGCCCATATTTGCCAGTTCCTTAAACCTGTTTTTTCTTTTTTGCGAATCAAAATATTCTGCCGAATATCCCCAAACTAATGGTTGAACTCCTTTAGACAAAGCATAATCAATAATTTTTCCTTCTTTATTGGCCTTTTCCCATCCGGCATCAAAAAGTGTATATCTGAACCCAAACGAAGCCGAAACATCCGTAAACTTATTATACATTTCAGGCGTAAAATCTTCAGGATGTGACCACCAAGACCAGGCTGCTTTTCCCGGTACAATCCAAGAAGTATCTTCAATTTTAGAGGCCGGAGCCAAATCTGTAATCATCGTCGACAATAAAATATCACCAGCTTTATCACCAATCATAATCACTCTCCAAGGCATTGTCCATGGTAAATTTGATTCAGGATAAGCTTCTTTATCCGGTAAAGGC
>Ga0247740_1000981_pt1 | contig 12655 bp, 14 predicted proteins | sample UWRJL148409B2_FD_180942 | JGI IMG/M metagenome (GOLD analysis project Ga0247740, IMG submission 180942) | Plant litter microbial communities from Arlington Agricultural Research Station in Wisconsin, United States - UWRJ-L148-409B-2 | ecosystem: Environmental > Terrestrial > Plant litter >...
GACGAGCAGGAGATCGCGTTGCTGCGCGAGGGCGCCGCCGTCCTGCGGCGGTGGCGCAGCGCCGCCTGACCGCCGATCCCTGCTACTTGAAGATCGGCCACTCCGGCGTGCGGAACTTGTAGGTGTCGACCATGCGCTGCACGAAGGTGCTCACCTTCAGGTCGATGCCCGGCACCGCGCCGGCGACCAGCGCATCGTCGACGGTGGGCGGCGTCGCGTTGAAGTCGACCACCATGTACGCGAAGTGGTCGTAGACCCCGCGGGTGCGGTCGTAGTCGACCCCGCTGCGCCCGGTGATCGTCCCGAAGAGCCGCGCGAACCGCTCGTGCGCGATCCTCTTCTTGGCCGCCCCGGGCTTGATGACCTCCTTGGGCAGGAGGTAGACGTAGCCGTGGGTCGACATCGGGAAGCGCTTCTGGAGTGATTCGGCCTCGCCGATGATGCCGTCGATGTACCCCAGCGTGTTGTTGCCGATGGAGCTCATCTGGCTGCGCACGCCGACGAGCAGCAGGGGCCCGTTGACGGGATCGCAGACGCAGAGATCGAGGTCCTTGCCGCGATGGCCGTCGAGGAGCTTCGGCTCCAGGAGCATCCCGATGTCGCGCTTCTTGGCCCACGGGGAGAGGTGCCCCTCGAACTCCGTCTTGAGGTAGGCGTGCAGGTACTTGATGAAGGCCTGGCTGCGGACCGCCTTCTGCGGATCCGCGCGATAGGACGCCCCCATGTTCGTCAGGCACGCGTCGAGCCTCGTCGCGCTGGTGGCGGGTGCGGGCGGCATCTCAGCCCGGGCGGGCGAGCAGGACGGTGCGGTCGCCGTTGTGGAAGTCGGGATCGTGCCCGTCGCCCGGCTGCGCGCGCGTGACGTCGGGGAAGCCCGCCGCCGTCGCCATGAGGCGCAGCGCCGCGGGGTTCGGGCAGAACGACAGCGCCCCGCCGAACGACGCGAGCGGGTTCGTCGGATGGTCGTTCTCGAAGTGGACGGCGAGCACCGCGTCGGTCGTCTCGAAGGCCTGTCGCGCGCCGAAGCCGAACAGCGCCGGCGTCTCCACCCGGGCGGTCTGGCTCTCGATCGCGCACAGCCCGCCGGTGACGGAGTGGGCCAGGCGCAGGACGCCCATGGGGTGCTCGACGTGGTAGATCAGCCCGAGGCACAGGACGACGTCGAACCGCCCGATCACCTCGGGGTCGAGGTCCAGGACGTCGGAGGTCACGAACCGCAGGCGCTCCGGGTCGACGCGCAGGTGGTCGCGGACGAGCTCGGCCCGCCGGACGCTCTGCGCCCGGATGTCCACGCCCACGACCTCGTGCGCGCCCCAGTCGAGCAGGCGGTGCGCGAACCAGCCCTCGCAGCACGCCAGGTCCAGGGCGCGGGCCGACGGGCCCGCCGCCGCGAGCGCCTCGCGCACCGGCCCCTCGATCAGCGCGGCGCGCGTGGCGTGGATGCTCTCGAGCGAAGGGTGGATGAGCGGCGTGCGGCGCGAGCCGAGCTGCCACGAGTACATCCAGGCGGGCTCGCGGCCGATCTCGTCGAGCAGCCCGGGGGCCAGCGCCGCCGTCATGCCGTGTCCTTCCGGGTCGCCGCGATCATGGGCGCCATCATCGCGCAGCCGCCGCGTCCGCGTCGGCCTCGCGCCGCTCGCGATCGATCTCCGCTTCCAGGGCGGCGATCTCCCGGAGCGCGGCCCGGACCGGCGGCTGGTCGTCGACCGCGCCGGGCGCGGAGAGCGCGGCGGCACGGTCCGCCGTCGCCGCGATCGCCGCGGTCCGGCGGTCGGCGTTCGCGCGCGCCTCGGCGTCGGCGAGGGCGAGCTGGCGGTGGAAGGCGCGCCCCTCGCGCCGGTCCCGCGGGGCCACCTCGGTGAACGCGTCCGCGGTCAGCGGGTCGCCGGCGGCGCGCCGCCACACCCCGAAGCCGAAGCCCTGGTCGGGGTGGACCATGGTGACGCCGGTGGGGCGGAAGGACACGGCGGCGAAGCCGCGGCCCGCGTGGACGTCGAGCCACCAGCGGGAGACGAAGCGCAGCGGGCCGCCCTGCGCGTCCGGCCGGTCGAAGCCGAGCACGAGCAGCCCGGTGCCCTCCTCATCCCACGCCTCCCCGGCGGGGCCGTGCCAGGCCCAGGCACCCGGGCCGGCGAGGACCGCGGCGAGCAGGCCGCCGGGGCGCAGCACGCGATGGGCCTCGGCGAGCAGCGGCGCCCACTCGGCCGTGCCCCGCGCGAGGGCCCGCGGGATCCACACCACGTCGGCGCTCGCGTCGGCGAGGGGCAGGGGGAGGGCGCCGTCGTGGATGGTGGCGTCCGGGGCGAGCGTTCGGGCGACCGTCGCCGCGTCGGCCTGCGGCTCCCAGGCGTGGAGGACCCCCGGCCAGCGCGCGGCGAGCTCCTGCAGCGCGGTGCCCGGGCCGCAGCCCAGCTCGACCAGCGTGGCGCCGTCGGCGATCGCGGCCTGCGGGAGCGACGCGAGCAGTTCGTCCACGAGCGCGGCGGCGTGCCGCAGCCGCGTGCGGTGCGGGTCGGCGGGATCCCACCAGCCGGCGGAGACGTGGTCTTCGTACCAGCGGCTGCCGGTCGGGGCGACGTCCTGCAGCGGCCACCACGCCTCGGCGAGGGCCGGCACGGGCGTGCGCCCGGTGCGGCGCGGCCTCACTCCGGCCACCGCCGGCCGACGGCCCGGACGCCGCGCTTGGCCGCGCGGCGGACGTGGGCGCTCAGCGGCACGGGCGGGGGTGGCGGCGGGGGCGGCGAGGGGACGGCGGCCGCCGCCTCGCGCACCGCGTTGGCGAGGCGCTGCTCGGCCAGGGCCCGCTCGGCCTCGAGCGCGGCCGCGTGCTTGCCCTCGAGGGCCCGGAAGGCCTGCTCGGCCCGCTCGGCGCGGGCGTGCTCGGCGGTGAGCCTGGCCCGCGTCTCCGCGAGCTCGTCGGCGGTGGCGTACGTCTGCGACACCAGAGCTCCGATGTCCAGGCCGGCGGCCAGTGCGCCGGTCGGCTCCAGCGCCGGCAGCGCCTCGTCCCCGGCGAGGGCGACGGCGTAGAGCGGCTCGGTCGGTCCCGCCGTCCACACGAGCGGCGGGGACACGACGGCCGGTCCGTCCCCGGGCGCGAGGTCGATGACCGAGGCCTGGGCGGAGTGCTGCCACCGCAGGTCGACGTGGGCGAACCGGGCGTGCAGCAGGGCCTCGAGCTGCCCGGAGTCGATCTCCGCGACGTGGTGGGGGTTGTGCATGGAGATCGCGCCGGGCACCGGCGTCGAGATCGCCAGGACGCCGCCGGGGCGCAGCACCCGCTTCAGCTCGTCCAGCAACCGGTCCTGCTCGGCGATGTGCTCGATCGCCTCGAAGCAGACGACGAGGTCGAACGACGCGTCCGCGAACGGCAGGTCGAGGAGGTCGCCGAGGATGAACTCCAGGCCGGCGTGCGCCTGCTCGCGCGCCTCGATGATCGCGCCGGCGAACGCGTCGATCCCGGTGACCGAGCGGGCCCCGGCCCGGCTCAGCATGTGCGCGCCGTAGCCGACCCCGCAGGCGGCGTCCAGGACGTCCGCGCCGTCGGCCAGGGGCGCGGTCCAGCGGTAGCGGGCGACGTGCTCCACGTGGGTGAGCGAGCCGGGCGCGACCCGCGGGTCGAGCCGCTCCGAGAGTCCCGCCCACGGGCGCGGGCGGCCCTGGCGCCGGCCGGGATCGGTGGTGACCTCGACGACCCGGCGGTGCTCGACCGTGATCCCGTCGGCGGCGGTCGCGGTGACGACCACCTCGGCCGGTCCGGCGGGCAGCCCGGTGGTGGAGCCCATCGCGACGAAGCCGCGGATCTCGCCGATGCCGAGCGCGGCGGTGACGTCGGGTCGCCAGCCACTGGGGACGACCTCCGAGGGCCGGCCGCCGACGGTGACGGTGAGCTGCGGCGGGCCGTCGGGCGACCACGCCCAGCCCTCGACGATGACCTGGTCGCGGACCGTGGGCCGCTCCCCGTCGCCGGGGCGATCCACGGAGAGCTGCGTCGACGTCGTCACGGTCGTCATGAGCACCTGACCCTATAAGCGCCACCCCGGTCGCGCTTCCAGCGCTCCCCGAAGCGGGCGATGTCACCCTCGTGCACGCCGTGGCGGTACGTGGCCGATTCGAGGTGCTCCAGCTCGGCGCCCGGGCACCACGCGATGCGCCAGCCGTCCTCCTGGATCCGGAAGCACAGGTCGACGTCGCCGTACACGTGGACGTAGTCCTGGTCGTGCCCGCCGACGGCGGCGAACGCCTCGCGCCGGACCAGGAGGCAGGCGCCGGTGACCGCCTCGGGGTTGCCGGGGACGAGCAGCTCGAACCGGTGCCCGGGCGCGTCGGCGGGAGCGTCGTGGTACAGGTGCCCGGTCCCCTCGCCGATCTGCACGCCGGCGTGCTGGATGCGGCCGTCCGGGTGGCGCAGCAGCGCCCCGGCGATGCCGACGCCCGGGAGCGTCACGACCTCGGCCATCCGGGTCAGCCAGTCCGCGCTCAGGGGGCTGACGTCGTCGTTGAGGAACAGGATGAGCTCCTCGGTCGTCGCGGCGGCCCCGAGGTCGACGGCGCGCTGGTAGTTGAACGGCTCGCCGAGCGGGTACCGCACCACCGTCGTCGGCACGGGCGCGTCGGCGGCCACGCGCGCCATGGCCTCCGGGTCGTCCGCGGAGTCCACGAGGACGACGCGGAGCGGGCCGTAGTCGGTGCGCTCGGCGACCGCGGCGAGGCAGTGGGCGGCGAGCTCCGGCGTCCGGGAGGGGACGACCACGGCGACCGCCGGAGCGTCGTCCAGCGGCCAGCGGACGTCCCGCAGGCCGGAGACCGGCCCGGGCGCGATCGCGACGGGGCGGCCGCGCCGCGCGGCGAGCCGCTCGACCGCCGCCCGGGCCGCGTCGTCGTCCACCGGCAGGCGGACGGCTGGGGTGAGGGCCAGGACGTGCGGCAGGGCGATGGTCTGCAGCCGGCGGTCCACGAGCTCCAGCGCGAGGCCGTAGAGCCCGGCGTCGGCGGGGAGCGCGTCGCAGAGGACGTCGGCCGCGCGCGGGCCGACCGCGAGCAGGGGGCCGATCTGGTCGATGGCGGGCAGGGCGTCGCTCTGGAAGGCGCGCTTGCGCCAGCGCAGCCAGCGGTCCTCCCCGATGAGCGCCGCCTCGTCGCCGATCACGACGTCGGGGGCCGAGGATCCGGCGAAGGCCGCCGCGATCTGCTTGACCGCCCCGGGGCCGGGCGTGCAGCCGTCGGCGAGGATCACGAGCGGCGGCCCGCCGAGGGCCGTGCGCGCGAGCGCCTCCTCGAACCCGGGATCCCCGAGGGCGCACAGGCCGACGTCGCCGGCGTCGCCGGTGGGGGAGGTCCACCACTCGACGGGCTGGCCGAGCGCGACGGTCAGCAGGAGCGTGTCGGTGACGACGTCGCCTCCGGCGAGCGTGCCGGTCACGGTGATGGTGTGGACGCCGGGCGGCAGGCCACGCGTGTCGCACCAGGCGCTGACGAACACGTCCTCGCCGACGGTGCGGGCCCCGGTCGCGGTCGGGCGGCCGTCGACGTCGACGACGAGGGAGTCGAACGCGCCGGACGGGGTGGCGGAGGCCGTCACCCACTCCAGCGCGCCGCCCCGCGCGGGCCGGCCGTGGGGGCTCTGGATGGCGATGCGCGGTTCGGTCTCCAGCACTGGGGCGACCCTATCCGATTGCGTTAACGTCACCGACCGTGATCGCCTTCCTCGTCGCCGTCGCCGACCAGTCCCGCTTCGACGCGATCGCCGCGCCCGGGATCGAGCGGGTGCGCGAGCCGGACTCGCTCGTGGTGACGGTGCGGCCGGAGCCGGGCCGCGGGCCGCAGCGCGCGCTGAACGCGGCGCTCGACGAGCTCGTCGAGCAGCCCGACCTGGAAGCCGTCGTCATCCTCCACGAGGACGTCGAGCTCGTGGGCCTCGACACCGCCGCCGTGGTGCGCGACGCGTTCACGGATCCGGACGTGGCGATCGCGGGGGCGATCGGCGCGCAGGGCGTCCCGGGGCTGGCCTGGTGGGCGGGCATCCCGATCGGCGCGACCGGCACCGAGCACGTGCCCGACGGCCGCATCGCGGGCGTGATCCACCGGGGTCCGGTGGACGCGGTCGATGGCCTCGTGCTGTGCCTCAGCCCGTGGGCGGTCCGGACGCTGCGGTTCGACGAGGCGCTGGCCGCCGACTTCCACGGCTACGACATCGACCTCTGCTTCCAGGCGCGCTACCACGGGCGGCGGGTCGAGGTGATCCCGCTGGCCGTCCATCACCGCCACCGCGCGCTGTTCACCGACACCGAGCGCTGGGTGCGCAACGAGCTGCGCTTCCAGCATCAGTGGATCGACCACCGCCCGATCTCCGAGCGCCGCCATCAGGAGCTGGCGCCGCCGGCGTCCCCGCCGGCCTGACGGGGACTCAGGCTCCGCCGGGGCCGGCCGCGCGCTGGGCCTCCAGCGCGGCGTGCCGCTGGGCGAGCTCCGCGAGCCGTGCGGGCGTGCGGGCGGCCAGGTCGGCGCGACCCTGCCGCACCGCCCCGACGGCCTCGGCCTCCTGCTGGTCGAGCATGGCGCGCCGCATGAGGGCGTCGTCGCGCAGCAGCCGCAGCTGCGCGGCCTGCGCCCGGCCCTCGGCGAGGCCGTCCGCGCCCGTGTCGAGCAGGTCGTCCTCGTCGACGGCCTCGGGGCGGGCGCGGGAGACGACGATGTCGTGCGGCCACGGCTGGCCGGTGATCCGCGGGGTGTGGGAGACGATGTCCAGCGCGCGGCCCCAGCGCTCCGCGACCCAGCCGGCGTCGTGCGTGGTGACGGGGCCGCCGTGGTCCCAGTCGTTGCCCAGGACGCGGCCGTACATCCCCGGGTCGTCGGGGCTGGGGAGGCGCAGCTCGGCGGCCGTCTGCGGGCCGATGACGGTGGTGAGGAGGATCCCGCCCGGGGCCAGGACGCGGCGCAGCTCGAGCAGCCAGCCGGCCCAGTGGTCGACGATGTGGGTGAACACCGACAGGGCGTAGACGAGGTCGAAGTGGCCGTCGGGGTAGGGCAGCCCGGGGGACTCCTCGCACTGCCGCGCGTGGATCCACGGCTCGCCGTTCGCCTGGAGCCAGTCGATGCTCGGGCCGTCGATGTCGACGCCGTGCAGGTCGCCGTCCTCCCCGACGACGTCCACCAGGTGGCGCAGTACGCGGCCCGCGCCGCAGCCGAAGTCCAGCACGCGCGCGCCGTCCAGCGTGACGTCCGCGGGAAGCTGCTCGCGCATCGTCCCGACGAGGAACTCGCCCTGGCGCAGCCACGCCTCGGCGGGATCCTCGTGCCACCACGGAGCCCGGCGGAGCTGCCGTTCGGAGACCGCGCTGGTGGAGGTCGTCGCCCCGACGCGCTCGCGCAGCTCCAGCGGCGGCAGGGGCAGCGAGCGCCCCGTCGGTCGGTCGGCGTCGATTCCTTCGGGCGGCACGGCGCGAGTATAGGTGGACAACCCAGGTTGTCTAGATCGCCCCGCCCGACCCCCGGGCGTCCTCCACATTCCTCCCGAGGGGTGGGAGGAATGTGGAGAACCCCCTGCGGGTCTTGGCCGGCTCGGCCGCCGCGCGGGTCTCGACGTCGAAGGAGAGGAGCGTCTCGCCGAGGGCGGTGTACGGGATCAGGAGGGCGAGGATGACTTCGCGGAGGTCACGGCTGCCTGAGTCCTTTCGCGGGCGCGGCACGCGAGATACGCTCTTGCCGGCCGCGCTTCGCCGTCGGGGCGCTGGAGTCGTCGGCCGGTTCCGCACCCGAGTCGGAGATCCCGATGCCCACGAAGCTCCCCCGTTACGCCTGGCCGGCGTGCGCCGCCGCCGCTCTCGTTCTCGCCGCGCTCGTCGCCCCGGCGTCCGCCCCGGCCGCCGCGACGGAGCGGTTCACCCCGGTCACGGCCCGCGTGGTCGCCCCACCGCAACCCGTCACCGCCGGTGACGGACGGCAGCACCTCGCCTACGAGCTGCTGCTGATCAACCGGTCGTTCAACCCGCCCGCCGGCGTTGCCGTCCAGCGCGTCGAGGCGCTCGCCGGCGGCAAGGTCGTCGCGTCGCTCAGCGGCCCGCGGCTGGCGGCGGTGATGCTCCCCTTCGGCGGGACCGCGCCCGGCGCGCGGCTCGCCAAGGGGGAAGCGGCGTACGTGATGATGGACGTCAGCCTCCCACGCGGGGCGCAGCCGCCCACGCGGCTCGTCCACCGGCTCGTGATCGCGCCGGAGCCGGCGAACGCCGTCGTCGCCACCGACTACCGGGCCGCGTCGACGCGCGTCGTCCAGCGCGAGGCCGTCGTCGTCGCCCCGCCGCTGCGCGGGGACGGCTGGATCGTCGGGAACGGCTGCTGCGCGGACCTGACCTCCCACCGGGGTGCCCTGCTGCCCGTGAACGGCGGGCTCTACGAGGGCGAGCGCTTCGCGATCGACTTCATCCAGATCATGCCGTCCGGGCTGCTGGTGACCGGACCGTTCGAGGAGCTCTCCAGCTATCCGTTCTTCGGCGACCCCGTGGTCGCGGCGGCCGGCGGGCGTGTGGTGACGGTCGTCGACGGCTTGCCGGAGACGCCGCCCGGTGCCGTCCCCCCGATGACGGCGACCAGCGCCGGGGGGAACCACGTGGTGGTCGACATGGGCCACGGACGCTTCGCGCTTTACGCGCACCTGCAGCCCGGCAGCGTCCGCGTGAAGGAGGGAGACCGCGTCCGCGTCGGTCAGTCGCTCGGGCTGCTTGGCAGCAGCGGCAGCTCCAACGCGCCCCACCTGCACTTCCAGCTGATGGATGGTCCGGACCCGCTCGGGTCCAACGGGCTCCCCTACCGCTTCGATCGCTTCACGGTGGCGGGCACGCTGACCAACTTCGGCGGCCTGTTCGACGGGGAGAAGGCAAACGTTGCCCCGCGCCTTCGCGGCACGCATAAGCGGCAGCTGCCGCTGAACCAGCAGGTGATCGGCTTCGAGCCGGCCGCGTAGGCCGGCGTGGCCGCGGCGCGGGGCTCGATGTCGGAGTACGACGGGCCGTGCGCCACCAGCGACCGCGCACGAGTCGCGAGCTCTCGCGGAACGCCAGGCGGAGGGAGCCGTCCTCGAACGGGATTCGCTGGCGCGGCGTCGGCGATCGGCACCATCCTGCTCGGGCGGGGCGTCGTGTCCACCGACCAGGCCGCGGGCGGGGCGACCGCGCCGTCGTCCTGGTGGTCGCGGGTCGTCTTCCCCTTCGAGCCGGGTCGCCCGGTGTGCGAACCTTGACGTCGACCGAACGACCACCCGGCGAGCCGACCGAAGGAGCACGCAGATGAGCGAGACGACCGAGACCGCGATCCTGGCCGGAGGCTGCTTCTGGGGCGTCGAGGAGCTCGTGCGCAAGCTGCCCGGCGTCATCGACACCCGTGTGGGGTACACCGGCGGGCAGGTCGCCAACGCGACGTACCGCAACCACGAGGGCCACGCCGAGGCGATCGAGATCGTGTTCGACCCGGCGACGATCTCCTTCCGCGACCTCCTGGAGTTCTTCTTCCAGATCCACGATCCGACGACGCTGGACCGCCAGGGCAACGACCGCGGCTCCAGCTACCGGTCGGAGATCTTCTTCACGAGCGACGAGCAGCGCAAGGTCGCGCAGGACACGATCGCCGACGTCGACGCCTCCGGGCTGTGGCCCGGGCCCGTGGTCACGAAGCTCTCGGCGGCGGGCCCGTTCTGGGAGGCCGAGCCCGAGCACCAGGACTACCTGCAGCGGATCCCCAACGGCTACACCTGCCACTACGTGCGGCCGGGGTGGAAGCTCCCGCACCGCGCCGAGGCGACCGCGGACACCGCCTCGTGACCCCGCTGGCGCAGGACCTGCCCGCCCTCACCGGCGGCTCGCTGCCGGCGGAGCGCTTCGCCGGCAACGTGGTGCTGGTGGTGAACGTCGCGTCCAAGTGCGGGCTCACCCCGCAGTACGAGGGCCTCGAGCGGCTGCAGCAGCGCTACGGCGACCGCGGCTTCACGGTGCTCGGCGTCCCGTCGAACCAGTTCGCGGGCCAGGAGCCCGGGACGGCCGAGGAGATCCAGACGTTCTGCTCCATGACCTACGGCACGAGCTTCCCGATGACCGCGAAGCTCGACGTCAACGGCCCCGATCGTCATCCGCTGTACGCGGAGCTCGTCGCGGCGACCGACGCCGCGGGCGAGGCCGGCGACGTGCAGTGGAACTTCGAGAAGTTCCTCGTCGCGCCGGGCGGCGAGGTGCTCGCGCGCTTCCGCCCGCCGGTCGACCCCGAGGCCGACGAGGTGGTCGCGGCGATCGAGGCCGCGCTCGCCTAGCGCGGGACCGGCCGGCCGCGCCAACGACCAACCAGACGGAGGACGACCCATGGGCCAGCCAGTGGTGCACTTCGAGATCATCGGCGCCGATCCGCAGCGGCTGCGCGGCTACTACGGCGAGCTGTTCGGCTGGGAGTTCGACACCAGCGGCCCGGTCGCCGCGTCGGTCTCCGAGGCGGGGAACTACGGGTTCGTGGAGAACCCGGACGGCGCCGGCATCCCTGGTGGGGTCGGCGGGGGGCCCAACCATCCGAGCCGCGTCATGTTCTACGTCGGGGTCCCGGACGTCGAGGCCGCGCTGCTCGAGGCCGAGCGTCTCGGCGGCGTGCGCACGATGGGTCCGGAGCGGGCACCCGGCGGGGGGCTGGTGGTCGGCCACTTCACCGACCCCGAGGGGCACCTGATCGGCGTCGCGGCCGCCGCCTAGCGCCGCTTCGCCTTCACCGCGGCGTCCGGCTGCGGCGCCCGCATGCGCTCGATCCGCTCGTCGAGGAACCGTTCGACGATCGCGACCATCGGCACCTCGGGGTCCAGGAGCCACGAGGTCTCCATCCCGTTGAAGAACGCGATGATGATGTTCGCCTCCTCCGTGAAGTCGAGGCCGGGGCGCAGCGCGCCGTCCTCCTGCGCCTGGCCCAGCAGGAACGTGATCGAGAACCGGAACTGCTCGTAGTCGTCCCGCATGCGGGCGCGCAGCGGCGAATCGGGCGAGGCGCTCTCGGCGAGCAGCATGTTCCACAGCATCGTACGCCGGCGGTTCTCCTCCTGGAACTCGGTGATCCGGATGAGCTGGCGGATCCCGGCCAGCCCGCGGTACTGCGCGACCTCGAGGCGCACCCGCATGAACCGCTGCTCGTGCCGGTCCAGCACCGCGTGCAGCAGCAGCTCCTTGGACGCGAAGTGGTGCAGGACGGCGGGACGCTTGATCCCGGCCTGGGCGCCGACCTGCGAGAGCGTGGTGGCGTGGTAGCCGTACTCGGCGAAGAGCTCGGCCGCCGCCTCCAGGATCGTGGCGCGTGCGACCTCGCCCCGCGCGACGGCGGTGTTGGTGCGTCCGGGGAGCCGGTCGTCCATGGGGCGAGCCTACGCCCAGCGCGCCGCCGAGCCCCACCTGCATCCCGCTGAGCGGGATCGACGTGGGGCTCGACGGGAGGGGCGACGCGGGTTGGGCGCGGTGGGTGCCGGGTAGGGCCGGAGTGCCGGCGTCGAGTGGCGACGCCCCGAATCCAGGAGTGCATTTCCGTGTCCAGCTTCCTCTCCCGCCCGCGGGCGGCCGTGATGGTCGGTGCCGTCGCCGTCGCCCTGCTCGCCGTCCCCGCCCTGGCGTCCGCCGCCTCCGGCCCGACGCTGCTCAGCCCGAACAAGGGCGCCATCGTGCCCGTCAACACCGCGCCGACGTTCACCGTGCGCGACCGCAGCCGCCAGGCCCGCAAGTACCAGGTGTGGATCACCGTCGCCAGCGTGAAGAAGGTCAAGCGCGGCGAGCTGCAGAAGGACTCCGAGCACGGCTACTTCTCCGACATGAGCCGTAAGAAGAACGGCAAGTACGCCGTGACGCCGAAGCTCTACTCGTTCCCGGACTACTTCCTCGCCCGCCCGGGCAAGTACTGGTGGCAGGCCCACCACATCGACTGCGGCGCCAAGCAGAAGAGCTGCAGCATCGTCAGCAAGATCCGCAGCTTCACCGTGCAGTAGGGGCCACCTCCCCGGTCGAGCCCCACCTCGATCCCGCTCAGCGGGAGCCCGGTGGGGCTCGATCTCGGTGGGGGGCACGGGCCGGTCGCGCACGACTACACCAATCGCGTCATCTGAAAATCGGGTGGTATTCCGCCCGCTGTTCGGTAACGTAGCGGCTATGCGTCCGCTTGCCGCTCTCTTCGCCGCTGTGGTCCTGCTCGGGGTCACCGCCGCCTCCGCCTCCGCCACGGACCGCTATCTGGCCCCCACAGGCGTGAACACCGGTCCCTGCACCACGCAGGCCGATCCGTGCTCGTCGTTCAGCTACGTGCAGTCCATCGTGACGAGCGGCGACACCGTCAACCTCGCGGCCGGCGACTACACGCCGGACGTCAACTTCCTCTCGGTGCCGGGCATCACGTACAAGGGGCCGCAGGCGGGCGTGTCGGCGATCGACCGCACCGGTCCCGAGGCGAAGATCCTCGTGACGACCGGCGGGTTCGGCTTCATCATCCAGGCCGACGACGTGGTCGTGGACGGGCTCACGTTCACCTCGCTCTCGGCGGCGGGGGACGGCTCCTTCGGGCTCTACAACCTCAACCCGGCGACGGTGCGCAACACGAACTTCACGAACATCCTCACCGGGCTCTACGCGGGCGCGGGGATCGTCGCGTCGGGGCTGAA
>Ga0247740_1000983_pt1 | contig 12649 bp, 11 predicted proteins | sample UWRJL148409B2_FD_180942 | JGI IMG/M metagenome (GOLD analysis project Ga0247740, IMG submission 180942) | Plant litter microbial communities from Arlington Agricultural Research Station in Wisconsin, United States - UWRJ-L148-409B-2 | ecosystem: Environmental > Terrestrial > Plant litter >...
CGCCGAAGACGCCCTCGGGGGTGTTCGCCGAGATCTCTGCGGCGATGTCGTCGTAGTCGTCCCACGTCCAGGTCGTGTCGTCCGGCATGTCGACGCCGGCCTGCTCGAACAGGGCCGGGTTCGCGACAACCACCAGGGTGGACAAGCCGGTGGGCACCGAGAGCTGCTCGCCGCCGATGTTGCCGTTCTTGAGGGTGCCGGGGTCGAGGTCATCGAGGTTAACATCGGTGAGCGGAAGCAGCGCACCCTGCTCGCCGTACTGGGCCATGAACTCGCCCTGCAGCTGCTGCACGTCGGGGGCGTCGTTCGCCGCGATCTGGGTCGACAGCTTGTCGTGGTAGCCGTCGTAGGGCAGGGCTTCCGTCTCGACCGTGATGTACGGGTACTCCTTCTGGAAGGCCGCGACGGCGTCCGCCGTGGCGGCGGCGCGAACGTCGTTGCCCCACCAGACAAGGCGAAGCGTCACGGGTTCGTCGCTGGACGCGGTCTCGGCGGGAGTGCCTGCGCACCCGGCAAGCAGTAGAACGGCAGCCGCGGTGGCTGCGGCGACCCGCAGCGCGGGCTTGAATGTGAGAGCCAAGCGTAATCTCCTTTGATCATGAAACGACTGTTGCTGAAACGTAACACCAGATTTGGCGCGGTGTCAAAGAATTCTCCTCACACTCGGGCTCCAGCGCCGTGCGCCTGTGAAGCTTGTCAGAGCTCAATCCTGAGCAATGTTCCCTGCAATACAGCGGCGACAGGCTCACCCCATCGCCTCATCCGATGCCCTGCCGGCCTAGGGTGCGTGACTGCTGAACTGCGCTGAATCGTTTAATTGACAGCGCGCCGGATGTGGTGTTAGCTCTCGGAGAAGCCGCATCACGACGGGCTTCCTGCACACGAGAGTCGAGGTCGACATGAGCGCCATCAGTGAATTGCGCAACTCGTCACAGCGTCAGGGAACTGCTCGCAAGCGCGAGAAAGTCGCGTACCTGTTCCTGCTGCCCTGGATCATCGGGTTCGTGTTCCTGGCCATCGTGCCCATGGCCACGTCGCTGTACCTGTCGTTCACGGACTACAACCTGATCCGCCCAGCCGAGTGGATCGGCCTCGAGAACTTCCAGCGGATGCTCGGCGATGCCCGCCTGCTGAACTCGCTGCGCGTGACCTTCACTTACGTCATCGTCTCCGTGCCGCTCCAGCTCATCTTCGCTCTCGCGATCGCCATGCTCCTCGATCGGGGGATGCGGGGACTCTCCTTCTACCGCTCGATCTTCTACCTCCCGTCGCTTCTCGGATCGTCGGTGGCGATCGCGATCCTGTGGCGCCAGATCTTTGGCACCTCGGGCCTGGTCAACCAATTTCTCGCCCTCTTCGGCATCGAGGCGCCCGGGTGGGTGTCGAACCCCGACACGGCGCTCGGCACCATCATCCTTCTCCACATCTGGACGTTCGGTGCGCCCATGCTGATCTTCCTGGCGGGGCTGCGGCAGATTCCCGTCATGTACTACGAGGCGGCCCAGATGGACGGCGCCAACCCGTTCCAGCGCTTCTTCAGGATCACGCTGCCCCTGCTCAGCCCGATCATCTTCTTCAACCTCGTGCTGCAGCTGATCGGCAGTTTCCAGTCTTTCACCCAGGCGTACATCGTCTCGGGAGGCACGGGCGGGCCGGCGGATTCGACGATGTTCTACACGATGTACCTCTACCAGAAGGGCTTCGCCGAGCTCGACATGGGGTACGCCTCGGCCATGGCGTGGGGACTGGTGATCATCATCGGCGCCTTCACCGCCCTCAACTTCATCGCCTCGAGATGGTGGGTTTTCTATGACGACTGACACGATGACTCGCTCTGCGCGCGCACGCTCGCCGCTCAGCTCGATCCTTCGCCACGCGGTGATGATCGTGGGCGGGCTGCTCATGGTCTACCCACTGCTGTGGCTGCTCGTCAGCTCGTTCCGCCCGCCGGACGAGATCTTCAAGAACCCGGGTCTCATCCTCACGAGCTTCGACTTCTCGAACTACACCGAGGGGTGGAACGCCCTCGCGCGGCCCTTCGGGTCGTACCTCGTCAACTCGACGATCTTGGTGCTGGGGTCGATCATCGGCAACCTCGTATCCTGCTCGCTCGCCGCCTACGCGTTCGCGCGACTCGAGTTCCGCGGCAAGCGGTGGATGTTCGCAGCAATGCTGCTGACGATCATGATCCCGATCCACGTGATCATCGTTCCGCAGTACATCTTCTTCTCGCAGCTGCACCTGGTGAACACTTACGTTCCGCTGCTGCTGCCCAAGTTCCTCGCTACCGACGCCTTCTTCGTGTTCCTTATGGTGCAGTTCATCCGCGGCATCCCGAGGGAGCTCGACGAGGCAGCCCGCATCGACGGCGCCGGTCACTGGCGCATCTTCTTCCAGGTCATCCTGCCGCTCATGGTGCCCGCACTGGCAGCCACCGCCATCTTCACATTCATCGGCAGTTGGAACGACTTCTTCAGCGCCCTGATCTACCTGACGGATGCCGATGTGCAGACTGTCCCGGTGGCCCTGCGGTCGTTCATCGACACGAGCGGATCGTCATCGTTCGGGCCCATGTTCGCCATGTCGATCGTGTCGCTGCTGCCGGTGTTCCTGGTGTTCCTGTTCGGGCAGCGCTACCTCGTCAGCGGAATCGCCACGACCGGACTCAAGTAGCGCACGGCGCGACGATCAGCGGCGGGTGCTCTCGCGCACGACGAGTTCGGGCGGGAACAGCACGTGCCGGTGGCGCATCAGCGGTTCGTCGAGTTCCTGCTTCAACAGGTCGACGGCGGTACGCCCGATGAGGTCGGCGGGCTGATGGATGGACGACAGCGGAACGATCGCTGACGCGGCGAAGTCGATGTCGTCGTATCCGATGATGCCGACTTCCTCCGGCACCCGGATGCGGTGGGTGTCGAAGAACGCGTGCAGCATCCCCGTGGCGAGCAGGTCGTTGGCGCAGAAGATCCCGTCGGGCAGCGGCCCGTCGCGCTCGATGAGTTGGACGCCGAGCTGACGCCCGACGGCGACCGTCGAGTCCTTGGAATCGATGACCTCGAGCGTCGCGTTCTTCGCCTCGTCGACGGCCATGCGCGCGCCGGCGAGACGGTCCACGACGCCCGGAGCGCCGCTCGGGCCCACGAAGGCGATGCGGCACCGGCCCGTGCCCAGCAGGTGCTTGGTGGCGAGGTAGCCGCCGGAGACGTTGTCGATGGACACCGAGCTGCAGCGCTCTGGGTGCGCCACCCTGCCGACCACGACCGGCGTGATGCCCCGCTGGATCAGGCTCTCGATGCGGTCGGTCGTGTCGGCGACCGGCGCGATGAGCAGGCCGAACACGCGCTGCTCCTCGAACAGGTCGATGTAGCGCGACTCGCGCTCGGCACTGCGATTGCTGTTGCCCACGAGCACTGTTGCGCCGCGCTCGACGGCCGCGTCTTCAGCACCCCGCGCGATCGCCGCGTAGAACGGGTTGCTGCCGTCGGGCACGATGAGCCCGATCGTCGTGCTGCTACCCGCGCGCAGCTGATGGGCCGCGGCATTGCGCACGTAGCCCAGTTCGCGGATCGAGGCACGCACCCGGTCGCGGGTGCGCGAGGAGATGCGATTGGTGGAGTTCAGCACGTTCGACACCGTGGTGACCGACACGCCAGCGTGGCGCGCGACATCCTTGATGCCCACGGAACCGTGTTTCGCAAGGCGATCAGGCAGTTCAGGCGACGGGTCGTCGGCCATCATGTCCTCGCTTTCCTAGGCGTTTGTAGCGTACCGCTCGCGGGATACCGCGTAACGGAGCGCCTCGCCCCGCGCGAACCTCTCGATCTCGTCAACGGCGCGCTGCCCGATCCTGCGCATCTCGTGTCCGCGCGAGCCGGCGACGTGCGGGGTGAGCACGAGGTTCGGCAGGTCCCAGAGCGGCGACGAGGCAGGCGGCACCTCCGGGTCTGTCACGTCCACGACCGCGCGAATCCTGCCGGCCATCAGTTCGGCCTCCAGCGCGCCCTGGTCGATGAGCGCGCCGCGGGCCGTGTTGACGAGCACGGCCCCGTCCCGCAGCATCCGCAGCTCGGGAGCGCCAATCATCCCCCTGGTCTCGGGCAGCAGTGGCGCGTGCACGGTCACCAGGTCGCTCGTGGCCAGCAGTTCGGGCAACTCGACGCGGGCGACGCCCAAAGCCTCGGCCTCCGCGTGGGCGAGGAAGGGGTCGTAGACCAGGATGTCGAGGTCGAAGGGCGCGAGCAGTTCGATCAACCGGCGGCCGATCACCGAGGCGCCGATCACCCCGACGGTCCGGTCGAAGTTGCCGGAGTCGGCCAGGATCGCGTCGACGTCGACCTCCGCGCGCGCGGCTCGATACACGCTCTCGATCGCCCGAACGCCCTTGAGCTCAAGGAGGATCATGGCGAGCGCGTACTCCGCGACGGGCAGGGCGTTGGCGGGCGCCTGCGACGAGATCTGCACGCCCCTGTCGTACGCGCCGACGTCAACGATGGGCCGCACCGTACCCGCGGTGTGCACGATCGCCCGCAGCCGGGGTGCGTCCTCGAGCACCCATTCGTCGAGCTTCGGAGTGCCGGTGCCGGTGACGATCACCTCGGCGCCCGCGATCAGGGCGGCCACCGCAGGGTCGGCGTAGTCACAGCTCGGCGAGACGCGCACGGTGCCGCAGCGCGCGAGCTTTTCCTGGCCGTCGGCGCCGAACACTGCGAGTCGGTGCGACTCCGGCATGAGCAAGAGGATGTCGGTCATGCTCGTGCCGAGGTCGGGCCCGCGAGGGGCGATGGACGGTGGACGCCGCGGGGGCGGAAATCGAGTACGTCGGCCATCCCGAGGTAGTCGGCGAGGAGCCATGTGATGGAGAGCCACATCTCGGTGCCGAGCAGGCCGGGCGCGCGCCGCCAGCCCTCGCCCTCCTGCAGTGCGAAGCTGAAGCCGCGCTGGGGGGTCCAACTGCGCACCACGCGCGCGAGCTGGCGTCGAGCCCACTCCTCGCCCTCCGCCCTGCGGTGCGGGGTCTGCTTGCCCGCGAGCCACAGGGGGTGGATCACATCGAGCACGTTGCACGCGGTACCCCGGCCGTCGGCGAAGTAGTTCTTGTCGCCGGCGTGGGCGAGCACGCTGTCGATCGTGCGTTCGGGGTAGGGCAGCGGGATGCCGAACTGCGCGAAAGTCCCACGGGTGAGGCGGTAGAACCCGTTCACCGGTTCCAGCCACCCGGAAGCGGCGTCCGGCACTCCCCAGAGCCCCGTGACGGGGTTGCACCGGGTGAGCAGCCAGCCGAAAACCGCTTCGATCTCGACCTCCAGACCGAAATTGTCGCGATTCCACACCATCGCGGTGCCGAGCGCATCGACCCAGGCACCCGCGCGCCACCCTTCGGTGCGCCAATCGAGACCGTCGAGCGTCGCAACCAGGTCGGCGGACGACAGCTGCTGCACGGAGCGGATGGGATGCGCGAACCTCGCGCCGAGCAGACGCAGCGCGTAGCCCGCGCTCAGCACGTGATAGTTCACGCCCGCGTGACCGTCGGGCGAGGCATCCGCCGAGGTGGCCGACCAGTCGGGAATGAGCCCCGTGGAGCCGTCCTGACGAGAAAGCAACTCGGAGACGATGCGATCGTCCGCCGCCGGCAGCGGCAGCGGACTCTCGTACAGGTGCGCCAGTTCGACAGCGTCGCACCACGCTCGAACTGTGGGCTCGGCCCCCGGGTGGTTGACGAAGCGGTCACCGTCCCACGATGCCTCGAGGATACCCGGCAGGTCGCCTCGCACCTCATCGATCAGGGCCGCGAGGCCCTCCGGGGCCTTCGGGGCCGCGGAATCGCGCCGGTCACGGACCTTGCGGGCGGGATTGCCCACGACGATGCTCCAGGGCGCGACATCCTTCGTCACCACAGCCCCGGCGCCGACGATGCTGTGGCTGCCGATCGAGACGCCATCGAGCACCACGACGTGCGACCCGATCCAGACGTCGTCGCCGATGACGATCCCGGCGAACTGCAGCGGCTGCTGCCAGATCGGCCTGTCGGCGTCGGCGCTGTGGTTGAAACCGAGGATCGAGGTGTGGGCGCCGATGCGCACGCCGTCGCCGATGGTGATCTTGCCGCGCACCTCGGTGAAAGGGTTCAGGGTGCAGTCCGCGCCGATCTCCACGTCACCCCACAGGTAGGCATGGCCGCTCACGTAACTGCGATCGCCGAGCACCAGGCGATCCGGGTACACCACGGCGAGCGCGGAGACGAAAGCCTCCTCGCCGAAGCGCATGTCGGCTCGAGCCGCGAGTTCGGACTGCCAGGCCCGCTGCGACGCCTGCTCCTCCGGTGACGCCTCACGCCAGAAGGCGGACACGCCCATATCGTGTCGTGCGAACGCCGGGTCGCTGGCCATCATCGGTTCGATCACTTGCCGTCACCTCCCGGGCGCGAGGTTAGCCCCGACGCCCGCTTCATTCAATCACGTTATTTCTGCTGAAACGATACATAAGAACAATCTGCGGACTTTACAGAGTCATGGTTGCCCTTCTAGGGTGGGCGAAGGATGTAACGATTCAGCGGAGTCGTGTTCGAACGTGATCCAGATCGAAGGGGGACCCTGTGGCGTACCGCATTGCCGCCATCAGCGACGACCTCAGCACCGATTTCGCCGATGCTGCGGGCGTCGCCCAGGCTGCAGGGCTCGACGGGCTCGCCGTCCGCAACGTCGGCGGGATCAACGTGCGCGACCTCAGCCGTGACCGGCTCGTCGACATCCGGTCGATCGCCGGCGCGCACGGCCTGGAGATCTCGGCCGTGTCGTCGTCGCTCGGCCGGGACTCGTACCTCGGAGACGATTCCGCCCTCGACAACGCCCTGCTGGAACGGATGGTCGACGCGGCCCAGTTGCTCGGAACGCCGCTCGTGCGGGTCTTCGCCACCTGGCTGCCCGGAAAGGATGCGCTGCCGGAGTGGGCAGAACGCCCGCGGGCGATCCCGTCGGGCGTCGCGGACCGGTTGGCGGCGCTGGCACGGATCGCCGAGGCGGGCGATGTCACCCTCATGCTCGAGCTCGAGGGCGCGAGCTACGCGGGCACGATAGCCGAAGCCCAATCGCTGCTTGTCGAGGTCGGATCCCCGGCGCTGGCACTCTGCTGGGACGTGTGCAACGGGTGGTGGTCGGGCGAGAATCCCTGGGACGAGGGCTGGCCCGCCGCCCGCGCCATGCCGATCGTAGACGTGCAGGTCAAGGACGTGGCCCTCATGCCGGATGGCCGACCGGCGTTCGACCAGGTGGTTCTCGGCCAGGGCGACCTGCCGTACGACCGCATCATTTCGGCGCTGCTCGCCGACGGCTACGAGGGCTGGTTCACCGCGGAGCGCGTCTACCACCCCCGCAAGCCTGAGAACGAACCGCGCCTGCGCGCCGACCTGCTCGCCGACATCGCCAACCTCAAGACCCTTCTGACCGTGGCCGCCGACGCCGGCGCCCCTTAGACCAAAGGAACGATCATGGACCGTCCCGCTGCTTCCCCCATCGCACCGCCCGCCCGACCGTCGGCCTCACGAACGGTGCCGCACATCGACGACGCCGTCTATCGCGAGAAGGTACTGGGGTGCTGGCGCGGGAAGGCCGTGGGCGGCACCCTCGGCCAGTCTTTCGAGGGCCTCGAAGGGCCGATTCTCGCCGACTTCTACTTCCCGGTTCCCCAGGGGATGGTGCCGAACGACGACCTCGACGTGCAGGTCGTCTACGCGTCAGTCATCGCGGCCCTGGAGCCCCCGCGCATCGACCGACTGGTCATCGCCCAGGCCTGGCGCAAGCACCTGAACTTCCCGTGGAACGAGTACGGCGTGGGAAAGCGCAACCTCGCCGAGGGCATCCTGCCGCCGCACACCGGGTCGTTCGACAACTGGTTCTCGGCGGGCGAGGGCGCGGTCATCCGCACGGAACTGTGGGCGTGCCTCGCGCCCGGCGACCCGACGCGCGCTGCCGCCTATGCCTACGAGGACGCTTGCTTCGACCATTCGAACGACGGCATCTGGGCCGCGGTCTTCATGGCGGCGCTGCAGTCCCACGCCTTCGTGGAGAGCGACACCGACGTTCTGCTCGACCGCGCCTCGGACCTGCTGCCCGTCACGAGCGGTATCCGCCAGGTCGTGCAAGACACACGTAGGTGGGTGGCCGAGGGGCACGAGTGGCAGCACGTGCTGTCGCTCATCACGGGCGCGTACGGCACGAGCGACTTCACCGACACTCGCATGAACACCGGGTTCGTCGTGCTCGGCTGGCTCGCCTCCGGCGGCGATTTCGAGCGCGCCATCCTCATCACGAACGGGTGCGGCGGAGACACCGACAGTTCGACCGCCTCGGTGGGGGCGCTCATGGCCATCATCGACCCGCAGTCGATTCCCGCACGCTGGCTTGAGCCGATCGGCGACGATCTCCTGCTCAACAGCGAGGTGGTCGACATCGAGGCTCCCGCGACGATCCTGGAGTTCACCGATCAGGTGATCGCGCTGCGCGACCGGCTCTCCGGGGTGTGGCCCGATGCTGTCGAATCGAACTTCACCCCCGGGGACTACGAAATTCCGGTGACGCTGGGGTGGAGCTCACCGTACGGGCTGCCCTGGGGCGCGCGGGATGCGTCCGGCCTCAGCCCCGAGTGGTCAGCACTCCCCGAACTGCCCGCCAACGCAACCACACGAATGCTGCCAGGCACGTGGGTGCGCTGGCGGGCGCAGGACTTCGAAGACCTCATCATGAACCTCGAGTACACGATCGAGCTCGACCACGACGTGCTCGGCCGCTTCATGTTCAACTGCAGCGAGCACGTGCGGGTCTGGCTCGACGGGGAGTACCTCTTCGGCAGCCAGCCCTCCCTCATGTTCCCCACCCAGCACCGCCCGCCGGCAGGCGACGGGGCCGAGGTAAGCCTGTCCAAGGGCAGGCACACGGTGCGTGCGACCATCCTTCGACCGCAGGGGGGCCGCGAGTACGCCGAGTGGGTGATCGCGCTGGCCGAGCACCCCGTTCTCGACTGGGTGCCTTCCGCGTTCCGCCCGTCCGTCTGACGTATTCCGCAGGGCACGGGCCCCCATGGGGTCTGTACCGCCGCCGGACCGTCGGGTATGGCGGCGGTCAGATCTGTGATGTATCAAGACATCGGTGACGCTTGCCCACACTTTGCCCACGAACGGTCAAGATCACCGTGATCAAGTCGACCCAAATTCCGTCAGAGATCCGCCAGCTTCCGGGGAAATGCGGCCTGTTTGCTGGTCTCCGAAAGCGCCCGATTATCACTGAAAATCGTGGGGTCACGGGTGCACCTTGACAGCTCGCTTTCATTTTGGAAGTATCGAGCTCATGAGCCTCTTCATCACGTGCCCCGTCGAGAGCGTTGCGCGCGCGACGGCGTTCTACACCGCCATCGGCTGGACACTCAACACCGAGATGTCCGACCACAACGTGTCATGCTTCGCGATCGCGCCCGAGCAGTACGTCATGCTCGGTAGCCGTGAGATGTACGCGAGCGTCGGTGGAGTCGAGGATTTGATCGGCGGACCCAGCACACCCTCGAAGGTCACGGTGTCGTTCGACCTCGGCAGCCGCGAGGCGGTCGACGAGCTCGTCGAGCGCGCCGGTGCCGCGGGCGGGCGGGTAGGCGATACCGACGACTACACGTTCATGTACCAGCGCCAGTTCGACGACCCCGATGGCTACCACTACTCGCCGTTCTGGATGAAGCCGGACACCGATCCGACCGTATGAGCGGGCTTGCCGCGGCCCTCGGGCTCGTCGGATCACGGTGGGCGCTGCTCATCGTGGAACTTCTGCTCGACGGTCCCCTGCGCTACGGCGATCTGCAGCGCGCGCTCGGGATGGGGACCAACATGCTTGCGACCCGCCTGCGCGAACTCGAAGCCGCGGGCGTGCTCTACCGCCTTCCCCTCCGGCACAACACCCGCGCCTACGCGCTGACCGATCGCGGACTCGCGCTACGACCGGCCATCGAAGCGCTTGCTAGCTGGAGTGACCTGGAAGGCTGACACTGCATCACCCCGGCGAACCCGACCGATCACCCCGCGATGCGGATGAGCTTCTTGTTCACGAACTCCTCGACGGCGAACCTGCCCATCTCACGACCCGACCCGGACCGCTTGACGCCGCCGAAGGGAAGCTCCGCCGCGTCGCCGAGCACGAGGTTGACCCACACCATGCCGGCGTCCATCGCGTCCGCGACGCGAAGGGCCTGCTCGGGGTCCGAGGTGTAGACGTAGGAGCCGAGACCGAAGGGGGTGTCGTTGGCGACACGGATGGCCTCCTCCTCACTCGCCACGCGGTACAGGGCCGCGATCGGTCCGAAGAATTCCTCCCGGTACGCGTCCATCTCGGGTGTCACGTCAGCAAGTACTGCGGGCGGGAAGTGATTGCCCGCGACCTCCCCGCGGGTCAGCACCGTCGCGCCTTGGGCGACGGCCCGATCGAGCTGCTCCGCGAGCCTGGCGGTGGCGGCATCCGACGAGAGCGGCCCCAGGAGAGTACCCTCGGCCATCGGGTCCCCCGGTTCGATCGCCGAGAGCTTCTCGGTGAACCGGCGTGCGAAGTCGTCGTACAGCGAGTCGATGACGATGAAGCGCTTCGCGGCGTTGCACGACTGACCGTTGTTGTCGAGCCTCGCGTTCACGGCGTCCTGCACGGCGGCGTCGAGGTCGTCAGTGGAGAGCAGGATGAACGGGTCGGATCCGCCGAGCTCGAGGACGACCTTCTTGAGGTGCCGTCCAGCCAGCTCGGCGACAGCTGCACCGGCACGCTCCGAGCCAGTGACGGAGACGCCCTGCACCCGCGGGTCGGCGACGATGGTCGCGGCCTGTGCGTTGTCTGCGTAGAGGTTCACGTAGACGCCTTCCGGCGCACCCACCTCGCGGCTCGCGGTGGCGAAGATCTCGGCAATGGCCCCGGCCGACTCCGGGCACTGGGGAGCGTGCTTGAGGATGATCGTGTTGCCCGCCACGATGTTCGGCCCTGCGAAACGCGCCACCTGGTAGTAGGGGAAGTTCCACGGCATGATGCCGAGGAGCGTGCCCAATCCGACTCGACGGATGAACGCCTCACCCGTTCCCTCGGCAAGGGCGATGGGCTCGTCGGCGAGGAACGAAGCGCCGTTGTCCGCGTAGTACTGGTAGATCGCCACCGCGAAGTCCACCTCGCCCAGAGCCTGGTCGAGCGGCTTGCCCATCTCGCGCACGACTATCTCCGCGAGCTCCTCGCGACGCTCGTCGTGCAGCTGTGCCACGCGGGCGATGAGTGCGGTGCGCTCGTCGACTGTGGAGTGGCGCGACCACGTCCTGTAGGCGTCCGCTGCCGCCGCGAGCGCCTCCTCGACCTCGGCATCCGAGGAGGTTGCGTATTCGCGCTCGGTTTCACGCGTCGACGGGTTGTTCACGGCATATACGGAGACGGAGGTCATGGGTCAATTCTGTCGTGAAAGATCCCCCGTGAGACAGGTAGTGGCAGAACCTCCCCCTCCCAGCCCGTCGGAATACCGCCGGCCGTGCAGCAGGTGCCCGACGCGATGGCCGATGCTCCGGCTTGAGGTCTGGCGCAACCGCATCGAACCCGCTATCCCCGCGGCATCACTCTGAGCGTCGTCTCAAGCACATCGGAACCGGTGATCGCCGCGACCGGGCCGGGCCCGAACCTGTCGTACTTCTCGTGCAGGGCCCGGTCGAGATCGGCACGGATGCCCGGCTCGGCCAGCTCGAACGTGACATCCTTCTCGACCCCGCCAGCGCTGACGCGCCCGGTGCCCGATGTGAGCGCGCGGCGGAACCACCCGTTCTCGGGGCCGTGGGCGGAGCGCACGTAGAGAGCGCCGTCGAGGGCGCTGTGCCAGATCGGGATGAAGGGCCGCAGGCTGCCGTCGGATCGGTACGAGGCGATGCGCAGCTCGGACGCCTTGGTGATGCTCGCGAGCTCTTCGGGTGCCCATGGGGTGCTGGCTCTCATGAGTCCCATGTAAACACGCGGCCCCCGACCTGCGGGAGTGTTTGTCGTAACGGACGATGCGCTCGCGACGGAAATCCTCGACACTCACGCCGACAGCTCGGCGGCGGTAACGACCTTCCGTCGGATGTCCCCGCGTGCGCCGAGGTCCGCAGCTGTCCTTCCAGCCGATCGACCGTGGCAGTTGGGGTCGTACGCACATCGATGTCTCCGGCCCGGCTACCTACGCCCAAGCGCGCGTCGACGCCGCCCTCGCCGCGGGCGGGAGGCTCGTCGACGATTCGCACGCCCGGGCGTGGTGGACCCTCGCCTGACCGGACAACCACGGCATCGACATCGCGTCGTGGACGGACACGCACGGGTAGCGGGCGACGTGCTCCGCCGCGTGACCTACGACGACTGGAGGGCGTCGAGCCGTGCGTAGCGACCCCCGAGGGCGAGCAGGCTCGCATGGTCGCCGATCTCGACGATCCGGCCCTGATCGAGCACGACGATCCGATCCGCAGAACGGATGGTGGAGAGCCGGTGGGCGACGACGAGGGTCGTGCGGTTGCGCATGAGAGCACCCAAGGCGACCCGCACCTTCTGCTCGGACTCGGCGTCGAGCGCCGAGGTCGCCTCGTCGAGCAACAGGATCCGCGGGTCGCGGACAAGGGCGCGCGCGATGGCGA
>Ga0247740_1000984_pt1 | contig 12628 bp, 10 predicted proteins | sample UWRJL148409B2_FD_180942 | JGI IMG/M metagenome (GOLD analysis project Ga0247740, IMG submission 180942) | Plant litter microbial communities from Arlington Agricultural Research Station in Wisconsin, United States - UWRJ-L148-409B-2 | ecosystem: Environmental > Terrestrial > Plant litter >...
AATAAGGAATCTCTCGGCGGCGACCTGGTGTCATGATCCAACCCAGCAACATCCGCGCCTCCAACTACACCCGATCTTACTCCCACCTACCTATCTATTGCCGAACCCAATCTTCACGTAAGGACCAACAGCGCCATTTCTAGAATTAGCACGGGTAGCAACAACAATGGCCTGGTTGCAGACGACGCGTATTGTGACGAGTTCATCCAGGCCACAAAACAAATCTTCCTCTCCACCGGTTCTGTGCAATCTCCGCAACTTCTTGAGCTCTCGGGCATTGGTCCGTAAGCAGTCGTTACCGCGGCTAGCATAGACCATGTCCACTCTCTCCCAGACGTGGGTGAGAACTTCCAAGACCACTTCCGTATCTAGACGTCGTATTATTTGAAGGATCAGTAGACGTCGTCTTATTTGAAGGATCAGTACACCTCTTTCGACGATCTTCGCGTCAACAACACGCTTGCTGCTGAGCAGCTCGGCCTCCGGCGCTCCAATGAGAAGTCGCTCTATGGTTAAACCGGCTCTGGCTACACTTACATGACCTGGGATCAGGCCCTCGTCGCCAACGGCTTCTCAGCTATGACGGCCCTCGCCCGAGAGTCGGCCGATATCTCCAACCCCGTCGACGCCAAGAAACTCGAATATCTGACCACTTCATGAAATTTTTTCGTTCCCTAGCTCGAAATCATCTTCTCCGACGGCTACACTGGCACCCGCGGCGTCCCCGCCGTTGCCAACCACACCAACTGCTTCTTCTCCCGCATCGCCGTTGTCCAGCACCCTTTCTCCCGTGGCAGCATCCACCCCAAAACTTCTGTTCCAGCCAGCAATCCCGTCATCGACCCCAACTACCTCTCCAAGCCTTACGACTTGCATCCTGCCAAAGAAGCCGCCAAGTACAGTCGCCGCATCGCCCAAACCCCTGCGCAAATTCTGGGACGCCGAGTACGAGCCCGGTCTGGACGCTTTACAGACGGACGCCGAATGGCTGCAGTTCGCGCGTAAGACTACTCTGTCCATCTTCCATCCCATAGGCACTTGCACCATGGGTTCGCTTGACAAGGATGGCGTCGAGAATGCCGACTTAAAGGTCCACGGCGTCCAGAGTTTGAGGATTGCGGATGCTAGTGTGGTTCCAATCCAGCCCACAGCGCATATCCAGACGATGGTTTATGATATTGCGGAGATTGCTGCGCGGAAGATTGCGGACGAGTATCAGTAGAGTGAATTAGACTTTTGTATTTATTGAAGTGAAGTGTTGAAAGATGAACCTGGTTTCAGCCGATAAATACACGATGCTACTGTTATCACCATGACAATTCGATGCTAGCACAATCGCGACGTATAATGCTACCCCTGCTCACATGACGACATAGAAGCTTACTGTACGTATTTACGATGGAAAGCTCAATTTCTTATTTACTTAATCACTCTATATATCTATTAGTTCAGATACATGTATTACGGAATCCCCTCAATGTCAGACGGCTGATGCAATCCCACTATTTGTGGTACACCCTCAATGGGCTTCGACCAACTAACCCTCCTCTCGATGAATTGCTCCACCTGCGGCCGTAACTTCGTCTCCGCTAGCGAGAAGTCGTCCACGGTCCCCGTGCGCAGGATCTTCATGCCTGGGAAGCGGGCGCCGGCGCGGTACATGAGGGTACCACACGTCGCGCAGAAATAACATGTCATCAGCGCTTTCGCACGCACGGTCTCGGCCTCGGCGAACGTAGTGAGGTTATCCTGGCCGCGCACGTGCTTGAGGTGCGTATCGGCTACTGTGATGTTGGACATGTAGAAGGTGGCGCTGATCTTGCGGCAGTCGGCGCAGTGGCAGACGTGGCGGTTTATTAGGCCGGGACCTTGGATAGGCTTAATATTGTTTTCAATTAGTGATGGGAGAACACCATGAGATGACCGAAGAAGAAAAAATTCTTACAAACACCAGCTGCACAGCTCCGCAGTAGCAGGTTGCAGTAGCTTCCTCCTCAGTTGACCATCCGTCACGGGCAAGGCCTGCTACGGGGAAGTTTTTATCGTCGGAAGTAGCCATTGCTTTTATTTTCAACCCTGGAGCTTGGTTTAAGAGGGATGGTGCACTGGTTGTGAGGCTTCACAGAGGTCCTGCGTGACGTGGGTTGGATACCTCGAGGCTGATAGAGTACTATTCGATGCCTGCGCCGTAGTGCGAAATATCAAATGTATATGCAAGATGTGTCAGCTTTTGACAAAGCGATGCATTTGTAAGCTAGGCTGACTGATACACGTACGTCATAATACTGCACGGCGATTCAATTGTGCATAGTATAGTTCATGACTTGCTCCACTAGCTAGCAAGGAAAGCGCATAATAAATGCCGTGATAGGAAATCTTGCGCAAGGTAACGGGGCGTGGCGTGATGTAGAGCCTGGTATTGGTGGCCCAGTCCAATTTTGGTTAGGCAAATGTAATGTAGACTTTTGGAGGATCTTCTTAACTGCTTAGGGAAGGGAAGCGGCTGTCAATGCACCAATTGAAAATTATAAAATCTTGTCGAGCTAGTTCATCTTGGGGATCCTTAATTAGCGCTGCGTTTCCAACCCTGCGTTTTATAATATTGTACAATGGGGCGATTGTCTATCTACACAGATGAAAGCGCATCTTTAACAGTGACGTTTGTTTCCAAATGATGTATGCGCAGTTCTTCTCTGGCAGTGTTAGCTTCCAGAAGAGTCGTTACCATGAGTTCGGGTGTCCGTGGTATTAACTGAATCTCAAACGGCTCCGGCCGCATGTTCTCCGTAATGGTGTAGTCAAAGATGTCATGTTTGACTTCTTTCCTCTATTACTACAAGATTATTGCGATTCAATCGATCGCTGTATCCCCTTTCCGTGTCGCAGGGCCATGTAGAAAGAGAGGGGCAATCGGCAAGGACTTACGTTCTTGTACAGCGTTGGCTGTGTGTTGAAAGCCCGTGCTATCCTACCCAACGAGTATTAGAGCCCTTCCTTTGCTAGCGAATGTCCACTGCATTGTCTTCTGCTTAACCAAAAGCATTACTACCTCACTGGTTCGTCGAAAATGGGTTCTCCAATCCATGCAGGAATTACTCGGGCCGCAAAACGTCTGAATCAGGAAAGTCGCATGAGTTATGGTGGATAGTAATCTCGATACTCAACATCGACAGTGTTGGCATGGGTATACAGGCGAGGATCGTTACTGTCCTCCACCGGAGCCATCGGAGAACCTCTTTCACTGTTGCCACATGGCATGGCAAATTCTTATCGATTGCTTCCCACTTAGGAGAGCAATCTCTTCCAATGACGGAGTCTAACTCTGCCTGTAGCTTTTCTGCACATCGAGAAAGTAACGGACCTTAGTACAGTGCTGGAGATTGTGTTGACGGCCCCGCCAATAAAATTTGATGCCATGGTGGCGACTCTCTTGTCACTGAGATTTAGCTCCAGCTTCGCCTTGGGCAATTTTGCAGCAAACGTGGGAACTTTTGCATGCGCGCCCTCCTGGGTGAGTCGATAAGAATATTCCGAAAACAAAGCTGCGGCGTTTCCAATCCGGGACGGTGTGCTGTATTTGAAGGATGGTACTCTTTCGTGGAACAAGACGGCTACCATAAGGAGGTAACCAGGAACTACGTAGTGGACAGGCTCCATTATGGCAAGAGCCAGTCGTGGCACTTCGTCATTGGTTTTGTTGATATGGCGACCCCATCCAATAATGGAGGTACCGTTTCAAGGTACTTGGGAGATGGGGTGCTTCTGGCTCTGATTAAGCTAGATGGTAGGCTATAGAATTGTTTCACTAGAATAGAATGGTGAAAGTATAACATACATCTTTTACTGTGTAACTATATAGCATTACTTTGGATGCTTCAGTGAAAGAAAAAGGCTACGGAGTAAAACAATTCTAAGAATATCAATTGAATAGATTGAAGATATGTACAGTAGAACTGACACTACGGGTAGGACTGGATGATATCATCTACTGTTTACTTTAACAAAGCAAGAATCTCCTTCTCGTCCAAAGCAGCCGCAAGATCGAGCGGTGTTTGCTGTCTCGTATTCTCTGCCATAACGTCCAAGCCCTTTTCCATCAAGAACTTGAACCTCTGCACCCCAGTGCCTATCATCGGCCGGCCATAACCACCAGCTACAACATGCATCAACGTCTCTCCGTTATTATTAATCACACCCCAATCTACGCCCGCATTGTCGAACACATCATACAGGAGCTTCTCCCAGACCGGACTATGATAGGACAACCCAGATGTTTTTGGAACATCAGCCATCGGCTCATAGTACACACTAACAGTCTTGCGGAAGTAGTGAAAGATAGGTGTCTCGCCACGATGGTCACGCGCGTTGATGTTGGCGCCAATTGCGAGGAACTGTTGGAATAAGTCGTAGCGCAGGCCTGCGATCTTTGCGCCGAGGTGGGCATTCCAAGTATCGCAGACAAGATAGTGGAGCGGCGTCGCGCCGTTCCCATTCACGGCCAAAGGATCTGCGGCCAACGATAGAAGATCGCCAACGTGGTCAAGTGAGGCCCAGCATGCCTTGTGTAGAGGAGTGTTCTCTTCATCGTCGACTTCCGCGACGAGCTTGGGAGCCCTTTTGAGAACAGCAGCAACCGCACGTGGGTCTGGGTAGGCTCGTCTACGGCCTGTGGCTTGGAAGAGGTAATGCAGTGCGTTTTTGCCCTGCAAATCGCGTGCAAAAATATCCGCGCCTCTGTCAAGCAGGATCTCAACGTAGGAAAGGTCGCCTTCCAACGAATTTTCCTTCTTTCTCTCCACACTACATGCTGTGTGAAGAATCGTGCGTCCGTCAGGGTCCACTAGATTGACATTCAAAAAAGGATGCTTCAACAACAATCGTACAACGTCGCTGGAGCAAATGAGTCGATGCATCAAGGTAGTATCTTCATACAGAGCATTGACGTCAGCTCCGTAACGAACGAGCAGCATGACCATCTCCTCTCTCTTCTTCCGGTCGATACGTACACCAGGGCGACATTCACAGCCGGCATGCTCGAGCAGGTATATGGAACCAGACTTCCGATGCGACTTGTGTTTCGGGTTCGTCGGGCTCGTCCACTCTTGTTCGCTGAAAGCCCTTCCATTCGGATCGCCTCCTTTTTCCAGAAGATACTCAAGAGCCGCGCACTGCGACTTCTCAATCGCTTTGAGAAGATCAGCATATGTAACTCGTGCGCCTTTCTGGATCAGAAACTCGACCGTGGCGATATTCTCGAGACACCGACCGAGACAGCTCACACCATCGTGGTCGATTGCGTTGACATCGGCTCCAAGACTGACAAGTAGTTTGACGGCCTGGAAGTCGTACACAATCAACGAAGCCCTTTCCAGTGCAATGTGGAGGGGCGTCTTGCCTAAACGATCTCGAAGCTCCAGATGTGCACCTTTCTCCACGATGTAAGGAAGTGCCTGCGACGCCTGCCACCATGTGAAGGACTTGAGAATCCTATGCAGAACACCCTCGTCTTTGAGATACTCGTAATCCAAAGGAGGCGCTTTCCGCGTGTAGTTCCTATATCGGGACTGGCCGTTTACGTCAACGCAAGTGTGCTCCACCAAAACCCGAACTATATCCATGTTGGGGAGGTCAGATAAGACGGCGTCTAGGAGAAGCGGCTGTATGCTACCCATTATTGCTTTGCAAGACTTCTCTTGTTGCTCACACCAGGTGAAATCCTCTAACGTGGTCGCCATTTCATGGCTGCAGACTCGGGCCAGGACTGACGCGTATCCATGGCGTACAAGACGATGGAGAACTGTTTCGCCGAAGTGGTCAATCCTGAGACAGTCAGTCTTGAGAAGAACCTGTCCGGCAAGTTGGTACTCTCTTAGGCGAAGGAGCCTTTCGAATCTAGACAAGTCGTGATCGCCGTCCAAGACACGGGAAGCCTCAGCCCGGGTGGTTCGTCGCTTCTCAAGACTTTCCAACGTCATTGACTCCAACAAAGGGCTTTCAATTTGAGATGAAGGGCCAGGCGAATTGGTGGCCTTCACGGCTGGGAGTGATTCGCTTGCACGGATCAAGCAGTCCACGGAGTAGACAAATCCTTTTTCAGCAGCTGAAGACAATGCGGATGGGAGAAGCTCTCGAGTGTTGGACTGGTATGTCGCAAGAATTTCAACGATCTCGTCGATGCGGTGTTTGGATGCAGCAGTTCTCTTTCCCTTTTCACGGATATTAGGCCGTGTCTTATCTGAGATCAAAGTACCGCCCGCGTATGGTGAGGAGTAGTCATGATCCCAGGTACCTTCTGGAATCATAGAAGCCCATAGGGTTTGCTCTTTCTCAAACTCAACGCAGCCTTCCCACGGGGAGCCTTCATAAGAGTCTGTTTCCACCATAGCTCCCGCACTAATTAGCATCTTGACTGTTTCGATACGTCCAGATGCACAGGCGTACCACAACGAAGTTCTTCCCAGAATATCTCTCTCGTTGATGAGGGTGGGTATAGCATTTTTGTCGCCTTTCAAAGTAATGAAGTCCATGATGATGCCGATAATGTTTGCTTGACGTGACTTCGCAGCGATGTGGAACACAGTGGACCCCTCCCGAGTGATTTTCATCCAATCAGCACCTGCTTGTAAAAGCTTCCTCGTCTGGTACTCGGAGAAAGTACTTGTAATGTGCAAAGCAGTCACACCATCTTCATCTGCATCGTTCAGGTTGTGCACCAGCGTAAGAAACCTATCAAATGTGGTAGGGCCCCCGAGCTGGGTGCTATTCCATACATTATGATCGTCGAAAGTGGAGGTGCGCCTACTGCAGATGATGTGAAGAGGAGTCCGACCGCGAAAATTTGGTCGTTCCGGGTCGACACCCAGATCGATGAGGTCTTCTCGCAAATGGAAATGCATACGACAGAGAACGGCAACATGCCACAAGGTGTTCCCATCGTAGTCTGTTTGCTTTGGATTCACTCCAAGGGCGGCCAGATGTGGGAAAAGTTGCGATCGGTCGCTGAAAGTGACCAGGAACAACAAATTTCTTCCACGGTCGTCGAGCGCATCAAACTTGCATCCTACCTTGACCATCGCGTCGAAAACCTTCTTGCACTCGTATTTGTCATGCAAAACACTAACGGCTTTGAGTAGGGGCGTGCGTCCCCGATGGTCCCTTGCTTCGGTATCGCAACCCGCGTCGACCAAAGCGTTGAATGTCTCCTCGGAAAATTGACCATAGTCCATAGTATGCAGTGGAGTATCCCCGGCGTTGTTCGCGAAGTATCCGTCTCCACCCGATGCTTGAAGAGCGCGGATAATGCGCCCACCTATGTCCCCAGTGCTGGGAAACCTTGTGGCGGCTGCAAGGTGAAAGACGCTATTACCCTTAAGGTCTACCGCCGAAGCGTTCGCTCCAAATTCCAGTAGAAGAAGCGCTTTATCGGCGGTAGCGCTTCCCGAGCATGTTTGAGTGAGGGTTTTGAGCAGCGGGGTATTACCATCATTTTTGGTTCTGAAATTGATGTCAAGATTTGTCTCTTCCAACACAAGTCGAAGTATGTCCACATTGGTATGACCGTGTAATAGCGTCTCACCGGCATCATTGCTGATCGTAGGATTGGTGCCAGCCCTCAGAAGAGTTCGCAGTGCGATTACATCGTAGGCGTAATTTAAAGCCGTGTTTCCTTTGCTGTCAAGCTGGTTCACGTTAGCGCCGGCATTGAGCAGGAGCTTGAACCTGTATGTGTGAGCATGGTTAGCGAGGTCTGTCAGCCAGTGACGTGGTCGGAAAATGATGTGTCCAGAGTATCGAACGACAACCAGCTTCAGTCGTGACATTAGGTGAATATCGGAAACACTTACCCTTCGATGCACGATTCTGTATCGCTTCGGTCAAACATGACATTGATACGGTAGCTCCAAAGTCCGCCACCAACACATACATCACCTCCACTTGACAATGCAAACAGTGCGGTATATCCTCGCTCCGTCTGAGACTTCGCATGTGCAAAGGATTTGGGATCCCTACTAGGGTCTACAAATGGATCAGCGCGTATGGGGCCGTCGTACACAATGTTGGGGTCTGCGCCAGCATCAAGGAGAAGCTTGATAGTCTTCGGATCACGGTTGGCACAGGCAGAGTATAGCAGAGTGTGCTTCTTCCGCATTGCGTCCACCTGCACCTGCGGATGCCCTAGCAAAACTCTCACGACTGCTGAACGTTTCCATGAAACCGCCGCTTCGAGGGCTTCATGAACATCCCCTGAGGTATGGATGGACGGGAGCATTGCGGAAACGGCCTCGACATGCCCATAATTACACGCTTTGGAAATCGGTGTTCCTTTGGGTTGTAAACCATGGTCATAGAAACCTTCAGCTTTCCCCGGCGGGGAGTATGGATCTGCACCAGCTCGAAGAAGCAAGGTCACCGCCCCAGGCTGATTGTTCTCCGCTGCGGCATGAAGGGGTCGGTAGCCGTCTGGATTCCCCTCATTGAAGTCTGCGCCATGCTGTAGCAGCAATCCGACAATGTCATCGTAGCCCTTCTCTGCTGCGCAGTATAGCGGAGGAATCTTCATCTCACCTTTATTCGGGTTGGTGTCGGGCCGTAGAAGAAGCGTTTGCGTGTACTGGGTAAGACCAAGGGAGACTGCGGCGAACAGCGGCGTTACCTTGCGACAGCCGACACGCGCAAGTGCCGACCACGTTTGAAACCTTTCTCCGCGCCAGAGATCGTCAAGAACAGCATTGACTTCAGTCTGGTCTACTCCAGCTGAAGCGGCTTTCCGAGCGTGCACATACCAGTTCATCGTAGCATAGTATGCGAAGGGCGGCAGGATATGGTATCTCGCCAGTTGGACTCCGTCAGCACGTGGGTACCTGGTGAATACCACGTTGTCCAGGCAGCCGGACTGAAGATGAGCGAGACATACGAGAGCCAGGTAGTTGTGTGTAGGTCCGTACTCAAGAATCGGGTAATCCCCATCCGTCGCCGTTCGAGTTGAGCCGTTCAAAAACTCCGTCAGTGAATGGTGTATCACAGACAGAGTTTCGTCCGGTAGTATCTCGACCAGAGGTCCGCATGCGGAGCGCGCAAGGTCTTTTGCAGCCTTTAGATTGCGCTGATCTTTGGTATAATGCGTGACGTTGATTGACTCCGCGAGTTCAAGAAGACGTAATGGGCGCGTGGCGTGTGTGACCCATTGCAATATCAACAACTGGACGTTGGGGGGTATACCAGTCCGTTTGCAATGCTCTTTCAAAAGGTCGGTATACATGACGTTGAGATCGGTAGGCAACTCATGTAGAACTTGTTCTAGATTCGCACCAGGTTCCAGGAATGCGTCCATTGCCAAACGTGCGTAAAGGAACAACCCGTTTGCCCTGCCCGGAACAGCATCTTTGATCGCTGGATAATATTCGCTCGGTATGGAGGATATGGTGAGTTGATGCTGAACGTATGTAGCAATATCGACGTCCACCTTGATCTCGTCGAGTCGGATATTGAGCAACTTCACCTGTCTCAAATGGATCTCAACGCTATGAACCGGTCGGCTTGTAAGGATGAGCTTGACTTTGCCAGGTGAGTATTTTCCTAGATCAGCCAAGGAGTGAAGAAAGGAGATCATCTCAGGGCCTTGATTGATCTCGTCCAGTGCGTCCACTACACAGTACACTTTGGAAAGGTATGATATTGACATGCGGAGAAGGCGCCAGAGGTCTGCAGCCGAGACACTCTCGAGCGAGCGGGAAGTTGTTACAGATTCGAGCAGCGCAGCTTGAAGTGGAGGACTGAAGGTGAGAATCTGGCATAGCCAATCCCGGATCGCCGCCAGAGGTGTATGGTTTGCGTCGATAATCTGCCGAAAGAAGAAGTATAGCGTCGGGACTTTGTCGTGGCTCAGCGTATTCACAAGAGTGGCTGCCAAGACCGATTTTCCTGATCCAGGAACGCCTGAGGGCTTGATCAATGACGGACCGCAGAAGATCACGAAGTCATATGAAAGTACCTCGGATCCACAGTATGCCCATCTCCTGACTGGACTGCCACTCTTCGTATGTCGGCGAGGAAAACAGCCACGTGCTGGTTCCCGCAAGGTGCGAAGAGAGATGCCTCTTGTATTCGCTGTCGCTGTCATCGTAGGGAGTGGGCTGAAGCCACTGGCGAATCTTGAGGATATCCTCAGGACTGTGAGGTAAGATGTTGTCTTCGTTGAAGTCGCTGATATCGTCCACTCCGACGATTACGGCGTCCTGCTCCCACTCAGTGTTTGGGGCGTCCATGCTGAAGCACTTCCGACGTTCGCAGTCGCCCCCGCAGGCTGAGGGTTGACGTAGTAGCAGTAGCAACCCCGCAGGGCGTATCTTGGCGCCTCAAGCGATGCATCTCGAGCGCATCCCTGCAAACACTGCTGCAAACATTGCAGTGTATCCTCGTTGAATGCTTGTACCGTCTTTACGATGCGGTCGAGTAAAATCGGATTCCTACGTGTATCCTCGATGTCCTAGGTTCGGTGTGTATAGTCTCGGATGGCGGAGCTGTTCTAATTGGCTACCTGGCACTAGCGGCCAAGGCACAAAGCCCCAAGCGTCCGGCGTGCGTCACTGGCTTGCTCCGAATAGCATCAGTTCTGCTCCGTATAGCATCAGTCCTGCTCCGAATAGGCGCGCCATATCCCCTGATTGTTTGTCGCAATGCGCAACTTGAACCTCGGCACCGGAGAAGGGCTATCGAGGTCAAACGTCCGCGAATCCATGCTAGAAACGCCAGAAGCGGGCAGTCCCGCCGTCAGAGTTCACGGGCGGGGAAGCAGAGAAGCGAGTCAGTCATGCGACGAGATGATGGGGCTCCGTACACAAGAACACGATGCACCTGTACCTCACGGCGGAGCAGGCTATCGACATGCGCACAATGTTTGCGCACTCTTCGCGCAGTCGTATAGTCCTGAGCTATGAAATTGGTGCAGTGTCCGAACACCGCGATGCCAACAAACGTTGTTGATCCTGCCGTCGAGCGCGCCCGATCCGCAGGGGTTGAGACGATCACGTCGGTGCTAGGACCAGGAGGAGAGACAACGCCGCCACGCCAAATTTCGCATGCAAGTGCATTAAAGGGGTGGTTGAAAAGCGGACAACCAAGTTCTAATTCGAAATGGCCAGACAGGCATGCTGGAGGATATAAAGAGGAGCGGGGAGGGAAGTCTGTGATGGCCACCAAGCATCCTCCCGCGTCTCTTCATTCATTGTGATCGTGGAGATTGGATCTTGCCGTGAGTTTCTGTTCAAGTCACGGTTGCAGTTGCGATTCGCTAACAACTTGTAGATCACTTTCGTCAACCTTGACAACACGCTCGTTACACTCGACAAAACTCTCATTAATCCCGTCATGAGGTTCCAACAATTGCTTGCGCCCGTTGCGGCACTTGCCACCCTCGCGGCTGCCGTTGACCTCACCGGTTATGAGTTCGTCGTGGTCGGCTCCGGCGCCGGCGGTGGGCCTCTCGCTGCCCGACTCGCCCTTGCTGGCCACAAGACCTTGCTTCTTGAGGCTGGAGACGACCAGGGTGCCAGCCTGAACTACACCGTTCCATCGTTCAGCGCGAAGGTGTCCGAAGACGAGAACCTCGCCTGGAACTTCTTCGCCAGGCATTACGCCGATGAGGAACGGCAAGCACGCGACTTCAAGACCAGCTACGAGACCTCGGACGGCTCCATCTACACTGGACTGAGCCCACCCGCGGACTCCAAGATGCTCGGAACCCTCTATCCCCGCACCGGTACGCTGGGAGGATGCACAGCACACAACGCTTTGATTGCTGTATACCCCCACCAGTCCGACTTTGAGTTCATTGCCCAACTCACTGGGGATTCTTCATGGTCGGCCGAGAACATGCGCAGCTACTTTACCAAGATGGAGAAGAATCAATATCTTCTCCCTGGTCAACCCGGTCACGGCTACGACGGCTGGCTCACGACGGAAAACGCACCTTTGAGCATCGTGCTCCAAGATCCCATGCTGCTTAGTATGCTCTCTGGTGGCGCCTTTGCACTCGGGAATGAGACCAACTCAATCATTAACTTGGAAACCTTGATTGCCGGAGATGCAAACGCCGACACCAAGACGCGCGATACCCAGCCAGCCGTCTACCAAATTCCCATCTCGACCGACGACGCCCACCGCACCGGATCCCGCGAGTTCGTGGTCGCCGTCCGCGATGCAAAGAAGGAGGATGGCAGCAAGATGTACCCGCTCGACGTTCGTCTGAACTGCCATGTCACCAAGATTGTCTTCGACGAGTCGGTTACGCCCCCTCGCGCCACCGGTGTGGAGTTTCTTGACGGCCAGTACTTGTACAAGGCCAGCCCGAAATCCAGTGGAGCAAGTGGCACTGCTGGTTCCGCCACCGCTTCTCGCGAAGTCATTGTTGCTGGCGGCGTGTACAACTCTCCACAGCTCCTAAAGCTTAGTGGTGTGGGTCCCTCCGAAGAGCTCACCAAGCACGACATCGCCGTTATTGTTGACCTTCCAGGCGTCGGTACGAACCTGCAAGATCACTACGAGATCACCGTTCAGGGCAAGGCCCCGACCGACTTCTCAGCACTCAATGGCTGCACCTTTGACGCCAGCGAGAACGACAAATGCCTTG
>Ga0247740_1000986_pt1 | contig 12612 bp, 10 predicted proteins | sample UWRJL148409B2_FD_180942 | JGI IMG/M metagenome (GOLD analysis project Ga0247740, IMG submission 180942) | Plant litter microbial communities from Arlington Agricultural Research Station in Wisconsin, United States - UWRJ-L148-409B-2 | ecosystem: Environmental > Terrestrial > Plant litter >...
ATGCCAGCTCAGGAGAAACTGATTTTTCCTCGCTTACCGTGATTGCAAGTCGATGCCTAAATAATATGGAATCTCTTTGGGAGGTCTTTTCTAGCTCTGGATGTGATGCTACGTTAGGACGTAGTAGACACATTATTTCCAATAGACGTGTGGAATAATTTGAAAAGGAACGACTACTGCCGTAAATATTTTTTAATCTTAGGATCTCATCAAAAAGAGCTTTAAATTCAGCATCATCTACAGCCTGTTTAATCGAATCAACAGTAATACGCCTTTCGAGTCCATAGAAATAAATAAACACATAACCCAAAGGTGTCTCTGGGTCACTTCTATTACCAGATAACCAGCTAAGATAGGCACCACGCCCTTTAGCCGTGAGAGAGATAAATTTAGGCCAGTAACTTAAACTCTCATCCTCGAAGCTGGATAGTGTTTTTTCAACTTTTAGTGAATCATCAACTAGTGACGCTTCCGTTCCATATCCATCTAATGAACTGAGCTGTCCGCCAAAATAAAAATTACCGTTAGAGAATGTTTGTCCATGCAGGGTGATAGACTCACCGGGTTTTATCCATTTCCCCTGTGTTTTATTTTTGCTTTTCTCTTCGTTCTGCCCATAAGAAACAGTAAACGTAGCCAAGTCTTCTTCATCACGATTACTGTTTGTTATTGTCCGGTTGTTCGATGTCATGGTGACACGAATTTTGTTTTCGGAACTTTTTCGATCAGTATTCTGACCTTGCTGCTTTGAAGGCGCTGATAGCCCCTTAATGACATAATACAAAACTACTGCACATCCTATTAATAGCCAAAATCCCATATTTGCCTCAATTGTTATTTTTCAAGTTACAGTCAACCTATAAGATAAAGCTGGACAATTGCCTTCGCAAAACCGGCTTATACACTACTGTTTCGTAGCCCATAAATTTTTTCATACAGCCGCTTTTGGCACAAAACAGAAATGAAATTGTGACTGAAATTATTTCTCTGTTGATTTTCTCGATGTACTTTTATGTTTTGTAATTAGACTCTTCGCTCGAATAAATATATTTAAATTTGATGAATCTTCCTTATATAAGCGCTCGTCAATTTCTAAATAATTTAATGATTTTATAAGTTTTCCCAACTTGGAATAACCGTAGTTCCGAGGATCAAATGATGGATTATTTTTACTAATGTAACCGCCGACCAGCGAGAGCGAAGCCCAACCATCTTCTTTTGATACAGCATCAACCGCAGCTAAAACAATATTTTTGAGCTCAGCATTTTCAATCTCATCTTTTTCTTCAATAGGCACGAGCTCGCGCGATCTAAGTATTTCTGTGTAAACAAACTTGTCGCACGCTGATATAAAAGGCTCGGGAGTTTTCTGCTCTCCAAAACCGTAGACCGTTAACCCGGACTCTCGAAGTCGAGTGGCAAGACGGGTGAAGTCACTGTCAGATGAGATTAAGCAAAAGCCATCCAAATGGCCGGTATGCAGCAAATCCATTGCATCGATAATGAGTGAGGAGTCAGTGGAGTTTTTACCAGTCGTATAACTAAATTGCTGAATTGGTTGTATAGCATGTTTATGCAAATGTTCCTTCCAGCCTTTTAGATTGGTAGTCGTCCAATCACCATAAGCCCGTTTAATACTTGCAATACCAAACTTCGCTATTTCTGCAAGCAGTTCTGAACAAATCGATGCTTGGGCGTTGTCGGCATCAATCAGTACCGCCAATTTCCGATTTCCATTTTCCGACATTTAACCTTCCTCAGAAAAGCGCTCCACTAATGTTCAAACGAGTTATTCGAGTTAAGTCGGTATTCAGGGAAAAGTCAATTGCACGCCATTACAGGAGCTGTGGCCTACATCGCGCCCTAAAGGACTTATGCAGTTCTTTGTCGGTCCAATTATAGTAGCCAGTCAGGACATTGATTTTGGCAATTGCTCAGTCCGTCCGGCCAAACGGACATTTTGGTAGTTGATCGTGAACAATCTTGATACGCTGAGCCACCATAATTTGTTCGTGCACGAACTAATTATGGTTAGCGTACTTCAGCACTTAGAGGCAGAAAAAATTTAGTTAAATAGTTTTAAGAAAGCCCAGCTTGCGACTTCATACGATCTAGCCGCCCTCGTGACTTTCCCTCGTCATATGCCCATTGGTTTTTGTTCAAGACACCAGCAGGAATACTTGGTACAGGAGGGATAGTTGGTTCAGAAGTTGGGAAGGCGCCTTGTTCTGCCCATCCGTCTTCGTATCCTTCACGCCACTGATTTTGAATCTCTGTCATTGTTAATTACCTGAAGAAAATTTAAAAGTGAAAGTTAATGCGAAAAAAATCATAAAACCAATTATGGACTTGTTATATTAAACGCCTAACAGTTTATTCAACACCCTCAATCTCACATACACATGTCCTTTAGCCAAAAAGCAGACATAGGGCTTAATTTATTTTTCGTAACGCTGAACTACACGTCAGTTTTTAAGTTGCTGTTTATGGAATAATTTTGCGTAGAAAAACCTTAAAAGCTGTCTAATAAGCGTAGAGACTGATGCTTGTTATAGCCTAGTGACTTAACATATAAAAATATATTGCCGTCAAAATTGACGCGACACTAATTCTACGCAAATAGGAAATTGAAAGATTATCGGTGCCGTTAAGTACAATTAGCGATGTAACCAAAAAAGCGGCCAAAGTAAAATTTCTACCTACCAAATAAATCAAAACGAACGTAGCAACTTCATGAATTTTAGGAGCCATTAAGGCAACACTAGCGGTAACGCCCAATTCAACGAAAACCAAACTGATTAGGAAGTTAGTGAGTGATATAAAAAAATATTTATTTACAAACTCTGATATTTTTATACCAATTAATTTAATTATGTTTTTTAAAAATCCTAATATAATTGTTAATACTGACAGAACAAATAAACTTTTTCTGGTTTCGTGTTCACTCATTATATCAGAAACATGCTTGGTTAAATTTCCACCAAACACCTCGCTATCAAATGGGAACTGTTGTGACACAAAAGCTAAAAGACTAAGTAAGAAAAAGAAACCAAAAAACAAAGGAATTGGGGTTTTTACATCCAACTCGGTGGATTCAATAATACGCTTATAAATATTCATGATTTCTATTTTTCTATAAAAATTTTATTCAAAGGCCTAGGCCGTATATTTTCAGGTAATTTATTTCTTAGCCAACGGTGAATTTTTATGTAATATATTTAACTGTGTCTGTCACAATATATTGGAATCTATACTCTTAATATATCGATCACGTATTTTATAAAACGGCCATAAGTGGACCTTCAGATTGTAAAAATAAAGGCATTAGCGAACCTGATTGCTACAAGTATTTACCACAGTCGCTTTTTATAGAGGAACTATAAGATTTCCCATTTCATCAGATGTATAGTCTTTTGCCTCGCCCACTACATTGTTACTCCCGCCATTCGATAAAACGTCGATTTGGCAAAGGGAGTTAGTGAAAGCGGCTCTAATCTTATCTTCATGCTTCACTTCAATTTGATTCATCAAATGTTCGGCTATATAAGCGAGTATCTCATAAGCAGTTCCAGGTTTAGGAGTTCGCTTTCCAAATATTTTTGGAAAAATTCATCTATGGGTGACCCGTCACTTTCCATAATGCCATAACGCCAAAATCAGGTGCTCTGTAGACATCACCTGGATTTTTTTGTTAAATATTTGTCAATAATTTCAGAGAATCTAAAGACTCGAGATTTTTCATTGAATCCTTCTTTGAATATTACGTATATTTTTTTGAAGTTTTTATAAGACCCATGATAATAATTACTATCAATATAGTCAGAAAGGCAGTCTCTCCATTTATTCTCATCAATATTTACTAGCAAAAGAACATTATTTTGAAAGGCATATTTATTTGCATAGATGCATGTATGAAAAATATCCTTCAGCATTTCATTTTTTGAAGTATTTGGATTGGTTTTAGCCTCAATTATAAGCTTCTGATTCTCAGGCGAAAGATCTTTTTGATTAGCGTGTACTAGAAAATCTGGTTCCTTTTCCCAATAGTCGAGCATATTAATTTCTCGACCTATTTTATCGTTCAGTCTTTCCCATGTCTCCCTTATCCTATAGTCAGGGTTTTCATACCACATAAATTTTTTGGGGACTTCAAAGTCATATTTCAAGCCAATATATGACTCTTTATTTTCCGCCATGATTTCTGAGTACCTGATTGAGAATTCATGCATAAATCTACGTTCTAATTTACGTATTTTTCCAGAATCAATTAATAGACCTCGGTCATACGCCATATCTTCAATAAAATAATAGCTTTCATCAACTCGATCTAACGCCTCAACTACATTATTTATAACTTCGTTATGCATATATTCCCCATGATGTGTCGTTTGGCCAAGAGCGGGCATTCAAACTATTGGCTTAGGGGTTAAAATCCATGTGGAATTTACCATAGTCGTTTGTTAGAAATCTAAGGAGCTATCATCATTTCTTCTTGAGAAATCTTGCACCAATGTCATATAGCGATACCGCTGACGTTGATACGGGCAGGCCTCCAAATAGAATCGTGTCAAAAGCTACAGTCCCTGCATATTTACTTACGATAATGCCAATATCTTTTCCTCGGCTTTCAATATTTTTTGAGGCTGTAATAATTCCGGTTATAGAATCAATGCGTTCTTTTTGATCCAAATAAAATGCCACCTCCGCGAGCGAGATCGACTCAGGGCTTTTTAAAAGATTCTTGGCTTCGATTAATGAACCACTTATTTCAATATCTTGTGTGTCTCGACTTATATGTGCCTCTGAAAGTTCACTGATGTTTTGATCGCGCTTGTAGTATGTGTAGTTGTGCGTAGAACTGCCATCGCGAAAAAATGGGTGACTAAAAAATGGCTCTACAGAATACTCCTTTGCTGCGGCCAACATTAGACCAAGGCCGTGACCAATACCATAAGGCTCTAGCCGCCAAGCAAATTCAGGCCCCAGACTTTTTTGGTCTGTTTTTTCTAGATAATCTTTTGTCCAAGCTTCACCAGCTCTCAAGTCATAATCATGGGGAGCCCCCAACATTATGGCTTCTGACAGGTGATTTATACGATTCGCCTTTTCCAACTCGATAGCTAATTCTTCAAGCTTAAAAAGGTCTTTTGGAACAGCCATTCCTTTCTCTAGTGCCCACCGCAATATCTTTGGGCCAGTGTCACAATGAGCGGGGTTCAACTTCTCATTGGGTGATGGAATTTTTAACGGCTTGGCCTTGTAACTACCATCACGCGCGGGAAGAAGCCCTATTCGATCGTCAGTACCCCAACCGGTTAAAAAGTCCTTTTCCTTGAAATGATCATACCGCTGCGAAACCCAAACTTCGGAGTGTCGAATATCAACGGAAGCTAGTACCGCTAGCAGTCTCGCAGGATCATATATTGTTGCTGCGTCGATTATTATTGAATTCATTTTTGCTCCATTAGAGTACTAGTTTATAGCGGTCTATTAAATTGTTATGGCTATATGTATTCCCAAATCTTTTTCGTAGCTTCATTTGAAAGCGTCCAACTGTATTATTTAGAGTTATATGTAGCGTTCTATATCGCGCCAAATAACCTCACTACATTTAGTTAGCTAAGACGCTAATCTCCGGTTAAAATATCTGGCCAATCTTCAGGAACCAATGCGGGTGGCTTGGTCCAAGGAACTTCGACTAATGCATTTTGAAACCATTCATCCTTGAGATTCGCGTGTTCGGTAACGATCAGCTGAAATCCTGGAACATCTTCTTGAGTGAACTTCAGAAGGAGTTCGAATAATCGACGTACCGCTCCTATATCTGCATCCTCTTCGGTTTTCTGAATAGACCCATCCGCCGCTTTGTAGATATCCTCAGACGGAAAATAAACTTGCGTGGGTTGATCTATCAGCAAGAATTTAGGTATTGGTCGATTGTTCTCAGCTGCGAATAAATGTAGTGCGAGAAGTGCTGATAGATGATATGCCAGATGATTTTCACCTCCGCCAGTTCTGCTCATGGGCACTGGGCGATCAGCCCGGTCGAAGATGATCGTGAGGTGCTTAAGGTCTAGTCTGGCAGGAAAAGTGCTAAATTCAGCATCAAATCTTTTGATATATTTCGACACCTGCAATGAAATAATATTCAATACTGAAGTCAATTTCTCATTACTGTCGTCTGAGCTTAGTTGGTTCTCAAGCGCACTTATTTTTCGTTTTAGACGTTGTTGATCCGCGTTCAGAGAATCTATTTCTTCATTCGGAAGAAGGTTTTCTAAAAATAAACTTATTCTACCTACTACCCGAGCGGCGGCATTGTTTCGTGATGCTAAATGATCGACAATTTCGCTGGCCGATATCGAAGCCGCAAGTTCCATTTCCTTTGTTTTTATTGACGCAATAATTTGGTCTACAGAGTTATTTAGTTCGACAAGGTAGGCTTCTAATTTGGGGCGCTGTTCGGTAACGACCTTCATCTCATCATCGAGTGATTCCAGCTCATTAAGTAAAACTGCGGCGATAGGCGAATCTAAAGCTAAATTATTTTCAGCAAAGGGCCATTGCCATTCACCGGTTTCTCGATTTTTAGGAAACGCTTTAATCGACTCCAGTCGATCTTTTTGTTCAGCAGCTTCATTTTCGAACCCAGTAGACTTCTTGGAGAATTGTCGCGCTGCGTCGATTTTAAATTGTGCTTCTCGACGATCTTTCCTTAACTGAGCTATTTCTTCCTCTAAGCACGATACGCGGTTCCCATCATCATGCGAAGTTGATACTGGACTCCACTTTAGAGCCTCATGAAGTATTTCTATTAACCCTTTTGGATGAAGTTGTGAGCTATTGCTATCAATTATCCCAACAGCCAGGGCTTCGGAATAGAGACCGATACCTTTTTGCTGGGAAGTATCTATAGCTTCATTCGCTTGGTCTAACAATTTGGTATTGAGCCTCAGTTCACGTTGGGCTATTCGAAGCTTCGCTTCAATTTCATATCGGTTGCTCGAAGATATCCCTAGTAAAATCGGCAAGGTGTCGCGTATGGCTTGCGACTGGTAATCTTCATTTTGACGATAAAAAAGTTGGTCCTTGTTAGTAACTAGTCCCTGTTTTTGGAATAGATAGTAATGGGTGTGTTTTATGTTTGCGTCGTAGCTAACCCTGCTGTGGTTGATCGGTACGTCTGTTCGATTCTCTGGTATTCCAAGAAGTCTTGAAAGAAGTGCACTGACTGCATCGTCATCCGAGTTCACCAACAATTCATCTATTTTAGGCGCTGGAAGATTAGTGCCGCGTCTCACCATTACAGTGCTACAACTGACTCCTCCATTTTGGGGGGTAGGTTTGGCTATTAAAATCTGTTCATTTGGAAACTGATAAATTACTGAAAACCAAGCAACTTTGTCGCGAATTATCCCTTCAGGAACATTGAAGGTAGATCTGCCCATGCAATATTCGATTATTTCGGAAAGCGCCGATTTTCCCGTGGATGATCGACCGGTAATAATGTTGAGGCCTGATACATTAAACGTCAAATCTCGTCGTTGGCCGTCATGGCTGTAAATATGAATCGATTTTATTTTCATGGTCTAATTCCAAAAGTCGTATATATCGTTGCCCTATCTGATATGCGAGCGAATTCTTTCCCAACCTTGCGAGCAACGCGCTGACATTCTATCGATTCGTCGGTACCGGTTATCGATTTGCGTACTTTTTTGGGAACAGATTTAAGTCGCCCTTCTGATGTCACTAAAAAGAATCCTTGCTGCATTAGAAATCCTAATGACTCCAGAATGTAGGGCATTAAATCAATTGTGCGCTGTGCAAACCCAATTAAGAGTTGAGGATTTTCCTCGACAGTTTTTAACAAATGACCTCTAATATTCTCTGCTATCAGTTTTCGTGCTGTTTTATGTAAGCAAAGTGGCAGAATGATTAGCAAAAGAGAAAACGGTATACCGTCCGGATTTTCTTCTTCGTAGCCGTGCATCGCTCGGCACAAAATAAGCCCACAAAAAGCTGGATTGAAAAGGTTTCTCACTTCAAAAGGGCGTTCGTCCCAACGTTTCATTTAGCCACTCCCAAAATACTGCTGAGTCGGTTAAGAAAATGAGGGTGCCAGTAGATTCTCGGGCTTAGTCGCGCGTTCGCAAGAATGTGGAATCCTCCTCGAACCACATATGGTTCTGATACTCGCTCACGAATTCGTAATGAGCTGAGATTACCGCTGCTCAAATCTGCCCAGTCGTACAATTTTTTCCCCGCACTTGTGACGACAGCATTTGTACTTTTTTCATCGAGCTCCTCAAAAATCATGTCTTTATAACGAGTCCATTCATCGACTAATCGGTCTTCATATTTTTCCATCTCACCTAACGACAAAAGGTTTTCACGCGCCCAAGCCGAGCGTTGTTCAAACGCTCTGTAATAATCCAATATTGCGTTACGTATCCTGCTAGAGGTGACGCCTATCTCTCTTAACTGCACGACAAACTGTCTGGAATCTGTTTCAGTTTCAATATCGTAGTGTGGCATTGCGCCTTGAAACGTGATTGGAAGATTATCTGTCTTATACTCATCGGCGAACAAAGATAATTTTTCGGAAACTTCGTGGCCTTGAATTGCGTCCAAACGTTTACCTGAGAGTAAATCTATCACTACGTCATTCCACCAACCCTCCAGCCTGTTGAAAACTGATTCTCTGAATTCACGACGTATTGTGCGCATGTATTGCTCTTTAATAGTGTTCGGGATATCAGTAATGCGAGGGCTATTATCAAATATTTGAATTCGCGATAGAAAATCTTCTTTTTTTTCCCCATCAAGTAAATCGAATTTTTTGGCAATAGGAGATATCAAAGTAGATGTACTACTTGAGAGTGCGTCATTGGCTAGCGAAGATAGCGAAGGGTCATCAGCCCTAAGTAAATATCCGCTAAGAAAATATCTGAGGAATGAGGTCTCTACAACGGTACCAGTCGAGAATAGGAAAAAATTTAGATTTGATTCTGGGCCACCGTCACGATTATAGCGATCTAACCAAATATTTACCGACTTCCAAAAATCAGTTGATAAGTTTGTTAATTTATCTCCATCTGCTTTGTGCTTAAGTGATGCGAGAGTCTTTGATCCGTGTTGGTCGATAAAATCGAGATCATCATCTTTTTCAATAAATACCGATGTATCTTCTGGTAATTGTAGCAATCGAAGTAGCGCAAATCTGGGCTGGTAAATGTATCCAAGTCCCTGCTCTCCAGCTGCATATTTATCTTTTTTATCTGGCATTTTTTCTACCCTTAATTGTCGTTCCTTAAAGATTTAATTATTTTCCAATTAGTTGCCCACTGGCGCCGCAAACAGCTATTCCCCATTGACATCATATGAGCGAAAATCAAGTTGTTCTGCTTTATTAGCATTTAGTTCAAATAAGGTGTCCGAAAAATCAAATTCATCAATGCCTGCATTTACACGCAATCCATCGTCGTATACGAAAATAACTTCCGCCGAATATATTTCTGTATGTTTTGCGATTAATTGATTTGTTAGAACAAATACATATCTTCTGTCTTCTGGGTCCCATGGAGATCGATCATAATCAGACATGGAATAAGTGACTATTAACTCGACATCAAAATCGACCTCGTAAGTGGCACTCTCTTGGGTAACATTTACCAGACTCTTTTCACGTATATCCAATTTGCTAATTTCTACATCAGTAATTTCATCATCAAAGTTTTCAGTGAAATCTGACGAAAATTCACCTGCACCAATTATATCTTTTGCTTTTTGTATCAAGTCGGCCTTCAAACCTTCAAATATTGAATCTGCAAATACAGCTGGCTCTTTTAGTTCTTCTGAATTCCTAATCACTAGATCTACAATTTCTTGTATTGAATCCAGTACTAAGAGATTTTCTCGCGAATTTGCATAGGATTTCATGTCACCATCAGAACTTACTATGTAAACGGAATGATGACGATCCAAACTAATTTTATTTATTGCTGCCAACACAAAGGCATCAGGAAATTCGGACTTTTTGCCCTCTCTGTCGAAGGGTGGTGCACCATTAAAATATGCGTCAAACACTTCGCTTGGAGGTACAATATCTACAGAGATAATCTCTACGTTTTCAAAAGCTAGTAAATTATTAAATTTGGAATCTACGATTTCAAATACTTCTTCAGGAGAAATATCTTTGAAGATCATATGGCCGGGCAACTCTGGAGTGTTGCGTAAAAACATCGCTTCCTTTCTAACTTTTTTTATAGCAGCCACCGAGGAACTTGCATGCTTGCGTAAATGGCTCTTTATTTCATTTATAGTCACATCGCTGAATAGTAAATATAATTTTTTTTCTCCAATAAGTTGCTCTAAGGTTCCTAGCGTATGTTGACCAAATTGGAAGTTTTTACTCTCATATGCAGAGGTATCAATGAACACCATTCTCGTTTGTAGTTCGTTACTCATGTTGTCCCTATTTTGGCGATTGATAAATAGATTGTTATGACAGTATATTTTATCTGTATGCGCTGCCGAAGTTCCCAAAGGGAATAATAGCGTTGCATGAATATTGAGACGATATTGCCTAGCGTCCGCTTTGGGCAAATTTGCGACATATAGCAAGTAAAGAGCAGCTTTGCACTGGCGTCAATTACCTCGAATAACGTAGGGTAACAAGCTTTTTCAAATTCACTTAAGCATTCATTGTCTAAATGCAGATATTACGAATATCAGAATTTGAAATTAACCGCCGCTTGCGCTCTAACGGCTTTTTGAGGTTAGCGTGCATGAGCTACATCAATCATGGAAGGTATGTTAGCGTAGCAAAGTACATCTCTGGCGCCTGGGCATTCAGCCCAGCTCTTCTCATCGTTGCTGCGTTGTGAAGCGATTTTCAACCAAGACTACTAATTGGTTTTCGGCGAATTCTGGCTTGAGCCCTATTTGGATTCAACGAAACCGGATAAACCGCAAAACCATCCCAGCCAATTTAAAATCCACCGATTCTCGTTTCCGCGCTAAAGATAGGGCACATTCTTAGGGCAACTTATGCTGCATAGTCCGGACAATTTATGGCCTAAGCGGCAGTTTGAGGTGATACTGATAATTATCAAATGATAGACTTACCAGTAAGGTGTAGTCATGGATATACACGTGATAAAAGTCTTTACGCCCAAGGTGCAAGCTCACCCGCGTGATTCGAGCGCGCTCGCCTATACCCGCTTTCACGAATCGCTTAAGTTGCCACCCCGTGGCAAGCGGTTGCTTGATGCGATCAACGAAGGTTTCCCTGTCAAAATTCTTCGAGATGTCGCTGGCAGTCTCTCCCTCGATGTTTACAAAGTAGGCACGTACATCAATATAAAGACAGCCACACTGAATAGACGCCTGCGTGATGGTACATTGACAACTGCTGAAAGCGACCGACTTTATCGCTTTATTGAGGTTTACGATTCGGTGCTTGATTTGTTCGAGGGCGACAAAGCCTTGGCTAATCAATGGTTAAGTTCTCCCGCCGTGGGGCTTGGTGGCGATGCACCCATCAGTGTCGTACGGATATCTACAGGGGCGAATTACGTGTTGTCGCTGATCAGTAAAATTGAGCATGGCGTGCTTGTCTGAGTAGATCAGTGCTTAATGATTACTCAAACAATGGGCGGCGAAAGTTTGCTATCATGTTTTAACTTCTGATTTCGGGCATAGCCCAACATGAAAGATGGTCGCCCGTCAGGTTTGGAGCGTAGTCCCTCTGGCGGCCCCGACCAACCTACCTGTAAAGTCCGCTTTTAACCTAGTACTGTGTGTGAATCTGCATAAAAATATTTAAGAACTATTAACATGTTTCAACATAATCCAACGCATCCAGGCAGTTTCATCAAGCGGGTCTGTATATATTCAGACATTTGTAATCATTATCTCATCAGTCCAGATACCGATGAGGCTCATATGAAAGTTGATGCCATTCCACCGCGATTGATCTCATCCCCCTAACAAATTCCTCACCGTTAATGCGATAGCAAGCGCATCGTGATCGGCACGATGTTGCGTTAATGTATGACTTGCGAAGGTCTTGGCAAGTTCATGTGCAAAACCTTCGCGCTGGTCATTTCCAATTAACTCCCCAATATCGGCTATTCGAAGGCTGAATGCTCCCAACCGCTGCAACCATAAACTTTCCCATTCCGGCGCATTAGAATAAATATCTTGTGCCCAACTAGTTTACCCATTATTTCGGAGTAAACCTGATTAGCTGGAGTACCGTGGTCTTCTAAATAAATGTGCATCTTCAGCAGTGTGAGGATTTTGAATTATTCTGTAACTGTTACCATAATAATGGTATATAACGAACTATATAACTGCTTTTTACCAATATTATGGTATCACCATGCAATTTGATTCTACGTTGGGTGCGCGATTAAGGAAGGCGAGGAAGAGGGTATTTCCAAAAGATGACCTGAGAGCCTTTTCAATACGAATAGGCGTGGCAAGGGCAACGCTTCAAAAAATGGAAAAGGGTGACTTGAGTGTTTCCATGTCACGTTATCGTGAAGCGGCAGAGGTTTTGAGATTGGAGGACGGCTTTAATTCTCTATTTAAACATGAAGAGAGTAT
>Ga0247740_1000987_pt1 | contig 12589 bp, 14 predicted proteins | sample UWRJL148409B2_FD_180942 | JGI IMG/M metagenome (GOLD analysis project Ga0247740, IMG submission 180942) | Plant litter microbial communities from Arlington Agricultural Research Station in Wisconsin, United States - UWRJ-L148-409B-2 | ecosystem: Environmental > Terrestrial > Plant litter >...
CCGCTGCTTTCTAGGGATGAATGTGGACGATCGTGCCCTGCTCTTGGCCGTCACCCACGTATGACGCGTGCCAGTGCTCGGGGACGTCGGGGGCGGACCACATGAAGGCGCGGCGCGCATCGATCGGCGATAGGTTCACGCAGCCGTGTGAACGCACGTGTCCGAAGTCGTCGTGCCAATAAGACGCGTGGAGCGCGTAGCCGCTCTTGAAGTACATCACCCAAGGCACGTCGCGCAGCTCGAACTCGTGATCGGCCACGCTCGAGTCCATCGTGGTCGTGATGTGCTTTTGGTACACGCGGAACGTACCCATCGGCGTGCTGAGCGTCTTCTGCGGATCGCCCATGCCATCACGCCCCGTGGAGACCAACGTGGCGTACACGGGCACATCGCCCTCCCAGAGCACGAGCGTCTGATTGACGAGCGAGATTTCGATCCACTTGGCCTTCCGGTTTGCCCACGCGGGCAAACGGCTGGCTTTGGCGGCGGTGCGCAACTCCGCGCTCTTCAGCCATTTCCCCGAGCGGGCTTGGACGTAGCGCTCGCCGCCGTACTCTTTGACGTTCCCCGAGAGCGGCACGAACTCGCGCCCCCCGAGCGCCTCGGCGCGCACGGGAGCGCCCGCGCCCAGCTCGTAAAAGTTCGTGCCGTCTTTGCGCGCAAAGGCCACGGGCAAGCCGACTGACTTGATGTCCACACCGTGAAACGGCGAGCCCGATTCGGCTTTGAGCTTATCGGCGGGAATCAAGCGCGCGTCCGCGGCGATCGCGAAGCGCCGGTTTTGCGCTTCGGGGCCCGCGACGAACGTGCCGATGAGCGAGACGCCCGCGTGTCGCTTCGAGCGATCGGCGATTACCGCGAAGCTCGGGGCCTTGAAGCTGGAGATGTTGGGGATGCGGCGCTCACCTTGCAGCCACCACGGCACGCGGTCGTCTCCGTTGCCGCCGAAACGCAGATTCTGATCCATGGGCTTTGCGTGCTCGGGGATGCCAGCGAGCGCGATGCCGTTCGCATCGAGCGGCACGTCGTTCGCGCCCACGTCGAGCGCGTCCCACTTGTGGTGCAGCTTGGCCCAGTTACGTAAGTGCCGCTCGAGCCGCATCTCGTAATCGAACTGCTCGTTCTTGGTCGGCACGCGCATGTAGTTGGGCGCGATCGAGCGCAGGAACGCGTACTTGTAGGGCATGGGCTTCGAGCGGTCGGGCTCGACCTGAATCGCCCGGGCCAGCGGGTGATCGAGTTTCAGCGTCGCGTTCGTGCCGGCGCAGACGAAGCCGGCCGGGCGGATCGCGTACCAGCCCTCGGGGCACCCCTCGTTGCCGATCGGTTTCTCGGATCGAGCCACCCGGGCCCCCACGCGCAGGTAGCCCAGCGTTTCGGCCTTGGGGTCGGGTTTGCGCATGACGGCCACGGTCATGGCGATGGGCATCAACGGCGGCCCGTCCGCCGGAGGCACCGGCACGCGGGAAAAATCGTTGGGATCCGCGATGATTCCTCCATTTTCGGGTTTGAGTCGAGAGGCCGCGGGGTCCTGCGAATCGAACGGGCCGGGCCCGCTGCAACCCGCAGCGCAGACCAGGGCCGCGAGCGAGCTGGTCGCTTTACGGAAACTAAAACGTGGCCTCGAAAGCATAAGCTCACACATGCCCAAAACCTGACGGTTGGGCCCAAAAATCGGCGTACTGTGCAGCCCCCGGACCCCACCGGACGGGTTAGGTCCCCCCTCATTCCTAAGCGAGAAGCGAAGCTAACAATGGCTAAGGAAACACTAACGATTACCGACAACCGCACCGGCAAGACCTACGAGGTGCCGATCACCGAAGATACCATCAAGGCGATCGATCTGAAGCAGATCCACGCCGTCGACGGTGACTTCGGGTTGATGACTTACGACCCCGCCTTCATGAACACGGCTTCTTGCCGGTCGGCGATCACGTACATCGACGGCGACGCGGGCATCCTCCGCTACCGCGGCTATCCGGTCGATCAGCTCGCTGAAAAGTCGACCTACCTCGAGGTCGCGTACTTGCTCATCAACGGCGAGCTGCCCACGCAGACCGAGCTCGACAAGTTCACGCAAGACGTGACGCACCACACGTTCGTGCACGAGAACGTGCGCACGTTCATCGACGGCTTCCGCTACGACGCGCACCCGATGGGCATGCTGTGTGCCACGGTCAGCGCGCTCAGTACGTTTTACCCCGAAGCCAAAGACGTCCTGAATCACGACATTCGCCGCCAGCAGATGGTGCGCTTGATCGCCAAGATGCCCACGCTCGCGGCCTGGAGCTACCGGCACCACGCGGGCATGCCGTTCGTCTACCCGAGCAACGAGGTCAGCTACAGCGAGAACTTCTTGCAGATGCTGAAGCGCATCGCCGAGCCGAAGTTCGAGGTGCACCCCGAGATCGTCAAGGCGCTCGATGTCTTGTTCATTTTGCACGCCGACCACGAGCAAAATTGCTCCACCAACGTGATGCGCTCGATCGGTAGCTCGCGTGCCGACCCGTACGTCGCCGTCGCGGGTGCCGCGGCCGCTCTCTACGGTCCGTTGCACGGCGGCGCGAACGAAGCGGTCTTGCGCATGCTGCGCGAAATTGGCTCGCTGTCCAACGTCCCCGCGTTCGTCAAAGAAGCCAAGGGTGGCTCCGGCGCGCGACTGATGGGCTTCGGCCACCGCGTGTACAAGAACTACGATCCACGCGCGAAGGTGATCAAGCGCCTCGCCGACCAAGTCTTCGATCTAGTAGGCAAGAAGAGCCCGCTCTTGGACATCGCGCTCGAGCTCGAGCGCATCGCACTCACCGATGATTACTTCGTGCAGCGCAAGCTGTACCCCAACGTCGACTTCTACTCGGGCCTCATCTACGAGGCGCTGAAGATCCCGATCGACATGTTTCCGGTGCTGTTCGCCATCCCGCGCACCTCCGGCTGGCTCGCGCAGTGGGAAGAATTGCTGCTCGACAAGGATCAGAAGATCGCTCGCCCGCGGCAGATCTACACCGGCTACGACGAGCGTGCGTTCGTCACCATGGACAAGCGCAGCTCGACTCCGGCCGGCGCGCCCAAGACCTGAACCGAAACCGAACCGAGCCTGCGCGCTGACGCGAGCCCCCGCATGAAATTGACGCCTGACTCCGGCCTTGACCCGCTACGCTTGGAAGAGGTCGAATCAGGCTCCCCCTTCTCCTCGTACGACGCAAAACAATCGAGGAGAAGTGGGGCGGTGCTCGCCGGCCGCTACCAGGTGCGCGGTTTTTTGGAGCGCGGCTCGCACGCACGCGTCTACCTGGCAGAAGATCTGACCACGGGCTCGCCGGTCGCGCTGAAGATCTTGTCGCCCGAGACGGCGCTCTCGACCGAGTTCCGCACGCGCTTGCTGCGTGAAGGGGAGGCCATGAAAGCCATCTCCCACCCCAACGTGGCGACGGTGATCGAGTCCGGCGAGACCGAAGAGGGCATCCCGTTTCTGGCGATGGAAGCCTTGCTCGGAGAATCGCTGGGCGAGTACGTGCGACGCGAAGCCATTCCCATCGACACGGCGCTGATTCTACTGCGTCAAGCGGCAGCGGGGCTGGCTGCAGCTCACCGCGCGGGCATCGTGCACCGCGACGTGAAGCCCGATAATTTTTTGCTGCTGGGACCCCCGGGCGAGCCTTACGGCTTGAAGGTGATCGACTTCGGCTTGGCCAAATTGTGGGACGGCAACGAGGGCAGCGGCGCGCACAACGTGCTCGGCACGGCCGAATACATGTCGCCCGAGCAGATCTTGGTCGAACCGGTCGACGCCCGCAGCGACATCTACAGTTTGGGCGTGGTGATGTTCCGCGTGTTCTCTGGTCACCTGCCCTTCGAATCGGTCGGGCAGGCCGATCTCCTGCGGCATCAGTTGTTCTCCACGGTGCCACCGCCGTCTTGGCTGAACGAAAGGGTGGATGCGCGCGTGGACCGCGTGGTGAAAATGGCTACGCAAAAGGATCGCGAACGCCGCTATCGAACGATGGACGACCTGATCGCCGATCTCGAAGTGCTGCTGGGCATGGAGGGCCGAGAGCTCAAGGCACGGTCGCTGTCGAACGCCCCAGACGCCTACATTCCGCGCACCGACCTGGGCCGAGAAGCCGCCACCATGCTGGCCGAGAAGTTCGGCGAGCACGCGTCCCGAACGGGCTTGTCGAAGCCCCCCGAGTCCAAATAGCGCCGCGCGTGCGAGGGGCTCCCCCAGGCCGCGAAGGATGCTAGCCTGAGCGTTCAACTTGGAGGCGGTACTTCATGAAAATCGAGCAGAAAGCGCTGACATTTGCGCTGACTTTAGCGGTGCTGGTGCCCGCTTGTTACATCACCACCGAGAAACCCGCGGACAGCGCGCCGCCCGTCGCACCGAGCGCCACGGCAACCACGCCCGCCGTCGCGGCGACTAATCCGCCGTTGGTCACGGCCACGGCCAGCGCGACGACCACGGCCACGGTCGTCCCCACCACTCCTCCCGCGCCGCCTCGCCCGCCTGGCTTGCCCGCTCCCAAACCGTTGCCCGCAACCTCTGCCGCAGTCGCGCCCACGGCGTCTGCATCGGTGAAACCATGAGCACCGCACAAGAGATCATGGCTACCGTCGGCGAGCGTCTGGCCGCCAACAAAGAGGCCGCTTCGCAAATCGGCGCGATCTACAAGTTCGTACTCGAGGGTGAAGGCGGCGGCACTTGGATCATGAATCTGAAGGGTGACGCGACGCTCACGCCGGGTGACGGACCCTCGGACTGTACCCTGGCCATGTCGGCGGAGAACGGCGTCGCCCTGTTCGAAGGCCAGGTCAGCGGCGAGCAGCTGTTTTTCGGCAACCAGCTGCGCGTCGAAGGTGACATGAGCTTGGCGCTGCGCCTGCAGAGCCTCCTCGCGATCGTGCGTTGAACGATGAGTGGGCCAAGCAATCGCAATCCGGACCTAGCCGGAACTTGGCCCCTGTTCGACGAGGGTCAACCCCGGGAATTCCCCGTCGATCCGCAGCAATCCCTGAGCTCCTCTTCACCGGGTGAATCGGAGCTCGCGGCGCTCGACCAGCGTGACGAGTTCCACGATGCCCCCGATAGCCGGCGGAAGGACACACGGCGCGCGCGTGAGTCGCTGCCGCCCACCGCTCCGGAGTGGATGCGCGCGGCGCGCGCATTGGCGGACTGGCTCGAAGCCCGCATTCAGAGCGGCAACGTCGACCCCGTGGAGCAAGCGGCCATCGCCAGAACCTGGGCTGCGTGGTCGATGAGCGGCGCGAGCGAGGCCCACATCTTACGGGTCGCCCATTTGGTCGGGCGCGCGCACGGCGCGATTCGAAACACGCCTCGCCAAACCCAGCTGCAAGCCGCGTATCACGCTTGCGCGGGAGTGCTGCACAGCAGCCTGCCGACCGGGGTCCGCGAGCGCATGCCGTTCGAACGCGCCTTGGCGATCGTACGGAGGCTTCATGACGAAGCCGATCACTGGGCCGCCATCGTCGACGGCACCGCCGAGCTGCTGGGCTGGAAAGACTACGCCCGAGTTCACGCCGCCGCCGTCCTGCGTGCGATGATCGAACGGAGTCGCTGAGTGTCACTCGAAGCCCAACGCCTGAGTTCAGCAGGGCCGATCGCCTTCTTTGGGTCGTACGGTTCGTGGACCCACGCGGCCGCCCGCAAAGCCTTTGGCGCGCACGCCGCATTTCGCGAAAACGCCACTATCTCCCAGGTTTTCGAGGCCGTGTCGAGCGGCACGGCCGAGTTCGGTGTGGTGCCGATCGAGAACTCCACCGAAGGCGGCGTCAACCAAACCGTCGATGATTTGCTGACGCATCGACTGTGGATCCAGGGCGAAGTCGTGCTCGAGATCGCTCAGTGCCTACTCGGCCTCGCCGCCGATCTCACGACTATCACGCGCGTGGCCTCGCACCCGCAAGGGCTCGCGCAATGTCGACGCTGGCTCGCGGAGCACCTCCCCCATGCCGAACAGGTCGCGTCGCTTTCGACGACCTCTGCCGCGCATGACGCCGCGAGCGACCCGAAGCTTGCCGCGATCTCGAGTGCGCTAGCCGGCGAGCTCAATGGCCTACGCGTGATCGTCGATGGCATTCAAGACAACGCCGAGAATGCCACGCGCTTCGTGGTGATCGCCGCGAGCGACGCCGCGCGAACCGGGCGAGACAAGACCAGCCTCGTGTTCTCGACCGCGCATAGTCGCGGCGCCCTCCGCCAAGCGCTCGAAATCTTCGACCGAGCCGGCATCAACCTGAGCCGCATCGAGTCGCGTCCCGCCCCCGGCCGGCGTTGGGAGTACGTGTTCCTGACCGACCTCGAAGGGCACCGTGAAGACCAAGCCATTGCCAGTGCCCTGAGCGAGCTCGAAAGCTACTGCTCGATGGTCCGCGTCCTCGGTAGCTACCCGCGCGTCACTTGAAATGTCCGCAGTTCCTCGCGTCACCCGCGAGGATTGTAAAAAGTCCTATGTAGGCGACTGTAGACACTGGTGCGCGCCTTAGTTAAGCTCTTCGCTAAGTGGTTCAGCGAGCAAGCGAATCGGTCGGCGCTTCGGACAGCGGGCTGAACCCTCTCCCGATCCCCGGCTATGCGTTGCGGGCCGGCTCATCGGAGTACCCGTTACGCAAAAATCCAGTCGTGGTGGGGCGCGCATCCGACTCCGATCTGGTGCTCCCTACCGCTTTCGTTTCCGATCGGCACGCAGAGCTGCACGCCACCGAGACCGGACTCGTGGTGATCGACGTCGGCAGCCAGCACGGCGTGTATGTCAACGAGTTGCGCATCGCAAACCCAACCGCCCTCCTCGCCGGCGACAGGCTCGCGATCGGAGGTCATGAGTTCGAGCTGATCGAATTGCAGCCCGGCCGTGAAGGGCAGTCAGCGAGCGCCGGCCGCCCGCCGCGTGATTCGTCACGCGGAGCCGCTGGCACGCACGCGAGGGAGGAGAGCGCTATCTCTACACGACGCGCCGAGGCCTTGCATCAGCTGGGCAGCGTGGCCGACAAAGCCCTCGCGCTCGGGCGCGGCCAAGAGGCAGAGCACACGCTCGGCGCGCACTTGGTCGCCGCGCTGAGTGACGCTACGGCCGGCCGCGGGGTAACGCCGGATGTCGCGCGGAGCTCCGCTCAGTACGCGGTCAAACTCGCTATCGCCACGGGCAAAGCCACGTGGCTCGATTTTGCGTTTCGCCTGTATGACGCGCTCGGCGAGACCATCCCCCTGCCCCTCGTAGACGAGATTTACACCGTGCTTCGCCGCGTGCGCGGCATCGACCGCGCACTTTTGCGGCAATACATCGATCTGCTGCAGGCGCGCCTGGATCAGCTGAGTTTGCCCGAGCGCTTCGTGCTGAAGCGCCTGGAAGGGCTCGAGCAGCTCGCGGCTCGCTACCCGGCCAGCTAGTTCTCGTTGTCGGCCTCGAGTGCGCGCGACCCGAGGCTCAACGCGCCGTCTTTCACCGAACCGAGGATCTCCAGCGCCGCGGCTTGATCGAACTCCAGGAGGGAGACGAGCTTGTCCAAAAGCTCTTTCTCGGAGGCGCTCTGCTCGCCGTCGGCGTGCGTGAGCAACGCCGCGTTCGCCAATAGCAGCTCGCGCTCTTCTCGAGAAAGGTCCTTCACCGGAGCATCCGCGCTGAGCGTGCGCTTGTGCTTTGCGTAATCGAGCAATTCGCGCTCTTCGTCCGCGCTGGCGTCGAAACCGCAGAGCAAGCCTTCGATCACTCCGGACTCGGGGGACGCCACTTTGCCGTCGGCCCAGGCGACCGCCACCAAACACTTCACGATGTTCTTTTCGCCAGGCGTCATGACCGGGCAGCTTACACCGCTTCGATACGCTCTCAAAAAAAGAGCGCGATTCCAAAGGGAACCGCGCTCTTTCGTCGCTGTCTGTCCGCGAGAGTCAGCTCGGACTCGGCACGCGCCGAGTCCGACGACTCAGTAGCGGTAGAGCTCGGGCTTGTACGGGCCTTCGACCGACACGCCGAGGTACTCGGCTTGTTTGCCCGAGAGGCGCTCGAGCTTTACGCCCAACTTACCGAGGTGCAAGCGCGCCACCTTCTCGTCCAGCTTCTTCGGCAAAATGTGGACGCCGACGGGGAACTTTTCGCCGAACAGGGCGAGCTGTGCGAGCACTTGATTGGTGAAGCTCGCGCTCATGACGAAGCTCGGGTGGCCCGTCGCGCATCCGAGGTTCACGAGCCGACCGCGCGCGAGCAAGGTCAGCCGCTTGCCGTCCGGGAAGATGAAGTGATCGACCTGCGGCTTGATGTTCTCCTCGCGGATCTCCTTGTTGCCCTCGAGCCAGGCAACGTCGATCTCGCTATCGAAATGACCGATGTTGCACAAGATGGCTTCGTTCTTCATGGCCTGCAGGTGGCTGCTCTTCACCACGTCGCAGCAGCCAGTGGCCGTGACGATGATGTCGGCCTGCGGAGCGGCTTCGTCCATCGTGACGACTTGGTAGCCTTCCATCGCGGCTTGCAGCGCGCAGATCGGGTCGATCTCCGTGATCAGAACGCGGGCGCCCAGGCCCTTCATGGCCTGCGCGCAGCCCTTGCCGACGTCGCCGTAACCGGCGACGACGCACACTTTGCCGGCGAACATCACGTCCGTCGCGCGTTTGATGCCGTCGGTGAGCGACTCACGGCAACCGTACAGGTTGTCGAACTTGCTCTTGGTCACCGCGTCGTTGACGTTGATGGCCGGGCACTTGAGCTCGTTCCTCTTGAACATCTCGTACAGGCGGTGCACGCCCGTGGTGGTCTCTTCACTGAGGCCGCGGATGGCGTCCGGACCGTTGAACAGCTCGGGGTGCTTCTGGTGCAGCCAGATCGTCAAGTCGCCGCCGTCGTCCAAGATCATGTTCGGACCTTTGCCACCTTCGAAGGCGAAGATCTGCTTCTGCAAGCACCAGTCGTACTCGGCTTCGGTCTCGCCCTTCCAAGCGAACACCGGCACACCGGTCTTGGCGATGGCCGCCGCCGCTTGGTCCTGAGTCGAGTAGATGTTGCACGACGTCCAGGTGACCTCGGCGCCGAGGTGCGTGAGCGTCTCGATCAGCACGGCAGTCTGGATCGTCATGTGCAGACAGCCCGCGATGCGCGCGCCCTTCAGCGGCTGCTTGGCGCCGAACTCTTCACGCAGGGCCATTAGGCCCGGCATTTCGGTCTCTGCGATCGAGATTTCTTTGCGGCCCCAGTCAGCCAGGTTGATGTCGGCGACGCGGTAGTTCTTGCCCTCTTGAGTGGCGACTCCGCTCTGCTTACGGCGCTCGGCCGTACCGGTTTCTTGAACGCTCTCCATGACGATCGTCTCCTCTTGTACTTGTCTCGAAAACCCCGGCACTTACCGGGAGTGATTTTTCTCGGCGGGGCGCTTGCCCGAAAGCAACAGCCAACTGAGGTGCCCGTCTACACCGTTTTGGAACAAGCCGCGCGGCAGATCTCTTGCGCGCGCGCCCTCCAGCCCCGCGCCACGCGCGAAGTCTTCCAACTCTCGCGGATCGAAGCCCATCCATACGTCCGCTTGGGCATCGCGCAGCGCTTCATCCGCGTGGCGCGCGTAGTCGAGCAATAGCAGGTTGCCGCCCGGACGCAGCAGCGCGACCAGTGCCTTCAGCGTTTCACGCGGCAGTGGGGCGTGATGCAACACGCGCGCCGCGACCACTACGTCCGCCCCCGTGCCCACCGCTTGGCGCACGGCTTTGTCGCTGATCTCCGCCGAGTAAAGCTCGACGTTGTCGTAGCCGCGAGCTTGCACTCGACGTTCGGCCCGCGCGAGCTGAGCGGCGCTCCGATCGAGCGCGATCACTCGGTCGAAAGCGGGCGCGAGCACGTCTAGCAACGCGCCATCACCAGTGCCGGCGTCGACGGCCAAGGCGTGTTGGTCGAGGAGTGAAGCGAGCGCAGCGATGTACACGGGCAGCTCCGGCGCAAGCACCAACGGCTCGTCCGCGCGCGGCGGTCGCGCGAAGAACTCGCGCGTCTTCTGATCACGGGCGCGCACGATGGTGACGATGCGCGCCAGGCTTCCGTCTTTCTCACACATGGCACGGCCTGCAGCGAGCGCGTCGCAAACTACCGGATCACTCTTGGCGGCGGCATCCAAACGGACCAAGGTGCGCGTGCCTTGACGGCGCTCCGAGAGCAGCCCCGCTTGGCGCAACGGCGCTGCGTGCCGCGAAAGGTTCGGCTGTGATTCGCCGAGCAGGTCCGCGAGTTCTCCCAGCGCGAGCTCCTCTTCCGCGGCGAGCGCGAGCAAGCGCAGCCGGAAAGGGTCGCTGAGCAGCCGATAGAGCTGCCAGCGCGCATCGAGAGGGGCCACTTGCGTCATCGAACGACATTATATTTACACATATTCGCAACTACGCAAGTATCTAAATTATCACCTGAATTCAACGGGTTACAGGCCGTGCGACCAGCCGCTCGAGGAAAGAGCGTTGGCAAGGGCATCGCAATCGCCACGACCCTTCGAGTTAGACTGACGGTCATGGATCGGTTCCGTCGATTCGATGAGGCGTACTACCACCGCTTCTACGAATCCCCTCAGACTCGCGTCGTCAGCCCTGAAGAGCACGCAAACCTTGCAAGTTTCGTGGTCGGCTTTGCTCGTTGGAATCGGCTCGAGCTGAAAAGCGTCTTGGATATCGGAGCCGGCATCGGTCTCTGGAAGCACTGGTTCGAAAAGCATGACAAGGCCGTGTCGTACACGGGGACCGAAGTCAGCCAGGCCATGTGCAAAAAGCACGGCTTCCAACACCGAGACATCGCGCGCTGGCGCGATCGCAAGAAGCACGACCTGATCATCTGCCAGGGCGTGCTCCAGTACTTGCCCGATCCCGATGTCGCACCCGCGGTGGCCAACATCGCCGCCATGTCCCGCGGGCTGATCTACGTCGAAGTCACGACACGCGGTGATCTCCGTGACCGTTGCGACAAGACCCGCACCGACGCAGACATCTTCGTGCGCAACGGATCTTACTATCGTGGCATTTTGGCCAAGCACTTGGTCAGCGTGGGCGCGGGGCTGTGGTGGGTCAAAGACAAGCCGCCCCCCTTTTACGAGCTGGAAATGGCGGGTTGAGCGTGGAAGCACGCTCGCTCTTCCGACCGCTGTTCGCGGTGCTGTGCCTGACCGCAACGGCGCTCGGCCTGAACAACACCTATGGGGACGGAAGCGAAGTGAAGGCCCTGGCCGAGAAGACCGCCTGCGGCCAGGCCCCGTGCGTCGTCAAGACGCTCAACGAACAACGCTCGGCGTTCAAGCAAGTGTTCGGGTACCAGACCGCGTTGGTCGAAAAGGGCAAGAGCACGAACAGCGCGAGCGTCGACATCGAGTGCGCGCGAGCGTACGTCTTGCTCGGCGAGTATCAGTGCCACGTGAAGAGCGGCGGCCTACCGCAAGTGCACTAGTTGCCGCGCGCGGCGTCTTGCTCGAGCTTGGCCAAGAATTTTCTGACCTCGACCACGTCGCCCGCGTTCGGCAACACGCCCAGGTAGCGTTGCAGGTGCTCGATGGCCGCGCGCGGCGCTCCGAGCTTGGCGCACAGGTAGCCGTGGTCTCTGAGCTCGTCGGTGACGTCCGGCATCAGGTCGATCAAGCGATCGAGCACCAGTAAAAGCCGCGCATAATCGCCCTGGGCCGCGTAAACGCCGCGCAGGTTCATGAGCATGCGAGCCACGATGTGCCGATTGGGCGTGGGCTCGAGCATCGCCTCTTGGAACTTCATCTTGCCCGCGACTCGCTTCAGGAGCTCCACCAAGTCACGGCGGCTGAGCGTCGCGCCGCCCGCGAACGGATCGACGATCACGCTGCCGTCGCTGTCGTCGATGCGAGCCAAGAAGTGACCCGGGAAGCCCACGCCGCGCGCGCGCACCCCCGCCCGGCGCGCTACCTCCACGAACAACACGCTGAGCGAGATCGGGATCCCCGTCTTGCGCTCGAGCACCTCGTTCAAGAACGAGTTGCGCGTGTCGTAGTAGTTGTCGGCGTTGCCCCGAAAGCCGTTGCGGATGAACAGATGGTCACCGAGGGCACGCGCTTGCAGTGCGGCTGGCAGCTCATCGATGTTACGGCGGCGGAGCGGCGCCGCCAGCTCGTCGAGCTTTTCCTCCTGGGCGTCGAAGTCGAGCCCGGGGTAGGCATCACGCGCGATCAGCAGAGCACCGGTGAGTAGCTCGAGGCGATCGTCTGATTGGGCAGCGTACTGCCGAAAGTCCACGGTCCCAGTATACCGCGCGGGCGCCTCGCATTACACTCTGTCTAGTTTCCGCGGCGCTTTCCGACCTCCAAATGTGCCACGCCGGCCCGGAAACCGTCACCCGCCAGGACGCCCGATGAGAATCGACGAAATCATGACCCGCAACGTGCGCAGCATTGCGCCGGACGACACCTTGGGCACCGCCGCGCAGATCATGTGGGAAAACGATTGCGGCGCCGTTCCCGTAGTCGAAGCGGATGGTCGCTTGGTCGGGATCGTTACCGACCGCGACATCTGTATGGCGGCGCAGCTGCAAGGCGCGCCACTCCACGATTCGCGCGTCTCGAGCGCGATGGCCCGTGATGTCAAGACGTGCTCGCCACGTGACAC
>Ga0247740_1000989_pt1 | contig 12586 bp, 16 predicted proteins | sample UWRJL148409B2_FD_180942 | JGI IMG/M metagenome (GOLD analysis project Ga0247740, IMG submission 180942) | Plant litter microbial communities from Arlington Agricultural Research Station in Wisconsin, United States - UWRJ-L148-409B-2 | ecosystem: Environmental > Terrestrial > Plant litter >...
CATCCACGCCGACGTGACGAACGCCGAGGATCTCGCCCGCGTGCTGTCCGAGGCGAAGGGGCGGATCGCCCTGTACTTCGCGCTGCCGCCCGCGGTCACGATCCTCGCGTGCGAGGCACTCGCCGGGATGGAGCTGCCCGAGGGCATCCTCTTCGCGCTCGAGAAGCCCTTCGGCACCGACCTCGCGAGCGCGAAGAAGCTCAACCGACTGCTCGAGAAGATCCTCCCGGAGGAGCAGCTGTTCCGGGTCGACCACTTCCTCGGAAAGTCGACGGTGCTGAACCTCCTCGGGCTCCGGTTCGCGAACCGCATCTTCGAGCCGCTGCTCTCCGCACCGCACGTCGAGCGGGTCGAGATCGTGGTGGACGAGGACCTCGCGCTGGAGAACCGCGCCGGCTACTACGACAAGGCCGGCGCACTCGTCGACATGATCCAGAGTCACCTGCTTCTCGTGCTGGCACTCGTGACCATGGAGCCACCCGCCACGGTCGATGCCGACGATCTTCGCGGATCGATGGCGCAGGTGCTGCGGGCCACCCGCCCGCACCGCAAGAACGGCACATCGAGCCGCCGGGCGCGCTACGTCGCGGGCACCATCGCGGGCCGCACGCTCCCTGCGTACGTGGACGAGCAGGGCGTCGATCCGGATCGCGGCACGGAGACCCTCGCCGAGGTGACGCTCGAGATCGACAACTGGCGCTGGGCCGGAGTGCCGTTCGTCCTGCGCAGCGGCAAGGCCATCGGCAACGCCCGCCAGGACATCCTCGTGGTCTTCAAGGATGTTCCCCACCTGCCCGCGGGTCTCACCGGTGTGCCAGGGCCGTCGTGCCTGCGCATCTCGATCAAGCCGGCGACCCTCGACCTCGACCTCATCCTCAACGGCGAGGGCGACCCGTTCACACTCGAGCGGAACGTGCTGCACAGTGCTCTCGGTGCTGGAGAGCTCAGCGCCTACGGCGAGGTGCTCGCGGGCATCATGGAGTGCGACCCGACGCTCTCCGTGCGCGGCGATGTCGCCGAGCAGTGCTGGCGGATCGTGGAGCCGATCCTCGATGCCTGGCGCAAGGGTGCCGTTCCTCTCGAAAGCTACCCCGCCGGGACGATCGGCCCCGAGGGCTGGTAGCTACTGCTGCGACCAGGCGGGTAGCTCCTGCAGCGCCCACGTGTTGTCGTCAGGGTCGGAGAAGTACACGAACCTGCCCCAGGGCTGATCGTCGACGTCGCTCGCCTCGATGCCGCGGTCGCGGAGGAAGGTCAGTGCCTCGTCCGCGTCGGCGACGACGCACTGGATGCCCTTCTGCGCTCCCGGCTCCATCGGGGTGAAGTTGAGGTCGAGCACGATCGAGCAGGCCGACCCCGGGGGAGTGAGCTGCACGAAGCGGGTCTGCTCGTCGACGGTGGTGTCGTGGTCGGCGTTGAACCCGGCCCGCACGTAGAAGTCCTTGGCCCGGTCGATGTCCGCAACCGGGACCGAGATGAGTTCGATTTTCATGTCCATGAGTCGACCCTAGGAAACGACGCGGACAATCCCTGTCCTCAAACGAAGAAGGTCACGAGTTCCGGCGCGATCGCCGCGTCCTTCACCTGATGAGTCTGGCCCGGCAGGGTCTTGTGGGTGGATCCGGGGACGGCGGCCGCGACATCCGCCACCGCCTTCGTCATGTTGGGCTTCGCCTTGCTGCCGCCCATGACCAGGGTGGGCACCGAGATCTTCGCGAGAGTTGCCGTCGGCGCCGTGAAGGTGTTCATCACGCGGGCATCGTTCGGCAGGGTGGGTGCAACGGCCTTGAGCTGCGTGAGCACCTTCGGCATGAGCTTGAACATGAGCGGCAGGTACTTCGGGCCGCCCACCATGTCGACCATGAAGTATCCGAGGGCGCCCTCGCGGTCATCCTTCGCCAGCAGTGCCTGCAGGTCGGCCAGATAGTCGGGGGTGCGGCCCTTCCTCTGGTTGATGCCCACGTAGGGCGCCTCGTAGCTCGCCACCTTCTTCATCGGCACGCCCGCCGCGGCCGCCTGCAGCGCGAGCGCGCCGCCGGAGCTGAACCCGAGCACGTAGGCGTCGCCGCCGATCGCATCGATCACGGCGGCGAGGTCCTCGTACTCCCGCTCCGGGGCGTAGGGCTCGGTGTTGCCGCTCTCCCCGCGGCCACGACGGTCGTAGAAGGTGACCGAGAACTGGTTCTTGAGGTGCTCGGCAAGACTGCGGCACGGGCCGAAGTCGCGATAGCACATGGCCCCGTCGACGAGCACGAGGGACGGGCCCGAGCCGATCGTCTCGTAGGCGATCGTCGTGCCGTCCCTGCTGGTGGTGAACTCGGTCATGAGCGTGCTCCTTCGAAGATGGTGTCGAGCTTGAGGAAGGACTGGTCCCAGCCCTCGAGGGTGAGGTCCCTGTTCTCGGGGGTGAACGGGCCCTGGTGGAGGGTCATCCGTGTGGTGTCGCCGTGGTCGTGGAACTGGATCCGCAGGATCACGTTCTCGATCGAGCCCTCGCTCGCGGTCGCGATGTGCATCTCGAGGTACTCGGGCTCGACGATCTTCAGGAACGTCGCCGAGAGCGGGTACACGTCGCCCGAGGCGTCGTCGGTCATACCGAGGTACCACGTGCCGCCCTCGCGCAGTTCGACGTCGATGCGGTCGGCAGGCGTGTGGATGCCCGCAGGCCCGAACCACTCGGCGAGCCGCTCGGGTTCCGTCCAGAACTTCCAGACGGTGGCGCGCGGGGCCTTGAAGCTCCTGGTGATGTAGACGTCACGGTCGGTGACGGCGGGGAGGTCAGTCATCTGTGGTCTCCTTCTGCACGGTGCTCTCGGTGAAGCTGGCCAGGGCTGCGTCGAGCCTGTCGAAGTGGGAATCCCAGAAGCGCTTGTACTTCTCCATGTACGCGGTCGCCTCCTTGAGGGGTTCGGCTTCCAGGTGGCTGTACCGGCTTGTGCCCGCGCGGTGGCGGGAGATGAGCCCGGCGCCCTCGAGGACCTTGAGGTGCTTCGAGATCGCGGGCTGACTCATGGCGAACGGTTCCGCGAGCTCGGAGACGGCCGTATCGCCTTCGGCGAGCCGGGCGAGCAGCGCTCGTCGGGTCGGGTCCGCGAGGGCCGCGAACACGGCGTCGAGCTGGTCGGCTTTCATTGATAACCAATCGGTTCTGGAAGTGATTGGTTATACAGTAGCGCGCTCATCGTCGATGTCAAGCGACGAGCAATCGCGCGCGGCTGGTGCTACGAATAGAACGAGAACAAGGGGCGGATCATGGCACGAGGATCGAGCGCGACAGCTGTTGCGATGGCGAACGCGACGCCGAAAGAGGCGTACGACATCTCGGGTCCGCTCGATCCGACGAAGTTCTACCCGAAGTCGGGCGCGCTGCCGGCCGTGATCGAGGTGCGCAACCAGTCGGGACCGTGGGACACCGTCGGTCAGACCCGGATGCTCATGCTCTCCGACGGTGGTCACGTCATCGAGACCATCACCGACACGGTGTCGCCCACGTACTTCGCGTACGAGCTGAGCGACTTCCAGAAACTGTTCGGCGCCCTCGTCACCGGGGCGCGCGCCGAGTGGCGGTTCGAGCGGGAGGCCGAGGGGACGAGCATCCGCTGGACCTACACGTTCTTCGGCAAGCCCGGCCGCGGCTGGATCGTCGGCCTCATCGTCACGCTGCTGTGGGGCCCGTACATGCACAAGGTGCTACCGCCCATCGCGCGCGAGGTGTCGCGACAGGCGGCAGCAACCAAGGCCTAGGCGGCCTTCTTCATCGCACGGATGCCCACGCTCAGCCCGACCGCGGCCAGCACGATGGCGGCCACGAAACCCCACACGACGGCCATCGAGGCGAGGTCGCCGGAGAGCAGCGCGCGCTCCGCGGCCACGATGTAGCTGATCGGGTTGAAGGCGGCCGCGACCTGGATCCACTGCGGACCGTTCTCGATCGGCAGCAGCATGCCCGACAGGATCATGAGCGGGAAGAGCGTCGCCTGCTGGATGCCCCAGAACATCCAGTCGTGGTTGCGGCTCGCGAGGGCCAGCGAGTAACTCAGCGCCCCGAACCCCAGGCCGAACACGGCGAGCAGCACGAGGCCCATGACGAGCCCCAGCGGGTTCACGGTGAACCCGAACGGGATCGTGACGAGGGCGATCACCAGCGCCTGCACGATGATCGGTGCCATCTCCTTGAGCGCCCGGCCGACCAGCAGGCTCGAGCGCGAGATGGGCGCGACCAGCGTGCGCTCGTGCGACCCGGTCTGCATCTCGTAGAGCAGGTTCGAGCCGGTCGTCCCCGTGCCGAAGAGGGCGATCATGACGAGGATGCCCGGGACGAACGATTGCAGCGTCTCGCCGACCGGCTGGTCGGAGCTGGCGATGAGGAGCGGCCCGAACAGCCCCAGGAAGATCAGCGGCTGCAGCAGGCTGAAGATGAGCGAGAACGGGTCTCGCGTCATCGGCCGCAGCTCGCGGACCAGGACGTTGTAAGTATCTGAAACGGTGCTCATGCTGTGACTTCTTCCTTCTTGTCGGCGGTAGCGCTCTCCTCGCGCAGGCTCCGCCCGGTGAGGGCGAGGAACACGTCGTCGAGGGTCGGTTGGCGGAGGGTCGCGGAGGTGACGGAGTCCACCTCGCGGAGGAGTTTCGGCAGCAGTAGCTCGCCGCGGTCGACCACGAGCGTCAGCGTTGTGCCGTCGAGGGTGCCGTTCGTGTGCGCGGCCGCAGCGCGGGCATCCTCTTCGTTGGCGAAGTCCAGCGTGATGACATCACCGGCGACTGTCGTCTTCAGGTTGGCGGCGGTGTCGTCGGCGATCATGCGGCCGTGGTCCATGACGAGGACCCGTTCGGCGAAGAGGTCGGCCTCCTCGAGGAAGTGGGTGGTCACGAAGATCGTCGTGCCGTGCTCGCGGCGCAGTTCGAGGATGTGCTGCCACAGGTTCGCCCGGCTCTGCGGGTCGAGGCCGGTGGACGGCTCGTCGAGGAACAGCAGCTCGGGGGAGTGGATCAGCCCCAGCGCGATGTCGAGCCGCCGCTTCTGCCCTCCGCTCAGCCCCATCACCGCGCGGCTGGCGAGCGGTGCGAGTTCGAGCGAGTCGAGCAGCTGGTCGGCGCGGACGGCAGTCGCCTTGCGCGACATCCCGTAGAAGGCGCCCTGGCTGAGCATCTCGTCGCGGACGCGCTGGTTGTGGCCCCCGCTGGTGCCCTGGCCGATGTACCCGATGCGCTGGCGCACGCCCGCCGGATCCTTCGCGATGTCGTGCCCGACGACCGTGGCGGTGCCGGAGGTAGGAGGGAGGAGAGTCGTGAGCATGCGCAGGCTCGTGGACTTTCCCGCGCCGTTGGGGCCGAGGAACGCGACGAGTTCGCCGCGCTGCACATCGAGGTCGAGGTCGGTGACGGCTTCAACGACGGCCTTCTTGACCGTGAACGTCTTGGTCAGGCCGCGTGCGGTGATGATCGTGTCGGTAGTCATGGATGCACGTTAGGAGCCAATGCGGACTGCTTTTGTCCTCGATGCGGAGCACAATCTACTCATGTCCGACTCGACGACGACCTCCCGTGTGCTGGCGCTGCTCAACCTCCTGCAGACGCACCGCCATTGGCCCGGCCCGGAGCTCGCCCGCCGCCTCGCGGTCACCGGCCGAACACTGCGCCGAGACGTGGAACGACTCCGCGAGCTCGGCTACCGGGTGGAGTCGGTGCCGGGCGCCGGTGGCGGATACCGCCTCGAGGCGGGCGCGGCACTGCCGCCCCTCCTGCTCACCGACGACGAGGCGGTGACGATGGCGATCGGGCTGCGGCTCGCGGCGACGCAGGGGCTCGAGGACGGCGAGCACACGACCCTCACCGCCCTCGCGAAGCTCGAGCAGGTGCTACCCGTCGCTCTGCGCCGCCGGGTCAACGCCCTGGCGGCGACCGTGCGGTCCACCCAGGCGCAGGGCTCCGCGGTGTCGCCGGAGGTACTCGGCGAGCTTGCACTCGCCTGCCGCGATCGGGAGCGGATCCGCTTTCACTACGTCGCGGGGGACGGGGTCGAGTCGGTGCGCACCGTGGAGCCGCACTCGCTCGTGAGCGGCGGGCGCAACTGGTTCCTCGTGGCTTGGGATCGCGATCGCGAGGACTGGCGCACGTTCCGGGTGGACCGGCTCAGCGGGGTCTTCGGCACCCGCGTGCACGGCGAGGAGCGCATCCTTCCCGCCGACGCGGGCGAGTTCGTGCGCGTGGCCATGAGTTCCGTCCGCACCGAACTCACGGCGGACGTGGTCATGGACCTCCCGCTGCACGACATGCAGGAGCGTTTCGGGCCATGGTCGAAGTTCGCGACGGCCGAGACCGCCGCCACGACCCGGTGGCCGATCGGTGGCGACAGCAACCAGGAGATGATGTTCGCACTCGCCTGGATCCCGGACGGTGTCCGCTACCGGATCGAAGGGAACGCCGAGTTCGCGGCCTTCGCTCGCGAACTCGGCGCCAGGATGGCCTCCGCCTAGAGCTCGACTGTGCGGTTGTCGCCCACGTCGGGCACGGTCTTCGTGATCAGCGCACGGATGCTCTCCACAGCCCGCACGATTCCGGGCTTGTCCACGTGCCAGTACTCGGCGCTGTCGGCCTCCACCTTGAGGAGTGCGACGCTCGGGTCGTCCTTGCCATCGGGGAACCACGCCTCGACCCAGGGGTTCCACCACTCGTCGATGCGCGCCTGATCGCGGGAGATCGTTGCCGTTCCCGCCAGCGAGACGACACTCGCGCCGTCCACGTAGGCAACATTGACGTGCTCGTCGAAGCGCACGTCGTCGGCCTTGGGGCTCGGGTCGGCGGTGAAGAACCACACGGTGCCGTCGAAGTCGTGCTGCAGCACGGCGAGCGGTCGGCTCACCAGGTGGCCCTCGGTCGTCCGAGTGGTGACCGTGGCGAACCGGGTCTTCTTGATGATGGCGTCGATCGTGTCGATGTCCTCGTGTGCCATGTTCTCTCCCTTTCCTTGAGTGCGCGCAGCTTCTCGAGCAGCGGCTCCGCTGCTTCGTCGAGGAACCGCTGCTGGTTGACGTCGCCGACCTGCACGATCGCGACATCGGTGAAACCCGCCTCGAGATAGGGGCGGACGCTCTCGGCCAGTTCGTCGAGGTCCGGACCGCAGGCGATGCCCTCGGCTACGTCCTCCGGCCGCACGAACTGGGTGGCTGCGGCGAAGCCGGCCGTCGTGGGCAGCTCGGCGTTGACGGCCCAGCCGCCACCGAACCACCGGAACTGCTCGTGGGCGAGCGCAATCGCCGCGTCCTTGTCGGGCCCCCACGAGATCGGGATCTGCCCGATCTTGCGCGAGCCGGCACCGTGCGCGGCGTCCCAGCCCTCGACGAGCTCCTTGTCCGGCTCGACGGCGACCATGTGGTCGGCGAGCTGGGCGAAGCGCTCGATGCTGTCGTCGCCCGAGACGGCAACGGCGAGCGGCACGGGCGCCGCATCCCAGATCCTCGCCGCATCCACGCGGAAGTACTCGCCCTCCCAGGTGAGTAGCTCGCCCTTGTGCAACTCGCGGATGATCGTGATCGCCTCTTCGAGCATCCCCTGCCGTACGTCGACCGAGGGCCAGCCTTCGCCGATGACGTGCTCGTTGAGGCGCTCGCCGGAACCCAGTCCGAGGATGAAGCGCCCGTCACTGATGAGCTGGAGGGTCGCCGCCTGCTGCGCGACGACGGTGGGGTGGTACCGGAAGGTCGGCGCGGTCACATAGGTGGCCAGTTCGACGCGGGAGGTCGCCTGCGCGACTGCCCCGAGCAGCACCCACGCGTTCGGGGCGTGGCCCTGCTCGGTGATCCACGGCGAGAAGTGATCGCTCGAGACTTCGAAGTCGAATCCCGCATTCTCCGCCGCGACCGCGTAGGAGACGAGCTCCCGCGGTCCGCTCTGTTCCGTCATGAGGGTGTACCCGAAGTTCGTCATGCTCCCACGCTCACACGGGGCGGCCCCCGGAGGTAGGGACTTGCGCGCGAGGTGCCGGGACGTCTAGACGGCGACGAGGGTGACGTCGTGCAGGGCGCCGTCCGCGACCGTGAGCGTGAGGAACGTGCCGACCGGCTGCCGGCGTCGGTCCGTCGGCGAGCCCGGGTTCAGGAGTCGCAGCCCCCGCGGGGTGGTCGTGTCCCACGGGATGTGGCTGTGACCGAAGACCAGGACGTCGGTGTCGGGGTATGTGGCATCCATTCGGATTTCGCGCCCCGCGGACTGCCCGGTCTCGTGCACGACGGCGAACCGCACGCCCTCGATCGTCTCGCGGGCCACCTCGGGCAGTCGCGAGCGCAGGTCGTCGCCGTCGTTGTTGCCCCACACACCGAGCACGGGCCCGTACTGCAGCAGGTCGTCGAGCACGGGCGCCTCGACCCAGTCGCCCGCGTGCACGAGGAGGTCTGCGGCTCCGGCCGCCCGCCTCAGGCTCTCGGGCAGCCGCCGTGCGCGCGCGGGCACGTGGGTGTCGGAGACGAGGAGCAGTCTCACGCCGTCTTCATGATGTCCGCGGTGAACGCGCGAACGCGTGTGACCAGCCCGTCGATGCGGCTCGCGAGCAGCTGCTCCGGGTCTTGCATCGGGGAGGGCGGCGGCAGAATGCGGATCAGGTGCGAGCAGGCGAGGTCGTCGCAGAGATAGGTGCCGATGGTGTTGCCGTCGCGACCCGACTGCCCGGCACGGGCGGCGGAGAACAGCGAGATCTCGTCGGACCGCCGGGTGATGCGGCACCAGGAGCACATGGCGGCGATGCCCGGCTTCAACGAGAACTCGGAAGCGCGCATGACGAGCCCGAGCGGCCTGTCGTCGACCCAGTGGACGAGATAGCCCCGCTGCGGCGACTGCTGGTCGCGCCAGCCGAGGTACTCGCGCTGATCCCAAAGAACGTCGTGCAGGCCGGGCATGGGAACCCGGCTCGCCTCGCCCTTCGTCGCATTGACGAAGCTCTCGCGAATGTCGTCGGAGGTGAGCGGCTGCACCCATCCACCCTACCTACGGCAAGGTCCGTACTTCCTACGGGGCGGTGAAGCCCGCCTCGACCATGTCGATCACGCGCTGGGTGACCGCATCGGCCTGCTCGCGCGGCAGGGAGCGCAGCGGGCCGTCGATGAGGAGCAGCGCGAAGCCGTGCACCGACGACCACGCGAGGAACTCGGCCTGCGGCCGCCGCTCGACCGGCATGATCCCGGTGGCGACGAACTCGTCAAGAGCCACCGTGAGCAGCTCGAGGGGGGAGCGCCCGCTCGGCCCGGTCTTGGTGACGGCCGAGCTCGTCTCGAGGTTGGTCGGGACGAAGAAGGCGGTGCGGAAGAGACCCGGCTGGTCCAGGGCGAATGCGACGTACCCGGTGCCGACGGCCCGGAGCTGTGCGCGGGCGACCTGCTCGGGTGTGCCGGCTGGGATCCGGTCGAACAGTGCGTCGATCGCTGTGGCGAGCAGGGCGAGGGAAGCGTCGCTCACCGCCGAGAGCAGGGCATCCCTGTCAGCGAAGTGCCGGTACGCGGCGTTGGGGGAGACGCCGACTCGGCGCGTCGCCTCGCGGAGGACCACCGCGTCGGGCCCACCCTCGCGTGCGAGCTCGATCCCGGCCGTCAGGAGGGCGTGCCGGAGGTCGCCGTGGTGGTAGCTCGAGCGAGGGGCTTCGGCGGTGGTCACAGAGCACATCCTATGACAGTGTGGACGGTGTAGACATCGAAGGAGAGCTATCCATGTTCAAGGAAACGAAGGCATTCAGCGGTTTCTCGGTCGACGACATCGACTCCGCTCGCACGTTCTACAAAGAGACCCTGGGGCTGACGGTCGAGGACAACGACATGGGGTTCCTCAACGTCCGGCTCGCGACGGGCGGGGTGATACTCGTCTACTCGAAGGACGACCACGTTCCGGCCACGTACACGATCCTCAACTTCCCCGTACCTGATGTCGACGCGGCGGTCACCGAGCTCAACGAACGAGGCGTCGTGACGAAGATCTACGACGGCGACTTCACGGATGCTCGTGGAATCTCCCGACCGGACAAGCCCGAGTGGGGCCCCGTGATCTGCTGGTTCAAAGACCCGGCGGGCAACGTGCTGGCGGTGCTCGAGGACTGACGGGCATCCGGCGGGTGGTTGAATTGCGAGAGTGACCGCCATCGCCGACCTCGCCACCGATCTGGGTGCAGCCCGCTTCACCGTCGACGCCCTCGGCGAACTCTGGGGCGAGGATGCCGCGGCCGCCCTCCACCGCGGGCAGCGGGTTCCCGCCCTCCGCGCGATCGAGGCGCCCGACACCCCCTTGGCGGTGCTCGCGCGTGTTTTCGTGCTTGGACTGGCTGTCGCTCCCGAGGCCCTCTCCGCAGCTCTCCCCACCCTCGGGTTCGAGGGTGCCGTCGGGCTCGGCCTCGTCGATGCCCAAGGTGCACCGCTCCTGGACCTCCGCCCGTACTCCTTCGTGGACGGCAGCGGCGTCGTCTCCTGGTGGATCGCGTCCGACCTCGGCGAGCTCGCGCTCGGGCATGCCATCCCCGAACAGCATGTGCTCGGCGTGGGCGGCGCGTCGACCACGCTGAGCGGGCTCATGATCTCGCGCCCCGTCGACCTCGCCCTCGACCTCGGGACCGGGTGCGGCATCCAAGCGCTGCACGCCGCCCGGCACGCCGGGCGGGTGATCGCGACCGACATCTCGGAGCGGGCGCTCGAGCTCGCGCGTCTGAACGCAGAGCTGAACGGGATCACCAACATCGAGTTCCGGCTCGGCTCGCTCTTCGAGCCGGTTGAGGGGGAGCGGTACGGGCACGTCGTCTCCAACCCGCCGTTCGTGATCACGCCGCGGGGCGACGGCGTTCCAGCCTACGAGTACCGCGATGGCGGCATGGTGGGAGACGCGCTGGTCGCCTCCGTGATCAAGGACGTCGAGGCGCACCTCGAGCCCGGAGGCGTCGCCCAACTTCTCGGCAACTGGGAGTACGGCGCGCAGGACGGCCTCGCCCGCGTCGAGCAGTGGGTGCGGTTCACCGGCCTTGATGCTTGGGTGGTCGAGCGCGAGCGCCAGGATGTGGAGCAGTACGCCGAGACGTGGATCCGCGACGGGGGCACCCGCCCCGGCCCCGAGTTCGACCGCCTGTACGGCGTTTGGCTCGATGACTTCGCTGCTCGCGGGGTCACCCACGTGGGCTTCGGGTACGTGACGCTGCGGCGCCCGCTATCGGGAGGCCCGACCCTGCGCCGGTTCGAGGTGCTCGGGGGAGCGCTCGGTGTCTCGCTGGGCGAGCGGGTGGCGGCGCTGCTCTCCGCCCATGACTGGCTCGCGGAACGGGATGACGCCGCTCTCGCGCGGGAGCTTCTATCCGTTGCCCCGGATGTGACCGAGGAGCGGCACTACTGGCCGGGGGACGAGCATCCCACCGTAATGGACCTGCGGCAGGGTTCGGGCTTCGCACGCACGGTGCCGCTCGGCACGGCCCTCGCCGCGGTCGTCGGAGCGTGCGACGGAACGCTGCCCCTCGGCGCGATCTGCGCAGCCGTCGCCGACCTCCTCGAGGTGGACGGCGACGAGCTCGCCGCGGAGGTCATCCCGCAGGTGCGAGAGCTCGTGCTGACCGGCCTGCTGCTGTCCTAGCGGGGGTCGCGGCCGGTCACCGCGAGCAGCCGCTGCTGGAGAGGGGCGTCGTCGGGCAGCGGAACGGGGGGCGCGTACAGGCCACTCGCCGCGAGCGTGTCCTTCTGGGGTTCGAACACTGTCCACACCGCCTCGACGATCTCGGGGTCGAGGTGCTCGTCGGCGCCTATGGCGCGCGCAAGGTCCCAGGTGTGGATCGCGACGTCGGAGACCTGCTCGCGCAGGTAGTCGGCCATCGTCACCGAGTCGTAGGAGAGGTGCACGAGGGTGTCGGGCGGCGTCTCCGCCCAGGCGGTGGTGGCCGCCAAGGAGTAGAGGTTCCACTCCTCGAGGAGGTCGTCGCGCAGGGGCTCGAGGTCCTTCTGCGCCTGGGCCACATCCTCGCCCGCGAGCAGGTAGGGCACCCACTGCTGCTCCTCGATGACATGGGAGACGAGGTCGCGCACGCTCCACTGGTCATCGGGGGTCGGAGCATCCCAGTCGGTCACGGCGGCGATTCGACGGGAGAACTCCCGGTGCACCTTCTTCTGCAGTTCCAGCCAGTCGTACATCGACGTCCTCCCAGATGATTGATCAGAGGTTAGCAACAGGGCGCGTCGCCCGCTGATTCCCGGGAGGCGCCGTGGCCGCGAGGTCGCCCCCGTCGCCGCCCGCGCGCGGCCCTCACCTCCTCGCCCGCGGCCCGCTCAGCTTCTCGTTTAGGGGTCCCGCCGCGCTCGCCGCTTCGACACCCTCAGCCAAGGACTTGCCCAACTCCATACATTTGTTAGGTCTCCTGCCTTATGTAGGGAGTTGGACGAACGCCAACGGAGCAACTCAGCTTGGGACGGCGGACGGCGGACGGCGGACGGCGGGCTCGGCGAGGAAGGGCCGCGAAGAAGCGTCGCGAAGGAAAGGGCTGTGAACGTCGGCGGCGGAGGCGCCACAGAGGAAGGCGGTGGCAGACGGGAGTGGCGGACGAGGTGGCGCGGGTGGCGCGACGCGGTCCTAGAGTTGTGGC
>Ga0247740_1000990_pt1 | contig 12578 bp, 4 predicted proteins | sample UWRJL148409B2_FD_180942 | JGI IMG/M metagenome (GOLD analysis project Ga0247740, IMG submission 180942) | Plant litter microbial communities from Arlington Agricultural Research Station in Wisconsin, United States - UWRJ-L148-409B-2 | ecosystem: Environmental > Terrestrial > Plant litter >...
GCCAAAACGCCAAAACGCCAGAACGCCAGAACGCCAGAACGAGAGAATTTGGGGGGTCGCTCTGGGAGGCAAGAGACTCGCTGAGACTCGAGAACGGCACTTGGACGCCGCGCTCGATTGGTTGAGGCTCGGTCTGAGTCGTTGCACGGATTCGACCGGCAATGACGTTACTCTGACGAGCGACCCCCGGACGCGCGAACCCTAGATCTCTCGCTCTCCTCTTCTGGCGTTTTGGCGTTTCGGCGGTTCAAATCTGGGAGCCGTGCGCGCCGGGAACTGGGCCTGAGGAGAGGTGCGATGCGGGACTGGGATCGCCCCACTCCTGGATTCGTTCACGTTCACGTTGCGACGGGCGGAGTGACTCAGTCGCCGGACCAGGGATGGCCGAGTTTCTGGAGCGAGGCTTTGGCTTCGACGCGGTAGGGTGAGTCGCGCGGGCCGAGGCGCAGGAATTCTTCCCAGTGCTTCACCGCGTCTTGCTTGAGGCCGATCGCGCGAGCGAGCAGGTTGTGCGCTTCCCAGGCCCAGCGCGGCGGGGGATCGTCGCTGGCAGCGAGTTCGAGTGCTTTGCCGAGTTGCTCGCGCGAGGGCTCGGTTTGGTGATTGGCAGCCAGCAGTTTGCCGTAGCGGAAGCGCCAAGTGGCGTTGTTCGGCTGGGCTTGGATGGCTTGCTGCCACTCGGCGAGTGCCTGCGGTTCTTTACCGAGATCGTAGTACGCGTCGGCGAGCGAGGCGTGCGCTTCATAGCGGCTCGGGCGTAGTTCGAGGGCTTTCGCCAAGTCGGCGATGGCGTCGCGCGCGGCGCCTTGACGTTGGCGCAGTACGCCGCGTTGCCAGTACGCGTCTGCCAAGCCTTGGTCGAGCCGCAGGGCTTCGGCCAGAGCGCGCTCGGCTTTGGGCACGTTGCCCGCGTCGTTGGCGGCCCACCCCGCGTACAGCTGATACTCCGCGCGGTTCGCGTCGAGCTCCACCGCGCGCTCGAGTAGGCGCAGCGCTTCCGCCAGGCGCGTGCCTTCGAGCAGCAAGGCGCGCCCCAAGCAGTGGTTGGTTTCGGCCGAATTCGGGCGTTCGGAGAGCACCTTGCGGAGCAACTCCTCGGCTTGTTTGGCGCGCCCGGCAGAAACCTTGCCGCAGCCGACGCGCAGCATCAGATCGGGATCCTTGGGCGCCTTGGCCAGCGCACCTTCGTACTCTTTGAGCGCGTCTTCGGTGCGGCCGGAGGCCTCGAACAATAGCCCGCGCTCGAGCGCGAGCCCCGGGTAGTCTTTGTCGACGGCCGCCACTTCGTCGAACGTTTTGCTCGCTTCCTCGAACTTCGTGTCGCGGCGCTGAGCGACGCCGAGCCGAAAGCGCGCGCCGAGATCTTCGCTATCGAGCCCGAGCGCTTGGCGAAACTCGGCGGTCGCTTGCGGATAGCGACCTTGCGAGAGCAAGACATCACCAAGCGCCTTGTGGATGCCCGACACGTCCGGCAATTTCGCGCGGGCGTCGGCGAGGGTTTTCTGCGCTTCGTCGTTTTGCCCCTGTTGGCTCAGGAGCAACGCGAGCGCAATGTACAAGTCGACCGTTTGCGGGTCGTTGCTCGGTGCTTTCAAGGCAGCGCGATACACGGCCTCGGCGCCGGAGCGGTTGCCGGCGGCCTCCAACGCGCGCCCGTACCAATACGCCACCGCGAGCGATTGCGGGTAGAGGTCGCGCAACTTCTTCAAGTTTTGAGTCGCGTCCTCGACGCGTTCGAGCGCGAGTTTTGCCTTGGCCACGCCGATTTTAGCCGAGAGGTCGTCGGGGTCGGCCTGGGTGCTGGCCTCGAAGCGCGCTTGTGCCTCCGAGAAGCGCCCGGCTCGATACAGCGCATCGCCCAAGCCGTTCAGCGCGCGGGCCGCCTTGGGGTTGATCTTGAGCGCTTCGCTGTAGGCGACCTCGGCTTGCGACATGCGCGAGCGCGCGAGGTGAATGTCCCCGAGCAAGGTCTGCGCGTTCACGAGTTCGTCTGGGCTGGCGGCGGCCGGGTTCTTGGTGACTGCGCCGAGCAAGCTCAGGGCCTCGGCTTCACCACTGCGCGTGGCGCTCCCGATGCGCGCCAGGAGGATGCGAGCACCGACGTGTTCCGGATTCTGCGTCAGGGTTTGCTTGGCGGCAGCCGCCGCGGCCGTCGCGTCTGCGGCGGCGTAACTGGCACGCGCCAGGCCGAAGGCGCTGCGCGGGCTTTTTTGCACGCCGAGCGCCTGTTGCCAGGCCGTGATCGCGGCCTTCGGGTCGCCAGCGCGGAGCGCGATTTCACCCTGCAAAAATGCCTGATCCGCGTCACCCGAGGTTTTCGGGATGCCATCGAAGAGTTGTTTGGCGCGGGCGATTTGCCCTTCGGCCGCAGCGCGGGCGCAGCGCGCGAGCGCGAGGTAGGGTGTATTCGGATACTCGGCTAGCTCTTCGAGCAGCACCGTGGCCCGAGCGTGGATCGCCGGATCGGAGCCGAAGCGGAGCTCCTCCGCGAAGGCGGTGAACGCTGCATAGGCCGGCAGTTCGCGCACACGCTTGGCCGACGCGCGCGAGGCTTCGACGGCCGCGATCGCCTGCTTGGCGGCGGGATACGTGTCCGTCGCCATGGCCGTTCGCGCCTGAGTCACCGTGCGCGTGATTAGCTGTGCGTACTCGCCCGCTTTCAGGCGATCGATCAGCAGGTACGAGCCGAATGGGCCGACCGAGGGCACCAGCGCGAGCGCGGCACCGCCGACGAACAACACCAAGATCCCGCCGTACAGCTTCAGGTTGAGCTTGCGCTTGGCCTTCGGGACCTTGATCGCGCCGCGGCCCACGGGCATCGCCACTTGGGTTGCAGCGGCGGCCGCGCCGGGTCGCGGCTGATCCTCTTGCGGAATCGCTCCGAACTCCATGTCTTCGTCGCGACGCGTCGCGAGCGGGCCCGCTTCGAGTGGGACTTCGGCTTCCCCGCCTTCATCGCCGAGATTGACCTCGCCATAGGCGGTACCGCCGCCTGATTGGCGAACGATCGCTTCGGCGGCGGCCGCACGTGCTTGTGGCGCCGGGGCGCGCGGCGGCGCATCCCCGAACAGATCCGCTTCTTCACCCACCGAGCCGAAGCTGGCGCGTGCGGGCGGCACACTCGGCGGGCCGCCGAGAGGGAGCTCGAGATCGCCGAACTCGGCTCGCGACGCGCGGAGGCTTGGCACCTGAACCGGTTCGAGACCGAAGTCCGGCGGCAGACTCGGTGCCTTCTCGAGATCGAGATCGAGTGCGTCGTAGCGAGGCGGCGTCGAGGGCAAGCCCGGACCGCCCGCGGCAGGTAAGCCGCTCGTGGAAGGGCTCGGCAAACCCGATGCTTGGTAGACGGGCAGATTGCCGCCGAGCGCGGGCAAATCGACGCCGCCCAAGGCCGGCAAATGGCCACCGACGAGCGGCAAGCCGTCGTCCAATTCGAAGCCTGCGCTCGATGCGCGGCGGCCACCCAGCGACGGCAGCTCGACGTGACCACGCGCGGGCGCGCCGCCGCGGCTCACTTCGGGTAGCCCGGTATGTACCGAGGGCAAGCCGACTTCGCCGAAGTTCGCGCGTGCAGGCGAGCCGGCGCTGGCCGGCGAAGGCAAACCTGCGCCTCCGGGGGAGCCGGAGCGCGGGCTCACTGACGGCAAGCCGACGCCCGAGGCGCTCGACGAGCCAACCGTGGGCAGATCCAAATCGAACCCCGACGAAGAGCGCATAGCGGGCGCGCGCGTAGCTCCGCCCGGCGCGGGTAAATCCAAGTCGAGATCGAGCGAGAGGGGCGACGAGGGACGCGCCTGAGCGGGCGCAACGGGCAGCGGCAGATCATCGAACGCCGAAGGCCTTGCGGGCAGATCATCGAACGCCGAAGGCGTTGCAGGCAGATCATCGAACGCCGAAGGCCTTGCGGGCAGATCATCGAACGGTAACGGCGCCGAGGGCAGATCGCTGAACGGCGCAGGCGCCGACGGCACGGGAACCGAGGGCACGGGAACCGACGGCACAGGAACCGACGGGATGACCGCAGGAGCGGGGGCGCGAGCAGGGGCTGGGCCGCGCGGAGCCCCGAACGCCGCGGGCAGATCTAGGTCTTCGTTCGGCGCGGGGAGCGGAGCGATGGGCGCGGCGGGACGCGGAGCGGGCAAATCCGCATCGTCGAAGAACGACTCCGGATCGAGCGGAGCGAGCGGCTTTGGCGGCGCGCCACGGCGCGGCGGCATCGGCGGCGGCTTACCCGCTGCAGCGGGCGCAACCAGGGGCGCAGCCGGAACCGTAACCGGCGCCGTGGGCGCAGCCGCGGGAGCGACGCCCAACATCGTGCCTTTGAGATTTTGCGCGGGGCGGGGTGGCGGAAGCGGACCTCCACCAAAACCGGCGGGAGCGACGCCCAGCATCGTGCCCTTGAGGTGAGCTGGCACCGCGGGGCGCGCCGCCACCGGAGCTGCCCCCGGCGCAACTCCGAGCATCGTGCCGCGCAGATCGACGGGCGGGCGCGCAGCTGGAGTCGGAGCGCGCGCGGCTGCGGGCGCAGGCGCACCGAAGGCGGGAGGCGGCGCTGACTCGCCATCGGAGCCGATACCCAGGGCACCGCCAAGTGCGGGCCCGGTGCGCCGACCTTCCGCAGGCGGATCGACCTTGAACGACGTGCCGCATTTCGGGCAACGCATCTTGAGCCCGCTCGAGGGGATGCGGCGCTCGTCGACTTGATACGGGGCCTTGCAGCCCGGGCACTCGACTTTGAACATACCGGTGAACTCTTATCAGCGTTGCCCGAAAGTTACGAAAAGCTCACAGCCACCCAGCACAGGGATGGACCGCCCGAGCTCGGCGTGCGCCGGCTTGGGCGCCCTGCCCAGTCGATAAGTGTTAGCAGCAACCGCGACCAGTTGTCCCGGCCCAAAGCCCGCTCCGGATTCTGCACCGCACGCGCCCATTCGTGGTACGGCGCGGCTCAGCATGCAGCGTTCGACCGCAGCTCTTTTGGGATTGGGCTTCTTGGCAGCCCTGACCGGTGTCATTTTAATTTCGCACGACAGCCCGAAAACCAGCCCGGATAAGCCAAAACCGGCGCCCAGTGCGTCGGCATCCGCCAAGCCGGCCGCGAGTGCTAGCGCCAGCGCCAGCGCCAGCATCGATGCGGGCGCCCCGGATGACGCTGGGATCGCGTCGTTCACCGAAGGCTTCGAGACCTTTCCGGACGGGGGCAAAGTGCCGGAACTGCCGAATTCCGCCCCACAAGAGGTGGGCTTCGGCGTGGTGCAATTCACCTACCAGGGCGCACAATTTTCCGGCAGTGATTCTCGGTCGAAAGAGCTCGCGCGCCAAAAAGCGGAGGCCGCGTTGGAGCTCGCGAAGCACGATTTCGCAGCCGCGGTGAGCAAAGGCGACCGCGGCTCCACCGCCGACGCGGGCCGCATTCCGCGCGGTGTGCTCGAACCGCCGATTGAGTATGTTCTGTTCATGCTGGACAAAGGTGCGGTCCACCCGACGCTGATCGATACGCCGCGCGGCTACTGGATCGTGCGCCGAAATAACTGAGCACGCGCGCTGCGCTCGCACGTACGCGCACACCGAGCCACACCCAAACGCAGGCGATGCACGCCGCGAAGCAATCGTCCGGCCGAGCTCTTCAGCGAGCTCCACGGCCGATCTGCTCACGGTCAGGGGGCCGGACCAAATGCAAGCTAGGCAGTGCTGGGTAGGTCTTCTAAAGTCGTGGGGATTTCGCGGGTTTCCATGACGAGCACCAGTCGGTTGCAAAGTTCCCAGGTCCAGTCGACGGCGCAGGACCTGACGGTCGTAACGTCGGCGATCGCGCGCTTGAGAGCCGAGCACGAAGGCGCGGCGGACAGCAAAACTCGCGCGATTTTACTGCATGAAATCGGCGTGCTCGAAGAGCGCGTCGGCGACGAAACGGCCAGTGTTCGCGACCAGCTCGGCGCGGTGAATGCCGAGGCCGAGTTTCGCGAACCGCTGGAACGCTTGATTGCAATCATCGAGCGCCGGCAGTCGTACAAGAATCTCGGGCGGCTTTTGGAGCGCTTGGTGAGCGTGGCCGACCGCCCCGAAGAGCGGGCGCGTGCCTTACTCGACCAAGCGCTGTACCTCCTCGATCACGAGGACGACACGGCGGGCGCCCGCGTGCTGCTGGAACAGGCCAGCGACCACGCAGCGCATGATTCGAGCCTATGGCTCGCGCTGGAGCTAGTCGCGGGAAAGCTGGGCGATTCGGAGTTGCGCGAGCGAGCGTTGCTGGCGCGCGCGTCGCTCAGCCAGAATCCGCATTGGAAGGCGCTGTTGTTGTTGTCCTTGGCCGAGCAACGCGCGGGCGCGGGCGAGCACGAAGCTGCAGAGCGTGCCTTGGAAGAGGCGATTTTGCTCGCGAGCCCGGCGAGCTTCGAGTGTTTGACTGCCCTCGCGGAACTGGGCCGGAAAACTGGCGATGCAGCCCTGGGCGTACGCGCCCACGTGCGAGCGGCCGAGGCGATCGAAAACTCCGTGCTTGATGAAGCGACCGGCGAGCGCCTCGGTGTCCCGGCGCACCTGCGCAGCTCCGCCGCTGCGGCCGATGCCTGGTTGTGCGCCGCAGAGCTGGCCCGCGGGAACGGCGAGAGCGAGCATGCGGTGGAGTTGGTGGAGCGCGCTTTGACTGCGGCTCCCGGCGACGCGCTATTGCTCCGGGCGCGCTTGCACTTGGCCGACTCGCTAGGCGACACGGCAACTGCGGCGCGCATCGCGAGCGGCGAGATCGTACGCGGGGCCACCGGCGCACATGCCGCGTCTCTGTGGTTGCGAGTCGCCGAGGCCCGCGCGGCCGAAGGTGACGGTGCGGGCGCCCTCACCTCTTTCAGCCAAGCGCTCGAGCAAGACCCGGGAAATATCGCCGCGCGCGCCTTGCAGCTGGATTTGCTGGGCATGGGCGACGATCCGCAAGCCTTCGCTTCGGCGTTGGAGGCGGCCGCCGAGCACCTGCCGAGTGACTCGGCGAGAGCGCGCTTTTACTTGCTGAGTGCGGACGTCTGGGCGCGCCAGTGTCGAGACACGCAAGGGGCGCGCGCTGCGCTTTCGCAAGCGGGAATGTACGGCGCTCCCCCCGCGATCGTCGCTCGCGTCGCGCGTTTGCTTTCGGTGATCGCCGAAGACGGCACCTGGTACGAAGAAGCGACGCGCCGCTTGATCGCACAGGGCGCGAGTGAATCGGAGCTGGCTGGACTTTGGTTCGAACTTTCGCGCGCGCGGGCGCTGCGCGCTGAGCGCGCGGGCACTGGGCAAGCCTTGGCTGGCTTGGCCGCGGCCCCGGGTGGCGCCTGGTTGGGCAATGCGCTCCTGGCTTACGCGCTCGATCTGCTCTCGGAGCGCCCCGACGCGAGCAGCAGCACGAGTACGGAGGCGCTGGCCGCACTGGCGGACGTGGAGCAAGATCCGGAGACCGCGCGCGCCTTGCACGTGGTCTTGGCGCTGCGCGCGGCGTGCAGCGGCGATAGCGCCGCCGCGCGCCAGGAGCTCGAACGGCTGCACGGCACGGACCCCGCGGACCTCGTCGCACTGCGCGCGTTGACCGCGCTCGAGGTGGCCCAGGGCGACCCGCTGGCCGCGGCGCACGCCCTGTCGCAGAGCGCGGGCGTGCTGGAGGACGCGGAGCTGGCCGCGGCCTTCGAGCTGGAGAGCGGTATCCTCTTCTGGCGAGCGGGCGACCGCAAGGCGGCGGTCCAGCGTTTCAGCGCCGCGGGCCGCCATTCGCGCGCGGGCAATGTGCTGCTCGGCTGGGCCCTCGCGGCGACGGATTCGAACGACCTGACCGCAAGACGCCAGGCCTTGGAAGCGGCCACCGACTCCGCCCCCGATCTCGCGGCGCTCGACCGCTTCACGCTGGAGATCGCGCGCGGCGGCGACGCCAATGCCGCGCGCGACGCGCTGCGCATGGCCCTGGAGTTTTCGAACAGCGAGGTGCACAGAGCCGCGCTCTTGGCCCGTGCACTGTGGAGTCCGAACGGCACTGAAGAAGACGAACGGGCCGACGCGCTCGACGAGCTCGCTCGTCACGCCGGTAGCGCGCCGCTCGCGCGCGGCGCTGCATACGCGATCGAGCTCGCCCGTACCCCGAACGGCGCCGACGCAACGGTGACGGACGCTGCGCGCAGTTGGGCGAGCGTCGATCGAGCGATCGCGCCCGCGCTGGAGTGGCTCGGCGCCGCAACCCACAGCGGCGACATCGAAGGCGAAATCCAAGCGCGCCAGGCGCTTGCGCAGCGCTTGCCCAAGGCCCCGGGGGCCGCGCTCGAAGCGTCCGCCGCTTTGGTCGCGCTGCTCTCCGGTCGAGAGTTACCCAAGCCGCTGATTTCGGACGAGCCAGCGAGCAAACTCGCCAACCTGGAGCTAGCCGCGCCGGGCGGGGATCCGCGCAGGCGCGCCCAAGCGTTGCTCGAGGTCGGCGTCAGCTTGGGTGAGGACAGCCTGGGCATCGTGACCGCCCTCGCCGGCTACAACCAGCTCGCATTCGGCGACGCCAGCGGCGCGCTCGAATCGTTTCAAAAGGTCGTCGAGGCGCACCCCGAAGAGCTCTTGGGCTGGGAAGGCCTGCGAACCGCGGCCGAAGCCGTCGGTGACCGCAGCACCTTGGCCGAAGCCTGCGCGGCATTGGGCGACGCGGTGAGTGATGCCAGCGAGGGCAGCGAATTCTGGGAAAACGCCGCGCTGATCCTGCTCGACGAATTCAAAGACACCACGCGGGGCGAGTTTGCGCTGTCACGCGCGGTCGATCGCGACGTTCGACGCTTCACGGCTTTCGATCGCTTGTTTCGCATGGTTCGCGATCGCAAAGACGGCCCGCGCTTGCTGGAGCTCGTGGCCCGGCGCCTGGAGGTGGCCGAAGATCCGGAAGAGATCGCGAAGCTGTTCTGGGAGCGAGCACGCGTGCTGCGCGCAGCGGGCGATCGCGAAGGAGCGCTCGGTGCGCTGGAGAACGTACGTTTACTCGAACCCGAACACGTGGGCGCCCTCGCGCTCTCGGGCGAGGTGTACATCACGCTCGGTCGCTTCGCGGAGGCCGCCGAGAACCTCGCGCGGCTCGGCGCCCTCGAAGAAGCGCCTGCGCAGCAACGCCTGATGAGCGGCATCGCCGCGGTCGATCTGTACGAGAACAAGCTCGACGACGTGTACGCCGCGCTCGATGTCCTGAGCAATTTGCACAAGGCCGGCCTGGGCACCCTGCCCGTGCGCGAGCGCTTGGCCCGCGCCGCCGCTCGCGCCGAGGCCTGGGATCAAGCGACGGAGGTGCTGGAACTGTTGATGACCGAACGCGGCACCTCGGTCGGCCGCGCCGAAGCTGCGCGTTTGGCAATGGTCATCTACCGCGATCGGCTAAATGATTTGGCGGGCGCGGAGAATGCCACCGCGCAGCTCCTGCGCGAACAACCAGACGACGGCGAGGCCCTCGACTTGGTGCTCGGCAATGCGTTCTCGCGCCAAGCTTCGCTGCCACTACTCGAGGGCGGGCTTGCCCGCTTGACCGAAACGTTCGCCAGAAACCCGCTGGACACGGCTCGCGTGGAGCGTGCCGCGCGGATTGCTTCTTTCTTGGGCAATGCGCCGCTGCGACAAGCCACGCTCGGCGCGCTGATCGCGCTGGGCGTCAGCTCCGACGCAGTCGAACAGGAGCTCGTACGAATCGATCAGCGCGTGGCCAACGTGCCGCGTATCGCCATCGACGACAGCGCACTGCCGAACCTCGCTGACCCCGAAGACCACGGCCCGATCGCCGAGTTGATGCGAGTGCTCGCGACCACGATTTGCGAGGAGCTCGGGCCCAGCTTGGCCGCATACGGGGTCGGCAAAAAAGAGCGTGTGGACGCCCGGCTCGGCCTGCCCGTGAGAAATGAGATCGCCGCCTGGGCGGGCGCCCTCGGCGTCGGCGAATTCGAGCTGTACGTGGGTGGACGCGACGCCGACGCAGTGGTCGCCATCGCGTCCGAGACGCCCGCCATCGTGCTGGGCTCGGCCGTCAGCGCGCCGCTTTCGCCTCGGCATCGCCAAGCGGTGGCGCGTGAGCTGTTCGCCCTAAGGCGCGGCACGACCGTCCTCAGGCATCGCGACGCGAGCGAAATCGGTGCCTTGGTCGTGGCCGCGTGTCGCGTGGGCGAGGTGAACTTGCCCGCCCCCGCATACGCGATGCTCGCCGAGTTCCAGCGCTCGCTCGCCAAAGCTCCGCGTCGCGTCAAAAAGCTGCTGCCTGACTTGGCGCGCGCGATCGAGAGCTCGGGGCAAGACCCCATTGCGTGGACCCACGCCGCCATCTCGAGCCTCGACCGCATGGCTACGATCGCGGCCGGTGACGTGTCTTGGGTGCTTGCCGCGGGCGGACGCGAACGCGGCGCCCTCGGTCTCTCCGACGAAGCGGCGGCGCGCGCGCGGCGCTTGCTCGCATTCGTCCTCTCACCGGGCTACCTCGAGCTCAGGGAAAAACTCGGGATGGGCGTGAAATGAGCGACCCCAATCAACCGAAGCCGCCGGCGCGCAAAGACCTCGGGAGCGACGCGGACGCCGAGGATGACGCGCTGCTCGACTCCCTCCTGTTCGAGGAAATCTCGGATTCTGCGATCCCTCCGGCGGCGAGCCCGGCCTCGCTGCACCAACCGCGCAAGCGTGAATTTTCCGAAGACGACGTGACCGTCGTGGGGCGCGCCTCCGATCTGTTCGCGCAGCTTTCGCGAGAAGACGACGGCACGAGCGGCTTGGAAGATTTGGCGAACTCCGACATCGATCAGCTGCTGTCGAGCGTGCCAGCTCCGAGCGACGAGGAGCTCGATACCAATCCCCCGCCGGCGCCCTCCGCGCCGCGGCTGCCCGACGTACCGCTCGCCCCGCGCTTGCCCGGCGTCCCTCGACCCGCATCACGCATGCCGGCGAGCGCGGCTCCGTTGCCGGGTTTCGACTCGACGACCAAGCCGCCCGCCGTCAATCCTGCGGGCTTCCCGGCGCGGCAGCCCTTCCCCCCCGCCGTCAGCCCCCGCCCCCCAGCGGCGCGCGCCGACGCCGCACCACGTAACCTCGCGCTCCCCGAAGAGGAAGAAGAGCGCACGCGAATCTTCACGAATTCGAGCTCCCTGCTCGAGCTCGAGCCGTCGGACCCAGGCATGCTCGCCGAGCCCTTCGTGCGGCCGCCATCGAGTTCGCTCGGTACGCGCAGCAGCATACCGACTCTGCAGCAGCTCGACGAGCAGAGCCGACGGCCCACGGTCTCCGCGCCCCAGCCGGCGACGCCCGCGGCCATGCCCTCGATCCCGGGCCCGCAAACTTTGCCCGCAACGGTGGGCCACGAGACCGATTTCGAGCTCTTCGGCGAGACGCCGCAGCCGCTCGACTCGGACTCGGTAGTCGAGGTCGCAGAACCCGTCAGAGTCAGCGATCCGAGCGAACTTCGTCAATTGAGCGACTTCGACGAGCTGCGTCCCGAGAGCGTTCCGCCCCCAACCTCCTCGTTACCGGCTCAGGTCTCTTCGCTGCCGCCGCACGCTTCGGTGTATCCCAGTTCTCCCGCATCACGCCCGCCCTCGATCTGGCCCGACGAACGTCCCGCCCAGCACCACTTGGGCAGCCAACGCGAAGAGTGGGTCACGCGCGCGGAATGGCTCGAAAACGAGGCGCGCGCGACGAGTGATGCGCAGGCGAAGGTGCGCACGCTGATCATCGCCAGCGAAGTCTGGGCGCTAGTTGGTGAGCCAACCCGCGCCCGTGAAGTGGCCGCCGAGGCCAGCGCGATCCCACGCGCGCCAGCCATGGCCACCCGCCAATTGCGAGCGCTGGCTGCGGCCGAAGGCGACTACAAGGCGGTCGCGCCGGCGCTGGAGATGGAGATTCGAAGCGCGGCCACGGTCCACGCGCGAGTGCACGCGGCCTACCTGAGCGCCGAAGTGCACCGACTTGCCCTGCAAGACGACAGCTCCGCCAGAAAGAAGCTCGATCTCGCGGTTCGGGCGCAACAAGAAGACCCGCGTGCGCACGTCGCCAAGCTCGCGGACTTACTCGGCAAGAGCAGTGCCCCTGCGCGCATCCGTTTTCCTGAAACCGAAGCGCTGAGCGAACTCGCCCGCGCCGCGGACGAACTCGCTCGCTTGCGCGGCGCGCCGGCCGCGGGAAGCGTCTCTCCGCAAAACGGTCCGCGCAGCGCATTCGACGACGCACGTCGCGCATTGTCGGCAGGCGAGCGCGAGAAAGCCGCGGACGCGCTCGAGCGTTTGGCCGAAGTCGAGGACCTAGGGCCGGCCAGTGCTTGGCTCGCCGCAAGCTTGCTCGGCGCCGAACCGAAGACCCGCCCGCGCGCAATCGTCAGCCTGCGCGCACTGGTCCTCGACCACGGCAGCCGCCTCGCGCGCCGCGCCTTGGTCACGCGCGCGCTCGAGCAAGGTGACATTGATGGCGTCGGGCGAGCGGTTTTTGCCGCACAGGGAGAAGACACATTCGGCGCTTCCGACCGCTTGGCGTTGGCGGCGCTGAATGGGCTCTCGCCCGAGCCCCTCGAGGCGAGCATTCGGGAAGTCGCACACGATTCGGAGCTGCGATCGTTCGCGGCGGCATTCGTCGCG
>Ga0247740_1000991_pt1 | contig 12567 bp, 10 predicted proteins | sample UWRJL148409B2_FD_180942 | JGI IMG/M metagenome (GOLD analysis project Ga0247740, IMG submission 180942) | Plant litter microbial communities from Arlington Agricultural Research Station in Wisconsin, United States - UWRJ-L148-409B-2 | ecosystem: Environmental > Terrestrial > Plant litter >...
ATGTAGCAGGTTTAAATAAATTCATTCAGTTATAAATTTTGGTTGATGGATTAATTATTTACTTGTTATAATTTAAGCATAACAAGTATGTAAATATAATTTTTATAACAACAGATCGTAAAAAAATTCAAATTTTAAAATCCAAATTCCAATACTGAACTTAATCGTGATTGGGGAAAATTCAAAATTTTAAATTCCAAAAAAAAGCTTCGACTACGCTCAGCTAGACATAATAAAAAAGTTTGCCACGAATTCCACAAATTAACACGAATTAATATTTTCATTTTACTTAGAAAAAATTAGTGCTAATTTGTGGAATTCGTGGCAAAAAATCTAAAGCTTCCTCCTATGGAATTAGCTAATAATTATTTTGTGTTCGTGACGGTATTGCGAAGCGCTTTTACCGGTATATTGTTTGAATGATTTACTGAAATGACTAAAGTTATTAAAACCGCTTTCGTAACACACTTCGTTTATACTTATTGGTTTCTCGGCCAATAATTTTGATGCATGTACCAAACGATATTCGTTTACAAACTCTGTAAAGGTTTTATTCGAAATCTTCTTAAAATAACGGCAAAAAGATGGTGTCGTCATACTTACCAAACTCGAAACTTCGTCTATAGCGATCGATTCCTGAAAATGATCTTTTACGTAATTAAAAACAACATTAATACGATCATTATCCTGTGTTTGTAATTCTAACGAAAAACCATCAGCATTCAGCACAGTGTATTCGTCAGAAGAATCTAATTCGTCTAAAACACTCAAAAGCGTTAGTAAGCGTTCAAACGGAAGCTGATTTTCCATCATCTCGATTTTCTTACCTATTCTTTTTTTAGTTTCTCCTCCAAAAGCAATTCCGGCTTTTGCCTGACTGAAAAGATTCTGAATCTTTTTCATTTCGGGAGCAACAAAAAAATCATTCCCTAAAAACTCAGGTTTGATATGAATAACGGTTTCATTAATATTTCCCGTTTGCTCATTCGTAAAACCACAATGTGGCAAATTAGCACCTATAAGTATCAAACTACCATTCGTATAATAAGAAACATGGCTCCCTATTTGTCTTTTCCCTGCCCCACCATTTATATAAACCAACTCAATTTCTGGATGATAATGCCATAAATGAGCTTTACTATTGGTCTTTTCGGCGTGTTTTGTGTAAGTAAAAGAACTTCCGTATGAGTTTGATATCACTTCAAGAGCTGGGGCAATTGTCTTCATGATAATTCCTTTAAAAAATAATAGCAAATTTAACAAAAAGACCTAATATAATTTAAAAATTAACCTATAACGGTTTCGTAAATGAGAATTTTGCATAATAATCCTTAAAAGTTAAATCATCAAATTATCGCATAAGATGATTTTTTTTAATGATCCGTATTTTTTTGGTGTTTTTTTTTCATAAATCGTATTTAGTAGTGTGATTTAATGCGCATACCTGATATTTGTAAGAATAATAGAACTTTTAATCAAATGTTAATTTTATTGAATAATTGAAAAATAACAGCCGAATTAACAAAAACACCAAATATAATTCAAAATTTAACCTATAACGGTTTCGTAAATGAGAATATAGCACATAAATTGGAAAACACAGTTGTGAAAAAAAAGCAATGCCCGGAGTAATTTAGCATCAGAAAATTAGAACAAACAATTAAAACGAATAGATATGAAAAAGATATTAAAATTAAGTTTAGTGATCGCAGTACTTTTTACAGGAATGAACACTTATGCAATTGATGGTAATGATAATGGTGCAGTTGATTTTAACCTTCACGTATTAAAGGCTAATGGAAAGCTAATTACATTTGCTTTAAACCAGGTTAAAAAAGCAAGCATAAGTATTTATGATAAAAACAATAGTTTAATCTATTCTGAAAATGCTTCTGGTAAAGACGGAATTTTAAGAACTTTTAGTTTAGAAGAACTTCCAGCAGGAACTTACTTCTTAGAAATTGAAGACAGTGTTAAAAAAGTAAGACACGAAATTACAATTAATGATAATACATCTGTATTGTCTACAAAAGCAGTTTCGTCAGCATATAAAGCAAATACAATTGCTCAAAATTCAAGCGTAGCAACACGCTAAAAAAGTTTATACTTCTCATAAAGTATAAAAATGAGGTTAGATAGTTAGTAAAGTTAAAAACATGATTGTTTTGAAACAGCTCTTTGTGGTTATTGAGCTGTTTTTTTTGTGCCATACTTTTTTTTGATCTGCCACAAAGGCACTAAGACGCAAAGTTTGTTTTTTTTTATTTAACCGCAAAGAGCGTAAGGATATACGCAAAGTTCGCAAAGTTTTACATTTACAAAGCTTTGCGAACTTTGTGTTTTTTATAAAATCCTTTACATATAATCTTTGTGTTCTCTGTGGTAAAAAAACTTGCTACATGTTGAAATGAGAATTAAACACAAAGGACAATAAGAATTTCATCTGTGATCGCGCTCAAAAACACGGAGCTCACAAAGCTTTGTCAATATAAAGCTTAAGTTCCGAAGATACCGCGTTTGAAAATCCATCACAAAATAAATGAAATATTATTATGAAAAAGATGACCCTAGCCCCAATAGTTCCGAAGCTTCGGGAGAAAATCCTTTGTGTCCGCCGCGGCGGACACAAAAGATTGAAACGGATAGCGGGATTAGCTCCTGAAAAAAGATTTGCTTTTTATCATAGATCGAAATGACAAAAATGAGCATAAAAAAATCCGTTTTTATCTGCGTTTTCGCTTTAGCGAATCCGTGTCATCCGCCTACCATCTCAACATTAATCCACAAAACTTTTGTAAGAAAAGCAGATCAGTCAATGTTATCTCATTTTAAACAAAACATTAAAAAATAATAACCAAATTAACAGAAACGATAAAAATAATTCAAACTTTAACCTATAACGGTTTCGTAAATGAGAATATAGCATCGAAATTGGAAAACAGAGTTGTGAAAAAACACATACATCCGAAGTAATTTAGCATCAGAGAATTAGAACTATTAATTTAAAACTAAATACCATGAAAAAGATTTTAAAATTAAGTTTAGTATGTGCGGTACTTTTTACTGGAATGAGTACTTATGCAATTGACGGGAATGAAGATTTTAATCTTCACGTATTAAAGAATAATGGAAAACTAATTACGTTTGCCCTTAATCAGGTAAAAAAAGCCCACTTAGCAATCTATGATCAAGAGGGAACTTTAATTTACTCTGAAAGTGCTTCAGGTAAAGATGGAATTTTGAGAACTTTTAGCTTAGAAGAATTTCCTGCCGGAACTTACTTCCTTGAAATTGAAGATAATGTAAAAAAAGTGAGACACGAAATTACGATAACAGATGATACAACTGTATTATCAAAAAAAGCAGTTTCATCAGTTTACAAAGCAGGTATTGCTGCTAAAAATACAGGCGTAGCAGTACGCTAAAAAGTTATACTGCATACAGTATAAAAATGAGGTTAGATAGTTAGTAAAGCTTAAAACGAGAAATTCGTTTTTAGAACAGCTCTTTGTGGTTATTGAGCTGTTTTTTTATGCCCAATTTTTAACTGAAATTTATTGCGGGTTTATTTTTCGAAAACTATTCTTAATAAATATAAAACTGTGATATTTAAACCATTAAAAAACAGGAACTAAAAAACATCCAAGAGCCCAGTAATTACGTACATAGTTCAGCCAAAGCACAGAAACATCTTTAATTCAGCAATTTACACATATAAAAAAGTGATTTTTTTGCATAAAATTAAATTTCAATTTGTAGTTTTGAGCGTTCCACAAACAGTAATTAACAATTAAAAAAAACATGACAAATTTTACCAAAATGGGCTTAGTTGTTGCCGTATTTTTAACAACAATCTTTACTTACGCAATGGATGGAAAAGGGGATTATATTTTGAATATAAAAACCGGAAACGGAAAAGTAATTAGTTTTACTTTGAACAACGCTGAGAAATCAGTTTTTTCTATCTACGACGAAAACCATAATTTAGTGTACACAGGAGCATCTGCGACAGATAAATTAGAGATTTCGAAAACTTTAAGTTTAGAGGCGTTTCCTGCCGGAACTTACACTTTAGAAGTAACCGAAAATGGTAAAGTTGCGAAACACGAAATTGCTGTTTCTGCTAAAAAATCAAAAACTATTAAGCTTGACGAATCAGTAAACGAAAGTCCTGGTTTCCGTCGTTAATTGTTTTTTACTTAAAATTGAAAAGCATCAGCTGTGGCTGATGCTTTTTTTTTTTACTTATTTTAGAAATGGTGTTGGAAATGTTTACTTTGGATTATTCTATGAACTCTTTCTCAAATTCTCTAAGTCCCTTATTAATTCCCACATATATTCTTTTTCATACGGGCTTCGAAGGTCGTTTGTATAAACTTTAGACAAAATTTTTATTATTTCAGACTGCAGCGTAATGATTTGAATTAATTTTTCCGTTTTTTCCATAATAAAGAGTTTATAAAATTTATTCTGGTGCGCGAGTGTTTCACTCGCATATTATTGCGTTCAAGAGCAGTATGCTTTTGTAGCGGAGTAATCTCAAATCCATTTCAAATTTGTGGTCAAGAAAATCTGCTGAATTGTTAAATAGGTAGTAATAAGTATTAAAGTAATTATAAAAACAAATTCACTTGTTCTAAATATAATATCTTTTTTTAGAGCATATAGAGTAATAATTCGTATGCATAAAATAATAATAATAATTGTCCAAAGAACATATATCGAAGAAATATAATTTTGTTTTTTAAAACTTTTCAAGTCTTTATAAATAAAGCCTTTTGTTCCTTTTATTCTTGAATCTAAATTAAATTTTAAATCATTATTTTTATCATTTAGTTTTGTAAATAAGATATTGAAACTTACTCCATCTCCATATTCTAAAGCCTCATCATTCGATAGGTTAATGGAAACTGTATCATTAATTTTTGAATATTCAAATTTCAATTCTTTCCTGCTTTTTTTATCAAGTGAAACAGATAAAATTTTTATGCTGTCAATAGAATAAAATTTTATCGGCTTCTCTGTAACAAAGTCGCTAAAATCAATATAATTTTCTCCATCGTTCCAAAGAATCAGATTTGTGAAATAGATATTATTTACTTCCTTATTTTCGTATAAAATTTTTAAATCCGTATTAGTTTTCTTTGCAATTAGTTCTGATGGAGTATAATAGTATGATGGACTTTTATAGGTTTTTGAAATAAAATAAAAAAATACTGATAAAATTATACTAAAGGCTAAAGCTGTAATGGGATTACATAAGAAAAGCCATATTTTTTTACCCAACTCTTTGTTGATTATTATCATCTCTTTGTACGTTTTTAATAATATATCTTTTTATATGTCCAGAGTTACTTTTTATAACATCTATCTTTAAAAGTATTTTTCCTCCACCAATTACTTGGTTTGCAGAATGTAATGACCAACTTAAAATTTGTTTCTCTTCGTCTGTTAAATCTTTATGGCAGTGAAATGAAATAGTTTTTCTTTGAAAATCATCATAAAACCTTCCAATACCACTTAAATTATTATATTTTGTAACATTCCCAAGAACATTTTCTAACTCGTCTGCATCGTTTTGTGACATAACATAATCATAAGTTTCTCTGTCAAATTTTAACACAGTTCCAATTCTAGGACGTCTAATTTCTATTACAATATTTTTGTCATTTTGAATAGGACGATGTATTAGTTGTAATGGTCTTTCTAAAGCATGTTCTATTTCTTGAGTTAAAAAATCATTCTCAGATATTAATTTTCTTGTTTTATATTCTGTTAACTCAGCGTCTCTTCCTGTTGCTTGTCTCCAAGTAAAATTTACAAAATCCCAGAATGCCGCTACTAAAACAGAAGAGCCGATTGCTTGAATTGCAGGGTTTTCAAAGACAATTGTTACCAACTCAATAAAACTTCCTTTTTTGGGAGGATGCAGATAAAAACTTACATTTGGTATTGAATCTACTCGATGTCTAACAGCTCCATCGTTTACTAGTGCATGTGAAGTTATTCCTAATGCTTTTGCTAGACCAGACATAGAAGCTGCAGCATCATACAAGTCTAATAAACTTTCATCAGCTTTTCCTCCCGTATATCTTATTGTAAAATTAATTTCTATTGCCATGATGTTTTTATAATTCTAATAATTTTTGCTAATTCTGAATTCTTTATAATTCTTTTTGAATATCATATTCTTTACTCATTATTTTTAATTTAAAAATCTATTCCCGCACGAATATATACAAACTTTTTCCTATAAAATTATGGAAAACCGTAAAAAGCAGTAAAAATTTAATTATAAAACAAAAAAACCTCCCATTTCTGAGAGGTTTTTCCATAAAATTAAAATCTAAAAAGATTCTACATATTCCTTCTATACTGCCCACCCACTTCAAACAAGGCCGAAGTAATCTGACCTAAAGAACAAACCTTTGTAGCTTCCATTAAATGGTCGAATAAGTTTTCGTTTTTAATCGCAGCTTCCTGTAGTTTGTTTAAATGCTCGTTTACTTTTGCTTCGTGAAACTGGTGTAAGTTATCCAGCATAGTAATTTGATATTGTTTTTCTTCTTCGGTGGCGCGAATTACTTCTGCCGGAATTACCGTTGGAGAACCTTTTGAACTTAAGAAGGTATTTACACCCACAATTGGGAAATCTCCGTTGTGTTTTAAGGTTTCGTAATACAAACTTTCTTCCTGAATTTTAGAACGTTGGTACATGGTTTCCATTGCACCTAATACTCCTCCACGTTCTGTAATTCTGTCGAATTCTTGTAGAACGGCAGCTTCAACTAAATCTGTTAATTCTTCGATGATAAACGATCCCTGAATTGGGTTTTCGTTTTTCGCCAAACCTAATTCTTTATTGATAATCAACTGAATCGCCATGGCACGACGTACAGACTCTTCTGTTGGTGTTGTAATGGCTTCATCGTAAGCGTTTGTATGTAGTGAATTACAGTTGTCGTAAATCGCATACAAAGCTTGCAAAGTCGTTCTGATATCATTAAAATCAATTTCCTGAGCGTGTAATGAACGTCCTGAAGTCTGAATGTGGTATTTCAGCATTTGTGCTCTTTCGTTGGCTCCGTATTTGTTTTTCATGGCTTTTGCCCAAATTTTACGCGCCACACGACCAATTACTGAATATTCAGGATCTACTCCGTTGGAGAAGAAGAATGATAAATTAGGTCCAAAATCGTTGATACTCATTCCACGGCTCAAATAATATTCCACGTAAGTGAAACCATTTGAAAGTGTGAAGGCCAACTGTGTAATTGGGTTCGCTCCTGCTTCTGCAATATGATATCCTGAAATAGAAACCGAGTAGAAATTACGAACGTTTTTGGTAATAAAATATTCCTGAACGTCACCCATTAATCTTAGTGCAAATTCAGTTGAGAAAATACAAGTGTTTTGCGCCTGATCTTCTTTTAAAATATCAGCCTGAACCGTACCACGAACTTGCGATAATGTTTTAACTTTTATTTCATTATAAACTTCCAAAGGCAAAACCTGATCTCCGGTAACACCCAAAAGCATTAATCCTAAACCATTGTTTCCTTCCGGTAAATCTCCTTGGTATTTTGGGCGTTCTAATCCGCTTTCTTTGTATATTTTGTTGATTTTTGCTTCAACTTCTTTTTCTAAATCATTCTCCTTAATATAATACTCGCATTGCTGATCGATTGCGGCATTCATAAAGAAACCTAACAACATTGGCGCTGGCCCATTGATGGTCATACTTACAGATGTTAAAGCATGAACCAAATCAAAACCGGAATACAGTTTTTTAGCATCATCCAAACAACAGATTGAAACTCCGGCATTCCCGATTTTTCCGTAAATATCCGGACGAATATCTGGATCATTTCCATATAAAGTCACACTGTCAAAAGCAGTCGAAAGTCGTTTTGCCGGCAATCCCGCGCTTACGTAATGAAAACGTTTGTTGGTTCTTTCCGGTCCGCCTTCTCCTGCAAACATTCTTGACGGATCTTCGCCTTCACGTTTAAATGGATATAATCCTGAAGCAAATGGAAATTCTCCCGGAACATTTTCCTGTAAATTCCAACGTAAAATATCGCCCCAGGCTTCGTATTTAGGTAAAGCAATTTTCGGAATCTGAATGTGTGACAAACTTTCGGTATGCGTCGCGATTTTGATTTCCTTATCACGAACTTTAAATGTATAAACCGGATTTTTGTATTTGTTTACTTTCTCGTCCCAATTCAGGATAATTTCCCAATTGTACGGATCTAAATCCATTTTTACTTTATCAAACTGATTTAATAAAAGGTTTAAGAAAATTCTATTTTCATCATGTTCCTGAATACCGCTTGGTAAAACAGTTGAATCATCAATTCCGGCTTTCGTAATTTGTGGAATTTTCCCTGAAACCGATTCTATGGTTTTAAAAATTCCGTATAATTTCTGTGCTACTTTTTGTTGAGAAAGTGCGCTTTCATCATAGCTTCTGTTGTTCTCTGCAATTTCAGACAAGTAACGGGTTCTGTGCGGCGGAATCACAAAGATTTTCTCGCTCATTTCACGCGTGATTTCGAAAGTCGATTTTAAATCTGAACTGGTTTTCTCGACAATTTTATCCATAATCGCTTTGTAAAGCGTGTTCATTCCGGGATCGTTAAACTGCGACGCAATTGTTCCGAAAACCGGCATTTCATCTGGATTTTTATCCCATAAATTATGATTGCGCTGGTATTGTTTTTTAACGTCGCGAATCGCGTCAAGAGCACCTCTTTTATCAAACTTATTTAAAGCTACCAAATCAGCAAAATCAAGCATGTCGATTTTTTCTAATTGTGTTGCCGCTCCAAATTCTGGTGTCATTACATATAAGGATACATCAGAATGATCCATAATCTCTGTATCAGACTGCCCGATTCCTGAAGTTTCAAGAATAATCAAATCGTATTTTGCAGCTTTTAAAACCTGAATGGCTTCGGCTACATATTTTGATAATGCCAAATTCGATTGACGAGTTGCCAATGAACGCATATAAACACGAGGATTATTAATGGCATTCATTCGGATTCTGTCTCCTAATAAAGCGCCTCCTGTTTTTCTTTTGGATGGATCGACAGAAATTAATCCGATTGTTTTCTCTGGGAAATCAATCAGAAAACGACGAACCAATTCATCTACTAAAGAAGATTTTCCGGCTCCACCTGTTCCTGTAATTCCCAAAACCGGAATTTTAGAATCAGTATTATTTTTATGAATCTGATCAAAAACCGGTTTTGCAATTTCAGGGAAATTTTCTGCAGCCGAAATTAATCTTGCAATTGCGGTTGGCGTTTTATTTTCGATATGATCGATTTCTCCGTTTAGTTGATCACCAATTGGATAATCAGAACGTTCAACCAAATCATTAATCATTCCTTGTAAACCCAAAGATCGGCCATCATCCGGAGAATAAATTCTGGTAATTCCATATTCATGCAATTCTGAAATTTCACTTGGCAGAATTACTCCTCCGCCTCCGCCAAAAATCTTGATATGTCCTGCGCCTTTTTCATGAAGCAAATCATACATATATTTAAAATATTCATTATGCCCACCTTGATAAGATGTCATCGCGATAGCATTTGCATCTTCCTGAATAGCAGTATTTACTACTTCTTCTACACTACGATCGTGACCTAAATGAATTACTTCTACACCAGTTGACTGGATAATACGACGCATAATATTGATCGCGGCATCGTGTCCGTCGAAAAGAGAAGCAGCGGTGACAATTCTTACTTTATTTTTAGGAATATATGGTATTTGTTGTTCCATTTTATGAATATGATAATTTTAAGGGAGCAATTTACAAAATATTATAATATTTGATTCTCCTTATATCTTTTTGTTAACAAAATAAATAATCTTTTTTTATCTCGAGGGGTAACAATCTATATCGTTATCGTATTTATTTTATATAAGTCTTATAGAAATGTTAACAACATGGTAATCTTGAAAAATTTAAATTAAATACAACAACTTGTTTTCCAGACACCTAAAGTAATTTAGCATGGTAGAAAAGCCCCAAATTTTTACCCAAAACTTTTACTCTTAAGTAATACACGTATTAGTAGTAAACGTAAAAATTTAAAAAATGAAAACATTATTTCCAATCACCGCAATTTTAAGTTTGAGTTTCTTTGTATCTTCTTTTAACAGAACAGAAAACGACATTCTATCCTATAAAAAAACTTCAACTGTTGCCGCTGTTTACAACTCAAATGCTGATGATGTAGACGAACTTTCAAATGACTTCTTTAAAAGATATTCTGATTTGAAAAAATATAAATCTGATGTGATGTCATTATACAAAAACAGAACTTTAGGAAGTATCTGGTTTGATGAAAATGATATTAATGAGTTTGGTACTGTACTGTACGAAAAAGCAAAAAAAACCAATGATTTAGTAATTCCTTACCAAAAAGAAATTGATGATCTTTTTTCTTCATCAGAATCAAAACTTTCTAAAACAGATGCTGACATGCTTATAAGCTCTTTATATATTGCTTATGCAAAAAGCATTTCGGATACTAAGAAAAAAGTGTCTTATGATGCGATGCTGAAAGATTTTTTAAACTATAGTACTATCGAAGAGGCAAATGGTACAACCGCTACGGCAGATGTAAAAGTAGCTTATGATCAATATTATAAATTACAAGATGTTCTAAAAAAATATAAAAAATTAGACCGATCAAACAAATGGAAACCTATTGTTCCTGAAGAAACACCTTATAAAGAATTACGTCCGGATGCTGTTTCTAGCACTATCGAGCAAGTTAGAACCCGTTTGTATTTATTAGGAGATTTAAAAACCGATTCGAAAAGCAATTTTTACGATCGTGAATTGATGGATGCTGTAATGAAATACAAAGTTCGTAACGGTTTTAAACCCAACTACATTTTAGCAGAAGAACATATAAATGAAATGAATGTACCACTTTCTGATAAAATGGAAACCTTACAACTTAATATGGAAAGATGTCGTGCGATTTCGGCCCAGATTGCCAGCAATGATGAATATGTTTTGGTAAACGTTCCTTCGTATGAATTAATTTATGTTAAAAACGGAAAAATTCAATTGACTTCGAGTGTATTTGTTGGTGCGCCTTTGACTAAAACTACTATTTTTAACAGTGAAATTGAAAGAATCGTTTTTAGCCCTTACTGGACAGTGCCACAAAGTATTGTAAACAACGAATTAAAAGGTAAAATAGCAGCAAATAAAAATTATCTTGCCGAAAAAAACATGGAAATTGTAAATGGTCAGGTAAGACAAAAACCAGGACCGGATAATTCTTTAGGATTGGTAAAATTTATGTTTCCAAACCCTGATGATATCTATATGCACGATACGCCATCTAAAACTTTATTCGATTTTGAAAAAAGAACTTTCAGCCATGGCTGTATCAATGTAAAAATGGCAAAAGAATTAGCTGCCGCAATGCTAAAAGATTATCCTGAATGGACTCCGGATAAAATCGATAAAGCTATGGCAGGTAAAACAGAAAACAGTTTCAAATTAGCTAAAAAAGTACCTATTTACATTACTTATTTTACTTCATTGGTAAATGAAAATGGTGAAATTGGTTTTTATCAGGACGTTTACGAAAAAGATAGTGAACTAAATAACGTATTAGCTACACAGGCTCTTTCTTCAAATTAATATTTAAAATTAGGATATACTATCAGCTTTTTATTCATTCAGATTATAATTTAATATCTGATGAATAAGAAGCTTTTTTTATGAATTAAAAAAATCACAATTCAACACAAAAAACCCTAAACCGTTAATAATAAAACTTTTACAGTATAAAAAATAATAAAAACGGATCGATCTTTGTACTATTATTTTACAAAATCAATTTATCATGAAAACAGAAAATATTGACGGATTAACACTTTTTGAAATAAATTTACTGATTCAACAAGGAGGAAGATTTGTAATGTTTCCAAATTTAATGAGTCAGTTAAAAAGCTCAACTATTTATTTTATTCGCCCTGACGAAAAAATATTCAAATATGCCATCAAACATTTTTTTAAGAACATCTTAAATAGTTGGCGCAACTTTCCTTTAAGACCATTTTATGTTTCAAAATCTTTATTTTATTTGGCGATTGGCGGTAAAGATTATACCCAAACTATGTTAGCAGACTTAACAACTATTAATCCTATTTATAATCCTAATTTATACTGCTTGCAATATGTGTAACTTTAGCAGCAGCTATAAATCAAACCATTAAATTTAATACGCTAATTTTCAGATTATTAAATTAGAGAAATCCTAAAAACAACTCAATTTCAATAGAAAAAGTTGTCTAGTGGAGAATAATTATGCCTGCAAAAAATAATTAAAGTTATTCGGAATATCATTTTTTTAATTTCAAAAAGAATAATAGTATCTTTCAACATTAAAATATAAGCTATTATGGACGACGATTACGTTGAAGTTAGAAAAAGCTGGTGGGAAAGAAACTGGAAATGGTTTGTACCAACAGGATGTGTGAGTATTTTACTGATTTTTGTGGTGTTTATAGCCAGTATAT
>Ga0247740_1000992_pt1 | contig 12554 bp, 17 predicted proteins | sample UWRJL148409B2_FD_180942 | JGI IMG/M metagenome (GOLD analysis project Ga0247740, IMG submission 180942) | Plant litter microbial communities from Arlington Agricultural Research Station in Wisconsin, United States - UWRJ-L148-409B-2 | ecosystem: Environmental > Terrestrial > Plant litter >...
GGAGTTGCTGTTCACCAGCTACCTGCTCATCACCGGCCTCGCGATGCTCATCACGAGCTTCGTCTCCAGCCGCATCGGGCCGAAGCGCACCCTGATGATCGGTCTCGGCCTGATCGTGGTGTTCGCACTCCTCGCCGCACTCGGCGGCAGCGTCGGGGCCGTCATCGCGTTCCGCGCGGGCTGGGGCCTCGGCAACGCGCTCTTCATCTCGACGGCCCTTGCCACGATCGTGGGAGCGGCCAGCGGCGGAACCTCGGCGGCGATCATCCTCTACGAAGCGGCCCTGGGCCTCGGGATCGCGATCGGTCCCCTGCTGGGAGGGCTACTCGGATCTGTGAGCTGGCGCGGCCCGTTCTTCGGAACTGCGACCCTCATGGCGATCGGTTTCATCGCGATCACGGTGCTGCTCAAGAAGGAGGATCGCTCGCAGCTGCAGCCCACGCGGCTCTCCGCTCCCCTGCGCGCTCTGCGCAACCCCGCCCTCGCGCTGCTGGCGGGTGCCGCGCTGCTCTACAACATCGGATTCTTCGTACTGCTCGCCTACACCCCGTTCCCGCTCGGGTTCGAGGCGATGGGGATCGGTCTGACCTTCTTCGGCTGGGGCGTGGCGCTCGCGATCACCTCGGTCTGGGTCGCGCCCCTGCTGACGGCACGGATGCCCCGCACCACCGTTCTGGGCATCGTCCTCCCACTGCTCGCGCTCGACCTGGTGGCCGCCGGCGTCTTCGTCTTGTCGCCGGCTGCTCTCGTGACGAGTGTCGTCGTGGGCGGACTGCTGCTCGGGGTGCTGAACACCGTGCTCACCGAGTCCGTGATGGAGGCGACCGACCTCCCGCGTTCCGTGGCGTCGTCCGCGTACTCGTCGGTGCGGTTCATCGGCGGCGCCGTGGCCCCGCCGCTCGCGACCACACTCGCGGCGGCCTTCACCGAGGCGACTCCGTACTTCGTCGCGGCGATCTCGGTGGGCCTCTCGGCCGCGCTCATCATCGCCGGGCGACGGGTGCTCGCGCGGGTCGACCACGCGCATCCCGAGCCGCTCGCTGTCGAAGCCCAGGCCGTCACTATCGGTGACGCCGCTTAGACTTCAGACATGGCTTCCACCTCTGACCTGCTCGTCTGGATCGACTGCGAGATGACGGGTCTTGACATCTCCATCGACGAGCTCGTCGAGGTCGCAGTCGTCATCACCGACTACGACCTCGTCGCCGTCGACCCCGGGTTCAACATCGTCATCAAGCCCGACCAATCTGCGCTCGACAATATGGGCGAGTTCGTGACGAACATGCACCGCGAGAGCGGGCTGCTCGACGAGATTCCGCACGGGGTGGCCCTCGCCGACGCGGAGTACGCGGTGAACGAGTACATCCTCAAGTACGTGCCGACGCCGGGCACCGCCCCGCTCGCGGGCAACACGATCGGAACAGACCGCACGTTCCTCGCGAAGTACATGCCTCGCGTAGACACCCACCTGCACTACCGCAGCATCGACGTCTCCTCCATCAAGGAGCTGTCGCGCCGCTGGTTCCCGCGCGTGTACTTCAACGCACCCGCCAAGGACGGCGGGCACCGCGCCCTCGCCGACATCCGCGAGTCGATCCGCGAGCTCGAGTACTACCGTCGTGCGGTCTTCACCCCCGAGCCGGGGCTCACGTCCGAGCAGGTTCAGGCCATCTCGAGCGAGGTCGTCGAAGGATTCGCCTCGCGCCTGCAGTAGTAATACACTTGACGGGCTGCGCTCGCGCGCAGTTGCCTTGGTGGTCGTAGCTCAGTTGGCAGAGCGCTGGCTTGTGGAGCCGGATGTCGCGGGTTCGAGCCCCGTCGATCACCCCACTGAGAAGGGCCCGACTGAGAAGTCGGGCCTTTCTTGTATCGAGGAGAGTCGATGAGCCAGGTTCTGGAGGACGTGGAGCTCCACGTCGAGAGCCTCGCCGACCAACCCTGGGTCACCATCGTCTGGAACGATCCCGTGAACCTCATGAACTACGTCTCCTACGTCTTCCGCAGCTACTTCGGCCACAGCCGCGAGGAAGCTGAGCGTCTCATGCTGCTCGTGCACCACGAGGGTCGTGCCGTCGTCGCGTCCGGCGGCCGCGAGGAGATGGAGCGCCACGTGGAGGCGATGCACGACTTCGGCCTGTGGGCGACCATCGCGAAGGAGGGCGAGTGATCCCGTTCTCGCGCGACGGCGACCTGGTCACCGCCCGCCTCACCCCGACCGAGTCGACCGTGCTCTCGGCCCTCGCCTCGCAGCTGGTCGAGCTGCTCGAGGAGCGGGCCGCCGAATCACCCGTGGACGTCCTGCTCGCACAGCTCGGTATCGGCGGTGCTTCCGCTCCCCCGCTCGACCCGGCGATGGCGCGCCTGCTCCCCGACGCGTACCGCGGCGACACCGAGGCCGCGTCCGAGCACCGCCAGCTCACCGAGCTGGGGCTGGTCGACCGGAAGGTGTCCAACGCCCGCGCGGTCATTGCCTCCCTGGGCGGAGGGATGCTCGTCACCCTCGACCCCGCCGGAGTGCAGTCGTGGCTGCGGCACCTCACCGACCTGCGCCTCGTGCTTGCCGCCCGACTCGAGATCGAGCAGGACGGCGATGAGGGCACCGGGGACGAGAGGATGCTCGACCTCTACGACTGGCTGGGCTACCTGCAGGGCACCCTCGTGGAGTGCCTCGGATGAGCCCCGACGAACTGGACTCCGAGGCGTTCGAGCGGCTCGTGGTGGACGAGCTCGACCTCCTGCCCGACGACATGGTGGACGGGCTCGACAACGTGGTGTTCGTCACCGAGGACCGCCCGGAGGACGGCTCGCTCGACCTCCTTGGACTGTACGACGGCGTCGCCCTGACCGAGCGCGGCAACTACGGCTTCGGGGAGCTGCCGGACCGGATCATCCTCTACCGCGAGCCCCTGCTCGATGTGAGCGAGAACCTCGACGACCTGAAGGACCAGATCCACATCACGCTCGTCCACGAGATTGCCCACTTCTACGGCATCGACGACGCGCAGCTCCACGACCTCGGCTGGGGCTGAACTAGGATTCGGTGAAGAGTCCGTTACCGGGGAGGCCCTCTTGATCACACAGCGTTCGACTACGCGCCGCGCCGCGAGCGTCGCCCTCGCGACCCTGCTCCTGAGCGGTCTGGCCGGATGCTCGTTGCTCGAGGCCAACCCGGCCGTGCCGCTCTCCGGCATCGCCGCGTGCGCGCTCGGTAAGACCTGGAACCTCGACACCGCGAAGCTCTCCGAGGCACTCACCGCCGACCTCGCATCGCGTGGGATCGCCGCCGTCGTATCCACGGAAGGTTCGCAGACGTTCGCATGGGATCTCGAGAGCCGCGTCGTGCTGACCAGTGACTACACGATCACGTCGACCACCGGCGCGGCGGACCAGCTGGTCGTTCTCACCGACAAGCACTCGGGCACGTCCACGGGGATCGCCTACATCAACTCCGAGGTGGCCATCCCCCGCAACTGGGACGCCACCGGACTCAATGTCACGACGGAGTCGACCCTCAACGGCGCCGTGCAGGAGGCGCTGCCCTACACGCTCGTGAGCACCGACATCGACGATTCCGTCGGTCTCGAGCTCACCTGCGACGGTGGGACGCTCACCACGCACCAGCGCGGCGGCGAGATCACCCTCACCTGGACCTCCTAGACGGGCTAGGCGGGCTCGCCCACCTCGAGCGGTAGGGACGGGTCCGCCGACCACTCCTCGAGCGATCCGTCGTAGATGCGGACGGCCGACGTGCCGATAGCGGCCAGGGTGAGGGCATTCCCCGCGGCGGAGATGCCGCCACCGCAGTACAGGAGCACTTCGTCGTCGGATCCCTCCGCGACGTCGATTCCGGCGGCGTCGTAGGCGAGGATCAGCTCGACGCGCGTCTTGACGTGACCGTCCTTGGTGAAGAGATCGCGAGTCGAGACGTTGACGCTGCCGGGGATACGGCCCCGTCGGGAGTACCTCGTCGGGTCGGCGCCGGTGAAGGAACCCGAGGGCAGTCCGCAGACCAGGGGGCGACGGTCATCCGTCGAACGTTCGAGCAGTTCCTGCTTGCTCACCCAGGCCTTGCGCACCGCGTCGGCCCGCCAGGTCGGCACGGGATCCGGCACCGTCGTCTCACCGGACTCGACCCGCTCCCCCGCGGCCTCCCACGCCGCGAAGCCGCCGTCGAGCACGCGGGCCTTCACCCCGATCCAGCGCAGCAGGTACCAGAGGCGCGCGGCGAACAGGTTGCCCGTGGTGTCGTAGATGACGACGGGGCGCCCCTGCTCGATGCCGAGCCGGGCGAGCTCGTCCGCGATCTGCTGCGGCTCGGGGTGCGTGTAGTGCAGGGTCGCGCGGGTGTCGCTGAACTGGGTGGGGACGTCCACGTGCTGGGAGCCGGGGATGTGTCCGGCCAGCCAGCGCGGCCGACCCGAGTCGTACCGGTAGTCGCCGTCCGACTGGGCCGGGTGCAGCACGAGGCTGGCATCGAGGACGGCGGGAGGCGTCGGACCGGAGAGGGAGTCGGCCAGTTCGCCGACCGAGATGAACGGGGAGGTCATGCAGCAACTCTTACAGACATCAGTGGAACTTGGCCCGGTTGAGCCAGATCACCCCGCCCATGACGATCGCGAGCACGACGCCCACCGCGCAGACCCCGCTCCAGCCGAAGGCCGAGTATGCCGCGACACCGAGCACGGAGCCGATCGCACCGCCCACGAAGTAGCTGAACATGTAGACGCTGTTGAGGCGCGCGCGCTTCGTCGGATCGATGCGGAACACGCGGGCCTGGTTGGTCGAGTGCCCCACCCCTACGGCCGCGTCGAGCAGGATGAGCGCGACGATGATGGCGAGCACGCTGCTGCCGCCGATCCACATCCCGATGAAGGCGAGCAGTGCGGCGCCGGCCGAGAGCGACAGCGAGAGCACGGTGCGACCCTGGTCGACCGACTTGCCGGCGCGTCCTCGCGTCGGCCTCGGGCCGCGGCCGCAGCCTCCGCATCCTCCGTGAGCTGTTCAACGTCGGCATGATCCAGCTCCGACAGGACATCGAGAGCTGGAAGGGCCGTCGCGCCGAGGGAGAGTCGGAGCACGCCCAGATGATCGAGGCAGTGCGCACGAAAGACCTGCGCACCCTCAACACCCTCGTACGTCAGCACGTCGGCGTCGCGATCGAGCACCTCAGGGCCGAAGAGCCAGCCGCTCAGCGCTGACGTCGGCGGGCTCTGCCCCGTCGACCACCACATCGGCAAGTGTCCACGGATGCTCGCGCGCCAGCAGCGCGTCCTCCTCTCGCGCCCACGCATCCCAGTGCTCGGCGAAGTACTCGTCACGCGCGAGCGCCCGCTCGCGGCGGGTCAGGGCGTCAAGCTCGACCCAGACGGCACGGTCCGCCGCCCCGCGTGACTCCCGGGTGAGCGCTCCGACTCCCTCGACGAGGATGTCGCCCGCGGGGTCGATGGCGCGCCACTCCCCCGGACCGTCGGCGGCCCAGTCCCAGGAGCGCCACGTGCCCGTGCGCAGCAGCTCGGGCACAGCCGCGCTCCCGGCGTCGAGCCCGTCCCACCCCGGATACAGATCATCGAGCCGCACGAGCTGGAACGAGGGATGCAGCGCCACGATCGCCCGGGCCAGCTCGGTCTTTCCCGATCCGGAGCGGCCATCCACGAGCACGATCATCGGCCGAGGAACCTCTGCACCGCGGCCGTCGCCGGCGCTTCGAGTACCTCGGCGGTCGAGCCGAGTTGCACCAAGCGCGAGTCCATCATGATCCCGATGCGATCGGCGACCAGCACGGCCTCGCCCTGATCGTGGGTCACGAACATCGCCGTCGTGCCGGTCTCCACGAGGATGCGCCGGAGGTCGCGGCCGAGTCGCTCCCGCAACTCGCGATCGAGGGAGCTCAGGGGTTCGTCGAGCATCAGCAGCCGCGGCTTCGCCGCCAGAGCCCGAGCGAGGGCGACACGCTGCTGCTCCCCGCCCGAGAGCTCGGTCACGCGACGGTCACCGAACCCGGCCAGCCCCACCAGCTCGAGCAGTTCTGCCACGCGCTCCCGCTGCTCGAGCTGGGGCATCCGTGCGATCTGCAGCGCGTACGCGACGTTGGAGGCGACCGAGCGATGGGTGAAGAGCTGGCCGTCCTGGAACATGAGGGCGAACCCGCGCTTGTGCACAGGGAGGCTGGTGATGTCCTCGCCTTCCCAGAGCACGCGGCCGGCGTCGAGCACCTCGAGACCCGCGATCGAGCGGAGCAGGGTCGACTTGCCGCTGCCGGACGGGCCGAGGATCGCGAGCACCTCCCCCGCGTCGAGGGTGAGCGAGACGTCGTCGATCGCGAGGGCGGGGCGGCCCTTGTCGCGGAGGTAGGAGACGGTGAGTCCCCGGGTCTCGAGCGCCGTTGTCATCAGAATGCTCCCACCGTATCGACGCGCAGCCGTTCCACGAGCGCGATCACCGCGACCGTCACTACCGCGAGAACCACCGACGCGGCGATCGCCATGCCGAAGTTGTCGCCGCCGGGCAGCCCGATCAGTCGGTAGATCACCACGGGCAGCGTCGGCCGGTCGGGGCGCGCGAGGAAGCTCGTCGCGCCGAACTCCCCCAGCGCCACGGCGAATGCGAATCCGGATGCCGCGAGCACGGGCCGCGCGACGATGCTCAGGTCGACGTCCCGTAACACCCGCCACGGGGTCGCGCCAAGCACCGCAGCCGACTCACGCAGCCGCGGGTCGATGGACTTGAGTACCGGCAGCACCGTCCGCACCACAAGGGGCAGCGCGACGAGCGCCTGCGCGATGGGGACGAGGATCGGCGACGACCGCAGGTCGAACGGCGGCTGGTTAAGGGTGATGAGGAAGCCGAATCCCACCGTCACGGCTGAGATGCCGAGCGGCAGCAGAAGCGCGCCGTCGAGCGCCCCGAGTGCGCGGCGTGCCAGGAGCGACCTCGGGGAACGGCTGAGCACGAGGCTCGCCACGAGCCCGATGCCGACCGCGAGCACGGTCGCCTGCACCGCGGTGCCGAGCGAGTTGCCGAGGGCGACCCAGACCGGGACGACCAGCGCGTTGCGGGAGCCCGTGCCGGAGAGGAGGGCGAAGTTGTCGAATCCGTAGCCGGTGGAGGTGCGGAGGGAGCGCTCGACGAGGGCGAGTACCGGCACCGCGAGCGCGGCGGTGATGAGGGCCGCCGCGGCGATGGCGGGGGCATCCGTGCGCCTGGGTCGTCTGGCGGCGGTCACGCGTCGCTGCGTGCTCCCCCGCACGCGGCCCACCACGGCGAGGAGCGCAACCACGATGACCAGCTGCGTGACGCTCAGCACGCTGGCCGCGCGAAGGTCGAGGAACTGCGTGGTGAGCAGGTAGATCTCGGTCTCGATGGTGCCGAACTTCGTTCCGCCCAGCACGAGCACGACACCGAACGCGGTCGCGCAGAACAGGAACACGATCGACGATGCGGCTGCGATGGACGGACCCAGCCGCGGCAGGGTGATGGTGGCGAACACGCGCGCGGGGCTCGCACCCAAAACTCGGGCGGCGTCCTCCTGGCGCGGGTCGAGGCCTTCCCAGGCCGAGCCGACGGTGCGCACGACGACCGCGACGTTGAAGAAGACGAGCGCGAGCAGGATCGCGGCGAAGGTTCCGTCGAGCGGGGTGTCGCGCAGGAGGGTACGGAAGGCGACCCCGACGACGACCGTCGGGAGCACGAACGGCAGGATCACGAGTGCGCGGAGCAGCCCGCGGCCGCGGAACCGCAGCCGGTAGAGCACGTGCGCCACCGGGAGGCCCAGCACCACGCAGATACCCGACGCCAGCGCTGCCTGGCCGAGGGTGAACCCGATCAGCCGGATCGTGCGCGGGCGGGAGAAGACCTCGCCGAAGCCGCCGAGCCCGTCGGCGAATCCGCGACCGACCATCGCCGCGACCGGCCACGCGAAGAACACCGCGAGGAACGCGACGGGCACGGCGACGCCGAGCACCGTCGCGATGACGATGCCCGGCGACGTGCGCGCTCTGGTCACGGTTGGGCGATCGCCGCCCACTCGGTGAGCCAGGTCTCGCGATTCGCGTCGATGTCGGCCGGGCTGACGACGAACGGGTCGTCGGCGATCGCCGCGAACTTCGTGAACGACTCGGGCAGCGTGGCCTTAGCGTTCACCGGGTAGACGTACATCGCCTCGGGGATGTCGTTCTGCACCGTGGTGGAGAACAGGAAGTCGACGAGCTTCTGGGCGCCCGCCTCGTTCTTCGTGCCGGCGATCACGCCGGCGTACTCGGTCTGGCGGAAGCAGGTGTCCAGCAGTGCGCCGGTGGGAGCCTCGGTTGCACCCTCCGGCACCTCGAACGGCGGCGACGACGCGTACGAGACCACGATCGGACGGTCGCCCTCACTGGACGGCCCGGAGAAGTCGACGTAGTAGGCGTCGCTCCAGCCGGCCGCGACCTTCGTGCCGTTGGCGATGAGCCTGGTCCAGTAGTCCTGCCAGCCGTCCTCGCCGTAGGCGGCGATCGTCGCGAGCAGGAACGCGAGCCCGGGCGAGCTCGAGTTCGCCGCCTCCACGACCAGTAGGTCCTTGTACTCCGGCTCGACGAGGTCGTCGAGACCGGTCGGCTCGCTGATGCCCTTCTCCGCGAACCATTCGTGGTCGACGTTCACGCACACGTCTCCGTTGTCGATCGGGGTGAGCTGCTCGCGGCCCTGGCCCTCCGGCAGCAGGTACTGGTCCTCCGCGCTCGTGAGGTCGCCCGACGCGTAGTCGGCGAGCACCCCGTTCTCCACGGCACGACTGGCGAACGTATTGTCGATGCCAAACACGACATCGCCGAGCGGCGAGTCCTTGGTCAGCACGAGGGTGTTCACCAGCTGCCCGGCGTCCCCCGACGACTGCACTTGCACGGGGATGCCCGTCTCCTCGGTGAACTGGTCCAAGATGCCGTCGCTCAGTGCGAACGAGTCGTGCGTGACGAGCACGAGAGGTGCTGGCTCGTCGCTCGATGCGGCGGAGCAGCCCACGAGGGCTGCGGTGGTGGCGAGGGCGAGTGCCCCCGCGATGATTCGGTGGTGCATGACGTGCCTTCCTGAAGGAAACGGCACGGGTTTCGAGAATGCCTCCCTGCGCTGGCATGATCCAGATCAGGTTCGACGGTCGAAGCTTGGAGAAGCTTCCTCTCAGCCCGGCTCACCGGACTCCCGTGTTCACCTCCAGCATAGGCTGCCGGTATGGACTTCCGCGTTTTCATCGAGCCGCAGAACGGCGCCACGTACCACGACCAGCTCGCACTCGCCCAGGCCGCCGAGTCGCTCGGCTTCGAGGGCTTCTTCCGCTCCGACCACTACCTGGCGATGGATGACCGCAACGGCGGCCTCCCCGGACCGACCGACTCGTGGACGACCCTCGGCGCCCTGGCCCGCGAGACGTCCACGATCCGCCTAGGAACCCTCGTGTCGTCCGCCACCCACCGCCTGCCGGCGATCCTCGCCATCCAGGTAGCGCAGGTCGACCAGATGTCGGGCGGCCGCATCGAGCTCGGGCTCGGCACGGGTTGGTTCGAGCGCGAGCACCGTGCGTACGGCATCCCCTTCCCCGAGAAGCGGTTCGGGATGCTCGAGGAGCAACTCGCGGTGATCACAGGCCTGTGGCAGACCCCCGTCGGCGACACCTTCAGCTTCTCCGGCGAGCACTACACCCTGGATGCCGCACCGGCGCTGCCCAAGCCGGTGCAGTCCCCCGTGCCGATCATCATCGGCGGCAGCGGGCCGACCCGGACTCCCGCTCTCGCGGCCCGATTCGGCGCGGAGTACAACGGCTGGATCAACTCCGACGAGGTGGTGTCCGATCGCATCGGCCGCGTTCGGGCGGCATGCGAGGCGATCGGCCGGAACCCCGACGAGGTCGTCATGTCGCTGGCTGCGGCCATCGCGACCGGGCCCGACGACGCCACGGTCGCGCGACGAGCGGATGCCGCGAACACTTCCGTCGAGCGCCTGCGCGTGGCGGGGCTGGTCGGTTCCGCCGCCGAGGTCGTCGATCGCATCGCCGGGGTGCGGGAGCTAGGCGTTTCGCGAATGTACCTGCAGCTGCTCGACATCCACGACCTCGATCATGCGGAGTTCATCGCGCGTGAGGTGCTGCCGCAGCTCGGTTGACCGCTAGGTTGTGGGCGTGCATCCTGACAATCTGCGTCTGCGGAAACGGCCGATCGACATCGTGTTCGCGGTCTTCTTCTCGATCTTCATCATCACGTGCTTCGTCAGCGACCTGCTGCCGACCATTGGCGTCGACTTCAGCCAGCCGAGCGCGAACTTCTTCGCGAACTCGAACTACTGGTACGCGCACGATGCCGACCCCCTCTTCATGCACCCGCCGTTCTGGATGCGCATCGTCACCGGCCTCTCGGCCTTCGTGTACATGCCGTTCTACTTCTTCCTGGTCTACGCGCTGATCCGCGGGCGCAACTGGATCCAATTCCCGGCCACGATCTACGCGACAATGATCACGGCCATCACGGGCATCATCGTCTTCGGCGTGGAGTTCTTCGGCGAGCCTGAGTTCCAAACGCAGAACCCGGCGAAGTTCCTGGCGTTCAACCTGCCGTACGTGCTCGTGCCGCTGCTCTTGCTCATCCGCATGCGGAAGCCGCTGCCGTTCACCCGTAAGTTCTAGGACAACGCCGTCGAGTTCGCCGATATCGACCGGTTTCGGGCGGATTCGCGTCGATTCCGGCGAACTCGGCGTAGTGGCAAGCGCAAGAAGGCCTCGGCTAGAGCAGCTCGAGCAGCTTCTTCACCGTGCGCACGTTGCGGGCGGTCGTCTCGGGCGAGAACTGCCTCCAGAACGCGGGCTTGAGCTTTGTCTTCGAGATCCCGTCGGGCAGTGACTGGTAGACCGCTTCCTCGCCGAGCGAGATCAGCTCGGGTTCCAGCGACGGAAGCTCCACCGACGGCACCGTTGGCATGAACGCGATCACGAGGCGCGACTCGTCACCGTCGTACGGGAATGCCGCCGCGATGCGCCGGAACTGGTCCGCCGGGACGACGAGCAGGTGCGTCGGGACGCCCGTTGCCGAGCGGATCCGGGACAGCAGAGCCGGGGCATCCACGGTGCCCGAGTAGACCACGTTGCCGCTGTTCAGAAGGGTCACGACGTCGGTCGCCCCCGCCGCCTCGAAGAGCGACCGCAGGAGCGCCATCGGCACCTTGGTGGTGGGGCCCACGTTGATGCCCCGAAGCAGAGCGACCGAGCGCGTCATTCGGCTGCCCTCGCCTCCTTGCGCAGCTCGTTCTGCCGCATCGCCTTGAGGGCCGGGTAGGCGGAGAGCAGCACGGCCATCGGGGCGCGCAGGGCGACGCTCCTGATCCTGTGCTTCTTGTAGGTGCGCTCGAAGCGCATCACGTAGTTGTAGTACTCGCGCGGGGAGTCGTCGATGCGGCGGGCGGACATCCCGGTCACCATCTCGGACGAGTACGCGACCCTCAGGTCGTGCTCGTGCAGGTGGATGGAGAGGTCGATGTCCTCGTGCAACTCGTCGTCCGGGTCCAGGCAGGCCGACGTGCGGATCGCCCGCCAGGCCGACGCGCGCAGGGCCATGTTGCTGCCGAACAGCAGGTGGTAGTCCTGCGTGATCACGATCATCGCCCGACGGATGGCGTCGTCCGCGATCGCCCCGAACCGCCGCAGCGGCATGTCGTAGTAGATGACGGGCCCCGTGCAGGCGGCGACCGTCGGGTCGTCGAAAGCACGGATGACCTCCGCCACCCACGTGGGTTCGAGCACCGAGTCCGCGTCGATGCGGCCGACGATGTCGCCGCGCGCCTGGTCGAGTCCGAAGTTGCGGGTCGGGATCAGCCCCTGCAGCTCGTTCTGCTGCAGATACACGATCGGTGCCTCGGGATAGGCGAACTGGAGAGCGCGGACCACAGCCGCCGTGGCATCCGTCGACCTGTTGTCGACCACGATGATCTCGAACGGCACAACCGTCTGATCGAGGGCGGCGAGCACGCACGCCTTGATGGTGTCCTGTTCGTTGTATGCGGGGATGACGATCGAAACGGTCGGCAGCGGGAGCATGCCAACAAGCTACCGCGCTACGCGACGGTCCGGGTCGTCAGCTCGTCGTTGGGGATGACGATCCACAGCACGATGTAGATGATGAACTGCGGCCCGGGGAGCAGACAGGACAACAGGAAGATCAGTCTCACGAGGTTGGCACTGAGGCCGAAGCGCTGCCCGAGAGCGGCGCACACGCCAGCGATCACTCGGCCGGTTCTGGGTCTGCGAAGGTTTGCCATGGCTCCACTCTCGCAGCGGTCGAGGATGCCCGACAGAGGGGTAACCCCCGGATCAGGCAGCGGGCGGGATCGGGAACACCAGAAGCGTGCTGCTCGCTGTCGCCACCACCTTGCCGGACGAGTCGCTCAGGACACCCTCCGCGAACGCGACCCGCTTGCCCGGCTTGATGACGGTTCCGACCGCCGTGAGGGGGCCCGTCGTGGCAGTGATGCCGGCGAGGTAGTTCACCTTGATCTCGAGGGAGGTATACCCGAAGCCGAACGGGAGGGTGGTCTGCACCGCG
>Ga0247740_1000993_pt1 | contig 12542 bp, 10 predicted proteins | sample UWRJL148409B2_FD_180942 | JGI IMG/M metagenome (GOLD analysis project Ga0247740, IMG submission 180942) | Plant litter microbial communities from Arlington Agricultural Research Station in Wisconsin, United States - UWRJ-L148-409B-2 | ecosystem: Environmental > Terrestrial > Plant litter >...
ACCGACGCTACCACACGTCATGATCGCTCATGGCCACTTACTCGCCTGCACCCGCCCGCTCGTTACACATGTCAAGCAAGCCGTGGTTCGATGCATCGGCCGGTCCCAAAGCCCCAGCACTGATGCAAGAACGCGGGTGTACCCTTCCATAGTTGTACCGCCATTATTGAGGTGTAACGTGCGCATCGGCGTCCCGACCTCGTGGCTCTTCGCGTATGCAAGTCCTTCAAGGGTGGGGATGCACGTGGGACGTTGTGCCACAGCATTCTCAACGACAACTATTCAATCTATTGAGGAACAGGGCTGAAATTGAGGCAAAATTCTTCTGACTTACGGTCAACCTTTTCTCGAAAGTCAAAGGGCACTCGGGAGACTGTGTGCGGGGCCTTTGAGACGGTAAATTATTGTCAACTATAGCTTCTGACTCTTTGCTGTTGAAGCGCAGAATCGAAACAAGTGAGTTTCCATGCTGAAATCCCTCGTAAAAGAATTTGACTTCGTTCTCTCTTCTCTTGCCTAAGCTCAAGTCTCCCTAGTTAACGAGAATTTTCCCCTTCGGATGTACCCTCGCGCGAATTTGAAATACCGGTGTAGCAAGATCGTCCTCGTATATTCCGCACTTCGGGTAGAGTTTATTGTCCGTGTCACGAAGCCTTACTATCGCATGATGCTCGCCCTCATACATGATAGGACGATCGATGCGCGTGCGCTATGTACTCATCCCCACTACGGCGCATCTCCACTTCAACCCACGTTACGGTATTGTAATGCTACACACTAGCATATTTCTTGCAAAGCTACTGTAGCTCTATCGCTTGCAAGTTTCGTATGTACAGAGACGCATATACGAGCATGAAGTGACCGGAGCATATCCTTGCGTGAAGGTTGCCGTGCTCCAATACGCCTCCTTTTCGGAAGATGCCGACATCAGACCATCCTCACGTTGGGCCTCTAACCTTCCCGCTCCCGAAGGTATCCAAGGCAGAGCTTCGCCTCCTACGCCCGCGGCAGCTGAACCTCGCAACCCAAGATATTCTAATTATTCCACCCTAAGCGAGTAAATTGACGCCTCACCCAAAACCATACCACGACCCCAAATTCTGGACGAGCGGCACAGACCTTCCGATCCCTCGGCTCGGAACACGGCTCGTGGTCAGTCACTGACGCTGGACGTTGACGAGGCGTAAACTAGCGGGTGGCGCATACCGTTACACGGAGCGCTAACTTCTTGCCGAGAGTGGCTTCGGAAACGCGGTGGGGAGCCAGAAGTCAACCGTCGCATGGCATTTTGCACGTTTTTTCGCTACTTTTGTGTTGATACGGACGTGGCTCATCGTATCGTCTTGTTCAACAATTCACAGCCTTGTGTCACGTCGTCTGAGCTTTTAGATGTCGGCTGGAGGTACAGTTTTGGATCTGAGTCTGTGGTACCAGGTCAATGCAGAAGCGCCCCAGAAGTGGGAGTGAGACAGGGCTGAAGACCATTCTCCGACCTCACCGTCAGCGTCAACCCTGTTCACGATCGCTGGCCGGGATGATGCTGTTGTGTGAGGTTTATTGATTCTTGGTTTGTCCGGAGCTAGGGCGTAGCGGCCTGCAAGCCCACTGCAGACTAATGTTGTCAGCGTTCTGACACTGCGTGACAACATGTTTCCATGTGGTGTACATGCAGTATGCATGGCACTCTGACGTAGCTTCTAGACTTGCGTGTTCGGAGGTTTGTGAGGTGGCACGGCATATGGAATATGTGACACTGTGCATTGGGGAGGAATCCATGTGGTCAACACTGGAATTGAATCATTATTACATGCAAATTCGTAATTTACAATTTCGAAGAAGGATTTCGCCGGAAACAGAACAACGAGACAAAGCGCCAAACGCCGGACGGATGCATTCTAATCGATAGTTCGAGCAGTCCACTAAAATGTGGGAACCTTACCACCTGCCGGAACCCCAATGTCCACCTCGCCTGTGGCACGCCGTCATGGAAGCACTAGGTGTTATCGTCGTCGTGCGGGTCCACGTGGCGCGAATCGTCTTGGTCTTCACACTCGTCGTATATGCGAAATGCAAACGGGTTTTAGTTGGCGTTGGGGCCGTTACTGTGGAAGTGAAAATACCCGAGTAGACAGTGACCGGGGGTTGCGTGGTGGTGGTCGTAGCCAGTAGTATGGTCGATTCGGTTGTCGTAATAGCAGGATCAGTGTAGGTAATAGTAGTGTTGGCCGGGGTGGGAGCAGTAATGGTAATAGTTGGTGCATCAGGAGCACGCTTTTCCATGGTTGCAGCTGCGTCCCGGACTGTTTGGTCACGCTTGAGCTTGGCCGCTTCGATGCGGGCACGAGCCCATTCGATGTCGACGACCCGGTCAGCCTTTCGGATGAAGCGGTGGGAGTTGGGCACGGCAGTGGGCGTCACCAAAGCTGCAGGATGTATCATCGTAGGCGAGTACTTGCACGGCTTATCAGGCTTCTTTGGGGAAGTGGTGCAAGTGGCGGTGGCAGTCTTGGTTGTGATACTGAGCTCCTTGGTCCAAGTGTTTCTGACGCGAGTGAAAGTCTTCGTGTTGGTCGCTGTCACTGGGCGGGGAGTAATAGTCTTGACCTTTTTAGCTGTCTTGGAAGGCACCGTGTAGGTGATACTATTGCTGATTGTAGAGGTGATCACATCCGTAGAGGTCGTTGTTGCGGTTATTATTGGTGTTGTGGTGATGTTGAACGTGGCGGTTGCGGTAACAGTGGTCGTAACTTGAGGGCCGCAATCCAGATACAGATCTGACAATATATTTAGCAGTGCATACATGTTGAATGTATAAGTAGTGCTCACCTCGCTGCCAAGCAAACGGTTGACCATTGTCATTGTTGCCTATGAGAAGCAGTATGTAGTCGCCGGAGGTCATCTGGCTCTTCTTCAAAGGACATGTTGACAGTTGGGCTGTGTCGTCAGGGGTGGTAGGGAGTTGAGAGCAGAGCACTTCATCTCCTGCTGGGTCGACGAACAAGACTTCAGCGAGGTCTTGGTTGCACCCTGCGAATGTTGATACAGAGGTAAAGCTATCGTCCGATAGAGTGTTGATGAAGTAGTGACCTTCATCAACAAAGTCAACACCATACGAATAGCATACGGAGTCAGGATTGCCTTCGTATTGATGCGTGCCATTGGGTGGAGTGCCGTTGGATGGAGTGCCATTGGGTGAAGTTGCCACCAACGAGAGTAAGGCAGCAGCTGCTGTGATAGTGGTGAAACGATAGGAGGACATGATTGATACCGAACGAAAGTGGAAGAGCGAATGTTGAGAAGTGACGGTGGGGTTCTATACTTACGCGGGAAAGCACAGGGCTTTTGTATTCCAACGAGCTGGGTGTATGCCTCAAGCTACGGGATTTCCACCGCTTCTATCGCCGACAATCGATTGCCCAAAACTCCGGAGGTCGGCTGAAATGAAAGTCCAACGAGGTACCACATCTCGTTTGGGCAGATGCCGCTGCCGAGCCGTCCTGGGCGGACGACATATGTTAGTCGACTGACGACAAGGTTCGCCATCGCCTCATCTAGCCCAGTCCACCGCCACATTACGGAGCGCGGCGATGTCGCGCAGCAAGACAAGCCGGGTGGAGGATGTTGCACAGAAAGACCATGCCCGTCAAGTGTTGGAAGCGCCTCGGATACGCAGCCAATCAAACATCGTGTGGCGCCTGCACCATAGCGCAGACAGGGCGATTGCCAAATTTAGACGTCACGCTTCTCCTCTCATCCGACAATCACTACTGCGTGCTGCGGATATGTCGGAGCTGCAGCTGATGCGCACTTACCCTAGGTCGTAGGGCGCTCCACTGAAGAGTCCGAGCAGCCCCCCCATGACGCTGACGCAGACATGCTGCAGCTGTCGGGCGCCAGAACGCGCTGCCGCTTCGAGCTACACGACTGATCGTCATCACTACCAGGATTTAGAGTATCGAAATGTGAATAGCATCACTTACCGGATCCATTGTGCTGGATTTACCGCCGTTCGGTGGACCCTGCAAACTCTAGCAGCACGCACGAATTCGGCCTCTGCCACGTTCTGTCCGACCCAGTCTCGAGGTTGACCGATCAAGCGATCGTTGTAGCCCCAGTAGCTGACTGCAGGGCAGTGTCCCCGTATACACCTCTACGTGAAACGCAATGTTTTGGTCGTTGAGTTCTCGACTACACGGACGTGCGGAGTCATCAGTGAGATGGCGGAACGACTTCAGTTTACAGTACGGAAGCATCCTGCCATTCTCGGTTGCTGAGCCTCAAAGTTTCACATTTTACGTTGCCACCTGCTTGTCTGGGGGGAATGTCGCATCGCATCATGGTGCCGAATGTGTTTGTCGACCGTATTCAAATCTCCGGTCTCTGCGTTCAAATTTCCTGCTGTTTTGTTTATACGAGTCCAGAGAATTGGACGCCAGAGTCGAGTGCTTGTATACGGTCAGTAGCGCACTGCTTGTAAATACTCTGGTATCATGCGCGGTAGTCAAAAAATTACCAGTCGTTGCTTTGGAGACATCAAAGCGCTGATCGCTTACTGACTCTGTGAGAAGGTTCGCCTTGCCAAAGAATACGCGCTCTCATGCACAAATCAATACTACCTACATCTTTCAAGGTAGACTAAGCCCACTGAACTGTATATAGGTCTCACTTCAATACCGAATACACCAACCCGTCTAGCTGGGGCATCTCCGGTGTTCCCACATGAGCATTGCCAGTATTCGAGATGCTTCCGCCCGTAAGCCTTGATGCACATCATCAGCCTCTTGGCATGGTTTTGCGAGCTTCGCATGGCTCCACAACTGCCGATAGTTACATCGGACCAGGTAGTCAGCCTTCAAATACGCCACGCTCAGGCACTGGTCTCAGGATAGATCTCAATTCCACCAAGTCGGTAGCGGTACTGGCTAATCCGATGGTTACCAATTCCGTTCAATCCCAGGACCCAAGAACAGAATGGACATTGCGGCGCGTGTTTCGAGTCCTAATGCTCGCCAACACGGACATTCGAGCGGCGGATCGCGCCGAGTTGAGCTGAGTGAGTGTACCACTTCGTTTCGTTTGGCGACCAACAACGCCACATCTTCTCTGGTATTGTTGTCCGCACACCGTGCTCGATAATTGCGAACTCGGACTCTCGGACGAGATGTGTGAGCCTGAGACTTGTTACTGGTCCCTGTATTTCATGCCAATGTTCAGGCCCACATCCCCAGTGCGAACCGAGCGTTGAAGATTCTCATATAATTCATTTGTCTCTCTCTGTTCACACTCTATACCATCCTATCATACATCGCTACACATTATGTTGGTCAATACATTAGTCTGTTGGCTTTCAATCTCGTCACTTGCTCTTGCTGGAGCTCTTCCTCCAAAAGCTGAGATACTTCCTCCATCGAGAGTGGTTACTGAAAGACAAGCTCCTTCAAGTACTAAGATTCCCGATGGGGAGTGTACTCATGGAAGTCGTACTCGGAACTGCTGGAGCAACGGCTTCAGTATCGCAACCGATTTCGATGCCAAAGCACCACCTGCGGGCAAAACAGTGACTGTAAGTCGATGCTCGATTTGTTTCAAGCCAAGCATCTAAGCTCTACAGTACAATCTCGAGATCACGAATACCACCTTGAATCCGGATGGAGGTGGTGACCGTCCCGTCATGGTAAGTACATTTAGGAGCGAACCTTGCAGCCTTGGCTAACGCCTTCAAGCTTATAAACGGAACGTTTCCAGGCCCGGTCCTTCGCGGTTTGTGGTACCTCCTTAGAAGCTCTTCTTAACTAACAGTTGATAGCATCGTGGGGTGACACTTTGGTCGTCAATGGTAAGTCCGCGACAACTTGGCCAAGTATCCTCGCATCTGACGAAATCTAGTGAAGAATTTGCTCGAAAACAACGGGACTGGTATCCATTGGCACGGTATTAGGCAGCTCAACTCGTGTCAGAACGATGGAGTACCAGGTGTTACGGGTACAATGAACTTTCTCCCGCTCCACTTTGCAGCACTAATCTCGTTTAGAATGTCCGATAGCTCCGGGAAAAACTCGCCAATATGTATTTAAATGCACTCAATTTGGTACGACCTGGTATCACTCGCATTGGAGTGCCCAGTATGCGGAAGGTACTCTCGGTACCCTCATCATCGTAAGCCACCGTTAGATGGGGTTTTCTATTGCCTGCATTGCGCTAATAACCGCTAGGATGGCCCTGCGACAGCCAATTACGATGAAGATCTTGGTACCTTGCCGCTCTCCGAATGGTACTATAAACCCGGCTTTGAACTCAGCGAGCAGGCACAATTTTCGCAGCGCGGACCACCAAAACCGGATAACATTTTGGTAAACGGCACGCATGTGAATGCAAATGGTGGTGGAAGCTACTTCAAGATGAAGGTCAAGAAGGTACGAGTGCTTTAGGCGCTCTTTTGAAACGAGGCTGATCGAAATTCAGGGCAAGAAATACCGCATCAGGCTAATCAATACGTCCGTGGATTCCACATTCAGCGTCTCCATGGACAAACACCCGTTTACTGTCATCACCTCGGATTTTGTAAGTACATTTTGCTATTGGCACTGACAATGGGCGTGCTGATATGTTTCAGGTCCCAATCAGATCGTGGGTTGCCGATCAGCTCACTCTTGCCATCGGTAGGCGCCAACCTCTCGGCAACCACATATGTTCAAGCTGATGATTACCCATAGGTCAACGCTACGATGTCGTGATCAACGCGAACCAAACTGTCGACAACTACTGGTTTCGTGTGTCGATTGGTACAGACTGCGGTAGCAACGCCATGACCGACACCAACATTCCTCTTGGTGCCATCCTGCAGTATGAAGGTGCTTCTGGAGCCGACCCCAACTCCACTGGAGTTCAGATGCGAACCACCTGCACCGACGAGACGAATCTTGTCCCGTTCGTCCCCAACAGCGTCCCGACGAATATCGTCCCCCAGGCGGAGATGAAAGTCAACCACACCCAAGACGCCAATGACAACTTCTTGTTCCGCTGGACGATCGACGGTACACCTTTGATAGTCGACTGGGATGAGCCGAGCCTACAAACAGCGCTTACTCCTTCGGGGACTTTTGGCACAAATTCCAACGTCTACGAAATGGACAGTAGCAGCTGGTACTTCTGGTGGATCCAAACGACCTCTAACATTGCTCTCCCTCACCCAATACACCTCCACGGCCATGACTTCTACATCTTAGGATCCGGAGGCGGAACATGGGACGGATCAACTGACAACTTGAACTTTCAGAACCCCACACGACGAGACACTGCTACGATGCCTGCAGACGGATATCTGCTGATTGCGTTTCCGGCTGACAATCCGGGTCTGTGGGTCATGCATTGTCACATTGCGTGGCACGCTGGGCAGGGCCTGAGCGTGCAGTTCATGGAACGGAGGAGTGAGATTCGGGGCAGTATTGGGAGTTTGGAGGAGTTTGATAAGGGATGTGATGAGTGGAATGATTATTGGGTACCGGGTGGGCATATATATAATCAGACGGACTCTGGAATATAAGTGGCGGGGGAGGGTTTGTTGTTCTGTGTTTTGGACATAGTTGGAGTTGGAGGTCGGTTTTTTCGAGCATTGCATATGATTTTATGGCGCATGGGTATGGTTCTGATATCAAATGCATTATATAATGGTACAAAACAATTGAAAGTGTCGTAATTTTTGAGGAAAGACGGACATCATCGGGTTGTTTGATGAGTGGTGGATGTGACCACACTAAGCGCTTTCAGACTAGGCAGTCATCCCACTCTCGTGTCATCTTGCGAACCCACGCGTCTCACGACCGAACGACGACTTTTCGTGTTATCCCGCTCCTGATCTCGATACTTAAATTCGTTAACGCTCATTCTGAGGGACCTATCATACATTGTTGTTACTAGTGGCAACGCTTCCTCGCAACTAGGACACATCTATTACCGCCGCCTTATCGTAACTACACGAGCCCATGGCGGGTCTCACAACACTGCCACGAGAGCTACGACAAAAGATCCTACTAGTGGCCGTTCAACAGGAAGACCGATTTTTCGGGACCCGATGGCCTGCGTGGATTACGGATCTGCTGCACGTTTGCAAACCCATTTACCATGACATGCCATGGGTCATCAGTTCCTGGAGCCCGCTCTGGTATTTCTGTAGATCGATTGACATGGGAAATGTCCAGCCTTTGATCGTTAATGGCGCCAAGTATTGGCCAAGGCTGGCAAATCTCTACTTAGACAGTAGGTCAATTCATTCCGAGGTCCAAAATGGGTTGTAACTGTGAGGCTGCGAGGCCCGCAGTCGAATACACTAGGTACTTATATTCCTCCTAATGAGCTTTGCTAACCCTAAATTTTAGTCTTCCACGAGACCGACCTCAATGACATGATCCGAGTGAATGATCCGACAGGAGAACCTTATGAGCTATACCCAGAGCTTGTACAAGCATGGCATGATGGTGTCTCTCGACTTCCTCGTTTGACCGTCGAGAAAGTCTCTATAGACGTCACGGTCGCCCCTGGGTGGGCGCGTAAAGACGCCCCCGAATGGACACGAAATGACGCTCCCGAGTCGATGCGTAAGGAATCGAATTGGCATATCTCGAGGCTGTTGCGCAGCACCAGGGTCGGCAGGTTCTACATACAAGATAACATCGACGGTATCTCGCGCCTTTCCGGACACATCTTCACCCATTATGAGCAAAAAGTGACCATATCTTTCACCGGCACACTTGGTCGCGGGACTACGCATTTCAAGCCGCAAGTGTCGGATTATTGCACCGCTGGTGAGTAACCATAAACTGTATCGCAATTGCGAGGCAGCGCGACTCGTCTTTAGTTTGAGATGCTGGCTGTTGAGACCCTTTGGATGAGCTTTACTGATTTTGCGCCCCCACTTTTAGGAGGCATTCCCTTCCAATTTCTTGTACAATACGCCGATGTTGGTACCCCATCCATTAATCGTTTCGTTAGCGATCTGGCACCCAAGAACAAACCGCCAGGCATGAGTGCGGAAAATTGGCGACGCGCTCTACGACTGGCTCCGCTGAGAAGGGTCGGATGGTCCATTAATACCGTCCAGGCCTTTGAGAGAGTCGCAGCAGGGACCAATACGAATACCATGGGGGATGTGATGCACGTCATGGCGGAATCGATGGTCGCGGAGGGTGTAGTCCACTTGGAGATGGCTCCTTCGGGAAGGCTGCATCGGGTCATGATACACAATATGGCGCGGGACATGGGCTTGCGGACGGAATCACAAGGAGTGGGGGAGGGCCGATATGTCGTCGTAACGAAGTAACAGTGCCCTCAAACCCTGGTACAGATTTGAACACATCTTCGTTATGAAAAACAACCGCTCAAGAGAGGATAACATGGTGAGAGCAAGGTCTTTGGCCTGGTGGCGAGTGTCACGTCTTCGCGATTGCTCCAGATTGGGTAGACTTTCAACATCGCATGTATACGTCGAAGTTTTCCAAGAGACAGTATTGCTGTGATAGCTAATTGTGCCGCTGGGTCAACTGATGCGCTTAGTGGTGCTTCGACTCGTGTGCTATGTCGCTTGGTGAAAGAGTGTTCACTCACAAACACATCACGAGAAGATAGGTAGGGGGCCTTGTGAGAGGCCTCGTCCAATATTTACAAGATTCCTCGCCGAACTGCGAAGCGCATTGAGAGGGGTCTCAGTGTCTAGTTTCCAAGCACAGGTACGTAATGTTACAGAATTAACGCAATTTGTACCCCCGAGTTTGAAGCTCACAGTTCCATATCCTCTACACGCGTCACCCCAGCGACAGCTTCGTGATCCTGTCCACCGATCCTCGCACCGCACTCCGGGCACGTTGCTTGCTGCATTAGCATACCATACTCCCCAATTGCGAACTAAACACCACAGTCAGCACTGCGCTCGTAATGTGAGTTCCCAGGCTACCAGAACATACAGGATGACCATTCACGCAATTGTACCACTGCCCTGAGTGCGTTGCGAAAGCGCCCGAACCGCTCAACATTGCCGCTTTGATAGTGGCGAGCTCCTCCGCGGTCACCTCTTCGTCCCATTCCCTCTGCAGCAGCTTCATTGACTCTTCGACTGCCTGAAGTAACATCTCAGCATCGCGAAATTTCTTTGTACAGAGGCCTTTTGCGTTCTCCAGCATTACCTTCGCCTCATCGCTGTACGACGCAGCCTTTTCACGGTCTTTGTCCTCAATTAGTCCCGATGTGATGTACAATCGAGCAATTCGCGCAAAGCACAGCGTGCCTTCCACCGCAAGCTTCGGCAATTTCTTTCCGTCACAGTCGATAACGAACCTCGCGCATTTCTGAAGGAATGGTCGAACTAGTTGACGAGGTGAGCGTCCCGGAAATCGAACAGAGGTGGCAATCTTCTTGTAGTCAGATTCGATGGTCCGGAGAATGTGGAACTTGTCTTCTAAGCTGAGGCATTCAGCTTTCAGCAAGGTCATCTGTCCGCCAGATATGATTCGATGGTCGCGTTCAGAGCTCGGTACTGTATCCCTAAGACTGAGAGCCGCAAACGCGCTGTTCAGCTTCGCATTCCGGTCTTGCTGCATGGCATAGACGGTCGCTTCGTGAAGCTTGTGTGAGGGCTGGTGACGCTTGTCCACGCGCTTCTGAAATCGAAGAATATTCGCCTGAAGTTTTGCAGGCGCTTTATATCGAGCTTCAAGTTGTTTTGTCAATTCTGCGGCAAGACGATCCTCATCGTACGCAGAGATGCTAGTGAAGCACGCTGTAGTTGCTGCTGCACGATTTCCTTCCATTTGCTTCTCAAGCATTCGGAGTTTTTCCTCCAGGCCTCGCAGCTCTGTTTGCCCTGTAACGATGAAGCGCTTCGACATTTCGTCAATGACGGCTCGGTTGATCAACCGGTTGTAGCGCTGGGTTGCGTATTGCCGAATGGGAGTGCGACAGCGTGGACAGTGTGGGACTCCCTTTGCTAGCTGGGTTGACATATCCTTGAGACCGGAGATCTCAACAGCTCTAATATCGAGCGTCTCGGCAGTGAAGAAGTGGCCGCAATTGAGGAAGATTACCGGTGTATCATTGAGGTCGATCTCGCCGTATGTTTTGAAGTCAAGCATGTCAACTTGCGCATCATTCATCATGCCGCAATCTTGACAGTACTTCTCAGGACAGTTCTCTCCGCACAGGCCAGGACATTGGTGGCCGCAAGGCAGTTGCTCGGTGCATCTCTTGTCGCATGGAAGACGGTTACATGGGGCAGCGCATGGCATCGTACATGCTCCTTGGTGAACGCAGGACCATGTGCAAGGCTCTACACATGGCGCACATGCTTCGTGACATTGGAGCGTACATTGAGAATGTTTGCAGCGCACCTATCTATAGTTAGTCGAGAGACGATGGCGGAGTCAAACACGAATCTTACTTCGCACTTTGATTTACAGAGTCCACAATCTTGCCCACTGTGACAGGTCCTAGGACAAGTATGGCTGCAAGCTCCGAATGGCCTGCCGCATACTTTTCTGCAATCTGAATGCCTGATCACAGGCTGACCCTCGCTATCCTTGGTATTACAATCTCCACAGGTATCTGTACAGTCGTGTCCGCAAGGCTAAAAGCTGTATCAGCAAGTACTCCATGGTTGATCCGAGCTCAGGATACGAAGTCGACAATATTCGTCCAGATGAACTTTAGGGCTCGTTGCCATATACAAGACACTACGGTGTCTTATACTTGCGACGCATATTGTACCCCCCCAAGAAGAAGTATCCCCCGATGGAAATGAATAGGTCTGTACAATTTGTTTCTCTAGACACAAGACATCCTTGAAAATGACGTCTAGGTAGTAAGGTGGGAATACATACCAGATGCTCTCCGCACCGAGTAGGACAGCGGTAGTGCTTAGCCGCCACATTTAGTTCACATGGAACAGGTACGGTATGACCGCACCATGGCACTTCCTTTTCAACAACCGCGTTGCACACAATACGGTCCATCTCCTGCGTCAAATAACAAGCAACGTTATTCTTCAAATGACCACAAGAGAGTTCGACACCATGCAGAATGACCATGCACCGCCCACAATCCTCTCCGCACGTTGACTTCATGCATGGATGTTTGCAATAATCATGACGTCGTTCGCAAGGCCGTTCGCATTTCCAAACGTCGTGCATTGCCTTGGAATGGCACCTCGATTGGCAGCGATGTCCACATTCCGGAAGCCGATCCTGGCAAGGCTCACGACACCCACCCTCGGGACTGAACAAAGCGAAATCTTCAGGCTGTTTAACATACATGATGGTATCCGGGTGTCGAGGACAGCAGAGGCTCAGATTGGTGTCGACCGCGTTCTTGGCCCTCAGCATGCCGATGACCGTATCCCACATGGGAATATTAGAATACGTGTCAGTGTTTCCGATGATAAACATCCCGTATTGAGCTCGACTAAGAAGAACGTTGATGCGGTTAGTAGTTCGTAGAAACCCAACATTCCGTCTGTCGTTGCTGCGCACTAAAGAGACAATTACGATCTTGGCTTCCTC
>Ga0247740_1000995_pt1 | contig 12530 bp, 7 predicted proteins | sample UWRJL148409B2_FD_180942 | JGI IMG/M metagenome (GOLD analysis project Ga0247740, IMG submission 180942) | Plant litter microbial communities from Arlington Agricultural Research Station in Wisconsin, United States - UWRJ-L148-409B-2 | ecosystem: Environmental > Terrestrial > Plant litter >...
CCAGTCTTTTCAAAAGCGCTAACAATATCTTTTACTTGTTCACTGCTGGAGCTTCCGCCAGACCCAGCACATATGAAATCCAAAGAAATATCATGAGGGAAATACAACAAAAGTAATTTATACATTTTTTCATAAAAGAATTGATCATTTTTACTTTCTACAAAGACCTGTTTTCGATTTTCATAATTTATGCTTAAAGTAGGTACACCTTCCGTTAAAAGAGATAGTGCAGTGTCTTTTGTAGCCTTTTTTAAGCGCGGCTCTTCAGAATCCATGATAAAAATTGATTCTTCCGGGCAAAGTGCAATTGTTGACGGTGAGTGGGTAGTCATTATCACTTTGATTTTTCGGCCATCTATGAAGACTTCTTTAATTGCATTAAGCAAATATTTTATCATGGATGGATGTAATGGCGAATCTGGCTCATCCATCAAAAGCACACTAGGAAATTCAACTGTACTTTTTAAATTATAAGAACTTAATAGTAAGGACATTACTATTTTCTCGCCGGATGATAAATCAGAAAAATTAATTTTCTGTCCGCTAAAATTATTTATCAGGTTAAACCTAAAAGGTGAATCGACATGCAGGGAAGTCGGATTATTTATTCCGTAATTCAAACCAGAGGCCAAGAAATATTTTTCAACCAGTTCCCATGGGGGATTGCCATGTTTTTTCTTGAACTGGTCATCTGTATAATAGGCGCCCTCATTATGTTCCTTGCTTCTAAATTCATTAAATCTATTTTCTTCATACAGTTGATGATATCTTTTAAAAACTGTTGAAAAATCTTGATTAAAAAAAGTATTTACTAAAAGGCCGTCGTCTATAGGGTAGTGCTTAAAAAAATCATCCTCGATCAATTCATCTATTTTTTTTTCTGAAAGATCGGCAATGCGATCTAATAAAACCCGATGCTTATCATGTGGTAAAATTTGCTCGATTACGACTCCCGGCAGCTGGCGTTTTTTATCTAGGTATTCTTGGTGTTTGGCTATTATAAATTGCCTCGCATTTTTAAAGCTATTCGAATCGACGGCTCCTGAATCATTAGGAGCTAAATTCGAATGAGTTACAAATTTTTTAACGGTTAATTCGTGGAAGTCTTCATACGCGCGAATAAAATTTTCACTGATTGCTTGCAATAAATGTGTTTTCCCTGCGCCGTTAAATCCTGTAATCACGGTAAAGTCCGGAATTTCAATGTCAGAAAATTTAGTTATAGATTTGTAAGGGTTTAGTAATTTCAAACTTATAGCCATCTAATGAATCCTATGAATAAGAAACCTTGAAGATATACAGACGATAAAAATTTTTTTGAGCTACTTGCTTCTACGAGCTTGTCTGTGAGTAGAGGTAAGCTTTTGGAAATGAAGGCTTAGTAAGTGATCGAATAAGGCTCGCTAAAAAGTTCGAGACGCCTTACTGTAGCGGACAAAAGCTCGCACGCGATTAAACGTACCGCCCCTAGTTAACTTTACTCTGACCCCAATTGTTCGCATTGAACACCCTCATTTTCCATGGTTTCAGAGGTTCGTGCATAAACATAACAGGTCTCACCGTCTTCAAGAACAGTGCGTACAGCATTTTTTATTTGCGCTGAACGACTTGAGTCATCGTTGAAATTATCTGAAACATATTGGCGAATATCATATATTTCGATTAGCTCCATCTCTTCACTCTTCAAAAAATTCTTGAATTTTGTGATTGCGCTTTCTTCAGTAGGCGCAGAAGTAAGAATGCAAACTCCCAGAATCCAAGTCGAGCCATCCAAATTCATAGGCGAGAAATCACTTAACGTTGCTTTATGATCAATCAACCAGATCTTATTAATATCCATAATGTTTCCTAAAGTAGTCATTTATTCGGATAATAAAGAGTTCCAATAATTAATTCATACGACCTTGCAAAATATGGTAAATAATTCATGAATTACTTTGTTTGTTTGAAATAGTTTGCAAAACCCGTGACGCGGAATGTTCATTTGGACAATTCCATTTGCAGCGTGAATTAATTTAGTTTCTGACAAAATGGACCGCTATTAAAATTTTACGCTGACCCCAATTATTAATTTTTATCTACTAGCCACGCCGCAGCAATTGGATGAACTCCTTCAGGGTGCAGAAACTGATTACATTTTGACTTTAATAATTTGCTGGCTTCTTCTTCGACACAATTAAAAATTGTTTTGTTATTTTCTTTATTAGTTTCCACTATCTTAAAACTGGCCTCACTTTTTAACCATTCGCCAAACTCAGAACTATTAGAAACAACCTTACCTTTTGAGTCCACTTGCCATGCCAGTAGCTCTTGTCTCTGCCTTACTCCAACTGAATTTCTCCACCTTAAGTAGGAGCACACTATTGCGGATCCATTCAGCCCGTTCGCAAGCACAGCTGCAGAAAGCCCTCCGAATGAATAAGATTTTGCTCTGGCGAGTAGATATTTAAAAATAAAATTATCTAAATCCATCATTTCGCATTGCTGTCTACTTGAAGCAAGTAAGCGATCAAAGGTAATTTCATAGCGTGCCTTTCGAACGCCAAGGTCTTGAGCCAAGTCGTCAGAAAGCTTGATATGCCAAACCTGGTCTTTGTGAGTTTTTTCAATAATTTCTATTCCACACTGACGAAACATTCCCTCTGCGAAAGCCATAAGGTGCTCGGAATTTACATTCAATTCTGATTTCATCTCGTCAGAATTAAAACTGGCTGCATATTCAAATAGTTCTCGTTGCTTACTTGCAGCCTCTTTCGCTTTTTTAAGAGCTTCCTCAATGCGTTCAGTAGTGCGCAAGATGCCTTCACTAGTGGCTTGCTCCAATATGTCTTCAATATCTACAAGTTCAGATAACTCTCCTAAAATATCCTCACCTAACCGTTCATTGAATTCTCCGCTAACCGTGGCCAAATCCCCAACAACTTGTCCGATACGTTCATACATCAAATCCATAATTTGATCATCCATAGACTCGGGAGAATATAAGTTGAATACAACAACACGTTTCTTTTGGCCATACCGATATAACCGTCCGATCCGTTGAACTAGACGCATGGGATTCCATGGCAGGTCATAATTGACCATGACGTGACAATTGCGCTGAAGGTTTATGCCCTCACCACCAGCCTCTGTAGAAATTAAAAATTGCCCTTGCGCTTCAAAATTATTGATTGCAGCCCGCCGATCCTGGTGTGTCATAGATCCGTTGATTAGATCAACGCAACCTGATCCGTACCGTTCCTCTAATGCTTTTTTTAGATACGCCTGTGTGGAACGATACTCGGTAAATACAAGAACTTTTTCATTTTTATTAGTCGCTAGAACCTTTGGAATTAACTCTTCAATAAAGCTCCGCAGCTTTCTATCATTAGACAATACTTTTTCACTTTCCAAAATAAGTGATTCCAAAAGCTCTAACTCACCCTCAAAAAATTCTTTTGCTTGAGAACTCACGACCTCTTCAAACTCACCATGGAATCGCTCGTCAATTTCACTGATGTCGTAGTCCTTCTCGGGTTCTGAAAGTCGATTAAGAATGCGAACCTTACGATTCAACAAAGCAGTATGAATTGCCTTAGCGCTTGACGCAGCCAACTTGCGATAGACTGTCATTACAAAACCAATTGCATTTCCTACCTGTCCCATCGAAGTTGCGGTTTGGTAGCCTTGACGCAAATACAGTTGTAAAGACGCGTCGAATGATTGCGTAAGTTCATCTCCATTAATCCGTATAGCCGTTGTGGTTTTTCCTCTAAAAATAAAGTTTCCTTCAGCGTCAGTCACATCTGATTTATTGTTCCTTATCATCATTTCCGACAAGATTTCAGGGTTCAAGGATAGAGTTTCAATATCATTTTTCCGTTCAGGATTTAAGAGCATTAACAAGCTTTGAAATTTATCAGGCTTACCTTGATGTGGTGTCGCACTCAGTAAAACCATTGCATTTGTTTTTTTTCGCAAAAGATTAGCAAGCTGGAAACGTTGCGAGGAATCGTAACGCATTCCGTATTGCCTCCTGCTCAACCGATGAGCCTCATCAAAAATAATTAGATCCCAATGATCAGCTCTTAATAGGCTCTCTAGATGCCCCTCATCTTTGAATCGGTCAATTGACCCGATTACATGTCTATACATTCGCCATTCCCGATCCTCTTCGATGTGGAAATTTTCACCGTAGATCCTAAAATCACTCAAACCAAATTTACTGTGCAGCTCCTCCTTCCATTGAGCCGTTAATCCCGCTGGGGTGACAAGCAATACCCTGTCAGCTTGGCCTCTTTGTTCGAGAGCCTTCAAAAGCATTCCCGTTTCAATTGTTTTACCGAGACCAACATCATCCGCAATCAACCAATTGAGGTGACCAGATGCGAGGATGTGATGAACCAAATGCACTTGGTGAGGAAGTGGATCAATCTCCATACGCGACAGCGCTCCAGTATTTTCATTCCAAATCTCTAATGCATGGGCAAGTACTTTTAACCTGAAGTGTTCAGGAGAGCTTTCGTCCCCTTGGTCGCCTGTGATAAATCTATGTTTTACGCCTTTAATCCAGCTCAGCCTTTCGTAAGGCAGCCAACGTGCTTCCGAGCGTTCAGAAAAATCTACTAGTATCTGATCGAAACTAGCTAGTTTCCGAGTTTTGAGAATGACCCCTTCACCCAGCGATTTCTCTGCCCTTGAAGTAGGAACATGCTGAACCTCCATGCCGACATCGAACCCAGATTGAACCGAATCGAGAGCGACAATTGTGTGATCATGTTTTTTGTCCAACCAAGACACCTTGAGGTTGGCACCCTCAACACCTTCCATTGATTCAAGCACCAAACCTTTCCCATAGCTGGCATGAGATACCCAACATCTTTTCGCCGGTTTCATTTGCTTAAAATACTTCATCGTTGAATACCCTTTCTTTTGATTTTTTCTTTGAGGAGGGGAGATCCAAGCTTTTCAGATCACGAATAATATCGGACGTATAATAACTTTTAGGAGTATATCGATTTATAACATCGATACCATGTTCACTCAGCATCCGAATTTCATCTGACTGCGGCTGGTGCGACCAAGGTGCATCCATTTCATCCAAGGCAACATTTAAATCAAATCTGCGATGCTCACCAATTGGTAATGTCGGAAGTGATTCATTGAGCCGATAGCTAAACAGATATTTTGAAAACGCCGGGAATCGATTTCGTAAGACACTATTGTCGTACCAAAAATCAAATTCATCTTCCACCAAATCCCAAACCTCTTCTGGGCTTGGAACACCGTTGAATACACTAATCAATCGTAAGGCCTGTCGCCAACTGCAATTCCTATACGTCGCGGAGGTAGTCTCTCCAGGCAGCCAAGCACCTGTAAAAGAGATCCAATACCGATCACACTCGGCCCAGATCTGTTTGATGTGAAAAGCTAAACTCAATTCTTCATGGGTGGCACCATTTAGCGCTTCGCGTTCAAGCGCTTTTTTAGCGTTGTTCCAACCTAATTCAACAAAAACTTCCGTCACAAATGACAGACTGCTCTTATTCCAGCCGATAGTTTCTAGACAATCAATAGCTGCTTGCTGCGCGCGCTGTTCCCTACTTAGACGATCATTTAGTACACCAGTATTAATGTCCTCCTCAATATCATCTAGCAGGTCATCAGACCAATGATCATAAATATCCAAGCTCCCAAAAGTATCATCCGCCAGACCGGGTAACTCTTGCGATTCATAATCTATGCCTTCGATAAGGTCAGGTACTTCTACAACTACTTCAGTGAGATCATTATCGAATGCGTCTACGATTCTCATGCCGTAGTCATCAGTAAATTCCTCTTCATTCTCAATCGCAATATCAAAAAAATTGGCTGAAAAATCATTATTTTCTTCCAGCGGAAAATATTCTTCATAGAGGCCCTGAGCTATATCAATTAGTTCAGCTTCAGATGGTGTTGTATCAAATGACTGATGAGAATCATCAATCAAGTCCAATAATGGGCCCTGTATAACCACGGGCTTTTCGTTAATATTTCTCGTTGGCCTGTTGTTGAATACAGTTCTTTTATCTGAAATGGAATTTTTTACAACTAACGATAATATCTTTCGCTCTGAGGTTGTTTTTTTCGGTTCGTCTGGAGTTTCAAAAGAGTATTCCTTTTCCAGTAACTGATGTGACTGCTCTGCCATGTATTGCATATCTTCAGCCAGTGGCAGTTCTTTCTCCATTTCAGTTTTAACTTTTGGTTTTCTATTCAGGACGCTTTGAAAGCATTCAACAGCCTGCGCAGGTTTTCCAACGGTGAGATACAACTTCCCTAGCGCATTTAATAAACGATTGGTTACTGGCACATGCAGTCTGGCACGCTCTAATAGCACGATAGCATTCTCAGGTTGTGAGAGGCCCACATAGCGAGAAGCTTGCTTAAGATATTCAGCCTCGGAGTGGAGGTCTCGTTCATACGAGGAGGGCATCCCTAATTCAACCTATTAATTTTATTTTGATTGAGAATAACTAGCTATTGAGATTAGTTGGGCGATAGTAACGCTCCACTTTAGACATAAAGCCAAACGTTACTTCAGTTAAGACCACCAACTCGATGTCGTCAATTACAACCAATTACATATCGAAAATTTAGTCGCTTAAAGCTTTAATGCGTGAGAATGTTATGGCAGGAGCATGAATTTTTTTTGCCAATTACCAATTATTGGATCGAACTAGTTTAATGAATTTAAATCGGCTGACTAAACCTATAAAAGAATTGGATTAAGCAGGGAAGAGGCGGGGCGCTACATTCGGTGAGTGACGTCTTAAAAAATGTATGGGATTTAATAAAAACATTTACATCACTAGACGTGCATTACTCCCAAATAAATAAAAAGCCCCAGCAAATTGCTGAGGCTTTTTTGGACGAACGCGTTGTGTTAATTACATTAGCGGTTTTGAAGGCGACGACGCAAGCCTAGCTCTAATAAGCCCATTAAAACTAGGGATGAAGGTTCAGGCACGGATGGGGTGGTTTTTGAGAGATTAAATTCATTGATCTGCATGTAGGCCATAGCATCTATAGATTTACGCTTCGAATAAACTCCGTTCATTTGCAAATATTTCTATTAAATAATCTACAACCGTTCTTATTGTTACATCTTTGCGATCCTGGCGTCGCATGAGTAGCCAGATTTCCCGATTTGGCGGAGCCTCATGCGGCCATTGGCAACGTCGTAAATCTAATTCTTTACGCCCTATGTAATGCGGTAATAGGGCCAAGCCTGCACCAGCTTTTGCTGCCTTAGCGTGTGCGACATAATTATTTGCCCGAAAGGAAATTCGTGCGCGCGGATAATTTCTCGCTAACCAAACGGCCTCCGGCATATCTGAATTTTCTTCATCAAAACTAATAAACGTTGGCTCGCCATTTTGTTCAACCAGCTGGCACATTTCGTTAGCACCGTAAAAATCGAAGGCCATATTACCAACTGGCTTTGCAATGAAATCGCCATCCAGTGGACGACTTAAGCGGACAGCAATATCGGCTTGATGTCGATCAAGACTTATCGAACGTAAATCGGTGGCAATGTTGACATCCAGCCCGGGATACATGGATGGTAGCTTTGCGAGATGGTCGATTAAAAAACCCTGCGTCAGCCCTGGTGGTGCGTTGATGCGGACCAAACCTTTGATTGAGTCGTCTGCGCTTCCGCGGCCAAGGGTTTGAGCCGCTACTTCCATGTTTTTAGCCACTTCCAATGTGCGTGTACCCGCTGGCGTTAGCACGTAACCTTCCGGCCGGCGTTCAACAAGTTTTTCGCCAAGACTCAACTCAAGCGACTGGATACGTCGCGAAACAGTTGCGTGATTTACCGACAGTGCGCGCGCTGCTGCCGAAAGACTGCCATGACGTCCAAGCGCGAGAAACACGCGAACATCCTGCCAATCTATCTCTGTGCGTTTTTTATCAGTCATTGTTAAAGAATAGCCGTTTTTTCATAGCCCTAACAGACGTATCTTCTTCTCCGTGGTTCGGCTTAACCGGATCAAAAAAAATTGCCACCCATTAATCCAGGAGAATGACGTAATGAGTAATCAACAGAAAGTCGCCATAGTTACCGGCGCATCACAGGGGCTTGGAGCAGGAATAGTGCAAGCCTACCGCAAACTTGGTTATGCGGTTGTTGCGAATTCGCGCAGCATAAAGCAAACGGACGATACCGGTGTTGTAGCTGTTAGTGGTGATATCGCTAACCGCGAATTAGCGAAAAAATTAGTTGATACCGCTATTAACCGTTTTGGTCGCGTCGACACGTTAATTAACAACGCAGGATTATTTATTGCCAAACCATTTACGGAATATACGGATGAAGATCTGGCCAATATGTACAGCACAAATATTCATGGCTTTTTTCATATTACGCAATTTGCGTTAGAAGAAATGCTTAAGAAAAATAATGGCCACATAGTGCAAATCACGACGACGCTAGTGCATCAGGCTATTTCGGCTATTCCTACCGGTCTTGCGCTGCTAACCAAAGGTGGACTTGATGCTGTAACACGCGGTCTAGCCATCGAATATGCGACGAGAGGAATTCGTGTCAACGCTGTTGCTCCCGGCATTATCAAAACGCCTATGCATGCACCGGAAAATTACGATTTTTTAAATAGCCTCCACCCAGTGGGGCACATGGGCGAAGTTGACGACATAGCTAATGCAGTAATTTATTTAGAGCAAGCAGGCTTCGTAACCGGTGAAACCATTAACGTAGATGGCGGCCAGCACGCCGGGCGCTGGTAATAGAGGAGAAACGCTATGCCTTATGTAAATATTAAAGTGACCCGAGAGGGAACTACACCAGGTGCGACTGCTACCACAGCCGAACAGAAAAAAGCCCTTATCAAAGGCATCAGTGATTTGCTTTTTAATGTTATGGGTAAACCACACAGTTCTACGTTTGTCGTGATTGACGAAGTGGACCTTGAGAACTGGGGCGTGGGAGGCGTTACAGTTTCCGAGTATCGGGAACAATCGATTTTATCGAGAAAAGATTCTCTGGAAAAATTGTAAGGAATCGAATTGATCGAAGTGGCCCGACTGCGATCAATTCTGTTTACTCTGAAAGATTATAGTGTTGCGTTGACCAGATGAACCCACAGCCGAAAGCGCGCCTAGACCATTTGAAATCTCTGTGTTGTTTATAGGTTTGCCTGAATAAATTGTTTCATTTTGAATTAGCGCCGAGACGAATAAAATGGAAATTTAATTCAATAAAAATGATTAACTTCCAATTGCAAAAATTTGCCAATTAAATAAAAAAGCCCCAGCAAATTGCCGGGGCCTGTTTGGACGAACGAGTTGTGTTAATTACTTAGCGGTTTTGAAGGCGACGACGCAGGCCCAGCCCTAATAACCCTATGCCCATTAAAATTAGCGATGAAGGTTCAGGCACGGATGAGGTGGTTGTTGAGAGATTAAATTCATTGATCTGCATGTAGGCCATCGCATCTATAGATTTACCCTTCGCTCGTCCATCCAAAAAAAGGTAGGCATAGCTATAGTTTTCATCGGTGGGCGCGATGTAGGAAAAATTTTGTTCCAGGCCAACACCTTGTAGCCCCACTTGCAAATTAACCAGGCCTAAATTGCTGGACTTGCGCATATAGTCGCCGTTGGCACGTTCGTAGTAGCTGGCATCAGCCATGTGAATAAATTCGTCGACAGTCGTTGCATCCGAAGGGTTATCAATAACGACAGATTCGCCAACAGCAAAATCCGGAGGAGTGTTGCTCTCTGTCATGCCAGGGTAGTCGTTGTTTGAAACCTTAAACGTTTTGCCGTCGATGGTGTATTCCAGTCCTAACCAACCATTTGAATCCGTACCGTAAGTTCCTCTCTCTGCGGTTCCAAAACCGCTTGCAGGCAAATCGGTGGACCACCATACCTTGCCAGTGAATGCTTGCCCGGTGATATCGCCATTCCAAACATCTACCGAATCATCTCTATAGTCGGAGTCTTCGCTCGCCAGAATTACCCCGCTAAATGTGCCTGTTACCAGGCCCGCTTGCGCGGCCAACGAACCCAGCAACAACGCGCTCGCGCTGCACCAAAACAACAATGATTTTAAATTCATGTAACTTTCCTCATTTATATTTATTGTGGAACCGCGAAATTTATTTAACGGAATGCCTTACGGCAGAGTGCACCTTACCATTGCACGATTAAAAGTGTTGGCACGCGTTGTAAGCGGCTCCAAATTACAGTGAACGGTTTAAAAGCCAAGTAGTCGGTGAAAGCAAAATACATGGATTGGCAAACTTCACCTTTGGTGAATTTTATTCTGGCGCCGATTATTTAAGGGAAGCTATTTAAAGGGAATAGGGCGTAACTCTTTTATTTCTTATTAATTTCCTATTAATTTATATGCTAGGGATATTTTATATTTTATTAATAAAATTCACGTGCCGATTCCAATTATTTTAATTTATTTTTTCTTATCAGAAGCAGTTCTTTTTTGTATCGACTTTTTTTCTCTTCGAGAAATTCGCCCGAGAAAGCAAACAAATTATGGCGTTTAAATTATCTTGTGCGTCGGCCGAATTGAAAAGATGCGCACGTACTTCATCGAGGTGAACGTAACTTCCGGTTACAAGATTGCATTTCCGTTTTGGATGTGCAATTGTTTGGCGTCGTAACGACAATAATAATTAAGGCATTAAGTTAGTTAAATTTAGCGATTACACAATAAAAATAATTTTAGTTTGGTACATGGTCGCTCACTTACCCCAACACGGTAATTGTGAGAAAAAGCTGCACCCTATTGTGCGTCGATTTCATCTATCAAGTATTAGTCGTTGTTAAATTTTTTACGTGTCAAAACATTCTCCATAACGCGAAAAGCTATTAGTTAGTTCTCAAAAATTCCAGATCAATTCAATGCGTGTCAAAAAGGAAATGCTATGGCTTCACTTCAATCGAATTTTTTGAAACGGCTCGCAAAAAATTCGCTTCACACGATTACCAGCAACATCTGCTAGTAAATATGCGCGCTGCGCATGCGGCGCTTGTTTGGCTCGGGTGCTCTTAACCCGTTATCTCATCAACACTATGAAAGGAACTTTTATGAAAATATTTAAAAAGCACGGCTTGATAAAAGCACTCGGTACCTTGGCGCTGAGCTGCGCCTTATCTCCAATGGCCTATGCAGATTGGTCGGTGCAAGGCAGCCAAATTCTAGACCCCAACGGAAAACCTTTTGTTTATCGCGGTGTGAATCTTGGAATTCTGCCACCGTTAGCGTCCCTTTCTCAGGTTTATGCAGATATTGCAGCGACAGGTGCGAACGCCGTCAGAATACCTATAGATAACCTCACCAGCGCCCAAGCAGAGGTTCACGTAAACCTGTGTAAGCAATATAAGTTAGTGTGCGTTTTTACCTATGTGCTCTCTGCCGGTTACGTGGATAACTTCGCCGCTCCCGGTGTTATGGACGTGCTTAATGTATGGCCACGTTTTACCGATTTGCTTAAAGCGAATACGGACTACGTTGTGGTAGATCTGTCGAGCGCAAATGCTGGCAATAATGCAGTGCTCGATTATTACCGATCTGTTTATCAAACTATGATTCAAATGATGCGGATCTGGGGGATCAAAAATCAGCTGATCGTTAGTGGCGCCAATTGGGGTCAGGATTGGGGCTTTATGATGCGTGATAATGCTGAAACTTTATTATCATTTGATTTGCAGAAAAACACCGTCTTGTCCGTTCATATGTATGAAGCCTACCGAGATGAGCAAACCATTCGCAGCTATCTCGAAAGTTTTACCACGCGTAATTTGCCCATCATGATTGCCGAGTTTGGCCCCATAAAGCGCGACCGATTAAATGAATACGAAAACCCCTTCACAACGACAGACGTCGATGTCGATTCCATCATAAATGTCAGCCAGGAATTAAATGTCGGGTACATCGGGTGGAATTGGAGTGGCTACAACACGGTTGATCCGACACTGAATTTACCGGACTACTCGCCTCTCAATATAGTGACTGATTTTAATTCGCAACAGATCACGTCGTGGGGCAACCAACTCATCAACAGCGAGACAGGTATTAAAGCCACGGCAAAAGCAGCAACGCATTTTACTGAAGGTAGCTCAAGCTCAAGTTCAAGCTCGGTGGGCAACCTCCCGCCAAAAGTTGAGATCACCCTTGAACTTGCGACCGCTCCTTGCGGAGCCTTGGCAGGGCAGGTCAACGCTTATGCATCGGACCCTGAGGGCGACCCGCTAACTTTTTCCTGGGAAATTTACAACGCTACCACCAAGTTCTCTAGTTATGAGAACGGACCTTCCTTTTTCCTAACCTGGCCCGCCCAGACAGACATCACCCTTGGCCTAACCACATTTGATGGCAATGGTAATGTCGTCAAGACCGTCGACAGGCTTGGTAAAAATACTAACTCTGATACCTGTGCCAACTTCAGTTCAAGCTCCAGTTCAAGCTCTAGTGTCAGGTCAAGTTCGAGCGCCATTTTTTCCAGCTATGGCTCCAGTTCGAGCAG
>Ga0247740_1000997_pt1 | contig 12517 bp, 9 predicted proteins | sample UWRJL148409B2_FD_180942 | JGI IMG/M metagenome (GOLD analysis project Ga0247740, IMG submission 180942) | Plant litter microbial communities from Arlington Agricultural Research Station in Wisconsin, United States - UWRJ-L148-409B-2 | ecosystem: Environmental > Terrestrial > Plant litter >...
CAGTTTAAAACATTTGAATTGCGGGATGAACCGGTGTATTGTAAAACCTATGGCGGCAAGGGTATAGAGCAATCGGCAAAAAAGCAAATGGAGCTGGCTAACCTATTGCCCATAAGTGTACAAGGGGCTTTAATGCCCGATGCGCACATGGGTTTTGGTTTACCAATTGGCGGCGTGCTGGCTACTGATAACGCGGTAATTCCTTACGCGGTAGGTATGGATATTGGCTGCCGCATGGCGCTTTCAATTATTGACGAAAGCGATAGCTTTCTGAAACGGTTTGAATATCAGATTAAGCAAGCCTTAAAAAGCCATACGCATTTCGGGATGGAAGGCGGCTTGGATACAAGGCAGGAGCACGATGTGCTGGATAGCCCGGTATTTAATGAGATCCCGTTTTTAAAACCGTTGCGCAGCAAAGCCGTAAGGCAGTTGGGCACATCAGGCAATGGCAACCACTTTGTAGAGTTTGGCGAGATAGAATTATTGGCTGATAACACATTAGGCTTACCCGCTAAAAAGTACACGGCCTTATTAACGCATTCAGGCAGCCGTGGATTAGGATCGGCAATAGCAAGGCACTATACACAGATAGCCATGAATAGTTGCAAACTTCCGCGCTATGCACAGCAACTGGCCTGGTTAGACATGAACAGCGAGGCGGGCCAGGAATATTGGTTAACCATGACCTTAGCTGGTGATTATGCCAAAGCTTGCCATGAACGCATCCATGCTAACCTGTTAAAGGCATTGGGTTTGAAGGCACTGCATGTGGTAGAAAACCACCACAACTTTGCCTGGAAAGATCAGTTAGCTGACGGACGCGATGTAATTATCCATCGCAAGGGTGCTACACCGGCGCATAAGGGCGAACTGGGTATTATCCCCGGCAGTATGACCACACCGGCTTACCTGGTAGCAGGCAAAGGAACCAGTGATGCTTTACATTCTGCATCACACGGTGCCGGCCGGGCTATGAGCAGGCAAAAGGCTAAGGATAGTATGACGGTATCGGGCATGAAAAAAATGCTGACCAATGCCGGCGTAACTCTGATAGGCGGCACGGTTGAAGAGAATCCTTTAGCGTACAAGGACATCAATACAGTAATAGCCGCGCAGGCCGATCTGGTTGATATCCAGGGCAAGTTTTATCCACGTATTGTTAGAATGAATAAGGAGTAGTGATGAAAAAGATGATGATACAAATCACATCAGGCAAAAGCCCGGCGGAATGCTGCCGGGTTGTAGCCTGCGTGCAAAGGCTGATGATGAAACAGGCCAAACAACAAGGCATTCAAATTGAAGTGCTGGAAAACAAAGCCGGCGAATTAAACGGCACATTGCTATCTGCAACAATGATGGTCACTGGTTATAACCTGGATGCATTTGTAAAGGAATGGACAGGCACGGTACAATGGATAGCGCAAAGCCCTTATCGTAAATACCACAAGCGTAAAAATTGGTTTGTAGGTGTAGCGGCTTTTAATGTAAAAGAACTGATGCAATGGAACCCTAAAGATGTAAAGCTGGAAACCTGCCGCTCATCCGGCCCGGGTGGGCAGAACGTAAATAAGGTAGAAACGGCGGTGCGGGGAACGCATTTGCCATCTGGCATACAAGTGATGACGATGGATACCCGATCACAGTTGGAGAACAAAAAACTTTGCCTAGCCCGGCTCGAAGCCAAAATAATGGTTTGGCAAACAGAACAACTGATAGCACAACAGCAGAGCCAGTGGCAGGAGCATAACGCTCTGGAGCGGGGCAATCCGGTTAAAACGATAAAGGCAGAATTGCATTAGTTATACTGATCATTACCCCATTGCGAGATACATACATTCGCGCTGGGGTAATTATTTTCACTCAACAGATTATCAATTAGTTTCTTACATTTGCATCACAAAAAACGCTTTAAGTTTTGAGCCATGTAATAGTCCGCGCATAAATCATTTATGATCTTTCTCATCCCAGGGAAGGAAGCGACTTTTTATTTTCTTATTTTAATCTTGAAAACATGGCTATATCACAAAAATATGGTCGTACCTATCATTATCCGTTTTCGCCGGGCACAACCAGCGACGACCGAATAGCACACGACTATTGGGAGCATCTACAACGCATCCCAAACTTAATGCATACCGAAAAGCTGGACGGCGAAAATAATTGCCTTTCCAAACTCGGCGTTTTCGCGCGTTCGCATGCGGCGCCGACCACATCACCATGGACTGAGAGCCTCAGGCGCTTTTGGCAGATGGTTAAACATGACCTCGGCGATCTGGAAATCTTTGGAGAAAATATGTACGCGATACATTCTATTGAATACCGTAAACTGGAACATCATTTTTATGTGTTTGGGATACGTGAACAGGATAAATGGCTTAGTTGGGAGGAAACTCAATTTTATGCCAATATGCTTGATCTGCCAACCATCCCGATAATTAAAACGGAAAAAACGCCGAAAGAGCGACAATTATTTGAAGTGGAAATGCGGATGCTGGTAAATGGCCCGGGCGCGTTTGATCCTTACGATGTTTATGATCAAAAAGCAACTACCATGGAGGGTCTTGTTAGTCGTAATGCCGACAGTTATGCTGTTGACGCTTTTGCGCAAAATGTATTTAAATATGTACGAAAGGGACACGTTAAAACCGATGAACATTGGACCCGCAACTGGAAACGCGCACCTTTAATAAATGAAAGGAGGGATTATGTGGACCTTTAGCGAAAACAAAGATTGGACATATCTGGAAGATCGATTCAGTTGGGTAAAACGCATGAACGATGTTCAGCAAGACCCACGCTATCATGCCGAAGGCAATGTGGCTATACATACCCAAATGGTACTGGCTGCCTTGAAAGCTGAACCAGCTTTTCAGGCGTTATCTAAAGTGGATCAGGAAATATTATGGGTGGCAGCTTTACTGCATGATGTTGAAAAATACAGCACTACGGTTTTTGAGGCTGACGGTAGCATTACATCAAAGAGCCATGCCCGTAAAGGCGCGCAGTTTACAAGGCAATTGCTTTACGTAAATGAGCCTGCGCCTTTCGTTATTCGCGAGCAGATCGTTGGCTTGGTACGCCATCATGGTTTGCCGATCTGGTTGTTTGAAAAGCCAGACCCATTAAAGGCCTTGGTAAAAGCCAGTATGGAAGTCAATACCCAATGGTTGGCTTTGCTGGCTCGTGCTGATATGATGGGCCGTGTTTGTGATGATCAGGAGGAAATGCTTTATCGTATCGACTGCTTTGAAGCATTTTGTCAGGAAAATGATTGTTGGGGCAAAGCCCGCGAGTTTACTTCGGGGCAGGCGCAAATGTATTATATACAACATGATGGTGCTTATCTGGATTATGTTCCGTTTGATGAGCCTGCGTTTGAAGTAATTTTGATGAGTGGTTTACCCGGCGCGGGCAAAGATACTTTTATCAAAAATTATTATCCGGATTGGCCGGCAATTTCGTTAGATAAGATGCGCCAAGAGCGTGGAATTTCACCGACGGATAAAACAGGTAATGGGCAAGTAATACAGGAAGCGAAAGAACAGGCACGGGTTCATCTGCGCAAGCAAGAACCCTTTATCTGGAACGCTACCAACACCACCAGCCAAATGCGAATGCAACTGATTGATCTATTCACCACTTATAAAGCTAAGGTGAAGATCATCTATATTGAAGTATCATATCAACATTTGCATGGGCAAAATAAAAACCGGGATGCCGTGGTACCGGTAGTGGTTTTAGATAGATTGACTCACAAACTGGAAGTGCCTGCTTTATGGGAAGCACATGATGTTAACCATTCCGTCAATTAAATGCAAACAAACCGCCTCATGGATTTTATGAGGCGGTTAAATACCACGGCGCTGACCGTTGCCTTGACATAAATTTTTAAGCCGCATAGTTCCATGACGGTTTTCGTGACGATTTTCTGCGGAGTGAAACAAAAAATTATGTAAGACCTGACCTAAATCTGGGGGATCACCACCCGTCAGATGCCGCGGAGAGGAAAACCGCGTTTTTTAAATAAAAAAGCCGTTTTCCTCGCGGAGAAACGGCTTTTCGAAAATCAACGTACCACACAGTGCTACTTTGTGCGCCCACCTGGGCTATATACCTGACTCTATTATCTATTGATTTTCAGTGCCTTACGAGGTACTCAAAAGGCCTGGTAGCCGTTTTGGGGATTCACCTCTCTGACTTTTCAAAAATACCTAAAAATCAACTATTTACAAAAGAAAAAAATCATGGTCCCTGGTTCGAGCCCAACCAGAGCTACTACACAAGGTGAATATCGGCTATTAATTATTTTGTGCAATGGCAACAAAATCAAGCCATTAACAAAATAGCTTTTTACTCCGTTTAACAAACCGGCTATGGAAAGTAATTTACAATGGCCGGCAGATGATCAGTAAACCACGTCGGCAAATCTTCCCGTTCAACATGAAACTCGACCTGCTGCAAGACGGTTTTAAATAAGATCCGGTGGTTAATTTCCGACGTATCCACAATGGTCAAGTCATCAATTAGCGGGTGGTAAATATTTAGTTTTTCAAGGTTGCCATAAAAGTTATTGTTCAGGGTTTGCGGATCAACGTAATGTCCCCCTTCTGTGACTCTTTCCGTAACACGAAATTGTGATAATTCCGGATTTTCCAAACGGAAAAAGATCAGATGCAATCGGTAGCCCGCGTCTTTGAATGCTTTTGGTTTTTCCCAGGTAGCATCATTGGTGAAGTGTCCTTCGTAGACATAGCTATCATTGTTCGTTAACGCTTGGCTGGTCTGCTCCTCAAACAGTTCTACAACGTATTCTTAGGAGTCTTTTCTTGCATATTTTGCTGATCTGTTTATTGCAGGAAATAACTCATTTAATTTTTTGTGTACAGCAGATCGCCATCGAAAATCGTATAATGCTGTAAAATTTCTTCAGGGAGATAACCTGGACCTACCGTAGACTTTCCCGCTCCGTTTGATCCTGTATGATATACAGGCTGGGCATATTAAAACAGGTTTAATTCGTGACGTATAACCTGTGCCTCGCCAGTGGTCAATTCTTCAACAATTGTGAATGACTTTAAATTTGGCGCAACAGTAACGATCTTAATGGAATGATCGGGATATTCTAAATAACTTTGATCTTTAGGCAGTTTGTTTGACCATATCAAAAAAGGTTTGCCGTTATCGAGTTTTTGCCTTCTTAAACGCCTTACAACCGTACCGCTGATCGCTTTTAGTTCTTCAATAGTACTCATGTCTCTGTCTTTTATCTGAATGAAATATACTGGTTTTTTACCTTATAATTGTTGGATATATGTAATTAAGGTCAGCAGTTTTCAACTTCTTAACATATAGATCGGATACAGTTTGTGTCCTGATTTAAACAATGAATTAGTGACTAATAGCCTGTTTTTTTCAAGCTATTATTGTTAATTACCCGTTTATTTTTGCCTTAAATCACTCGGCAAGTAACCAAATTTTCTTTTAAAGGCAGCAGTAAAATGATGAGCATTTTTATATCCTACCTCGTGCGCTACTTCGCCAATGGTGAAATCTGAAGCCGAAAGCATTGTCTTGGCTTTCTCCATGCGTATGTCAAACAAATGGCCAAAAACCGTGGTACCAAACGCTTCTTTAAAACCCTTTTTTAACTTAAAATCGTTGAGTCCTACTTTGTGCGCTAATTCAATCAATGAGCATGGCGACTGGATATCCATTGCAATAAGCCGTTTGGCTTGCCTTAGTTTTTCTAAATCTTCAGTACGGATTGTAAGGATTTCGTCGTTATGGCTACCTTTAAGTTGCTCGACATCCAGAAATAGAAGCTCCAGCGTTTTGGCGGCAAGAAAGATGCGATGCAGGCAGTTGTTCGCTACACACTGCGTTACTGAGTTTAAAATAATAAACATTTCCGGCGTTATTATACAATCCCTCAAGCTAATCCGCTGCTTCAGGCTGGCATTTTCTTCATCTGTCAGCATTCTTTTGATGGCATCACTACTCAATTCCACAACAAACAGGTTAACGTCGCCCTGTATAACCATGTCTGAACTACCTTTTGCGACAGGAAATAAGCTATAATGGCTTCCGGCCTTAAGTTTCAAATCAACATCACTGTTTACTTCATTAACTTCCAGTAGCCCCTGTAGCGTGAAAATCATCAACCAGGCATTCCGCTCTATCCGGATGGATACTAATACACTTTCGGAACATTTCAGGTTGACGATATAAACGGCTATTTCCTCGACGTGGAAACTCTTCGCGCTGACTCGTATAGCACCCCTCACCTCATCAAAGCGGTTCACAACCACCTCATCCAGTCGACTAACTGCATGCTTCCGGGAACTGAAAACAACCTCGTTGGTAAAGGGAATTGTGACGTGCAGCATTTTTATAAATCCGTTTGGCGTTTATTAAAATCCTTTTGGCGTTGACCAAGAGATCATAAATCACTCAAATTTGCAACATTATTTTTAATTAGTCTAAATAATGATAAAATATTTGTCACTCCTGGCTTTTTCGCTTTTCGCTTTGCCCTTACCTACATTGGGTCAAGGCATGTATGGCGCTATTCAAGGGCAGGTAATTACAAGCGACGGAAAGCCTGCCGCTGGTGTCGGAGTCGAAGTGATGAATACATCATATGGCGCTGTTACAGGGGCAGACGGTAAATATGTAATCAATGTAAGAACAGGTACCCACACCCTGCAATTTAACGCGCTGGCTATGCTTAGCACCACCCGACAAGTTACAGTCACTACCAATAATGTCACAGAAGTACCTGAAGTTAAACTGGAGATCACCTCTCTTCAACTTAAGGACGTGGTAATTACCGGCCAGTACGCGCCGCAGTCCCTCAAGAATTCGGTTTACATGGTTCGTACTATTTCCAGTGAGCAGATACGCCTGCGTAATCCGGCAAAGGTGCAGGATGTTCTAAGTGATCAATTGGGCATCCGTTTTACCAATGATCTTACACTCGGTACCTCCAGCATAACCTTACAGGGTGTAGCGGGTCAGCGCGTAAAAATATTACTGGATGGTGTTCCGCTGTTGGATCGTGGTGATACCCGAGAGAGCCTGAACCAGATAGACATCAATGCGATTGATCATATTGAGATAGTTGACGGGCCAATGTCTGTTAGTTATGGCAGCGACGCGTTGGGCGGCGTTATCAACCTTATCACTAAAAAAGGCAGCGGCGGCGAAAGCCTGCGGGTATATGGCCGTGTACAGGAAGAAACCGCAGGCAAAAAATACCAGGCTCTTGATGGAGCGGGTACCCATCACGAAAACCTGGGTGTAAACTGGGAGCATAACGGCCTGCAATTGAGTGGTAACGTAACCCGCAATAATTTTAACGGAGCCAGTTTAGGCTGGATACCTAAAGACCAGCTAATGGGTAGCGCCGTTGTTGGCTACCGGAGCAATACACTGCACTTATGGTACCGTTTTGATGGCGAGGACGAAACACTGCTTAATAGCAGATTAAATACTGGTACCAATACACAAATAGATCAAAAATATTTAACCAATCGCTGGATGCATCAGCTACAGGCGGAGTGGCAGATCAACAATAAATTGAGTTTTAACGGCGCGGCATCCTACACCGACTATAGCCGCCGCACGCAAACCACCAGTCTTGATCTGTTGACAGGCGACCGAAGGCTAACACTGGGTGCCGGCGAACAGGACAAATCCATATTTGATACCAAATTTTTCCGGGGGACAGCGCAGTATAAACTCAGCGAGAAGATTTCCATACAACCAGGTGTTGAACTGAACCTAACGGGCAGCAACGGTGCGCGTATTACCGGCACGCCGGTTATCAATGACTACGCATTTTTCATATCCTCAGAAATTTTGCTGACTCCCGCTATCAGCATCAGGCCGGGCGCACGTTTTAACAAAAATTCTGTTTATGATGCACCACCTGTAATTCCATCATTAAATACCAAGATCAAACTGTCAGGCAATGTAGATCTGCGCGTGGCCTATGCGCGGGGCTTCCGTTCGCCTGCTTTACGCGAACTCTATTTCAATTTTATTGATGCCAGTCACGCTATTATCGGCAATGAAAAGTTAAAGGCGGAATATTCGCACAGCTTTAACGGCTCATTATCTTGGCAAACCTCAAACAGCGATGTTGTAAAGGTGCGGTCGTCGGCTGGTGGTTTTTATAACTTTTTTGACAACCTGATAACTACCGGCTTTGACCCCGCCAATCCGTCTGTAACGACCTATATCAACATAGCGAAATACAAAACTACCGGCGGAACGTTAGAGAACACCATCAACTTTAAAAATGCACAGGCAAAAGTAGGCTTCTCGTACACCGGCATTTATAATGAATTTACAGACGGAGACCATTCCTTGCCCGGTTTTACATGGTATCCGGAGCTTAACACCAATATACTTTACAACATAAAGGCCATTAAAACAGACCTGAGCCTGTTCTATAAGTATAATGGCAAGCTGCCGACCTATGAGTTAATCGATGTCGGCGGCACCCCCACAATCCACCTGGCACAGCGCTCTGCGTTTCATACGGCTGATCTTACCATTAACAAATACTTAACTAAGGTTATCACCCTATCCGGCGGAGTTAAAAATCTATTTAACGTAACCAATGTGTTCAACACTTCCGGTAACCTGGGTGGCGCTCACAGTACCGGCGGGCCCATACCAATGGGTTACGGCAGGTCCTATTTTCTGGGCCTGAGCTTTCAATACAGTAAAAACTAAAACAGCATCATTAAAAATTACACTATAAACCAATACAACATTATGAAAAATTTATTTAGTTATCTATTAGGGTTTGCGTTGCTAATGAGCGTATCCTGTAAAAAGGCTGACCCGGCATTACCTGATAATACCCTTGGCTTTTCGGCCGCTACACAAGGTTTAGGCACTGCTGATGCATCAATCAATATCTCGCTTAACCTTAACCGTGCAACCGACGTTGCTATACCTATTGTGGTTGACCTCACCGAAAGCGGTGTTGCGTATGGTACGGAGTTTACTACCGAGCCTTCTGCCACAGCTAACTCGCTAAGCCTTACCATACCGGCCGGAAGCAGCTCTGTTACTTTCAAAGTACTTAAAAAAGCCGGGATATTTTTACAAGGCAATGAGTCCCTTACCTTCAAAGTTAAATCAGCGGGTTCACCTATCGTTTTGGGTACAACTACAGAGCTAAAACTAAGTTTCTCTGCTATCACTTCAACCGGATCTGAACTCACCTTAAATGGTGGCGATGGCGGTTCGGCAGCGGTTAATTCGGTGTATGTTGACCTGAGCGCAAATAGCCAAACTGCGGTAAAACGTAACAGTTGGGACCTTGGCTTTTACAGCGGTACAGATTTCAGAGTAATACTGAATAACGCCAGTGCGGCCTCTGTAGTAGCGGTAAATAAAACAGATATAAATGCTGTATCGGCAGCTGACGTTACGCTTGCCAACCTTGAGCTTGGACAAGGTAAAGGTACATTTGCTTTATTTGATGATGTAACTGGCGACCTTACCAAAACTGCTATACCAGCGGTTTCATCAACTGATGCTGAAAATAAAGTTTACGTGATTAGCCGTGCAAATGGCGTTGGTGCAACTCCGCTATTGGCGGAGGTTTACAAAATACGTCTATTACGCAACGGTACAACCGGTTATACCCTACAGTATGCCAAGCTAACCGAAACTACCTTTAAAACATTAAGCATTACCAAAAACACAGCCAGCAACTTCAGTTTTATATCATTTGATACCGGTGCTACAAGTGTTGAGCCTTTAAAAGACCGTTGGGACTTTACGTGGGGCTATAGTATTTATTTCACCGGCACCACCCCTTATGCTTTTTCTGACCTGGTATTTATCAATCATCTGGCCGGTGTTCAATCAGCCGAAGTGCTGGGCAGTTACGATACCTATGCTGAAAGCAATATCGCTGCCACGACCTTCAGCAATAGCCGCAACACCATAGGATCTAACTGGAGAGTTACCCAAGGCGCTGTAGGTGTTAAAACAGACCGCTTCTATGCCATAAAAGACGCAGCAGGTAATGTATATAAACTGAAGTTTGTCAGCTTTACTACCCAGGACGGCGGTACACGTGGATATCCTAAAATTCAATACGCTTTAGTAAAGAAAGGCGCATAATCAATAAAAAAACAATCAATTCAAAAAGAACGGCTCCGCCAATGAGGAGCCGTTTTTACAGTTTAATAACTAATTCAAAATAACATGAACATAAAAAGAATAATAACTGCGTTAGGGCTGATCCTTACCGCGCAGGCATTTACCGTAAACGCTGCTGATAAACCGGCAGCGCCCAAGATCATTTCGCTTAACGGTACCATCAGCGAAATTTTGGCGGGCATTGGGCAGGAACCCAACGTTATTGGTACAGACATTACCAGCAACTACCCTGAAAGTATAAAACGGAAGCCAAAGGTTGGGCATAATCGCACGATATCTGCCGAAGGCATAATTGCGTTACAGCCGGATATTGTTGCCGCGCTAACAACCGAGGTAAAACCCGAACTGGCTGCACAGTTAAAAGGCGCAGGCATAAAACTGGTTTTGTTTAACCAGGATTTTACAGCCGATGGCACCCGTAAATTGATAAAAGAGGTGGCAGTAGCATTTGGCGCACCCAAGCAAGGTGACGCTATGATCAGCAAACTAAATGCTGAGCTGGCCGCTGCCAATAAGCTGGGCACAACCGCCGCTAAACCCAAAGTGCTGTTTATTTACGCGCGCGGCACTGGCACCATGATGGTGGGCGGCGAAGGTACATCGGTTGAAAAAATAATTCAATTAGCGGGCGGCCAAAATGCTGTTAAAGGATTTACCGATTACAAGCCGCTTACCCCTGAAGCATTAGTGGCAGCCGATCCGGACGCCATACTCCTGTTCAGTAGCGGTATGGAAAGCCTGGGTGGCGTAGCGGGCCTGCAACAGGTACAAGGCGTTAACCAAACCAAAGCCGGTAAAAACAAAATGTTCATCACCATGGAAGGTGAGCTATTAACAGGCTTTGGTCCCCGTTTGGGGCAGGCTGTTGCGCAATTATCACAAAAACTAAAATAAGCGGCGTGATTAAAGGATATAAATTGATTTTTACCGGCTTAACGCTGTTTTTAATAGCGGCAATGGTAGGGGCGGTTTGTGTGGGGGCTGTAAATATCAGTCTGCCGCAATTCTGGTCAATGCTGGCTAATTATACCGGTTTAAGTACAAAACCCTTATACACTACGCAACAAACAGCAGTTTTGCTTAATATAAGGCTGCCCAGGGTTTTGCTGGGCGCGTTAATTGGTGCTGCATTGGCAATTTCAGGTGCCTCGTTACAGGGGCTGTTTCGCAACCCGCTTGCGGAGCCGGGATTAATTGGTATATCTGCCGGGGCAACTTTAGCCGCTGCCTTAACTATAGTTTTTGGCGGCCCTTTGTTAAACGCCATAGGCAATATGTATGGCTATTACGTGCTTGCGGTAGCAGCGTTTGTTGGGGCATTTATTACTACACTGACGGTTTATCGCCTGGCTATGCACAACGGCAAAACGGTGATTACAGCCCTGCTGCTAATGGGTATAGCTATAAACGCCATTGCGTTCGCATTTACAGGGCTACTAACCTATTTATCCACAGACGAGCAGCTACGTAACATAACCTTTTGGAGCTTGGGTAGTTTGGGCGGTGCCAGCTGGATCTCTTTTAGCAGCGCATTTCCGTTCATTATTATTCCGCTTATCGGTTTGCCTTTTCTGGGTAAATCGTTAAACGCTATCGCATTGGGCGAAGCGCAGGCCGCACACATGGGTATTAGCGTAAACCGCACCAAAACAGTCGTGATCATTTTATCTACCATGGCGGTTGGCGCATCGGTGGCGGTGGCCGGCTTGATCAGTTTTATCGGGTTGGTGATACCGCATATCCTTAGGATGGCCTTCGGGGCAGATAACCGGCTGATCGTACCGGCGTCAGCTATATTAGGTGCAGCGGCGTTATCTTTTTCTGATCTGCTATCGCGTACTATCGTCGCGCCAGCAGAGCTGCCCATCGGTATTGTCACTGCTATCGGCGGATCGCCCATATTTATTTACATGATCTACACACAGCTTAAAAAACAGCAACTATTATGATAGCGGTAAAAAACTTAACCTATCAGGTAGGGAGTAAAAAGATACTGGATAACGCGTCATTCAACCTGGTTGCCGGCGAGATGCTTGCCGTTATTGGCGCCAATGGCGCGGGCAAAAGCACGTTGTTAAAACTGCTTTGTGGGGAGATGAATCCCACATCCGGCAACATCAGCTTTAACGAAAAAGACATAGCTACCTACTCTATCCACGACATGGCATTGCTAAGGGCCGTACTTACCCAGCATAACACCGTGAGTGTAATGTTTACGGTGAAAGAGTTGGTGATGATGGGCCGTTATCCGCATTTTGAGAACAAGCCATCCGCGCATGATCTGGAAGTGATGGAAAAAGTGATGGAGGAAACCGGTATTACACAT
>Ga0247740_1001001_pt1 | contig 12499 bp, 14 predicted proteins | sample UWRJL148409B2_FD_180942 | JGI IMG/M metagenome (GOLD analysis project Ga0247740, IMG submission 180942) | Plant litter microbial communities from Arlington Agricultural Research Station in Wisconsin, United States - UWRJ-L148-409B-2 | ecosystem: Environmental > Terrestrial > Plant litter >...
CACTCGAAGTAGCCGAGCACACCGAGGTCTTCGTCGAGCAGGGTGCGGCAGCGTTCCTCGACGATCGCGCGGATCTCGTCGCGTTCGTGCTTCTGGGTGAGGCGCACGCCGGCGCGCAGCACCTGCTGCACGGCGGCGTCGCAGCCGACGCGGCTGAAGACGAAGAAGATGGCGGGCAGGAGGTTGCGCGAGTCGAGCAGCTCGACGAGAGCGGCACGGTCGGTGCGGGCTCCCCCGCCGCCTCCGCCGAATCCGTTGCCCTGGCTGCGGTTCGGCTTGCCGCCGCGGCCTTCGTGGCGTTTTCCGCCACCCTCGAAGCCGCCGCGCCCCTGCGGGGTGCGTGGTCCGTGCGACAGGCGCACGAGCTCGGGGTTGACCCTGGTCGTGGTGAGCCCCGGCAGAGCGGCGGACGGTGGCTGCTTGGAGCCGTTTTTGCTGCCGCGGTCGTGTGCCGGACGGTCGCCGTACGCCACCGTGGGAGCCAGGGCGACCGGTTCTGCGATGGTCGTCGAGACGGCGGCCGGCATCCGCGACCTCGCCTCATTCGGGCCGCCGGCGGCATCGAACAGGTCGAGCAGCTTGCCGCGCACGAGCACGTGCTGCTCGAGCGGAACCGGACGCTCTTCGGAGACGATCACCTCGGTGTCACCGCGAACGGCCTGCAGCCAGTCGCCGAACTCCTCGGCGTTCGAGACCGTGGCGCTGAGCGAGACCATACGCACCGAGCGGGGAAGGTGGATGATCACCTCTTCCCACACTGCGCCGCGGAACTTGTCGGCGAGGAAGTGCACCTCGTCCATCACGACGTAGGAGAGGTTGGTGAGCAGGTCGCTCGACGCGTAGAGCATGTTTCGCAGCACCTCGGTCGTCATCACGACGATGCGCGCCTGCGAGTTGACGTTGGTGTCGCCGGTGAGCAGGCCGACCGACTCGGCACCGTACTCGGCCACCAGCTCTTGGAACTTCTGGTTGCTCAGCGCCTTCATCGGGGCGGTGTAGAAGACCTTGGCGTGGCTCTCCTGCATGGCCTTGAAGATCGCGAACTCGGCGATGATCGTCTTGCCGGCACCGGTGGGCGCGGCGACGAGCACGCTCTTACCCTGTTCGACGAGAGCGCAGGCCTCACGCTGGAACGGGTCGAGCGCGATCGGCAGCTTGTCGGTGAACGCGTCGAGAACCGGCAGGCTCTTCTTCGACTTGGCCTGGGCGAAACGCTCGGCGGGGCTCAGTTCTGTCGTCATGCGATGAGTCCACCGGAATCTGTTTCGAGTAACGCGAGGCGTTTGGCCACCCCGCGGTCATGCAGCCAGGCGACACCCGCGGCCGCGTAGTAGAGCGCGATCATCGGGATGGCGAGCATGAACATCGCGAGGATGTCGGCGCTCGGCGTGGCGAGGGCGGTGAAGATGACGATGCAGAGGATGGCGATGCGCCAGCCCTTGAGGATCGCCTGCGCCGAGAGGATGCCGACGAAGTTGAACAGCACCAGGAACACCGGCAGCACGAAGGCGATGCCCACGGCCAGAACGAGCTTGATGAAGAAGTCGAGGAAGTAGCGCGCGGTGAGGAAGGTGGAGAAGTCCTCGGGCGCGAAGCTGAGCAGCAGCGTCACCGTGCGCGGGAAGATGATCGCGCCGAGCGACGCTCCGGCGAGGAAGAGCGGGATGGCGCTGCCGACGAAGGCGAGCGCGTAGCGGCGCTCTTTGCGCAGCAGGGCGGGCACCACGAACGCCCAGATCTGGTACAGCCAGATCGGGCTCGTGCCGACGATGCCGACGAGGAAGGCGATCTGCACGTTTGTGTCGAACGCCTCGGTGATGCCGGTGTAGTTGATGGTGGCTTCGGTCGAGTCGGCGAGCGACTTGATCGGCTCGCTCAGCAGCTTCCAGAGCTGCGGCGCGATGATGAAGCCGCCGATGGCGCCGAGGAAAATCGCGATGCCGCTGATCGTGAGTCGCTTGCGCAGCTCGATCAGGTGCGCGCCGAGCGACATGCGCCGCTCGTCGGCGCGGGGCTTACGTTTAGGCATCAGCCCGTTTCAGGAAAAGGGGTCAGGACTTCGCGGTGTCGCCGGGGGCGGGCTTCTCGGAGTTGAACTTCTCGGCGTTGATTCGCTCGGCGTTGATTCGTTCGGAGTCGGCAGTCGCGGCGGGGTCTGCGGGCTTCGCGACCGCGTCTTCTTCGCGCCCGGTCTTGATCTCGTTCTTGAAGATGCGCATCGACTGGCCCATGCTCTTAGCGAGACCCGGCAGCTTCGGTGCGCCGAACAGCAGCACAACGATGATCAGAATGACCCACCAGTGGCTGCCCAGATTAGCGAGGCTCATGTGGCCACTCCTTATAGTCGATTGTTGCCGTGGTTAGCATTTTACCCCTTTGGATGCGGGCCTGCCTGCGAGCGTGCTTACGATCGGCCCGTCGGGACATTCTCGCCCCGGTCGTGGCGCGCACCTCGTCGCCCTCGCGCAGGATCGCGTTGACCGGCCGGGCCTCGGCTTCTGCCGTCACACCGTCGAGGATGGACAGTTTCTCGGTCACCGAGAACAGGTCGTCGAGCAGGGCGAAGAACCGCTTCACCAGTCGCCAGCCCAGCAGAGCCAGCATGCCGAGCAGCGCGAGCACGAGGCCGGTCCAGATGAGCAGCCAGCCCCACCAGGCGATCACGGGGCGGCCTCGTCGTAGCGCGCGGCGCCGGCTGCGGCCCACTCGGCGACGACGCGGCGCGCCTCGGCCGGTGCCACAACGGTCGCGACGCCGGGCATGCTCGCCATCAGCCGCTTGAGCCCGTGATAGTGCGACACGCGCACGGTGGTGCGCACACGGCCCTCGAGCTGCTCGCGCTCGGCTCCGTCGGGGATGTAGTCGGCCAGCAGCGCGGCCGCCGAGTTGGTGACGTCGACCGTGACCACGAGGTCGTCGGCCGAGCTCTCGAACAGGCTGTCGGGCAGGGCGACGTCGGCGGCGCTGTGGCTGATCGGCTGCTCGCTCACCCGCGGGTCGGAGATACGGTCGAGGCGGAAGGTGCGCACGGCCCCGCGCAGGTGGTCCCAGCCGCGCAGATACCAGTCGGCGTCCATCGACTCGACGCGCAGCGGGTCGACGCGGCGGCGTTCGCGGGTGCCGCGGGCTCCGAGGTAGTCGAACTCGAGCTGCACGCCGGCCGACACCGACTCGCGGATGAGTCCGAGGGTGGCGTCGCTGCCGCTGTTCTCGACGGCCAGCGGGCTCGGCTGCGCCGATGCACCGCGCGAGAGCTTGGTCATCAGCGACGCGACGGCGGCGCGGTCGGCGTTCTCGGGCAGCGCCGAGAGGTACTGCAGGCCCGCGATGAGCGCGGCCGCCTCGCGAGCGGAGAAACGCGGCGAGTCGTCGAGGGCGACCTGGTTGGTGAGCACGATCTGGTCGTTCTCTTCGAAGTCGTCCCACGCGATGTCGAAGAGGTCTTCGTACTGGTAGGTGCTGGTCTCCCCCGGAACACCGGACACGGCGATGAGTCGCACCGCGGCGCGGATCTGTTCCGCATCCACACCGAAGTGTTCCGCGACCTCGGCGACGCTGACGCGCTCGCGCTCGATGAGAAACGGCACGAGCGAGAGCAGAAACGTCAGTTTCTCCTGCGCGTGCATGGGCTTGGGCTTCTTGGCTCTAGCCATGGTCCGCCGCCGTCCTGGTCAGTCGGTCGCGCACGGCCGCGCGCAGTTCGGGCGGGGAGATCACGAGCACCTCGGGGCCGAAGCCGGCGAGCTCGTCGGCGAGGATGTTGCTGTCGGAGTAGTGAAGGTGCAGTTCGGATGCCACGGCCACCGTTCCGCGACGCTTCTGCAGGCGCGTGCTCGCGTCGGATCCCGGCTCGACCTCGACGACGGCGGTGTGCGCGTTCCAGACCACTTCGAGCTCGAGGAGCGCGCGGGCGGACTGGTCGTCGGCCGGCGCATCGAAGGTCTTGCCGGTCACTGTCACGCGGCCGACGATGCGTCGCAGCAGGAAGGTCTTGCGGATGCCCGTGCCCTCCTCCTCGGCAGCGAGATGCCACCGGCCCTGGTGCTGCACGAGGGCGAGCGGGGCGACGGTGCGCAGACGCGCGTGCTCCTCGCCGGGCTTGAGGTAGTCGAAGCGCACATAGGCATTGCGGCCGAGGGCCGAGTTCAAGGTGTCGAAGGCGGCGTCGCGCACCCGCACGCGGGGCGCGTAGCCGAGCACGGGCTCGTCGGCCGTGACGCCGAGCGAACGCAGCTTGAGCAGCGCACGCCGCGACTCGGTCGACAACGAGCCCTCACGCCAGACCATCGCGGCGAGGTTGAGCAGCGTCGTCTCTTCGGCAGAGAAGGCGATGTCGGTCGGCAACTCGTAGGCGCCGCGCGGGATGCGGTAGCGCAGGTTCTGGTTGTTGCCGGGGTCGCCGGGCGATTGCACGGTCTCGAGCGGAACACCGAGCTCGCGGAGATCGTCTTTGTCACGCTCGAACTTTCGCTCGAGGTTGGCGTTGTCTCCGGTGTGCGCGAAGTCTTGCCGGTAGCCCTGCACGGTCGAGAGGATCTCGATCTTGGTCAGGCCGTTTTCGGTCGCCAGCAACGCGAGGACGAGGCTGAACAGCCTCTCCTCGACGGGAACCTTGGCTACATTATCGAGCGACACGAATCGATCCTATGGTGAGGACACCCGGCCAGTGTCGATTGCGAAAAGTAGGGACGCGCTAGTCCTTCTGGATGCCGAGCACGTCGATGACGTAGACGAGGGTGTCGTCTGCGGTCGCTCCGGTGGGCAGCGTTGCGCCGTCGGCGAAGCTGTCGTCTCCGGGCGGTACCACGACGACGAGCTGGCTGCCGACCTTGGCGCCGATGAGCTCGTCGGCGACACCGGGGATGACGCCGCTGGCGCCCGTCGCGTCGGACGTGGCGAGCACAGTGGTCGGCACGGCCGGGCGGTCGCCGATCAGCCAGGTGGAATCGAGGACGGTCTTGCCGCTCCAGGAGAGGATCGTCTGGTGGATGACGACGCCGTCGCCCTCCTCCACGGTCTCGCCGGAGCCGAGGATCGTCGTGGCGGCCTCGGTGCTGTCGGGCGCGTCGGCATTGGGGATCGTGACACCGGGCTGGCCGCTGGGCGCGAGCGCGATGGCCGGCATACCGTTCACGGCGAGCTGGGCGACGCCTTCGGCGCGGCCGAGGAAGCTGCGCACGACATCGACGATGAGCACGACGGTGTCTTCGGGATCGAGGCCGGCTCCGCTGAAGCCGATGTCCTCTGCCGAGATGGTGACGCCGAGGCGGTCGCCGACCGTGGCGCACTCGAGGATCGCACCGAACTTGTCGGTGGTCTCGCCGACCGTGCGGCGCAGGATCGAGTCGGCCTCGATGCCGTCGATCGGCACGACCTCGGAGGTCTTCGCGTCGACCACGGTGAGGTGGAAGTCGGCGACCTCGCCGATGTGCACGGTCTCCCCGTCGCCGGCCGACACGGTCGAGACCTCGAGGCCCGACGTGATGAGGGGCGTCGGGAAGGAGACGGTGGGAACCGTACCGGGTGTGCCCGTCGCCTCGATGAGCGCCGACGCGTCACCCGAGCGGAGGGTCGGCTCGCACGAGCCGGAAGGCCCGGCGGTGGCGCAGGCGGACAGTGAAGCCACCAGTCCGACGGTGATGATGGCCGCGGTGAGAGTGCGCACGAATCCTCTTTCTTAGGTGCCCGGGTACCGGACGATCTTATCCTTGGTTAGTTGTCTGAATTCTCGGCGGAGACGGCCGCCTCAGCCGCCGCCTGGGCGTGACGGGCGGTCTTGCGCAGGTTCTTGTCACTCGCCGTGCGTTCGCCGAGCGAACCGGGGGTCCAGGCCTCGACATCCTCGTCGCTGAAGTCGCTCTTCGACGCGCGGCGCTTGAGTTCGGGCAGGACGGTGCCGGGCGCGAGGCGGCGGGCGGTGAGCAGGAAGCCGGTGTGGCCGATCATGCGGTGGTCGGGGCGCACGGCGAGTCCTTCGACGTGCCAGCCGCGGATCATCGTCTCGCTCGATTCGGGGTTGGTGAACGCTCCGGTGCGGCGCAGCGCCTCCGAGACGCGCGACAGCTGGGTCACAGTGGCGATGTAGCAGATGATCACGCCACCGGGCGTGAGGGCGTCGGCCGCGACATCCAGGCACTCCCACGGGGCGAGCATGTCGAGGACGACGCGGTCCACGGTGCCGGGCTCGGCCACCTCGGGCAGCGTCTCGGCGAGGTCTCCCAGCGTGATGTCCCAGTTCTCGGGGGTCGCGCCGAGGAAGGTCGTGACGTTGGCGCGGGCGACGTCGGCGAACTCCTCGCGGCGTTCGAACGAGTGCAGCCGGCCGGTCGGGCCGATCGCGCGCAGCAGCCAGAGCGACAGGGCGCCGGAGCCGACGCCGGCCTCGACGACGGTGGCGCCGGGGAAGATGTCGGCCTGGGCGAGGATCTGCGCCGCGTCCTTCGGGTAGATGATGGCGGCACCGCGCGGCATCGACATCACGAAGTCGGTGAGCAACGGGCGCATCGCGAGGTACTCGATCTCGTTGGTCGACAGCACGACCGAGGCGTCGGGCTTGCCGATCACCTCGTTGTGCTCGAGCACACCACGGTGGGTGTGGAACTCCCCGTCGACCTCGAGGGTGACGGTGTTCATGCGGCCCTTGGGGCCGGTGAGCTGCACACGGTCGCCGGCGCGGAACGGTCCGCTCTGGCGGCGGAAGGTGTCTTGAGTCATGGGTTCGATCCTGATCGTGCGGCGACGTAGACGTCGGAGAGGTGGCTGACGGTGCGACCGGCGAGGGTCGGCCAGATGGTGTGGTCGGGCGATTCGTCGATCGTCACCATGTGCGGCACGCCGATCGAGACGGCTCCGGATGCGACCGCCGAAGCGAGCCCGGGAAGCGAGTCCTCGATGGCCACACACTCGGCGATGTCGACGCCGAGCAGTTCTGCCCCGCGCAGGTAGGCCTCGGGGTGGGGCTTGCCGTGAGTGACGTCGTCGCCCGACACGATCGCCTCGAAGACGGGGACCGGCATGAGCGACACGACGAGTTCGGCGAGGCTGCGCAGCGACATGGTGACCAGCGCGGTCTTGATGCCGGCGGCGTGCAGCTCGGTGAGCAGTTCGAGCGCGCCGGGACGCCACGGGATCTCGACCCGGATCTGCTCCATGACCCTCGCGGTGAGGCTCTCGATGAGCTCGTCCTCCGACAGCGTCACGCCCTTGGCGCGCAGCACGCGGGCGGAGTGCCAGAGGCTCTGGCCGACCAGCGACAGGGCTTCCTCGTGGGTCCAGCTGCCGCCGTACGATTCGACGAGGAGCGTTTCGGCGCGCATCCAATAGGGTTCGGTGTCGACAATCGTGCCGTCCATGTCCCAGAGAACGGCTGCCGGTTGGAGAGAAGTCACAACGGGCGAGTCTACCGAGGTTGGCGCGCGCGCAGAACGCGTCCTTCTCGTACGGAGGGTTCTATCCTTGTAGTGAGGGTGCTTATTCAGGCCCCGTAAACGTTAGGGAAATATCGGTGGCAGACAACACGGGATTTGCACGCGGCCGAACCCTGGTCGTGGCCTTCGAGGGCTGGAACGACGCCGGAGAAGCGGCGAGCAACGCCGTGCGCACGCTCGAGGAGCAGCTCGAGCTCTCCCCCATCGCGCGCATCGACCCCGAGGACTACTTCGACTACCAGTTCAACCGTCCGACGATCTCGCTCGACGACGACGGCAACCGTGTTCTCGAGTGGCCGGGTGTCACCATGTACGGACCGACCGATCCGGATGCCACGGCCTTCGTCCCCCTCGCGGCCGATGCCGAACTCGCGCTCACCGGAGACAACGGGTCGAACGTCTACCTGCTCATCGGCACAGAACCCTCGCGTGGCTGGAAGACCTTCGTCGGCGAGATCCTCGAGTCGGTCGACGCACACGGCATCACCTCCATCGTCTTCCTCGGTGCGATGCTCGCCGACGTGCCGCACACCCGCCCGATCTCGGTCTTCGTGTCGAGCGAGAACGCGGGCGTGCGCGAGCAGCTTTCGGTCGAGCGCTCGACCTACGAGGGCCCGGTCGGCATCCTCTCCGCGCTCGGTGACGCCGCCGACAAGGCGGGCATCCCGACCCTCTCGATCTGGGCCTCCGTGCCGCACTACGTGCACAACGCGCCGTCGCCCAAGGCCACGCTCGCGCTCATCGACAAGCTCGAGGAGATCATCGACGTCGTGATCCCCCGCGGCGACCTCGTCAACGAGGCGGCGGCCTGGGAGACCGGCATCGACGCTCTCGCGTCGGACGACGACGACATGACGAGCTACATCGAGCAGCTCGAGCAGGCCCGCGACACCGTCGACTCGCCCGAGGCGAGCGGCGAGGCGATCGCGCACGAGTTCGAGAAGTACCTGCGCCGCGAAGACGGCAAGCCCGACGCCGGCGGCAAGGCCGGCGGGCAGTAGCTAGAGCTTCACGCCGAGCAGCGCGTCGATCGCGTCGAGGTCGGTGACGGTGGCACGCGCGCCGGTGGCAACGCGGGCGTCGACGGCGGCGAGGGCGGCCGGCGTGTCCAGGTCGTCCACGAGCGCTGACCGAAGCGTGTCGACGAGGGTCGCATCCGTCTGGTCCGTCGCCTCTTCGCCCGAGACGTCGGCGGCCCAAGTCTCCCAAGTGGCCAGGCGGCACTGCGCCTCGGTGAGCTGCACCCTCGTCCACTCCCAGTCGGCGCGGTAGTGCCGGTCGAGCAGGGCGAGGCGGATGGCCCGCGGGTCGACGCCGTCGGCGATGAGCTGCGAGACGAGCACCAGGTTGCCGAGCGACTTGCTCATCTTCTCGCCGTCGTAGGCGACCATTCCGGCGTGCACGTAGGAGTCGGCGAGGCGGTGCCCGGTGAGTGCGGCCGCGTGGCCGGCGCTGAACTCGTGGTGCGGGAAGACCAGGTCGGACCCGCCGCCCTGCACGGTGATCGGGGTGTCGAGGTAGCGCTGGGCGATGACCGAGCACTCGATGTGCCAGCCGGGGCGGCCGACGCCGACGACCGACGGCCACGACGGCTCGCCGTCGCGTTCGGAGAGCCAGAGCAGGGGGTCGAGGGCGTCGCGCTTGCCGACACGGTCGGGGTCTCCCCCGCGCTCGGCGCTGAGGGCGAGCATGGTGGCGCGGTCGAAGCCGCTCTCGTCGCCCAGGGTCCAGGCGGCGGATGCGGCCGCCGCGTTGTCGAAGTAGACGTCGTCGTCGACCCGGTAGGCGATGTCGGCCTCGAGCAGCCGGTCGACCGCCTCGGCGACCTCGGTGATCACGTCGGTCACCGCGACGTAGTCGTTCGGCGGGATGATGCGCAGGCTCTCCATGTCGCCGCGGAATAGCGCGATCTGCTCGGCCGCGAGGGCGCGCCAGTCGACGCCGGTGGCCGCCGCCCTCTCGAGCAGCGGGTCGTCGACGTCGGTGACGTTCTGGGCGTAACGCACCTCGTAACCGCCGTCGGTCCAGAGGCGCACGAGGGTGTCGAACGCGAGGTACGTGTTGGCGTGGCCGAGGTGGGTCGCGTCGTACGGTGTGATTCCGCAGACATACAGCGTGGCGGTGCCCGCGGGAGCCGCCTCACGCACCGAACGCGTCGACGAGTCGAACAGCCGCGGAACGGGCGCCCGTCCTGGCAGCTGCGGAACGGAGGGCCGGGTCCACGATTTCACTTCGGTAGTTTACGGGGCCGGTGGCTGGGAGCCCGACCTGAATCGTGGCGGCTCAGTCGAGTCCCGGATGTTCGCCCGATGCTTGGAAGGCACGAAGGTCGTCTTCGCTGAACGGGTGCGCCGTCGTGACCACCCGGGTCGGACGATCGAACAGTCGTGGCTCGCCCGCGCGACCCACGTCTGTGTCTACGTCGAAGAAAATCTCGTCAATACCGCTGGCCATGATGGCCTCCTCGAAAATCTCACCTGTGCGGATTAGCCGAGGTCTGGGGCCGTTGTCACCTACAAGTTTACTCCCGATCGCGGGTTGCGCGAGGGGTTGTTACAGGGCGAGAGAGCGGTTCACGACGAGTTCAGCAACGTCGCGGAGATTGAGGTTGTTGCTGCGCGAGTACGCTCTGAGCGTCTTGAACGCCGCGTCCATGTCGACGTCGCGCATGTAGGCGATGACGCCCTTCGCTTGCTCGATCAGAACGCGGCTGTCGAGGGCGTTCTGCAGCTGGTTCTTCGCGATGTCGGCCTCGCGGATGGCACGTTCCTGCAGAATGCCGATGGTGGCGACATCGGCGAGGCCTTGGGCGACGGAGAGGTCTTCGTCGGTCAGCGCGCCCGTCGTGCTGCGGAAGAGGTTGAGCGTGCCGATGACGTTGCCGCGAAGCCGCAGCGGGACCCCGTGTACCGATCGGAAGCCCTGCTCTAGCGCCGCCTCCCGGAAGCCGGGCCAGCGGTCGCCCAGCTCGCTGACGTCGCTCACCGTCACGGGCGAGCCAGTGGTGAAGCACTCGACGCACGGCCCGGAGCCGGAGCTCAGCTGCATCATCTCGACGAGACGGCTCTTCTCGCTCGTGGAGGCGACGACGGCGAGTTCGCCCGCCGAGTCGGCGAGCATCAGCCCCGCAGCCGAGGCGTCCAGCAGATCGGCGCAGGTGTCGACCAGCGTCTGCAGCAGGTCTACGACGTCGTAGCCCGCTACCAGTGTGTCTGCGAGAGTCACGAAGGCACTCGTCAACCGTCGTTCTCGTGTGTCGCTCGCCATGTGGCCGAGTTTACTCCGTGCGGCTCAGGGCATGCCATCCGCTGCGAAGTCGATTCGCCGTTCGATCACGTCGCTGGCGACCTCAGCGACGGTCCGTCCGTTGGAGAACGCGTGCGCCCGCAGCAGCAGGGCGGCGTCGGTCGCGGAGATGTTCAGCTGGGCGAGCACCATGCCGGTCGCCTGGTGCACCTCACGCCGGTTGTGCGGCGACGCCGGCTCGAGGTCGTCGCCGGGTTTGTCGGCGAGAATCCGGCGCAGCACCTGCCAAGCCGCGAGCGATGCCAGCTGCGTGGCATCCGTCACCTGGCTCGACTGCAACGGCGCGACCGACGAGGAGTAGAGGTCGACGGCCCCGATGCCCAATGAACCGACGAACAGCGGGAAGGCGTAGACGGCGCGCACCTCGTCGCGGATCGGGTCGTTCTGCACGGCGCTGGTGAACAGCGGCCAGCTGGCGTCGCCGGTCACGGCGAGATCGGGGCTGAGAACGGGCAGCCGCGTCGTCATGGCGTCCCAGCAGGGTCCTTCACCGAGGTCGAACTGCATCTCGTCGATGCGGGCCGCGGTGTCGTCACTCGCGCAGATCGTGGATTGACCCGCCGTGCCGGCGAGAACCGACAGGGCGGCGCCGCCCACGGGAAGCACGTCGAGAAATGGATCGCACAGGCTGGTCTGGCGCTCGTGCGCGTTGATGAGATCACGCTGCGCCTTCTTGAAGGCCTGTCGTGTCGGCATGACGCCCACCCCCATCGGTCGCGGGGTCAGGGCGAGTCAACGAATTGTCCAGAAGACTCCAGCGTAGCGCGCGGGTGGGTCGGCCCGCTGGCTTTGCTAGGTGGCCTGCAGGATTCCGGTCGACAGCAGCACGATGACGGCGATGCCGAGCAGGATGCGGTAGACCACGAACGGAAGGAAGCTGTGCGTCGAGATGTACTTCATCAGGAACGCGATCACGATGTAGCCGACGACGAACGCAATCGCGGTGGCAACGGCGGTCTCGGCATAGCCGTACGCGCCCTCCGGCTCGCCGAAGCTGTGCACGAGCTCGTACAGGCCGCTGCCGAAGACGGCGGGGATCGCGAGCAGGAACGCGAACCGGGCGGTGGCCGGCCGCGAGTAGCCGAGCGCCAGCCCGGCGCTGGTGGTCGCGCCCGAGCGGGAGACGCCGGGCACGAGGGCCAGCATCTGGGCGAGGCCGATGGTGATGCCGCTGCGGTACGACATCTCCTCGATCGGCTTGGTCTTCTTGCCGAGCCAGTCGGCCACGCCGAGCACGATGCCGAACAGGATGAGCACCGTCGCGGTGATCCACAGCGAACGCCACTGGTCGCGGATGTAGCTCTGCGCGAAGTAGCCGAGCAGCACGATCGGGATGGTGCCGATGATGATCAGCCAGCCGAGGCGCACGTCGGGGTCGTTCTTCGGGATGCCTCTCGCGCTGGTCGCGCCGCGGCTGCCGAACGACCGGAACCAGCGCCCGATGATGCGGGTGATGTCTTTCCAGAAGTAGATGATGACGGCTGCTTCGGTGCCGAGCTGGGTGATCGCGGTGAACGTCGCGCCCGGGTCGGTGCGGGAGGGCAGGAACTCGCCCACGATGCGCAGGTGAGCGCTCGAGGAGATCGGGAGGAACTCGGTCAGGCCCTGGACCAGGCCGAGGATGATCGCCTCGATGAAACTCATTGTGCCCCGCTGTCGAATCAGTAGTTGGAGAGCAGGTCTCCGAGAACCCGCCTGCCAAAGACTAATGCGTCGAGCGGAACCCGCTCGTCGACACCGTGGAACATGCCGGGAAAGTCGAGGTC
>Ga0247740_1001002_pt1 | contig 12495 bp, 14 predicted proteins | sample UWRJL148409B2_FD_180942 | JGI IMG/M metagenome (GOLD analysis project Ga0247740, IMG submission 180942) | Plant litter microbial communities from Arlington Agricultural Research Station in Wisconsin, United States - UWRJ-L148-409B-2 | ecosystem: Environmental > Terrestrial > Plant litter >...
ATGCGTGTAAAAAGCTTTTCTCCACGCGTGGTCGGTGATTTTAAAACTGCAAATGGCGATGCAATTTTAACAGTTGGTTATGATGGTGTTAAAAGTGATTATGAAAGTGATAACGTTTATTCGTCTCAAGATTCATATCAAAAGGTTGAAGGCTATTACGCACAATTGGTTTATCCACTGCTTGATAAATTAACCGCGACGCTAGGTTCACGTTACTCTTCAGTTGATGATGTCAATCATGAGAAGAAAAAAAATCATGATAAAAACTTGCAGGCAAGTGAGTTTGGTTTGAATTACAACTTAGGTAATAATTGGAGTTTATTTGCTCGCTATGCCGAAAGTTTTCGCTTCGCTAATGCGGATGAAAATAATGCTGTTCTTCCCGGCGCAGGATTTCTCAAAGCACAAACGGGTGATTCAGTAGATTTTGGTACAGAGTGGAAAGGTGAAAATGCGAGTGCGTCCTACGCCATTTATTCGTTAAGAGTAGATGACGAAATTATGTTTGACTCGTTTAACTATGCCAACATCAACTTGCCGAATTCTGAACGCAAAGGTTTTGTATTTGATGGCGATGTACAACTCAGTGATCAAGTTGCGCTACGTGCAAATTACACCTATACCGATGCAGAATTGAATTCTGGTTTGCTCAAAGGTAAAAACGTTCCATTTATTGCGGAAAACTCCGGAAACTTCGGCATCGTATTTAGCTTCGTGCAAAATCTAACAGTGTCTTTCGATGCTAACTACATTGGCACTCGCTATTTAGTGGGTGATGATGAAAACCTTTTTCCGAAGATCGATCCGGTAACATTGTTTAACGCTAATATCTTATGGAGTTTCAAAGGCGTTGAATTGGGAGCGAGAGTTAAAAATATCACTAGTGAGAAATATTCAGACTCACGCGGCTTATATGGTCAATATCCGCAACCAGAGCGGGCTTATGATGCTCACATAACTTATCGTTTTTAAATGTTAAATGACGTTAGAATGGGTGGATATCTCCACCCATTTTTTTGAGGATTTTTTATGGCTGACGAGAAAGCTACGACCGACGAGAAGGCGCAACGTCATCAAGAACGTATGCAGCAACGCAAAGAGATTGTCGATGCAAAAATTGCGCGCGCCACGGAGGATCGTGGAGTTGTAATTGTATTGACGGGCGACGGAAAAGGTAAAAGTAGTTCGGGATTTGGTACTGCACTACGTTGCTTGGGTCATGGTTATAAAGTTGCAATTGTGCAATTTATTAAAGGCACCTGGGAATGCGGTGAGAAAAACTTTTTAACAGAAAGTATTTTCCGTGGTGCGAATGCAAAACTTGAATATTTTGTAATGGGTACGGGCTTTACCTGGGAAACTCAAAATGCGGAACAAGATAAGGCTGCAGCTGAGCAAGTATGGGCCGAATGCGAGCACGTATTTTCAGATCCGGAAATTCATCTGGTGTTATTAGACGAATTAACTTATATGCTCAATTACAAATATTTGGATAAAGAAAAAGTTGTAGCTTCAATTAAAAATCGCCCCATTAACCAAAATGTAATCATCACCGGTCGTGGTGCAAAAAAATATTTGGAAGATTTAGCGGATACTTTTAGTGAAGTTAAAGCGATCAAGCATGCATTTAACGATGGTGTAAAAGCGCAGAAAGGAATTGAGTGGTGATTAAATTTTAAAGCTCTGCACCAATCCATCGAATGACTGGCTTTGCTTCACTGTAGTTACCGATTTCTATATAGGTGTGCGAAGAATAATCTATATGCAGTTGTTGAAACAGCGGGCTCGCGAAGGGGATGTTGAGTATTTCTGCAATGATTACGCGAATGGTTCCGCCATGGCAGAGGATAACGGTGTGTTCGCAGATCTGTTGCGATTGAATAACTTTCCAGGCGTTGCCCACTCTATTGCGAAAAGCTTGTAGGTTTTCTCCATTCGGTGGGCATTGTTTAAGCGGTGATTGCCAGAAAGCTTCCAATGACGACCATTCGTTTTTAAGTAAATTAAAATCTACGCCGTCCCAATCGCCAAAATTACACTCTTGCAAATCATTATTTATTTCAATGGGTAGTAAATGGTGCTTCGAAAATTCTTCAGAAACTGAAGCGCAGCGTTTTAGCGGTGAGCTGATGATGTAGTCAATTGCGTTTTCTTGATGTAAATATTCCAGGCTGCGTAATAAATCTTGCTCCGCGTGTGCATTCATTTCGATATCTGTTTTCCCATAGAGCGCTGCTGGGCCGTTAACTTTGCCATGGCGAATAAGACTAAAGCGACGATTATTCATAATTACCTTTCGCTTGATTTGGCTTTAGTGCAAGCGGTAAGCCTGCCACCATAAAAGTAACCTTATCTGCTAGTTGAGCTACTTGCTGGTTTAAACGACCCGCCTCATCCACAAACTGTCGGGTAATTTCTCCGAGTGGAATAATACCCAAGCCTACTTCATTCGCGACAAAAATAACATTGGCTTTAGCGTCACGAATACTGTCCAGTAAAGAAAAAAACAATAATGAAAAATCTTGTTGAGGATTTTCATAAAGTTGATTGTTGAGCCACATTGTCAAACAATCTACCAAAATTGTTTGTTCTTTCTGTGCTTCAAATTGTAGTAGTTGCGGTAAGTCTAGGGCGCATTCGTGTAACGTCCAATCGGAAGGGCGCCGCTCTTTGTGATGTAGAATTCGCGCTTCCATTTCTTTGTCAACAACTGTTGCGGTTGCGACATAAGAAACCGGGCCAGCACTTTTGCTGGCTAAGCCTTCTGCAAACCTTGACTTACCCGAACGCGCTCCGCCGATAATAAGTGTTAGGCTCATGCTAAATACCCTGGCTGATGAATAATAAATAAATGCTTAGCTCGGCGATTTGTTGTGTAGCCCCCAGACAATCTCCCGTCACTCCACCAAGCTGCTTATTAAAATAATATCTAGATGCGTAGCCGAGGCTTATCAATAATATTATGAGTAGAAACAATGCTTTTCCTGACAATAAAAATATTATTGGTAAGCACGTGGACAATAAAATAATTACATCAACCGATGATTGTGCTTTTGCGAGGGGTTTAGGTTTTTCTGTTTCAGAGTCACTTACGGTATTCATTGTAAATAATAAGATGCTGGCAAGTGTGCGCGATAACGCGTAGGCAACAGGTATGGCGATCAATAAGTTATTTATTTCTTGTAATAAAATAAATTTTCCAATTAACGCCATTAGTAATGCACTCGCACCGTAGGTGCCTATGCGACTATCTTTCATAATGCTTAATTTTTTTTCGCGAGTAAAACCGCCACCCAAGCCGTCAGCGGTGTCAGCCAAACCATCTTCGTGAAATGCGCCGGTCAATAAAAGGCTTGCAATCATGCATAACCAAATGCTGATGTTGACCGAAAAAATTTGATTGCTTAGGTAATAAATTCCAACAACTAAAAATCCTAGCAGCCAACCTACAAGTGTAAAATAGCGGCTGGCATGATTGAGATTTTCCAGGTTGTAAACAACACTCTTTGGCATAGGTATACGACTGAAGTATCCCAGTGCTAGCCAAAACAAATTAATTTCATAGGCTACGGCTCTAATAATCATACGGTGATTCCGGCACTGGAAAATGTGGCCATATCATTGTAAAAACTTTCTGTTGCTTTAAGAAGTGGGATTGCCAACGCGGCGCCGGTTCCTTCGCCCAAACGTAGCCCCAAATTTAATAAAGGTTTTGCATTCAATTTTTGCAAAAGTAATTGATGGCCTTTTTCGTGTGATTGATGCGCGAATATCATGTAGTCGCGAACAGCAGGATTAAACTGTACCGCTAACAGCGCACCTGCAGATGCAATAAAACCATCAACGACAATTATTTTTTCTGCTTGTGCAATCGCAAGCATTGCACCGCATATTTGGCCTATTTCGAATCCCCCGATTTCACTTAGCAATTCAATCGGTGTAAGTGATTTGTCACCCAGCCGCGTTAATGCTTTCGTAATTAAATTGATTTTTCTATTAAACTGATCATCGTTAATGCCGGTGCCTCTGCCGGTGCAATCTTCCACTGGCGTTTTTGTAATCGCGGCAACTAATGCCGCCGCCGAACTAGAATTGCCGATGCCCATCTCTCCACAGGCAATAACATTAAATCCTTGCAAAATAAAATTCTCTGCAAGAGAGGCTCCTAAACTAATGGCGCGTTCAGCTTCGCTAATACTCATCGCGGGTTCTAGAGAAAAATTTTTAGTGCCAGCGGAAATGCGTTGATCTATTAAGTCAGATGGGTGAGGTTCTATTATGTATTTGATTCCGGCATCTACAACGAATAGCGGCAAGTTCTGCGTGCGACAAAAACAATTGATTGCCGCTCCACCTTGTAAAAAATTAACAACCATTTGCTGTGTAACAATACTGCCTGCAATACTCACACCTTCATCGGCAATACCATGATCAGCCGCAAAAACAATCATTACGGGGTTAATAGAAATTTTTTCAGACTTTTGAATCAAGGCTAGTTGTGTTGCGAGATCTTCCAATTCACCCAATGCCCCTGGAGGCTTGGTCTTTTGATTGATATTGTTTGCGATGGCGGCGCGGTTACTTGTGTCGAGAGACTTTATATCCCATAAGCGTTGCATAATTTTTTCCGTTATCATAAGAGGTCGCCGCTTTTAAACTATAAAGAATTTGAAAATATTCAGAATTAAAAACACGGCGAATTTTAAAAGAGTGAGTTTAACGAATTATTCGGACTGCGTAAAAAATATGTCAATGACGATTATGATTCAAGGCACAACATCAGATGCAGGCAAAACCACATTGGTTGCTGCTCTTTGTCGTATTTTAAAAAATCGCGATGTATCGGTTGCGCCATTCAAACCACAGAATATGGCTTTAAATTCTGCCGTCACAGAAAATGGTGGCGAAATAGGCCGCGCACAAGCGTTACAAGCGCAGGCTGCGGGTTTAAAACCCCATACAGATATGAATCCCATTTTGATTAAACCCACCAGTGACACTAAAGCGCAAATTATTATTCATGGTAAAGCAATGTGCGATATGGATGCCGCGGTTTACCACGACTACAAAATCCATGCAATGACTGCAGTGTTAGAGTCTTATCGTCGTTTACAAAATCAATATGACGTAATCGTTGTTGAAGGTGCGGGCAGCCCGGCGGAAATTAATTTGCGCGACCGCGATATCGCCAACATGGGTTTTGCTGAAGCAGTAGATTGTCCGGTTATTATTATTGCGGATATTGATCGCGGTGGTGTATTTGCGCATCTTGTAGGCACTTTGGATTTATTGAGCCCATCCGAGCAGAATCGCGTAATAGGTTTTGTGATAAATCGTTTTCGTGGTGATATGAGTTTATTGCAATCCGGTTTGGATTGGTTAGAGCAAAAAACCGGCAAACCGGTATTAGGTGTAATTCCCTATATTCAAGGCTTGCGATTAGATGCGGAAGATGCTCTGGAAAAGCACATTGAGAAAAATAATAACGCAAAAATTCGAATTGCTGTTTTAGTCTTGCCAAGAATTTCAAACCATAATGATTTTGACGCACTACGATTTAATCCTGATGTTGATTTTATGTGGGTTGGGCCAGAGCACAGCATCCCTTCATGCGATCTGATTATTATCCCCGGTAGTAAAAATGTATGCGCGGATTTGCAATTTTTACGACATCAAGGGTGGGACAAAAGCATTGCTAAACATTTACGTTATGGCGGAAAATTGATTGGTATTTGCGGCGGTTTTCAAATGTTGGGAAACATTATTTATGATCCCGATGCGATTGAAAGTTCTCTAGGGGAAGTGAAAGGGTTGGGTTATTTTGAAATGAAGACGCAGCTGTTTCCTGAAAAAATTCTTCGTCAACAACAGGGATTTTTATGGGATAAAACTACACCCGTTAGTGGATACGAAATTCACTGTGGTATAAGCGAAGGTCAAGCGTTAAAAAATCCGGCAATTTATTTTGGTTCGGGAGCATCTGACGGTGCTCTTAGTGAAGACGCGCAAGTGCTGGGTACCTACCTGCATGGATTATTTGATTCGCCAGATGCGTCAAAAATGTTATTGCAATGGTGTGGTGTAGAAGTGAACGAAATTATTGCTATAGATGAATTGCGTGAGCGGGAATTAAATCGACTGGCAAATGAAGTTGAGATCGCAATGAATTTGGACTTTCTCAACATCCCTGTCAAGTAGTCATTTCTTATTTCAGATTTCACTTGTTTTCAAATTTATTTGTTTCCTGATTTATTTATTCAGGGTAACCACCATCAAACTGCCTTCAAATTTTTTCGGTTCCAATGCGTACCACATCATAAAATCGGTTGGCCAACGTTTTTCGCATTTGTCGATTAGTGCGAGAAATGGACTGCGGCCCGGATCGGCAAGCACAACTTTTTTTACGCCCGCTTGCGCTGCACGTTTGAGCATGGCGAACCACTCATCGGCAAGTTCATCCCAAAAGCAAATGTCGCCGCCTACAATAATATCAAAATTTTCCAAATCTTTTTTCTTCATGTCTTTCATTGCGCAGGTTAGTTTTGAAACTTTCACATCATTGAACTCGGCCTGTGCGTCAAGAAAAGCAAACACATCTTCATCTACATCCATCCCAGTGACTTTACAGCCTTTACTAGCAAAGAAAATAGAGGTTGGCCCCCAACCGCAACCTACATCTAAAACGCGCATTTTTTTTGCGGGTGCGTTCTGAGTAAAGTAATCCATCAATAAATAACTTGAATCCCAATGACGGTCACCATGGACGCTGGGTGTTACTTGCTTTTTTATCCGCTTTATCTGTGAATGTTTGTCTGTAAATAACCATATACCGTAAGCGCCGAGCGTATTTTTTTCAGGGGGAGCAATGAGTTCAGGCACAATAAATCCTTCGCTGAGATCGAGTTTGTGAAATTAAAGTTATTAAGAAACAAATGCTAATTTTATAATGCAATATTTATGCAAAGCTTTAATAAATATCTGGAACGAACATTTCGGTAGGCACTGGGCGCCTGGCGTAATCTTCATGGTATTCCCGTTCCGGTAAATCAATCATAGGTCGTTTGATTTCTTCGTAGGGCATTTGGTTAAGCAAATGATGGATGCAATTTAGTCGCGCTTTTTTCTTATCTACCGCTTCAACGACCCACCATGGTGCTTCTTCGATGTGAGTTCGCTCTAGCATTATCTCTTTTGCTTTGGTGTAAAGCTCCCAGCGTCTACGCGACTCTAAATCCATAGGGCTTAATTTCCATTGCTTTAATGGATCGTGAATTCTACCGAGGAAGCGTAAGTTTTGTTCTTCATCTGAAATGGAAAACCAATATTTAATGACTTGAATTCCAGAGCGAACCAGCATGCGCTCAAAGTCGGGCACCGAGCGAAAAAATTCTTCATATTGCTCGTCATTACAAAAGCCCATTACACGCTCAACACCAGCGCGGTTATACCAACTGCGGTCGAATAATACTATTTCACCTGCGGCAGGTAGGTGCGATACATAACGCTGAAAATACCATTGGGTTCGCTCGCGTTCGTTGGGAGCGGGTAGGGCAGCAACGCGACAAATACGTGGGTTAAGACGTTGGGTAATGCGTTTGATTACTCCACCTTTCCCAGCGGCGTCACGCCCCTCAAAAATCACTACAACTTTGTGGCCAGTGCTCGCAACCCAATCTTGTAATTTTACTAGCTCGCCTTGCAAGCGAAATAGTTCACGAAAATAAAGCCGACGATATTCCCGGCTTTCTTCTGAATAATATTCTGAATTTCCACCTGATTCATCAAGCGATTCTACAGCGCCGATTCGGTCAAAAATGCGATCTTCAAATTCCAGCTCAAGCTCTTCATCATAGCTGTCGAGAAAGTCGTTGTGAACGCGTTGAACAAGTTCTGCATCTATAACGCTCATAATAAAAACCGATTAGGTAAGGATGACGCCTAAAGTTTATTAATTAATTGTTACAGTTTGATGCTGTTGGAATCACTGGTTGAAAGCGCCCTCACTCTCGCCCTCTAGCTACGCGCTCTGCCCGATGGAAAAGGGGACAAAAGCGGTGCTAATTCAGAGTACGTGCTTTTTAGCTCCCTCTCCCACTGGGAGAGGGTTGGGGTGAGGGCTTTCTAGGTAAGGAATTATTGAGTGGAGATTTCAAAATAAAAAATGCACAACCCCTTCCGCAATTGCGCATTTTTTTGAGCAGCCTTACTTAACTCTTCGCCGCATTTGCCATACCGCTTTGCATAATCGTCGCCATGTTATCGAAAAATTCCTCCCAGGCTTGACGATGTGCATCGCGAAATAAATCACCCGCACGCGCAGCAATCGTATTAATTAAAATATTTCGCATTACGCCAAAATAAGCCTGTTTAACTTGGTAGTGATGATGACGGACACCAGATGCGCGCAGCAACAGTAATAGGTGCGCGGAGTTGTGAAGAAGGGCAACCGTTTCGGCCAGCGTATGAGTAAGACGACCTTGTTGTTCGGTCATATTACCTGAAAATAATTCAATCACTACCGGCGCAGCGGCAAATAAGTTGTGGTAAAAATCTGCAGCAAAGTCGCCAGGCGCATTAATGGCAGCATTCCATCCAGTTTCAATCAAGCTTGCAGTGTTGTTATCAATTGTCATCAACCAATTTTCGGCAGCAGCGAGCTGAGCTTTTGTTGGCGCACGCGATACGGGGGCTTGGGTCATTAAGGGATTATCCTTAGGAAAATTTATTTGTTGAGCATTGCCCATAAACAAGGTTGATATTTTTACGCAGTATACCTGCAATTCTAAAACGATTAGATAGGGATCTTTGTTGTATGAATAGAGAATGAGTTTGTTAAATAGCTTATATTAGGCGCAATTATTGTTGATCATCTCGCTTTGTATCCTTGGGATGCAATTCACCCTGCTAATGGAGTGTTCGTGAGTAAAACTAAATATCAAGCGCTTGCCGATGAATTTTCATTAGCGATAGGTTCTGGAAAGCTATCACCCAATGCGCGCTTGCCATCTGTGCGTGAGTTAATGCAACAACATCAGCTCAGTCTGGCCACTGTAACTACCGCACTTCGCACACTTGAGCAGCAAGGTTTAATTGAGCCGCGTGAAAAATCTGGTTATTTCGTAAAACCTAAAACTATTCACAACAATGTAAACGAAGCAAAAATTAAAAGTGGATCTATTCTCGAACCTACGAGTACCACTTCACTTGCGCAAAAGCCACAGTCGTTGACAGAAGCGTCTACTGCATTGCGCACCTGGGCTCCCGCCGAAGATCTTTTTCCAGAGCAGCGTTGGCAAAGTTTATTGGGAAGTGTTATTCGTCGTCATCCTTTTTTGCCTACACGTCCTGCGCGTGGTTATGGGCATCCGCAATTACGCGCAGAGTTGGCGCGGCGCAGTGCGGAAAATGGTTGCTTCCTGAAAGAGGATGAGTTGATTGTTACGCAAGGTGCAACCGAAGCTTTATTGTTAGCTTTGCGTGCTACTACTGAAGCGGGTGATCGCGTATTAGTGCAGGCGCCTGTGAGTGAATTGTTTAGCCGTTTACTTGAAACTCTTTCACTAGTTCCTGTGGAAATTAAAAGTAATGTGGACCAAGCCAGTTTTATTGCAGAGTTGGAAAGTATTTTAGAAAGTGATACACCGCCCGGTGTAATGTTGTTGGTGGCAAATTATCATTTCCCCACTGGCGCCTTAATGCCGTTAACGACGAAGCGTCATCTATTACGTTTGTCGGAAAAATATGCGCTCACTATTATTGAAGATGATGTTTACGGCGATTTACAGCACGATGGCTCGCGTCCGCTCACACTGAAGTCATTTGATTTAAAAGGGAGCGTGATTTATGTAAATTCTTGCTCTAAATCATTAGCACCGGGCTTACGAATTGGTTGGTTAGCCGCTGGCAATTGGCGCGAGCGCATTGAATATTTAAAAAGTGCATCGGCCAGTAGCGTTAGTGAATTATCGCAGTTGGTTTTGGCGGAATTTTTAGCGCAAGGCAGCCATGTTCCACATTTACGCAAATTCCGTAAGCTATTAAAAAGCCGTGCCGATGAGTACCTCGCCATTTTGCGCCCCGCATTGGGTAGCGCGGTGGAATTAAAAGACATGCCGGGTGGCTACAGTTATTGGTTACCTCTGCCGAAAAATAGTAGCGCTGAAGAAATTTACGCGAAAATCAATTCATATTGGCCGTTATTAAATTCTGTTGATGCCTCGTCAGTTCTGGCTGACACGCCGCAAGTAGCAGTAATTTCACATGGGCTTTGTATCAATACCTCAATTCCTCTGACTGACCCATTACGTCAATCCTTAACGGCTTTTTGTTTTTATTTACGCGGCTTGTACTAGGCGCATCATAAACATTAATTTTCCTTCGCTGTATCTATCCACTTCGTCATCGCCTGTATCTGTCTGCTTCATCAAACTTCCCACACAATGCCTCCCATATTAGCGGCAACGCAATATAGCAATAGTAAAGCTTAACTCTGTTTGTATTTGTTATTTAAGGATTAATGGCAACTATTTTTAACAAGAAATTAGGGTTTGGTATTTCGACTGTATCTATCCCATAAGCCATCGCCTGTATCTATTTGTGTTAAAGGATTCTAATCACAATAGCTTCACTGGTTCGGCAACAGGATTTTTACCAAAAGTAATTTTTATAAGGTCAGGGAATTTGTAATGAAGATCAAATTGTTAAAGTTGTTATGCGGTAACGATGAGCCATTGCCAACTTATTCGGTGTTGCGATTATTGTTAATCGGGTGTGTGTTTGTATTTTCATCTTATGCGCAAGCAAATTCACTCCCCGATGTTGCTGAAAGCGTTGCATATAGCGGAAACGCCGGATCAATAATGTTGTTAGGTTTTGGTTTGTGCAGCCTTTTGGTTGTGCGTCGCCGCAAACCATGGATTGCAGTTGCCAGTAAAAACCTTACGCATGGATAAGTTAAATAATGTGTTAGTCGTTTCCGTGAAAATGTAAAAATAATCTTACACTCATGATGAGTGAAAGACTTCTTAAACCAGAATTAAAGGAATTTAATATGTCAATTTCAAAATCACTTCTAATTTTTGTAGCGCTTGTGGGTGCGCAATTAGCTAATGCTGACTCCGGTAATATCAGTGTTATTAAGCATAATCCGCCAGATGACAACACCATGAATCAAAGTGTTCCTCCAGATCCTTATGGAGAAATTCGCTACACCGTCGCTGCAATAAATGCGCAAGCTGTTCCGCCAGATCCCTACGGTGTCGCAAGCGGTCAAAGCGTTCCACCAGACCCGTATGGTGTCGCAAATGGACAAAGTGTTCCGCCGGATCCTTACGGTGTTTTAAATGCTCATGGGATCATTACCCATAATCCACCAGGCGATGGCCCAGTGCTTGCCGGAATAATTTTCCACAATCCACCTATCTGCTAATAGCAATTTTTTTTAAGCTTCAAGGATGATAGCGAAAAGCTTGCTATTTTTAAAAGTAACGAGATTTTTAGAAAAAATAACAAGGAATTTTTGAATAATTGTAACAAGGAATTTATTTTTAAAATGGGAGTATCAATATGAATGCTACAAAAATTCATTTAATTCGCGCGAGCTTTTCGTTAGTGGCGCCAGCAAGTCAAACTGTTGGTTTGATATTTTATCGCAATTTATTTTCGCTTGATCCAACACTGAAAGCATTATTTCCGGAAGATTTGAGTCAGCAATCTGCGAAGCTAATGCAGATGTTGGGAGCGGCGGTTAATTCATTAGATAAGTTAGATGATCTTGTGCCTGTCGTACAACAATTAGCAAAACGTCATGTTAAATACAGCGTGACTCCGCAGCATTATCAAACTGTTGGTGCCGCTTTGCTGAATACCTTGGTAGAAGGGTTAGGCGATGACTTAAGCGCGGAAGCTTTTATTGCATGGAAGGAACTTTATTTACTGTTATCGCAAACTATGATTGCAGCAGCCTATCCAGAAGTACTCAGTCCAGAAGTACTCAGTCCAGAAGTTGCATTAGCAGAATAAAAAAATGCGCGACCATTTGCATGTGCCGCGCGTTTTTTATTTAGATTTAATACCAAAGCTTATGCTCTTTTTAATTTGCTCATTGGAAGCGAGTAAAGAAATTAGCCGAGAATGGAATTAACTATGTCTTCTATTTGTTTTTTCTTATTAAACCCACGGTATTTTTCTTTGGCTACCGCGCAATGCGGTTGCAGGGTCTCGCAGCTTAAAGTTTTCTCTAAGATTTGAGCGTAATTAGGTTCTCTGCGGTGAGCATTGCTGTAGGCTAAATGTTGAGAGATAAGCCTTCGAGCGAGCATGTGTTTTGTTCGGTTGGCGTGGCAATAACAACGTACTTCCAAAGATTAAGCACGGTGAGCTTAAACCTAATCCACCTTGACCTGTAGCTAAAGATGCAGTGGGTATTTCAGGATGCGCGAAGCCAAGAGCACCGTTGGGCGTGATCGGCAACGAGAATCGGGGCGAATATAATTA
>Ga0247740_1001004_pt1 | contig 12492 bp, 9 predicted proteins | sample UWRJL148409B2_FD_180942 | JGI IMG/M metagenome (GOLD analysis project Ga0247740, IMG submission 180942) | Plant litter microbial communities from Arlington Agricultural Research Station in Wisconsin, United States - UWRJ-L148-409B-2 | ecosystem: Environmental > Terrestrial > Plant litter >...
CAAGTATCGATTGCCAGCATATTTGACGACACATTCACCGCCCCACGTCCACATTTCAGGTTTCATTATTTCGTACCATGGATCTTTACTGATATATTTTTTGGCATGATTATTATTGGTTTCTGTCGTGAATGAGAACTTCTTGATTCGATAATCTGTTTCAAACGCTTTACATATCATGTTATCTGTCATAATCCTTGCAAAATCATCTATAAACACATAATTTTTGTCATGATACTTATGAAATGTAATCATATTTCGTCTTGCTGCTGAAAAGTTAACCCGCCATGATGGTTTATCGAAAAGTGATGGAAAGTGCAGTTTATTTGGACTCCATGAACAGTCGTGTATCGATTTGCGTCCTGCATAACATATTGTTGTATTGTCGCTGGGTTTCCGAAGACGCTGGGTTGCATACGACCCAATGTATCCGACTGATTTAAAATCATAGAGCGCGTCATCTGAAAGCAACTTATTTGCTATAATGATATCAGCATTCATTGATGCGTCTAGTTCGCAAATAGAGTTAAAAATAAATGATCCAGATAGCATAATATTATGTTTTACGAGCACTTGTATCACATTGTCATACTCGTTCTGAAAAACGTGACGTTTCAATATGTTTTCAATACGTTCATTTATGATAGAAATGCACTTCTTCATTGTAATCGCTGACAAATAATATTGTGATACCCGTGTCATATTTATTGCATCCAATGGCGTAAGTTGCGGCAAAATAACATGAACAAATACTTCTTTAAAGGCATTTGTTTCCATTTTTATCTATTTTTATGATCGCAGTCCCATCGAATTCTGGAATCAATTTTTATAGCATGCAGATAATATTTATCCCCATGCAAATTACGCGATCATCGTGGTTTTCTTTAGACATTTGCACTGTACATATTTAACTGTCACATCGTTCACCTTTAATGTATCAATGGGATAAGTAACACATGTACAAACCATGACTGTTACGTTTTTCATGTGATCGAATGCATTTTTGGTCAAGTTATGACATCCAATTGCGATAAAATATTTCGGATTTATCGTTCGGACACCATTATCATTAACATTAATCCGTGATACAGTTATAACATCGCAATTAGATAGATATTTGAGTATTTTGTTTGTGACTCTCGTTTCAGAAATCTCAACATGGTAACATTCTTTAAACAGGTAGCCACTCGCATTAGTTATATTAGTTTTTGATAAGTTGAACCATCTTACGTTGATCAAATGTTTAATACCATCGTCAGTTATTTTTTTGCAGCCGCTAGCAGAAAGTCTTTTAAGTTGCACCAAAGATCGTATGCCATTGTTCGTAATTGCGCTACAACCACTAACGTTCAGGTTGACGAGATTCGTCAAATACTTAATCGAATCGTCAACAACTCCGGTGTAACTACATTTTAGCGCGACTAAATTAGCCAGGGTAACAAACGATGTACCGATTATTTTTTTACAAAATGCGACGCGTAAATTACGCACGTTTGTTAATTTACTAATACCAACGTCAGTGATTGTCGTTCGGAATAAATCGATCTGATGGCACATAGACAACATATGAAAATGTTGTTCGGAAACAGCGAGTTTGCATTGGTGTACTTTTATTGTTTCACATTTTAGTGGTTCGCCGTCTTCCATGTCCTTGATAGTACTCAACGACAAATCTAATTTGCTGCAATTGTCCAGGCTTTCAAGAATCTTGTAGGAAAAAGTACTGCCAAACAGTGTAACTCTGTTGCAATTACGAAGGTACGGGATTATGTAATCGATGTCACGATAATCATATAGCATGACAGTCTTACAATTTAGAAATTTTAACAGGATACAATCTGGTAGTTCTGGATGTCCATGCTGTCGTGTAATCTTGTAATTTGTAAATTTAAAATTACTTAAAAGACGCATACTTATCGCTATTTTCTCATCAATAAAAATATTATCCCATGTCGTGTCTCGAATGACATCGTTAACAAACTTAGATAATATTTGCAATCTCAAAAGTTCCCTTGGCGACCTGATGTTCGAAAAGATACAAAATAGTATGTCTTTGTTCTGAAACATATTTTGTTTTGTCCAATAAAATCACAACTATCATAATTATTTCATCAATTTTTACGCATAAAAAATTGATAAAGTAATAGACATATCAAATATACCAATTAGAAGCAACGCAATCATGTTGTCGTTGTGCGAAAATTTACTCACTAATGTAGGCGGGCATTTGGAAGATCGCGACAAGTTGTCATTTATTGAAACGTGCAAATTATTTAATACATTGAAGCATTTTATCTCATTTGAAACAAAAATGTTGATATCTGTGGTTGAAAAACTGTCTTATTTTGACAGTTTCGAATCAATTATTGTCTATAGTGAACCCAAAAAGTATCCTAACCGAGCAAAGTTTGTACACTATGGCGTTGGTAAAAGTGACGATAATATTCCGCTGCGAGTGACACACTTGACGTTTCGAGCAAAGTATGATAGTAATGAAGTAACGATACCGCGGGGAGTGACACATTTGGTATATAATAACTTGAACTGGGTTGACATTGAAGGCATTATACCCGACACAGTTACACACTTAGAATTCGGTCCCGAGTTTAATCAGAGTATCGAGAACTGTATTCCCGACTCAGTCACACACTTAACATTTGGTAATGATTTTGATCAACCCATTGACGGTTGCATTCCGAAATCAGTCATACATTTGGATATGGGAAACAATTTTTATTATCCTATCGATGGTAACTTGCCTCCATCGTTAACTTATCTGGATCTGGGCTATGATTTCAATTGCATAATTAACGAACCTATTCCTGACACAGTTAAATATTTAGTCTTCGGTCCAGTATATAATCAATCTCTACGCAATGTCATACCACCCAATGTAACTCACTTGACATATGCAGGATATATCGATGGACCAATACGCGAAAACATACCTTCGTCTGTCACACACTTGACATTTCGTGACACATTTAACGAAACTATCAGAGAGGAATTACCGTCATCCATTCTGCAATTGGTGTTCGGTAAAGATTTTAATAAACCTATCCATGGCGTGATACCTAATTCAGTTATCAATTTGTGGTTTGGAGACAGATTTAACCAGTCGATCGATGGTGCGATACCAATGTCTGTCAGAAATCTGGAGTTTGGCAAAGATTTTAACCAGTCTATAGATTGTCTTGCACAGACGGCTATTACGCACCTGAAACTGGGGGACACATTTGATGTTGCAATCACTCATATGTTGCCATCGACACTTGTTCATCTAACAATGAGCAATAATTTCAACAAATCACTGACCGGTATGTTGCCGACATCGTTGACATTTTTGGAACTGGGCGATAACTTCAACCAATCAATCGAGAACATGATACCTAACTCGGTGACTCACCTAATATTTGGAAGCAAATTTGACAAGCCAGCGAGAGGATGTATACCATCATCGGTGACATATTTAGAATTCAGGGGCGAATTTAACCAACCGATACAAAACAGTATACCTTTCTCCGTTACACACTTGACCTTCAGTGACAACTTTAATCAGTCTGTCAAAAGAAACTTGCCTAACTCCATAACACATCTGATATTTAGTGATAAATTTAATAAATCAATCAAACATAGCATCCCTACATCGGTCACACATTTGGTATTCGGGCGCAACTTTAACAAGTCTATTAAGGGCCACATACCAATCTCTGTAACTTATCTTACGTTTGGCAAAAAATTTAATCAGTCCATCCGAGACGCAATACCACCGTCCGTAACGCACCTCAAGTTCGGCAATAATTTCAACAAGAAAATCAAAAATTACATTCCGCAATCTGTGACTCATTTGCAGCTAGGTAAAAAATTTAATCGTTCTATGAATAAAATTCCTTTCAGTGTAAAGTATTTGAAAGTCTACGATTTCCGTGTGCCATGTTACGAAGATGTAGCCGACACGGCTATTAACGTATCGACGTCATTTACGGAAGATTCAGATGATTGCGGGGATGCATATTGGTGGCTCAGTGATGGTTGGGATCGCTACCGTGAACGTAAATAACTTGTCAAATTAAAATTTTCAATTGACAAGTATAACAAACATGGAATTACAAGATACATTAGTGCTGATATGCAAACATTTGACAGACAATGCGAAAATTCAGTTGTTGTCCATATCAAAATATTATAACATGCAGAAGAGCAAAATACTCTACATCGAAAGCATACTCATCGAAAAAATATATCGATTACCATATTTTGATAACTTTACCAGCGTCGATATTACATTAGTTTATGACCCTACCTCGGTGGATCAAAAAATTAGGTGTCCAAAATGTGTTAGTCACATCGTTTTGTTGACCGATACGAAAAAGAACATACCCAAATCAGTGACACACCTAATTTTTCACGATGAATTTATTGAGCGCATCGTTTTGGGAGATATACCTAACTCTGTAACACATTTGGACTTTGGTGATGAATTTGATAGTCCAATAAAGTGTCAGTTACCAGCATCGGTGACTCACGCAAATTTTGGCAAGAGCTTTAACAAATCAATTCGAGGCGTATTGCCACAGAATCTAACACATTTAAAATTCGGCGATCGTTTCAACAGATCCATACGAGGAAACTTGCCGGCATCCTTAACACATTTAACATTGGGCTGGCTATTCAACAGATCGATAGACAGCGCTATTCCTGAATCTGTCACACATTTGAAATTCGGTAATGCATTTAATCATCGAATTAATAGGAACATTCCTGCATCAGTAACGCATTTAGAGTTCGGAAATGATTTCAATCGATCAATTAGAGATCATATACCTATATCTGTAATGCGGTTGACTTTTGGCGACGCGTTTAACAGATCAATTAAGGGCAATATACCTGTATCTGTAACGCACTTGATATTGGGAGAATATTTTAACAGATCCATCAAAGGCGCGATACCAACATCTGTCACACACTTAAAATTCGGCAGTAACTTTGACAAATCACTCAAACACATACCATCATCAGTCAAATATTTAGTGTTCGGTCACTTCTTCAACAAATCACTTAAGCAAGTTCCACCAACAGTTGAAAATATAGTCGTGAATGGTAACTACATCCACACTGTCTGCGATAATAATAGGATCATCATCAAGACAAAACTTGATGAAGCTAATTTCGGCAGTCTATATAATATGGAACAAGTGCCGCATGCTTGACATTTGATCGCGATTACAACGCATCATTACAATGTAAACAAAAATATATTAGTGTGTTTCTTAAAAAGTTAAATATTAATTTTTTAAGAACTTGTTCTTTATTGAGTGAGAGTTCTCAATGTGGATCTCTTGTATTCGTCAACGGTGCCATCCAAGTTTCGTCTGTACATGTTCAAGACAGACATGAATGATCGTTCGCCAGCTAAATCGAATGACTCGTCAAGACAAATAAATCGGATGAGCGAATCGCGTCCTCCAAAGTTTCCACCTGCGGAGTACATGTTTGGGAAGAACTTACCAGTTGATTCACTGTAACATAATTGTGCTTCCTTATTGAATGGGTAGTTCCAGTTGGCGCCATTTCTAAGATAGAATGTGTATCCATAACCCAATGAACTTTGTGGATCCATGACTGCACCAGCGTGAGGACCGGATTGGATAGTGTATGATGTAGTAAATTGGAAAAACCAAGTTCCAGTAGCAACAAACCAATCTCCAAATCGTCTCAATGGAAATCTAGAATCATATTCAACTTTGTAGCCTTCGTTGGCAACTAGGGATGGGAATGCAACTCCTACAGGAGTCAGGTAACCGGTTGTTGAATTTACGTAAATACCTGCAGGAACATCAATGCCCCATTCAGATAACATCCATGCAAAAAATCCGTTTGACATAGCAGTGGCTTCACTTGCGGTGAGTAAGCCTTTAGCTTTGGTTTGAGTAAAGTTAGGATCGATGAAAACAGTTGGGTCAACATTGGTGATGTTGTAAGAGTCCCTATTGATTTGAATTAGACGGGCAGAAACGTCCGAGAGGAAAAAGAAGGCAAGAATGAAGAAGATCATGTTGTGTGTGATAATGTGTATGATATAATCATGTTATCCTGGCAATTAAAAAGTCAATTTTTTTATTTCATGGGAAAGTCACTTTCTTTTTACGTGATGATCATAGGCCTCAAATAATGTTTAGTGTCATAGGCAAGTCTTCGATGGACGACTAAAATATTTGCCGAATTTGATGTATCTAACTAACGCAGGGATGTTGCCTTTGGCGCTCTGGTTAAAGTATTTACCGAATGCTAAGTGTATGACAGATTAAAGCTGGCATTGGACGTCATATGCATCCGTTCGACAGAATGACGCATTTTTCTGAAATAATATCAAAATGATATATTTGTTACGCGATATAGTTCTGTTGATATGTCAAAAAATATCTGATGTCGATAAAGTTAATTTCGTATTGACGTGCCAGAAAATGTACAAGTTGCGGGACGATATTACGTATGATGATAAGATACATGTGGATAAGATACAGCATCTAACATACTTTGATAATTTTACTAATATTGAGATCTCAAATGATACGTTGCAAGTTCCAAAACATGCTAGGTACGTGCATTTGCGCACAGGTTCGGCGAATATACCACCATATGTTACTCATTTGACATTCGATCATATGTTCAATAAGCGTTTGACTGTACCATCATCAGTTACGCACTTGATATTTGGTGCGCGCTATAATCAATCGATCGAGAGTGTGATACCTAACTCAGTCACGCACTTGATATTTGGTAATAATTTCAACTGTCCGATTGAAACATTTTTGCCGACATCGATTGTTCACTTAGAGCTCAACCATTTCTTCCGCCAACCCATCAAGCACATACCTAAATCGATCACACACTTAAGAATACGTGGTGCAGTACCGACATTCATACCTCTCAGTGTGACGCACTTGACGCTTGGATTGATCAACGAACCGAACCATAATATTATGGACTTAATGGTGACGCACTTAACTTTTGATAATTTTTTTGATCAGAGCATCGATAATTGTATTCCTGAGTCTGTAACGCACATTATGTTCGGACGAAATTTTAATCAGCCGGTAGATAATTTACCTCAACTAATCACACACATATCGTTCGGACCAATGTTCAATCAAACGATCGACAATGTCCCTATGTCAGTGAAAGAAATAATATTGCACATATATTATGAACGTGAAATTAGTGCGGACGTTACATCACGTGTGAAGGTTATGTTCAAAAATATGAGAAGCTAAAAGTTAATGATAATTAATTTTTAGCATATTGCGGAGACGTCTTCGATGAATTTATGGTAAAGTTGCTTTCTGGTGGGTTCGTTTATGTGTTCATGGGCTAGCTTTGCGAGATTATCGTAGATAGTTTTGGCGCAAACATTATCATCTAACAATGCTGCCGCGAATAGCAGTAATGTATCATGTATTACGAGACCCTGAGTATATGTTATGATATCTTCCAAGTTTTTCGGAGAACCTCGTACGAGATTAAATATTGCCACATCAACAGCGTTGTGTTCCCTAAATTTTTGTAAAACCTTTGGAAAAAATAATTTTCTGGAAAAGTATGACCGTGACAATATTGAAACACAGAAACAGTCATCGATTACAACATCTGTTTCGTCCCATAAATTCATGGTCCATTCTATGACATTAGTATCGTCGCTAAACATTCCACATTCAATAAACTCATCTGTCAATGTAAAAGTTCTGCGTTCGACATAGTATGTTAGCACCTCAAATGATATAAACGCCAAATTGTGGACTTCTCGGATGCAACCACCATAATCAACTAACAATTTATAACGTTCAATTTCGTCAGTGCCGTATAATTGTTCAATTATGCGTTCCAGGAATCCAGATATTATCTCCTTGTCCGAGTCGACATCAAAGCCCCATGTTTCGTTAATGTAGTTGAAAAGATCATGATGAAACGATTCGTCTGCGTTATGTTTGTTAAGTAACGTACAAACATTTTTCATGAACAAGTCTTTATCAATATATCCCACATCAACAAGCACACTGATTATCGTCAGATTTTGGGAACAGAACAGTTTATATACCGCGTCTTCTTTCTCTGTCATTTATTGTTGACATACAAGTCGTACGTTCGTGTCCAATAAATTTTCATTTTTTATTCAAAAAAATTGACATGATATTTCACTGGAGTTGACATATGTACATATATATAAATCAAAGAATGGAAAATGTTATGTTTGGAGACGTGTTTGCAAATATAAGGCAACTTTTGTCAGCGGCGAGTTGGTACAATTTGGCACAAACATGCCATCGGTATAATTTGATGTTTACGAAAAATGATATTTGTGATAAGATCGTTGATTCGATAAAGAGTCGGTTACGGGATGTGTTCGGTGCCCATTATGATGAATGTATAGCAATGATGCGAGCCGAAGATGTGCGGATCACAGGGACGTTTATAACACAGTGCATTCTTGGCGAAAAATGGATGAACGATACTATCATTTTGCATACACACGTGATGTTTCCATCAATAGGGAAATTAACATTTAAAGATAGTGATACTCTCCACGGAAAACGTTTTGCGATGTATATAACGGGAAATTGTACGTGGATAGACATGATACGTTGTATGAATACGTTTTACATTTATGACGTGCAGAAGAATATATACGACGTTACTACCGGCAAAATACATATTCGCTCTATAGAAGAGAATGTTTACAAGTACACGAATGTGCCGGCACGTGTTCGAAGTAGCAAAAGAAACGAAAATTTACCAATACTATACGAGGCCGGATTTAAATTTTATAGATCAGTTGGCGACCCTGAAATAATGAATCTAATGGATCTCATACACAGCCATAATGATGTCATTAACGTCGCAAAGAAGATGAAAAATAAAAAGTTACGTCGCCGAATTGATCGCAAATTCTATTCTTACGAGTATTGGATTCATAAACAAAAAATATGGACAGAATGGCAAGGGAAGCCTGAAGCGATCTTCGATATCAATTCGTCTTCTCTGGAGTGCAAAACTGGGAATTTGAATGTACCCTCGGTGAAGAGATTGCAAATTAAATGTTGCAAAAAAAATGGTTGCTTCATTGAATCGATCGAGCCTGATTTGGAACACTACCATTGTACAATGGATGAACCTGAAAATTCCGATGATGATGTTGTGTTAATAGTGGATTAATTTTTACAAACGATGTTTTTGATAATTAACGAACGCGAATTGTGAGACAATTTTGGGATGATCGACACGCAGCGTTGAACGCCTGTAATTCAAAATAGATGTTTGCATTCAATGTAGACACCGTAGGGATAAAATGCAATGTCTGTAATTCGAGGGACATTTTGTGAGGATTAGAAATACACCATTGAAAGTCTGTAAATCGATGCAGTGTGTAGATAAAACACATCATCGAAAGCCAGAGAAGATCAGTATCGCCTAATAAAAACTGAAAATTTTACTCACAGTACATCTAATAGCTACAATCAATCAAAAATGTTCTCCCTAAACGACGATATATTTGTTGTGATCAGTTACTACATTCCTGATGCATACAAATTAAATTTGATCGAAACATCCAAGGAAATGAACGAACTAAAACACAAACTAAGATTCATTACTGCAGTCAAACTGATCAAAATATGGGGTTTATCGTACTTTGACAGTTTCGAAAACGTGTGGATCACTGCCGATAAACTGGATCTACCCAAATATGTTAAAAACGTTCATTTTAATGCTTCCTCAAGTATCATTCCCAAGTTCGTGACTCATCTCACGTTTAATAAAGACTCTAAAGTGTTTTTAAGAACACAAGAGATAGGTGAAGATTCGGAGTACGACAAACGATTCATCGCAACAACCAAGAGAATCATCCCGCGATCGGCCGTCCATGTAACGTTACCTACTGAGCTTAACTGTATCATCAACGATATTTTGCCCCCATCAGTAACATCATTGACATTCAGTGCAGATTTCAACAAACATATACCGCACATGTTGCCAGAAACAATTCGTTGCTTAACATTTGGATATTGGTTTAACCGATCTGTCGCTAAAATCATACCTCCGAACATCACTCGCGTCACATTTGGATTCTGTTTCAACAAATCCATTGACGGAATTTTACCCGCATCACTGACACATTTGACGTTTGGCCATTTTTTCGACCAAAACATCAATGGCTGTATACCATTCTCAGTTAAATATTTGAAATTAGGAGACTGGTACGACCGACCCATCGCTAAAGGCACATTAAAAACAGTAAACACATTGATTTTTGGAGAAAAATTCAATCAGTCAATCGTGGATTCCATACCAGATTCAGTGACATACCTGAGGTTCGGACGCAATTTTGATCGTCCTATCATTGGATGCATCCCACCGAATGTCAAGTATCTTAAGTTTGCTGAACATTTCAATAGTCCCATCGAAAATGCGTTACCTCACTCTATTTTGCGATTAAGATTCGGCCATAGTTTTAATCAATCGGTCATCGGGAACATACCTCCTAATGTTGTACACTTAACATTTGGCGCGCAATTCGATCAACCAATCAATGGTGCTATTCCGTTATCCGTTACACATTTGGATTTCGGATTTCGCTTCAGTCAATCACTTTGGGATGCGATTCCTTCCTCTGTGACGCACTTAAGGTTCGGTGACTGTTTCAATAGACCAGTAGATGCACTGACATCTGTAAAATATTTAGTTCTAGGAAAATATTTTAACCAAAAAATGCGAAAATGTATGTCAGTAACACATTTACGATTTTTAGATGACTACGACAATGCCGTAAGAATTGCGCCATCAGTTACACATCTAGTATTTGGCAACAGATTTAATCAACCGATCGGAGGCAGAAAGACCATTAATAAAATGTTGCCAGATTCCTTGACGCATTTGGTATTTGGGCGTCTCTTTGATCAACCAATCTGTGGTTACCTACCGTTATCCTTGACACACTTGACGTTCGGTGAAAAATTTGACCATCCGATCCAAAATGCATTACCTGTAGGACTTACACATTTAACTTTTGGTGACAATTTTAACCAATCCATTCACAATGCACTACCAAATACTCTCACTCACATCGTTTTTGGTCGAGCTTTCGATAAATACGTCGTAGATAATATCCCGTCCTCCGTTGTCAGCATGCGATTTGGTAGAAAGTTTTGTCGTCCCATCAATGACATTCCATTAACTGTCAAGAACATTATTCTCGATGTGGCGTATCCGTGTGATATTAGTCCTGACTTAATGGCAAATCGCAACATTGAATATCGTGGCGTCGACCTCAGTTCCACCAAATTATTTTGGTAATATACATTATCGAAATAAATATGGTGTATCAGATGATGAAATTTGTGCTCAAACTACAGCTTTAATTTCGTCATAAACTATAACATTCGTGTTCAAATGACAGCTTATAATTCCTAGTCATAAACTATAACATGGATCCTGAAACTGACACCGTCAATAACAAACCGCCAACCTTTATCATTATTCAATCAGACGAAGTCGTTACGCCTTTGTCATATTGTATCCATCCAGCTGGAGGCTCATAATCAAAAATATTATCATCATAACCTTTTTGATTTGATCAGAAAATTAAGATTCGCAGTGCCATCCCAATAATCAAACACAGGATTGTCCATCGAAATGTACCAACGTGACTTAAAATGCACATCGGAGGTGTACTCTGTTGAAACACAAAAGTGTTGTGTGCGATTCTTCCAAAATAAAATTTCGCCATGTTCCTCGTTGCGACCAGTGCGTGCAAAATGTTCTGCAAAACATGCGGATAACAGTTCCCGAAACGTAACACTTTCGCTTACATTTAGGATGACAGAGTCACCCCAATGCTTAACAACGATTCGTCTGATAGCCCCTGACATTTGTTAATAAGATCCAAATGATGGACCTCCCTATTTCATTAATTTTCAATTTTTTTTGCGTTTAAACTCTGCGAATATAGTAATATTGCGATGACTACTCTTAACAGTGATATCTATCGGTACCTTTTTTACTTTTTAGCAATGACTGACAAGCGAACCTTTTTACAAACATGTAAAGACATGAACACGCTATCCGCACAGATGTCGACGGTTGAAATGGCGTTTGAGAAGAAACTGACTGCGATAAAGTTTTTCACACATACACCTTACTTTGGACTTAACTATCCTCTTCATCGCTACACTATAGAGTTAATCTATGACAACCGCGAGATACCTGAACGTTACATCATACCGAAAAACAAAATTCTGCATCGATTCCCCAAAATATTCAAAATCATTGCTAAGAGAGGCAATTTGATACTGATTACCAAAATGTTGCAGCTAAACAAGTTAGATGCCATACATAATGCAGAACATGCCATGATGGGTGCTGCTGAAAAGGGCAACATTCACATCTTGAAGTGGATGCAAAAAAATGGCTATGAGGATAATGAACATGTCGTTGGGTGTG
>Ga0247740_1001006_pt1 | contig 12485 bp, 11 predicted proteins | sample UWRJL148409B2_FD_180942 | JGI IMG/M metagenome (GOLD analysis project Ga0247740, IMG submission 180942) | Plant litter microbial communities from Arlington Agricultural Research Station in Wisconsin, United States - UWRJ-L148-409B-2 | ecosystem: Environmental > Terrestrial > Plant litter >...
CCAGCGGTGTTCGACGAGAAGCCGAATCAAGCTAGCACGCTTGAGATTAGTCGTAGGGCTAATTAAGTCGCGCACTGTCGATGGAAGACGATATCCTTGCTCGCACAGCAACAGGAGGCGCAGGGTGTCGAGCTCCACGGGCCCTGCACATAGCGTCACTCGGCGTGCGAGGAGCACCTCTTGCGTGATCCATGCGCGTTTCCAGTAGCTTGAGCCTAGAAAACCCCAGAGATCGCCGCGATGGGCAGACAAATATGGTGTTCCGTATTTCATGACTTCTGCGAGATGCTTTGCAACAATGTTGGCACTGCCCAACCATGCAAGAACGTCTGTTGCGTTCGAGTAGATGTCACCCATCTGCTGCACTTGATGGTTCCGCTCGACGACGTTATCTTGGTCAATGCATAACGCGTCTATCCAGAGTAGCTTGTCGGTATGTCGCGTACGGGCTACTTCGAGGAAGCTGAACAGATTGCGGCGAACTTTGTGCTGGTTTCCGTTGACGAGTATGATGCTGCCTTGGTGTGGCGGCCCCCATACATACGATAAACAGGTGTACTCTACGTTGATAGTGGCGTTCTGGAGGGTGCATTGGATGTAGCCTTCTGGTGAGGTATTGAGGTGAATGGTTAAGAGACGGATCGAGGATGTTTTGTGGTCTAAGGGCTGGTACTGGAATGTCTTCGGGTCTGTAGAGAGCTCGACTAGAGAGCTGTGGGGTGACTGAGATGGCTCCTGGCTGCGAATATGAGAGGCCCTCATAGTGCTAGGTAATTCGTAAATGTGCAGACAATACGTATGGCACTCGTCGTATGTCGGATTACGGCGAGATACTTCAGTGCATGGCTGTGGCTTTTATTTTGGTCGACCGACTGGTGGAATTGAATGCCCCGCTTATCCAGATTCAGTTAGTGCCAGATATTGGACCCCTCTATTCCTCACTCTCGGTCGGAAACTGCCAGTTTGCAAGCTCCTTCTCTTCAACCTGCCACATGCCCTTTTGCATTCCTTTGAAAATCGAATGGACTGCTTGTTGTATTATCGACGATGACGTGAAGTCGCTGAAGTCAGATGACCCTAAATATGGCCCTGAATGCCATTCGTCTTCCCCTAGAGATGAGGGCAGTGGCAGGTACTCAGCCGGTCTATCAAGAACGATAATCCTGAATCCGGACCACTTATGAGAACGCAGAGGTCACAGAAGTCTTACTGTTATGGAATTCGTCTGACACGGGCATCATAGGATGTACTCTTCCCTAGGCTAACGCTGATACATACAGGGAGCACCACCAACTATCTGGTACCCTTCCCATTCCTCCGAGGTTGGAAATGCCATCGTATATATAGAACATAAAATACAAGGATCGCCTCAGCATGTGTTCTGCACCCAGGACATCTTAACCAGTCGCTTAGCGATCCTACAGTTATAGACTATGACCAGTGATGTGATGCGATTGTGAATACCGCATATGTAGGGCTCCCTTTATCATGCATCAAGTTGCGAATTAGATCCCGTCTGGTGCCTCGGTTTTTACGCAAACGGCGCCTGTTTTAGTACTCACTTAAGTAACTAGACTAGGGTGACTGCCTTGGCTAGTTCTGTACGAAGTGTGGTCTATAGTTACAACGTAGTCTGGATTGGTAAGTCGACAGAAGAGACACCCATCCTATACTTATGCTGACGTGGTCTTGGTCAAATAGGGATCTGCTGCGCTTCGATCGGCTCATGGCCTCTACCTTGTATTGATTTGTCATTCTCCCAGACATCGATCTTCTCGATAAACTTCTCAGTCTGAAGCTAATTGCTTTGATCCTTTTCCTTAGAGACACAGCTTTACTTGTCGTTGTCCCTAACCAATCACAGCCATGGCCAAGTCCAGTGATTTGAAAGCTACTAAGCTATGGTTGAGACGTAATTGACATCAGGAGTTCTTCGACCACAGAGATCGAACGTTGACCTCATTTCCTTGATCAGCTAATCAACACCCTTAGCTGATGTTCCACGCCGATAATCCTGTATACTAGAAATATTGGATCGATGAACGTCCTCGTACGCCTCGTAATAATCCAGATGGGCCGCATCAAGATCCGCAGACACCACCTCTTTCAATCTTTGCTTCCACGCTATTGGATCAGGTACAGGCTCGTCCACGGCCTGTATGTAGCGTAACGTCGCATCGATGAAAGAAGGCTCATATCCGCCGTTAGCAATTCGATCGGGACTGCCATGAGCAGGCAGTATCGTGGCGATAGGAAGCACGGCCATGCGTTTGAGTTCTTTTTGGTGGATGTGCAAGTCCTCAGCTTCGCCGACATATGTGGCGGTGTCTTCGAGTGTGTCGCCTGCGAAGAGAATGCCTTCTTGAGGTAGGAAAAGGATCGTGCCATCCGGGGTGTGGATATTGAAATTATGAAGTTCCACCGTACGTTCACCGACTTGGAGTGTCATATTCTTTTCGTAGGTCCGATCTGGGAGCACGACCTTAATAGGCGGAATCCCCTTTGCAAGCTTCTCTCTGTCCTCACTCAGATACGCATTTGTTTCGACATGACTGATAATGGTAGCTTCCTTCAACGCCACAGCGCCTGCGATATGATCGCTATGGGAATGGCTGTACACCAGAGTGAATTTGGTAGCGCCTAGACTCTTGACATGATCCAACATGAACTTCGCATGCTCAGGCGTGATGCCGGCATCGAAAAGTAAGGCCTCCGATCCGCTTACTATGGCGTACGTAGCCACGCCTAGTACGAACGCGCCATCGTCTATCGTGTTTTCCGATTCTGATATGAGGCGGCCGCCGACGCGGCCATCGTAGTAGGCGTAGATGCCTTTGGGACCCGGCTCGATTATGCGGAGGGTTGCGAGTCTTTCTTCCGGGGGTCGGATGGATTTGTTCATGACTCAGGAAGGTTTAAAGGGATTCGTGCGGGCACGAGGTAGCTAGGTGGTGGGTGAGATGTAAGACGCTGACACACCTGTCCATATTCGGTTCTTGCTTGTTCTACCCTAATAAGGCGCTAAGCCGCGCGGGGCGGAGGATGACGCAACAGGCTGTGTCTCCTGCTGACCATCAACAATAGTAAACAATTTCAACCCACTTCTAATTTAAGACTGGACCGCCCTGTACTTTGTAAGACGCGAGGAACGCGGAAGATGTCCGAGTGTAGACCAAATCAGTCCACGTAGGCACACAAAGCTACGCCGCGTAAGATAATAATTTAGAAGATGGCCTTGGACTGAGGGCCCACTAGCATTCGATAACTGGGTTGCTAACGTGAGCCCTTAGCTGCATGAGGCTCTGAACGACTTAAAAGATGACGCCCCCAGGTCGCCTTGAACATGACCGATCTGCCATTAAGCTCACCAAGCTCACCAAGCCTACGCTCACCAAGCCTAAGCTCACCAAGCCACAGCTTGGGGAGCTGAACGTCTTCGACTCGGCATGGGCATACTCCAAGCCACCGCGGGCGTCGCCCTTCTCTACGTCGTCACCAAGATTATCTACAATGTTTACTTCCACCCCCTTGCCCGCTACAATGGCCCCTGGCTCTGGAGCGCCTTTCAATTCACTTCGCTCGCTGTTATGCTCGGGGGAACATTACCCTATCGCATCAAACAGTTGCACGATCAGTATGGACCCATAGTGCGGATCGGACCAAACGAGCTCTCTATTACCGACGAGCGCGCATGGAAAGACATCTTCTTAAGAAGGGACTTTTTGCGCCCACCGCAATGGGGTGCGAGGCCACCGGGGGTTGATGCCCATAACCTCATCTCCGCACCTGCAGACGTCCATGCCAGATTTCGGAAGGCGTTTGCGCCAGCGTTCTCCGAGAAAGCGCTCTTCGGGTACGAACCTTTGATCAGAGAGTACTTTGATAAGCTTCTGGATCGACTAGAGTCGAAGAGCACGACTACCGTCGACATTGTGGAATGGCTCAACTTCACAACTTTCGACATTATCGGCGAATTGTGCTGGGGTCGATCCTTCGGCTGCCTAGATAGTGGCAAAGGCCATGCATTCATCGACATCCTGTTACACTTCAAAGCGGCACTGATCGGGACCGTCATAAAGCATTACCCAGCAATCGACGCCTTGGTGCCTTACATCACGCCCAAATCGGCGTTGACTATGCTGCACAACGTTTTCTCTACTGGCCATCAGCGCATCCAAGAACGCATTTTATGTGAGGATGAGTCGCGTAAACCGGATATCCTTTCGCATGTGCTCCAGTACAACAAGAGCAATCCTGCTTCGTCGAATCTTTCGGAAGGCGAGGTTGAGTTCAACGCTCTGACAATGATTATCGCCGGTAGCGAGACTTTGACAAGCGCACTGTCCGGCGCTCTACATAACCTCTTATCGCATCCTCAAGCATGCAAAGCACTCACCTCGGAGCTTAGATCGTCGTTCGAGACCGAAAAAGACATCACAGCATCCACTCTTACCACACTACCTTACCTGAACGCAGTGCTCAACGAAACGCTGAGGTTGTGCCCGCCATTTCCAGACAACTTGAGACGGACTGTGCCCAAAGGAGGTGCTACAGTGGCTGGACATAGCTTTTCCGAGGGAACTGTGCTAGGAGTGTCGTGTTGGTCAGTGTTTCAATCCGAGGAACACTTCTCCGATCCCACCTTGTTCTTGCCTGAAAGGTGGTTGTCCACTTCTGATGCCATCTCCAACCACAACGTCAGGGCGTTCTATCCCTTTTCTCTCGGACCTCATGGATGCATCGGACAATCACTAGCGTGGTTGGAATTGCGGCTACTTCTAGCCTTGGTACTATTCCGATTCGACTTAGAATTCGTGACCGACAGAGGCGAAGGAAAGGCGAAGGAACTATGGAGCTGGAACGAGCAAAAGGTTTACTGGACATGGGAGAAGATGCCACTGCTGGTTAGATTCAACCAACGCGTGTGAATGTTGGTAGACAAGATCATTGTTTTGACCAATTATATAAGTCCAGATCCCGTATTCATAGTAAATGCATGATCATACAGCGGTGAGAGCGAAGGTGTGCGTGATTTACGCGACTCACCAAGCCACAAACCTATAGTAATCGCGTCTGATAGGTACGTGGCGTTTACTACTAATCCATGTCGTGCGCCACAGCGCTAATCACATGCTGCGCGAACTACGTTCTACAGGTCGGAACGGCCCGAGTATGAGATACCGGCTTCCCGGCACACACTTAATTAGCCTCACGTGCGTTCCGGCCCTACATGTATGGCTGCATGATGGGTGCCGCTGGTTGGAATGCTGAGATTACTTCATCAAGCCAAAGAAGCAGAACGAAGAATATTACGCGCAATGACGAGTGTGATCTCTTCAAGATCTCACTGATCGAACTCGAGTCATCGTGCTGGCGCAACTTTACACGAGTTCTAATCCAAGCCGCACACATCACAGCCACGAGCACACCAACCACTTGAGACCACTCCACTCCACCTCATCGACCTAGTAGTCTCTAGAAATAGCGTAAGCAGTCCAGCGGGGTGCCGAACGCCTCTAGCGTACAGTAAATGTAATGATTCTGCTTGATATCAGCCGAATACCCGGCCCTCTTCCATGTGCACTAAGCCATAATTTGATGGACCGCATGTTCCACAGCATCCCAGTTCCGGTGGAATAGCAGCCACGAAGGCGTCTGCGGTCTACTGAGCGAGTGACCACTACGGCCGCTACTTTACGCCAACTCTCCGCCAGCACCCGCGGGTTTTACACGCGGAGGAAGGGCTGGGAAGATGCTCGCTTTCGTGCATCACTATTCCTCTTTCCGAACCAAGCATCATTGGTGTCTCGCCAGAATAGGCAGAAAGTCCGCTATCACAATGTTTCGTAAACGCAAATACGACTCCTTGGTGGTCAGAAAGATGTGGCGGAAGCCACGCGAGATGACTGAGGAAGTGCTCATGACGACCTTCCTTCTAAGACACCAGTATCTATCCGTGCACTCTCATCACGAGCTGGACCACACCAACAGAACTCAGGCCCACCACACCACTGCTAGTTCCGAGATGGCGACCTTTGAGCACACGACCAAAGTCGGTGTATCTCCTGAAGTCAAGCACGAATGAAGAGACCGGGAATACGATGAGGTCTGGATGTAATGCTTCGCAATCCAAGTGCTTGCTCGAGACTTGATTTGAGGTCAGTAGTCTGGGAAGTATAAAGCCCACCCAGTTCGCAACGAAGACCATCACACTCAAACAATATCCTCATCCAGCATCTCATCAATAATCTTTCTCATCATCTTACCATACTTCTCATATATCTTCCTCAGCTTCAGATTAAGCCAAAAGCCTCGCCATGATCAAGTTCATCACTTTCGCTCTCGCAGCTACGCTCCTCGGAGCTGCTCTCGGCACCCCAGTCACCCCACCTCAGAACGACGAACCTACACCCACGGCAGGAGGCGGTGTTTCCCCTACTGATCCCGCGAAGATCAAAGAGCTTCAGACCGCGCTCTTGCTCAGTGCCGGTTTCGCCGACCGTCAAAGCGTGCTTCTTCCCAACCCTCCCGATGCTAGCAACATCACCTTCCAGTTCACGAACAACTCCGTCGAAGCAAACACCGGCGGAACCATTGCTCTCACGACCTTGGAGAACTTCCCCGCCCTTATCGGTACCAACGTTGCGGCAGCTGTTGGCTTCGTCAACCCTTGCGGATTGAATGTCCCGCACAACCATCCTCGTGCCAATGAGTTCTTGACCGTCATCTCGGGAAAACTTGTTGGTGGCCTTATCCTCGAGCAGAACCCTGGTGGCGCGGGCAATGTTGTGGGACAGCCTAAGCCAGTGAACGGTCCTCTTCAGCAGGTGAATGCCACGCTTGAGAACTTCAAAGGGATGCTGTTTCCCCAAGGCGAGACACACTTCCAGTTCAACCCTACATGCGAGCCCGCGCTATTCGCTGCTGCCTTCGATAATTCCGATCCTGGGCGTACGCAGATCGCGCGCAACTTCTTCTCAGCGTTCCCGGATGAGCAGGTGTTGATCGCGGCTGTGGGTGGCAACCTTGAGACTTTGGATCCTGCTCGCATCCAGCAATTCAGGAATCAGATCCCCACGGCGTTTGCAGTACAGATCGAGAGCTGCGTGAAGAAGTGCAATATCCCTCAGCACAAAATTTGAACAGTTTATTTAGTGAGGGATCTTTGCGGGGTGGAAAATGATTATATGAGGCTTCGGTGTATGACGAGTACTGTGGGTGCCGAAGGGGTCATAATAGAGTAATGCGCAGAGGTGGATTTATTTCTTTACACCATAATGTATAGTCGCTCGTTTACTGGATACAATATAATCGCAAATCTTTGATATCCTTCTAAAGTATGGTCCCTAAGCTAATAAGATCGTGCAGAACAGTTCCGTGGCCGGCGTGACAAGAACTCTTCCGTTCTCGACGCTTGTCCAAACATGTAGCTCTCATATTACACTGCATGGCTCGAATATTGAGACTTTTCAACGGTGCAGTGACTAGACATCTACCGGTGTCGTATGTATTCATCATTGGGTGGTGGTGTGGGGCTTTACACCTCTAGATATGGGCCAGTGACGATGATAGCTGGTGTTCACGACAACTACTAAGCAATCATTGAGATTTTCAACAATTGTATTTCTACTAAAGCCAAAGACATTTCCGCCCTTACTCTGTCTTTCCGCCCTTATTCCGTCTTCAGTTTACCTCCAACAAAACTCCACTCCGCCCTTGCTTCAAACAGACCAACATCTACCACTGCTACTCGTCGGTCGAGTCGGAGCTGTAGCGGATGACGCAAGCCGAGCCAGAGCAGCCCTCGGTCTCCACTTGTCGAGGCTTGACCTTTTCCACCACGTCGGCGTTGTAGCGGATAACGCAGGCTGAGCCAGAGCAGCCCTCGGTCTCCACTTGTCGAGGCTTGACCTTTTCCACCACGTCGGCGTTGTAGCGGATAACGCAGGCTGAGCCAGAGCAGCCCTCTGTATTCGCTTGTCGGGGCTTGATCTTTTCTACTACATCGGCGCTGTACCGGAAGACGCACGCTTCACCATCGGCACTACCGCACCCCTCCGCCTCTATTTGTCGACCGTTGACTAACAATCCTCTTAGCATTTTAAACGAAATTTTAAGATCGATTCTTACCGTTTGGGCTAGTGGGAAGCGCGATTGCCAGCGGAAGAAGCGCTAGGAGGTAACACTTGAAATGCATGATAACTTGGGTCGCACTATGTATGGCGTATTGGAGTTGGGAGCACTGATGAATTGTGTGCGAAGGATTAGAGGGATGTAGTTTGGTAGGTCAAGTCGTGTGGAGTAGCGCGCGGGGACTCAAGTCTGTGCTTCTCTATAATTTATACCATTCAATGCAGCAACTGCCATTGAAACTTCGTCACATTCGATGTTCTTTCGGTTTCCGAAGATGCATGAGTTGATCCGGTCAAAAGGTCCAGTGTAATTGTGCTGATGGATGCACCCATTCCCTTGACGTAGCAGTGTGCTTCTTCGATGATAGCCGCCGAACATGGACATAACTGGAAGTGGGGTTGAGCAAGGATGCGAATCCATGAAGAACATATCGTAGTTTCCATTGGTCAGGCCTAGGAGCATTAGCCGCATGTGCAAAATGACCGGGATGTTCACTCTACCTGCTAAGTTTGATGATGGCATGTACTGATGCGCGTTCTTTAGCCTGGATTGCTTGTCGCATGATAAGCTTACCTGGGTATCATGATATATTGGCATGAAGGATTGACTTGGCGTTCGGCGTAATGCTTCCCACAACGCTAGGTATTCCAAATCGTAGGATCAATGGGGCGCAACAAGGTAGGTCCCCCGAGGTAGTCGTCCATCCTTCGATTACCTCGTCGTTTGAAATATTCTGAGAGTCCTCACGATGCCTACCACGAATCACATGCACATGGCGGATGATGTAGAAATGACTACGCCTTCAACTAAGCTTCTCCCAACAGAAGAAGAAGATTCCATTATTGGCAGGCATCGACCTAAACGCTCTCGACTACGATTGGAGATCATCTTGCACACAATTTTACTTTCGGTGTCTTTCACATTCTTCATCCTATCCATCCAAACGCGGAACGCAGTACAATCCGGTAGTCTAAGTACATCTGGTGAGTGCATTGGCACATGACCTAACTGATTGCTGCTAATGAGAATCGCGAAAGTGGTGGATGAAAATCAATCGGCCATCAAACAACGCTTCGATGGCTCTTTCGATCGTTCATCTCCTTTCAAAGGTCCACCATCCGCGGCTGTAGATAAAGCGTGGGATGACGTGTTACCTTGTATGTCCGCCGGGAGCGCAGGACTTCAGTCTCATGAGTAACGACCATAGTGACCGTTATGCGTATCTCCGAAGATACGTTTGGGACTTTGAACGCGTCAAAACACGCTGTTACACTTCCGGAAGAAGCGGGTGGCGGACGCATGGCGCTCTATGAAGGGTTCCACTTGGTTCACTGCGTGGTGAGTTTGTACGTGGAAATGTTCACACGCACTACTCATAGCATCGCAGAGAACGTTGTGGCGTGCCACATACCCGGAATACTACCTGAAGAATGACGAGTATTATTCACGACGTCTCGAAGAATGGAGAGACCATGTGGATCATTGCGCCGATATGCTGCGCCAGAAGCTGATGTGCGACGCGGACCCGACGGTGATCACGTACAATTGGTTGAAGAAGCACAAATCGCCGCATCCAAACTTCAACGTTCAACATAAATGTAGAGACTGGGATCTTCTGGTGGATACCGCGGAAGCGAATCGTGTGGATCAAAAGTGGATACCGAAGAGGGGAGATTTTACAGAGGGCAGCTTAGTGGATTTTGTGAAGCCGCCTTTTGACCCAAATGCGGACGCGTAGACTGCAGCTTCATAGTGCGACCTCCGTCATGGAGAACTATGTTTTTTCCTTATCACTCAAGACAGCATCAATCACTGTAAACGATAGATAGACTTCACTTATGACTTGGTCTCTTGGGAAAGAATGATATGTTGATTCCTACACAACGAAAAAGAAACGATATGGAACTATGAGAAAGGAAAGAAAAGAAAAGAGAAGAAAAGAAAAGGAACGAGAAGAAAAGGAAAACCCTCCAACTAATCTTCCGAGCATTTAAAATCAGACGCTGGTCATATTCTGAATCGGTAAACGATCAGTGCTGCGGTCGCGACTGAAATCGTCCATCTCTGTGCTTTGGGATGTGCTCTTTTTCTCTTCCACTGAGGTTGTCCGAAAAGTTGTGGGAAAAGAAAAATTAGCAGTTCGGACGATAGATTTTGCTCGATCCGCCGATATCAGGTTCCGGTAACACGGCAGTGTGCATACCAAGACTGAGATAATAGGATCTAGGCTTGTCCACAACGTGTTTTCGTCCTGGGCTTTGGAGAAGACTGCCGAAAGTGTGAAGACTACTCGCAGTATGGCGAAGCAGACATCGATGAGTACAAGTGCGAAGACGATACACAACCCAATCTTTTCTCTCGTTCTCATCTTCAGCTTTCGGAGCATTACAATTGGTAAAGCCATCACTTGCCATCATGTTAGTGTTTGCAATACATGTATCAAGCATGGGATTGCGTGCTTACTGAACAAATCGCCAATGATGTGCAAAATAGCTCCTAGGTACATGATGGTAATAGCACGAGGCTTCCACTTTTTGCATGAAGCTAACGACCATGTCAGCAAGAGTCGAACTTAGTGACTGAGCAAGATCGTACCTGGGTCCATCAAAGTGGCCGGACTACCACAATGCCAAAACACAGACAACACAGTCACCAAAAAGCTTACGGAAATGTATGTCGCCAACGCGTACCACGCGATGCGGAAGCGCCGCGAGACCTCAAAGATCTGCCAGTAAAGTGCCAAGAAGCTCGCCTTGACCGAGTATATCGTACACCAGAACACTACCAGATTCGCGAAGTCGTTCTTCATGGCATCGATGGGATCGTAGTACGGAGGAGGTGTGTCGATGACTCCCGCTGCATAGAGCTGTGCCGGCAGCTCAATGGGAACGTACTTTTGCCATGTTACCATGAATGCGATGAGAAAGATGACCGCAACGCCGTTAAAGATGTCGTCGATTCGAATCCTCTTCATTCGTTGCCAGTGCATAAAGAACCGACCTGCCGTCAAGAGGATGACCAAGGCAGTCAGGCTCCAGAGGAGGGCCTTTCTGTGTATTAGCGCAGGTACACATTGCACATAATAATAAAGACCTGCCTCTAAGCTTTCAACCGAGAGCGTCTTCATGTTTCTCCCCTCAAGAGGAATGACAGCGCCTGATGTGCAAGATGGTAGTAATGTGACAGCACAAAGTCGGGTTGATCGGCTACCAAACGTTCTGTGTGATCGTTGAGGCAAATGGCAGACACCAGAGCAAGCGCTTTTAGTGGGTCCAAGCTGCGGCATATATATTGATCTGGTGGAGACCTAATCTTGCAGGAACACCTTCTCAAAAGGTGGTCGCATTTTCCAGTCGAAGACAGCAGGATGTCACCCCTTGCTATCGCACAGAGCTGCCAAGCCCGATACATAAAGCCCCATGAAGTACTATACTGCACAACGTTTGGAATTTGAGAAGGTGCTCGACTGTACCTTATCGTGGCGGTATAGATTGGAGAAGGTCTCATTGGGGTTTTGGTCATATGAGGATCTCTCGGTCTCCGAACGTTGTGCAAGATGATGCGTTCCTGAATCAGGGATTGCACATGCAATTGGCCGGCTATACCGAAGCGGCATGGTAGCAAAACCCTTGTAACAGATTATTAGCCGGTATCATAGCTTCGCCACTCACTTTACGTCGAGACATGATATCTTCGTAGCTGTCATATGCACTGTAAAGTACGTGTTTTTTCGGTGACCGAACTCTACATACTGAAATTCTGCCTTGCTTGTTTCCGTGGTGGCAATGAGTGTTGGGTCGAGAGCTATGATGCAATTGCTTATACCTGTACTGGGCGCGTCCAAGCTCGGCTAGAAGCTTAGCCTGCTTATCTAGTGTACGCCCGTAAGCTTGAACAGACCGCAGCAGGCCGTATCCAAGCCCACACCTTCGCCGACTTCGCTTCGCCAACTTCGCTTTCTTGTCACAGCTGGAGCTGAGGTCCTTCAAGAATCGATCCAGGTCCGTATAAGGGAACAGTGCGACCAAGAATCTGTGGCCGAAAATGACGAAATCCGTCGCCATCATCGGTGCCGGTCCCGCAGGTCTCATTGCGGCACGGAAGTTCCTCCAAAGCCAGCAGTTTTCCGTCACTATCTTCGAGAAAGACGACCTCATCGGCGGGTCATGGGCTCCAAACAGCATCATCAACCCCGAGATGCGAACAAATCAGTCAAAGTTCACAATGGGATTCTCGGATTTGTCCTGGGAATCTGTCCATTTGGAGACTGGCCATCCAGCACCTATTTATCCAAAAGCATCACAAGTCTTTCAATACATCACAGCTTACTATGATAAATACATCCTCCCGCA
>Ga0247740_1001007_pt1 | contig 12483 bp, 15 predicted proteins | sample UWRJL148409B2_FD_180942 | JGI IMG/M metagenome (GOLD analysis project Ga0247740, IMG submission 180942) | Plant litter microbial communities from Arlington Agricultural Research Station in Wisconsin, United States - UWRJ-L148-409B-2 | ecosystem: Environmental > Terrestrial > Plant litter >...
CCTAATTGCACAATTCGCGCGGCGATCTGATCAGCGTGAGATTGTTCTTCAATTGAGTGCGCCAGGAATTCTGCAGCCACGCTTTTAGAGTTAATTCCGCGCGCCATGAAGTGGTGCAATCTGTAGCGCAAAACGCACACCAATTCGGTTGCTAAAGCTTCATTAAGTAATTTGATAACTTCAACTCGATCAGCGCTATAGCTTGGCGTAATAGCACCTTGATCTATATTTTGACGAGCATTAGCTCGCAGTGTCGCGACATCTGTTAAGGTAGTAATAGTATTCATAGCAAATGCTCGTATCTGAGAAAGGTAGACAGCACCCCTTGGCAAACTTATGCGCAAAGCAAGCACTGTAAATAATTTTTTATCATGTGCCCGAATGAAAATATTCGAGCACATGATGTGATTCTGTTACTTTATGCGTATATCATTTTTTACAGATTCAACGCCTTTGACTTCTTTAGTAACTTTAACGGCTCTTGACCTATCAGCTCCCGAGCTTACGAATCCACTTAGCTGAACGACGCCTTTATAAGTCTCTACGTTAATTTCAGAAGCCTTCAAAGAGTCATCCGCTATAATTGCTGCTTTAACACGAGTTGTAATTACGGTGTCGTCAAGATACTCACCTGCACTTTCACGCTTTGGTTCTGAACTACAGGACACCATAAAAATTAGCGCTACAGTCATTAAAAAAACAGGAATATTTTTTAATAGTGCTTTCATAATTAATTGCTCCATTGATGGATTTTTCATGTAAGGCGAAATGGGGGATTGGTAATAGGAAGTGTTTGAAGCGGGTGCGTTAGCGGGCTGCGGATTTAATTGTTCATTAAGTGAAGAACTATCTACAGTTATCTTCATAGCACACCTTTTTCCTCTTCTTTTACTATTTTCAATATGATTTCTGTGTTTAAAAATTTTACTAGCTAAGATCTAATTCACTTACCCAATTTTAATTTCATTTAACATCTGTAGCCTTTGTGACGTTGGTAAGTGCCGAGCAAGGCAATTGTCTTGCTCGGCCATTATCAAATCCGACCCAGCAATACCAACACCAGCAAGATCACTACAATCAAACCTAAACCGCCGCTAGGACCATAACCCCAACTACGGCTGTGTGGCCACGCCGGTATTGCACCGACCAACATCAAAATCAAAACTATTAATAAAATTGTTCCAAGACTCATAATTTTCTCCTTCGGCTAATGCCGAGTTATGATTAGCAGCTATTGCTGATGTAAAATTTATTTATTATTTGGCAGTAACTGAATTCGCGATCACAACTTCAACGCGACGATTCATTTGACGGCCTGCATTATCATCGTTACCAGCAACAGGGAAGTTTTCACCCTTACCTACTGCAGTTAAGCGATTAGCAGCTATGCCTTGCGATATTAAAAACTGTTGAACTGAATTCGCACGACGTTGTGATAAGCCCTGGTTATACTCTTCACTGCCAACGCTATCGGTATGGCCTTCAATAGTTACAGTGCGATCAGGATGCTGATTTAAAAAAGCTGAAAGTTTTGCGAGATTTACCGCAGCACCGCCTTTCAAATCCGCCTTGCCTGTTTCAAACAAAACGTCACCCAAGGTTACAACTAAGCCGCGGTCAGTTGCCTTGGCATTAAGCTCAGCAATTTGACGTTGTAAATCTTCAGCTTGCTTGCGCGCAGCTTCCGCATCTTGTTTCGCAGCATTTGCATCCAGTTTGGCGGCATCAGCCTCTTGAGTGCGTGCATTAAGACGAGATTTTTCGCGATCTTCTGCAAGTGTTTTGCGCTGATCTTCTAAATAGCGTGCCTGACCTTGTGCAGCGGCAATATCAATTTTCCGATCTGCAACCCACACTAAATGACTAAGCTCAGCTTTATCTTTAGGGACTTTTTCCGCAGCTCGAACTGCTTCTTCAGCTTCTCTTAAAGAAACTGGTGCGCGACTCGCTAGTTGTTGATCGGATTGTAATCTTTGAAGTTTGTTACGTACGTCAACAACTTCAGAAGGAGTTTTTGATGATGTGGCACATGCAGACATTAATACCGCACTCAACACAAAAACACTTAGATTTTTAAATACATGATTTGAGTTTTTCATTATTGAACTCCTGGAGTACGTTTAAGCTCTTCTTTTACCGCTGTAGTGCCTTTTGCAAGTTCATCGTTAACGGCTTTGGCTTTTACAGCATCTGCTTTAGCTGCTGCGAGATCTGCATCCAGTTTTGCTTGTTCAGCGTAACGGGCAGCTCTTGTCATTTCATCTTTAGCAACAGAGTCTTTGGCTGCTGCAAGTTTTTCACGTGCTTCAGATAATTCTGGTGAAGCGTAATCGGCGACTCTCGCTTGTTCAGCATGAGATATTGCGGATTCTGCCGCGGTTATTTGCTGTGTAGGAGGTTGTGGATTGGATGAGCACGCAACAAATAGGAAGCTGGCTGCTGCTGCGACGACAGTTGACTTTAATGCAGAGCGTACGCGCTCTGACTGTTTATTCTGAACCATGATAGTGTTCCTCGTTAATAATTTGTTTTTCTAAACACCTAATCTCACGCATTGGCATTTAAATAAATGTTCATGCGCCAAAGCTTTTACACACCCCAACAAGCTTTGTTTGAGTTGACAGTTTTATATTTTCAATAGCTATAGTCGGTGCGATACCACACCCTAAAGCAATTTTTATTTTTTGAATTTTTAACACTCTATTAACCTTGGAAATAAAATATTTGAGAATATTTTCTGAATTCATAACGCTGATAAATAACAATTCATTATTTTTAATTTCAGAATAGGTAGCTTTAAGCGATTCACATTTTTAAATTTATTTTTATAAATAGATATTTTTACCTATAGGGGCTAGTTAAAAATTAGCTTAAATAACTAGCTTGTTTTATGTGTGTTGACGTACAGACCATAATTTAGATGGGGATCACTATCTTCTTCAAATCGGCATATTGAGTTAAAAAATGTCGACTTGTTTAAACTGCACAATTAATTATTTTTAAATCCATTGATAGGAATATTATTATGTCAACTAACGTCAAAAAAATTGACGCATCAAGCGTCAAATCAAACGGCATTTCCTCTGAGTTCAAACATTTTTTAAGCGACATCGAAGACTTGGTATCGCAAGCTACCTCTCTAACTGGTGAGGATTTGAATAAAGCTAAGCGCTCACTAAGCACTCGTATTGATGCGGCAAAACAATCGCTGGAAAACGTGAGCGGTAATATCGCCCAGAAAGCTCGCACCAGCGCAGCGGCAACTGATGAATATGTTCACCAACAACCTTGGGTTGCTATTGGTGCCGGCGCTGCGATCGGCTTGCTGGTTGGGTATTTGGTTTCTCGTCGCGATTAACATTATGCTGAAAATGATTTTAGATTTATTTTCACACTCTCGCGCCAGCACGGATGCTAGCGCGATAAATCCCTTGCAACTTTTGGGTTTATTGCGTTCTGCAAGCGGCGCAATATTTGCGCAAGCTTCCTTACACGCTGAGCTGGCGCAGGTTGAGTGGCAACAGGAAAAAGAACGTTTAAGCAAAATTATTGCGCTCACTTTAATAGCGTTCGCATGTTTTCTTTGCTTAATTTTTTTCGTTGGGTTATTTGCAATCGCATTAAGTTGGGATACCCAATATCGAATTCACGTTTTTGCTGGGTTAATTTTAATTTATGTAATTGCACTTATATGGGCGGGACTAAAAATTCGCGCACTAGCAGCTCTGGGTGCGGAAAGTTTTTCAGCTACACGCGCAGAAATAGCCGCTGATATTGATTTGATCAAGAGTGCATTATGAATGAATTAGCTGAAGTAAAATTTAATACTGAGTCTGCGTCAGTTAACATTGCGGCGCCGACCAAATCCCTGGCAGAAAAGCGAGAAGATTTGCAGGTACGCCTTCAAATAAATCGTCGTTTACTTGAGCAAAAGCTTCTCCACCCGCAAGAACAGCATTTTCCGCGCAGTGCTACTATGAGGCTTTTATCCAGCTCAAGTACTCATCACATCTTTCGCAGATTTGCTGGAGCAGCTTTAGGACTTCAGGCATTCAAGTCACTTCGCTATGGAGTATCACTGTTTCAATTTGCACGCAGTGCGTACACTGCATTTAAAGCAACCAGAAATGTAGTGAAAGCAAAAGATGGCCAGCCAACCGAGCCCTTAAAATAATTTACCTCGCCTAACCTTAAAGCCAACCTGACTTCTTGAAACGATAATACAAATATCCACAGACTGTGGTAACCACCGCGAGCGCTACCGGATACCCGTATTTAAATTTCAGTTCGGGCATAAACTCAAAATTCATTCCCCACACTCCTACAAACGCTGTAGCCACACCAAAAATTGCGGCCCACGCAGCAAGCCTTTTATTCACCTCACCCCCATCAATTGCAATCATGGATAAGTTAACTTGAATAGCGGTTGCAATTGTGTCGCGAATGGAATCTACAGATGCGTTTATTCGATACAAGTGATCATGCACATCGCGAAAATAATCTTTAGTGTTAGCAACTATTGGCGGCACTCTTCCACCATCAAGTTTTCCAACAGCTTCTAATAAAGGATTCACAGCGTGTTTTAAAATTATTACTTTTTGTTTAAGCTGGTAAAGCTTCTGAATATTATCGCGCTGTGAATTTTTAGTAAAAATTTGTTCTTCAATGGCTTCCAATTCAGATTCAATGGCATCAACTATGGGAAAGTATCGATCCACCACTGCATCCATTAACGCATAAAGCACGAATGCCGAGCCTAACATAAGATGATCTGGTTCTCGCTCACAACGCTCACGCACGCCGAGAAAACTTTGTTGGCTGCGGTTGCGTGCGGAGAGCACATAATTAGAACCTACGAAAACATCAACTTCACCGATATGAATTTCTCCACCATGCACTTCTAACACATGCATAACGGCAAATAATGAATCGCCATACTCTTCAATCTTGGGGCGCTGGTGACCGACCTGAGCATCTTCTACGGCAAGCTCATGTAAGCCAAATTCTTCCTGCATTTTGAGAAGCTCTGCGGGCTCAGCATCTTTTAATGCTACCCATACAAAGCAGTCAGGTTGTTTAACATATTCGCTAATATCTTCGACGGGAATGTCACAGAGTTTTTTTCCTTGTTGGTAAACAACACAATTAATAAGCATTTCTACAGCTCCACAAATGCCAAGGTCTAGGCAGAAACAATACCCTCTTCAAACCCCTTCTGAATAATACGATGCACCAAATCCAATTTTTTTATAACGGGTTCAGCCAATACAAAAGGGTACGCATGTTGATGCCCGATACTACGGCTTAAACTATTCAAAGCATAACTTAAGGGCAACCAATGCTTGAGTATGTTACTGAAATTTTTGCTGTCATACACGTTGATGCCAACATTTGTTTGCAGCTCTTTACTATTTGAGACTTGCGGGCGAACCTTGATACCAAATTCATGCGCGGTCTCAAGAGTATCGGTAATATGTAAATAATGCGCCCAGGTTTCAGCCCAATCTTCCCATGGATGAGAACTTGCATATGCACTCACATAATTTAATTGCCAATCTGCAGTTGGCCCATTTTCATAATGAGTTTTTAAAGCAACACCATAATCCAAGGTATCATCACCAAAAAGTTCACGCACAGGAGCTAACCACGCCGTATTGCGCACCAATAAATCCCAATAATAATGACCGGACTCATGGCGAAAATGCCCGAGCAAGGTACGATAGGATTCCGCCATTTGTTCACGCATTTTTTCACGGGTTGATGAATCAGCTTCATTTATATTTAACGTAATCAAACCATCAGCATGACCAGTGATAACGTGCTGGGTTTCTTCATGTGTTGGCGATCCATCTGCAAGAAAATCAAATGCCAATTTTGGAGCATCAATACTCTCGGGAGTGAGGGGAAGATTGAGCACAAGCAAGCTGTAAATCAGGCGCCGTTTTTCAGTTTCAACCTTTGCCCATAAATCGCGATTGGTGGGCACACTTAAATCAGGGATAGTTCTATTTAGACGGCAGGCGATGCATAAATCATTAGTGTCTGTAGCATGAACGACCCAATTGCATACATTGTAGTTAATTCCGTTTGAGCAATATTTATAAAGCTGCGATTCCGCATCACCATCAACCAATTGCAGTAATCCCTCGTCGGTTGACTTGAAAGATTCCATTTCCAACTTTTCTGCCACAAAACCTAAAATGCAACCACAACGAGTACATGAAGTATTTTCAAAATAAACAAGTTGGCCGCAGCTGTTACAAGTGGATAAACGCATAATTGCTCCATGTGCATGTTGGTGAAATAATTTCACCGATTGAAGCAGAAGAATCCAGTTCACTCAGAAAATGTAAGAATCAACGTATGGGTTAATTATCAGGAAGTCCGAGCAGTGGTATAAATAAAAATGTGAACATAGTGTGCGACATCATCTTTGGCCATTCTGTACGGCAGCGTACAACCTGTTTGCCGACTCAGTGATCAAACGTAAAATAAATTTTTATAAACTTTAAACTTAATTCGTCACTAAATTTTTGGGATTCTAACAAGAGCTAACCACCGCACAGACTCAAATATTGTTTTCAATTTATTTTCGACGCTCTACAAAACGGAGTGATAATTATGAAAATTTCCGCGTTCGTTATTTGCTTGTTCTGCATCTCACTAGTTGCTTGTAATACCCAGCAGGAACCGCAGCATCGCGGTCACAAAGTGCATTCATCCATAAGGAATTCCTCACACTACGGCCAAGTAAGTGATATTGAAATTCTGTCGGTAGAATCCAAATCCTCCGGTAGCGGAGCAGTATTAGGCGCAGTAATCGGTGGTGTTCTCGGCCACCAAGTGGGCAAAGGTACTGGCAGAGACGTAGCCACTGGTGCGGGCGCAATTGGCGGGGCAGTGGCAGGGCATAATATTGAAAAACGTAATGGGCACGACAGCGATATATACCGTGTCACAGTCACCTTCGAAAACGGCAGCAGACAACAACTTGATTATGAAGATATTGGTGACTTGCGAGTGGGCGATCGGGTTAAGGTGAAAAATGGGCAGATTGAACAGCTTTAAAAAATGAGACGCTAAAGGTGACTCACACACGAATATCAATACTGTGTCGAATTGGCTGGTAGTCAGCTACTGCTAAAAAAGCCAGGCTGACCGGGTCAGTGTTGTGATTGGACTTTTTAGAGGCGTTCCTAGCATCAGCCGGGCGCTCAGGTGGAGGGATAACGTGCGGTTTAGTATTTACTGAATACTGATGTGGTGTTTTGGGATCCGGTTCTGCTTCGAGTGTAACGGCTGGGCGCGCGACCATTTGGGGCCTCTGCACATATGCTGATCCCTGACCGACGGAGGAATAGCCCAGAAAATCACCGATAACCATGACCGATAACCATGTTAGAAGAACTTAAAATTGGTTCAAAACAGCAGTATAGCCACGGTTTTGTATAACTGGTCAAATCTTCTGCATGGCGAATAAACTTAATTATACTTTGCTCTCAAGAGCCCTCTTTACGTAATAAAATGGATGGATGACCTAACTCAGTCGCTCCTTCAAAAAACTCCTGGCCAATGAGGATTGGAGCAACATTCTTCCAACCGTAACTTTCCTGACCGCACATCGACCTGACTTTACCCAATGCCAAGTCACCTGCTTTGATAATATCGCCGTCGTTAACTCGGCCGTAACCTTGCGGAAAGGGATGCATAAAACCTCAATTATTTTTAGCTACAGGTCGATTAGCGGGCTGCTCATTCGATTAGCTTAGATAATTTTAGAAAAGATAAGCTAGTTATTTTATTTAACAGGGTAAAATGGCCGCGCTCATTTTCATCATTAGATTTATACGGACTTGCACATGACTTCACCAGAACTGCATCAACCTTCAAAAATTTCGCCCATCGAATTCACGATACTTGTGGCATTACTCATGTCGATTGTTGCGATTTCAATTGACGCATTACTACCTGCGCTTGGAATCATTAGCAGCGAAATTTCGTTGGACTACCCTAATCAAATCCAATTAGTCATAAGTGCATTATTTCTTGGCATGGCCGTAGGGCAATTAATTTGTGGCCCGCTTTCAGATGCCATTGGCCGTAAAAAAGTTTTATACGGCGGCATATTATTTTTCTTGTGCGGCAGCCTGATTTGTTTTTTTGCGCAAGATATTACGGTGCTATTAATAGGCCGTGTTATTCAGGGCCTCGGCGTTTCAGGCCCTTATGTATCCGCTATTTCTATTGTGCGTGATAAATATGCAGGCCGCGAGATGGCAAAAATTATGTCGCTGGTGATGATGATTTTTATTATGGTACCAGCGATCGCACCGAGTCTTGGCCAAGCCATTTTACTAGTAGCATCGTGGCGTTACGTATTCGTGCTTTATATTGTTTATTCTATTGCTGTGGGCCTATGGATTTTTTTACGGCTGGAAGAAACCTTACCAAAGGAAAAGCGCATTCCGTTTAGCGTTGCTGGTTTTACTGATGGCTTTAAAGAAGTGATTGGCAATCGCATCACCATGGGTTACACACTGTGCATGGGTTTATTTTTTGGTAGCTTCATGGGCTACCTGAATTCATCGCAACAAATTTTTCAAGTGCAATTCGGCACGGGAAAATTATTCACCGTTTATTTTGGTTTGTTAGCATTGGTGTTTGGTCTCGCCTCATTATTTAATTCCCACTTCGTAGAAAAATGGGGCATGCATTACATTAGCAAACGCGCTGTTGTAGGAATTATTATCGGGTCCGTCATATTTTTAGCGCTACATGGAGTAGTTAACATTCAACTCTGGATGTTCATGGTTTATGCGGCCATTTTGTTTTTCTGCTTCGGCTTAATCTTCGGCAATGTCAATGCTATGGCTATGGAGCCCATGGGGCATGTTGCTGGTATCGCGTCAGCGGTTATCGGCTCAGTGTCTTCAATTATTTCCATGGTGATAGGCACGGCTATAGGTCAGTTTTATAACAACACCTTAATCCCCACTACTCTGGGTTTTTTAATCATGACCAGTCTGGCATTGATAATGATGCATTTCGCAGAAAGCAAAAAAGCCCCGGTCGCAAAGTCACCCGAAATGCTTGAAGCTGATTAAGCTCAACTCTATTGAATCGAACCCTATGAATTGAAACCCGTAGAATTGAAATCAATTGAATTGAAACCTGAGTATCGAAAACCGAGTCGGTTGCAAACCAACCCAATTAAAAACTGACGAAACTGCAAGCGCATAAATCATTGACCGGTAAACAGCCAGCTGCTTACCGGTTTTTTTGATTCGATGAATTTGTTTGCTACCGATGGAGGGTAGTTTGTGTACTTAAGAAACTAATAAATTATTCCCAAGTCCTAAATACATTCACAAACCTCTGTAAACCCAAAATTTACAGACATTTATAACGCCCCAACCTACAATGCACCAAGATCTGACCTATCCTTGAAGGGCTTTACCCAAGATTTGTAAATGGTGACATTTCTTACAGTAGGACTCTCATACAGTAACTGCGGTGTTAAAAGCTGTAACATAAATAATTCATTCTTCTTTAAGATTTTCATCCGCGCAGCAACTTAAAGTAAGCAAAAAAATAAAAAAGGAATTACAGGCCAATCCGGCTCAGTCGCTCCATGTTGTTAGATAGGTGAAGTATGAGAAACACTCTTGTTCCTCAAGTTTTCAAACTCCTCGCACTATTACCTTTAGGTGGCGCGCGTGCGCTTGGCGTGGTTGTGGGTACATTTATGTACTTCACTAAGGGGCGCGCTTATCGTGTAACTCGAAAAAACATTTGTGCCTGCTTCCCTAATTTATCTCCTTCAGAAACTCAAACACTTGTACGTGAAAGCTTAATCGAAACCGCCAAAACCGGCGCTGAAGTTAGCATCATCTGGCGTAACTCCTGGACGTGGCTGCAATCCAAAATCGTTGCCGTGGAAGGTGAAGATTTGCTTCGCGCTGAACTCGCTAAAGGCAGCGGACTAATCGCACTGGCGCCACACCTTGGCAATTGGGAAGTCGTAGCCCCCTATCTTGCGAGCATCGCGCCGCTCACGGCTATGTATCAGCCCGTGTCGATTCCTGCGATGGACGAACTCATTTTGGCTGGCCGCAGTAAATGCAACATCAATATGGCGCCTACCAATCGTAAAGGCGTGTGCATGCTACTCAAGGCGTTGCAACAGGGGGCCATCGTAGGAATTTTGCCTGATCAACTTCCTAAAAAAGACGCTGGCTCTGAGTTTGCGCCCTTCTTTGGCCACGAAACTCTGACGATGAGCTTGGTACATTCGTTGATAAGTCGCACTCAATGTCGTGTGATTAGTCTATTTGCTATGCGCGTTGAAGGTGGTTTTAAAATTGTTGTATTGCCCGTAGATGAAGCGATCTATAGCCAAGATGCTGTTCGCTCCATCACAGGTCTAAACAGCAGCGTAGAGCTTTGCGTTCGAGTTGCACCTAGTCAGTATCAATGGGAATACAACCGTTTCCGTTTTCCCAAAACCCATCAAACCCTTCGCGAACAGAAAAAACATGCGTTTGCCTGTAAAAGCCATTAAAAATAATAAAATTCTTTTTTGAAAAGTTAAAATTTAGGCGCCTAAATTACTTTATCGCATAAAAAGTAAACTTAAACGCCACAAAAAGTTATTAATACGACAAAGAGTTTGTTTTTTGACCCGAGTGGTCAAACGACGTATGGCAGATCGTTTATTGGACCTCTAGAGTGTGATTAACATCTCACGCCATCTCTTAAAGGTTCGCATACATGCTAAACGTAGTTCCCTTTGCGCCACTTCTAAACTCACAAGAACTTCCTGAATCAGAACCAGCTCATCAAGACACCTACGCCGACCTCATCGTCAGTTATCTAACTCAAATGGGGATAGATACAGTTTTTGGTGTACCTGGAGGGGCCATTGAACCCTTTCTGAATTCTCTAGCTCGTAGCGAACGCAGTGGCGGGCCGAGGCTGGTCGTGGCAAGACATGAATGTGGTGCTGCATTTATGGCCGACGGTTACTATCGTGAAACTGGCAAAATGGGGGTGGTCTGTAGTACTACAGGCCCAGGTGCGACAAATCTGTTGACTGGCGTAGCTTCTGCGGCGGCCGATGAAATACCCATGCTGGTGATTACCGCGCAAACACCGCTACCCAAATTCGGCAAGCGCGCGCTGCAAGAGTCCAGCTGTACCGCAATTGATACCGTCGGCATCTTTCGCTACGCAACCCAGTTCAATACGCTCGTGTCTCACCATGAGCAACTGGAGAGCAAATTGGTTTCCGCCATTATGGCTACACACCGCGTGCCTAATGGCCCCGCTCATATCAGTATCCCGTCTGATATTTTGCGTGCGCCCGCAAATATTAACGCACATATTCATAGCGACTTATTGATTCACGACTTTTCCATGTACGACGAAACGGCCATTGGGCGTCTCTGTGAAAAGCTGGGTCGTGTGGACAATATCGTTCTGTATATAGGTAGTGGCGTTGGTAAAGCCAGCAAGCAGATCATGGAATTTATTACGCTCACGGGAGCAAGCTTTGTGACTAGTCCCATGGGCAAAAGCTGGATCGATGAGCGACACCCTCAGTACCGTGGTGTTTACGGTTTTGCCGGTCATGAAAGCGCGCATGCACTTTTACAAGATCCAGAAGTTGATTTGATCCTCGCGGTTGGAACAGCGCTCGAAGAGTTGGGCACCAGTGGCTGGAAAGGCGATTTACTCAATACCAAATTGATTCACATTGATTCAGCCATCGAGCACTTCACTCGTTCGCCCATGGCCAATTTGCATGTATTTGGCAAACTCGACACGATTTTTGACCGCTTGCTAGTCAGCGTTCGCGAAGCCCGCAAATGGGGTAGAAAATGGGATACGTTACATTCCACTAATGTTAAAAACGTTAGCGGTGGTTACGTCATTTTGCGTGAATCAGAAAAGTGTTCTTCTGATGCCGTTCCCGTTAAACCACAACGTTTAATGAACCATCTTTCCAATGTATTACCTGAAGACACCCGTATTTTCGTGGACGCCGGCAACAGCTGGGCTTGGGCAACGCATTACCTTACGCGCAGTAACAGCGATGGCTATTACCGTATCGCAATGGGCTATGGCTCTATGGCTTGGTCTATAGGTGCGTCTATAGGATCTGCTGTGGCTAATCCTACTGCACCCACATTATGTATCGTTGGTGATGGTTCTTATTTGATGAGCGCGCAGGAAATTACCGTTGCCGCGCAACAGCAATTACCCGTCGTATTTTTGATATTGAACGATGCTGCTATGGGCATGGTGATGCACGGCCAACGTCTTGGTAATCAGGAATCCATCGGCTGGGAATTAAACAGCGTTAACTATGCTGCGCTTGCACAGGCGATGGGAGTTGACGGCATCGTGATTGAAACACCCGCTGAATTAGACGCGCTCGATTTCAATACGCTGTTTAGTAAATCGGGGCCAACCCTGATTGAT
>Ga0247740_1001008_pt1 | contig 12481 bp, 11 predicted proteins | sample UWRJL148409B2_FD_180942 | JGI IMG/M metagenome (GOLD analysis project Ga0247740, IMG submission 180942) | Plant litter microbial communities from Arlington Agricultural Research Station in Wisconsin, United States - UWRJ-L148-409B-2 | ecosystem: Environmental > Terrestrial > Plant litter >...
TGCGGCAGACGCTCTCGCCCTCGCGATCTGCCATGCCTGGCGCGGTTCTCCCGCAGCGGCCGCGACGACGGCTGAGACACCCGCTCAGAAAGCATGGCGCGCCGCGGAGAAGCGCGCGGCCGGTGGACGATAAGATTCGAACATGATTTCGAGTGTTCGTGGAACCGTGCTCGCCGTCAGCGGCACTCACGCGGTGATCGAGGTCGGGGGAGTCGGTCTCGCCGTGCAGGTCACCCCACGCCACGGCCTTACCCTGAGGGTGGGCAGCGAGGCCACCGTGCGCACCGCCCTCATCGTGCGCGAAGATGACCTGAGTCTCTTCGGCTTCGCCGAGGCTGACGAACTCGCCGTCTTCGACCACCTGCGCAGCGTCACCGGGGTAGGCCCGAAGAGCGCCATGGGAGTGCTCGCCGTGCTCACCCCCGCCGAGATCGCCCGCGCGGTTACGCTCGAAGACGACGCCGTCTTCCGCAAGGTGTCGGGCATCGGTCCGAAGACCGCCAAGCTCATCGTCGTCTCGCTCGCGGGCAAGCTCGTGGTGACGCACTCCTCCGAGCCGACGGCGAAAGCCGCGCCGAGTGTCAGCGAGAGCGTTCTCGTCGCCCTCGTCGGCCTCGGCTGGAACGAGCGGGTCGCCATGCAAGCGGTGGATGACGCGATCGCGGAGGCCTCGGAGGCCGAGCGCACCATCGTGCCCGCCCTTCTGAGGCGCGCCCTGGCGAACCTCGGGGGCAGCGCATGAGCGACGCCATCATCAACCCGGTGCCAGAGTCCGACGCCGAACTCGCCTTCGAGGGCGCTCTGCGGCCGCGCTCGCTCGGCGAGTTCGTCGGCCAGGCGAAGGTGCGCGGGCAGTTGCAGCTGTTGCTGCAGGCCGCCGCCATTCAGTCGCGCACCCCCGACCACATCCTGCTGTCGGGTCCTCCCGGTCTGGGCAAGACGACTCTCGCGATGATCATCGCGCACGAGAGTGGTCGCCCGCTGCGCATGTCGAGCGGCCCGGCCATCCAGCACGCCGGCGACCTGGCCGCGCTGCTGTCGTCTCTGACGCCCGGCGAGGTGCTGTTCATCGACGAGATCCACCGCATGGCACGGTCGGCAGAAGAGATGCTCTATCTGGCGATGGAGGACTTTCGCATCGACATCATGGTCGGCAAGGGTGCGGGGGCCACGAGCATCCCGCTCGATCTGGCGCCCTTCACCCTCGTCGGGGCCACGACGCGCTCCGGCCTGCTGCCGAACCCGCTGCGCGACCGCTTCGGCTTCACGGCGCACCTCGAGTTCTACGACACCGAGGAGCTCGAACTGGTGCTCGTGCGCGCGGCGGCGCTGCTCGACCTTCGGGTGGAGCGCGCGGCCCTGAGCGAGATCGCCGGCCGCAGTCGCGGCACCCCCCGGATTGCGAACCGGCTGCTACGGCGCGTCCGCGACTACGCGCTTGTGCACCCCAGCAGCGACGGGATGGACGCGGTGCACTCCGCCCTCGAGCTCTACGACGTCGACCAGCTGGGCCTCGACCGCCTCGACCGCGCCGTCATGCAGATTCTGCTCGAGCGTTTCGACGGGGGACCGGTAGGGCTCAACACCCTCGCGGTGTCGGTCGGCGAGGAGTCGGAGACCATCGAGTCCGTGGTCGAGCCCTTCCTCGTGCGCATCGGACTCATCACCCGCACACCCCGCGGTCGGGTCGCCACCAGGCAGGCGTGGAAGCACTTCGGCATGCGCTCCCCGCAGGAGTCGCAGCACAGCGGGGCGCTCTTCGGGGATGACCTATAATTCTCAGGTGGCCGCTCAGGCGCCCCCCTTAGACTTACCCGGCTTCCCCGGACACTCTTGAAAGGCTTCGTCATGGACCAGAACACCCTCACAATCATCATGTTCGCCGTGCTGGCGGTGTTCGTGTTCCTCACCTGGCGCAACGGCCGCAAGCGCAAGGCTGCCGCCGAGGAGGCGAAGTCGGCCTACGTGCCCGGCGCCGAGATCATGACGACCGCGGGCATCTACGGCACCATCAAGTCCATCGACGGTGACATTGTTCACCTCGAGATCGCGCCCAAGACCGTCATCCGCATTGTCACCGGTGCGATCCTGAAGGTCGTCACCAAGGACGACACTGACGCCCCCAAGTCCGTCGAAGAGGCCATGGCCCGCGCCAACGCCGAGCAGGCGGCCCGAGAGGCCGAGCTCAACGTCGACCACGCCATTCCGCTCGGCGAGCCGGAGTTCGGTGAGCGCGACAAGCCCGAGGCCAAGAAGCCCGTTCGTCGCACCGCGGCAAAGAAGACCGCAGAGTAACCACTAACGTTGTGTGCTGGCGGTCCATGGCGGATCGCCTCAACGGCACTGCTCCAATAGCCACGTTCGCGTGCGGGGTAGGCAGACTAGAAAGCTGAGTTCGTAGGTGGCAAGTTCGACCCCGGTCAAGAAGGCGTGGCGTTCGCTCGCGTGGCTTGGCGTACTGATCGTCGCCCTCGCGGGACTCAACCTCTTCGGCGTGCTCAACAGCGGCTGGTCGTGGTCGCCGAAGCTCGCCCTCGACCTCGAGGGTGGCACGCAGATCATCCTCGAGCCGCAGCTCGAGAGCGGCCAGGACGTCACGCAGGAACAGCTCGAGCAAGCGGTCGCCATCATCAGGCAGCGTGTGGACGCCGGCGGTGTTGCCGAAGCCGAGATCCGCACACAGGGACAGAACGTCGTTGTGTCGATCGCCGGGGAGCCGGATGCCGCAACCCTCGACCGCATCCAGTCGTCGGCGAAGCTCGAGTTCCGCCCTGTGCTGCTGACCGAGGCAGCACCTGTCAGCCAGGTCGGCGACGACCCGACCGCCACCCCGACCGCGTCACCGAAACCCGAGTCCACCCTGGAGCGCGAGCCCAGCGTTGCGCCGACGAACGCGAGCGACGACGCCTACATCACGCCCTACGTGCTTGATGAGTACACCAACTTCGACTGCGCGTCGCTCGACTCGACTGGCGCCAACGTCGCGCCGGCCGCCGAGCCACTCGTCACCTGTGATGACGAGGGCGCGTACAAGTACATCCTCGGTCCAGTTGAGGTGACCGGTGAGACGATCACCGACGCCAGCGCACAGACGCAGACCACGCAGCAGGGTGCCAGCACCGGAGTGTGGGAGGTGGCGATCGAGTTCAACGCCAAGGGCACCGAGGAGTTCGCCGACGTCACCAAGCGCCTCTTCGCCTACGGTGAGACCGACGTGCACAACCGCTTCGCTATCGTGCTCGACGGCCGAATCATCACAGCGCCGACGACCAACGCGGTCATCTCGAACGGCAAGCCATCGATCAGCGGCTCCTTCACGCAGGACACCGCCAAGACGCTCGCTGACCAGCTGAAGTTCGGTGCACTGCCCATCGGCTTCACCGTGCAGAGCCAGGACATCATCTCGCCAACGCTCGGAACCTCGCAGCTCTCGAGCGGCCTCATCGCCGGTCTCATCGGCCTGATCCTCGTCGTTATCTACTCGCTGTTCCAATACCGGCTGCTCGGCATGGTGACGGTCTTCTCGCTCGTTGTGGCCGCAGTGGTGACCTACCTTGTCATCAATATCCTCGGTTGGCGCAACGGCTACCGCCTGTCGCTCGCCGGTATCGCGGGCCTGATCGTCGCGATCGGATTCACGGCCGACTCCTTCATCGTCTACTTCGAGCGAATACGAGACGAGTTGCGCGATGGCCGAAGTCTCGTGTCGTCGGTCGAGGCCGGTTGGAAGCGCGCGCTGCGCACCATCTTCGCCGCCAAGGCGGTCAACCTGCTCTCGGCCGTGGTGCTCTTCGCGCTCACCGTCGGCAGCGTGCAGGGCTTCGCCCTCACCCTCGGCGTCACCACGATCATCGACGTCATCGTCGTCGTGCTGTTCACGCACCCCGTGCTGCAGCTGCTGGCGACGACGCGCTTCTTCTCGAGCGGTCACCCGGTGACGGGGCTCGACCCGAACGCGCTCGGCGCCGTCTACCGCGGACGCGCCCAGTTCCGCACGCCCGTCGCGACGGCGGCCCGCAATGCCGGCGCCGTCAAGGAGGCAGAGCGCCGTCAGACGATCGCCGAGCGCAAGGCAGCCGAGGCGGAAGCCAGCAATACGAAGAACAAGAGGAAGGATTCCTGATGGCCAGTTTCGCGCAGTTCGGCAATGACCTCTACACGGGAGCCCGATCCTTCAACTTCGTCGGCCGCCGCAAGATCTGGTACGCCATCGCGGCCGTCATGATCCTCGCGTCGATCGTGGGCCCCGCCATTCGCGGCGGTTTCGTCTTCGGCATCGAGTTCCGCGGCGGATCCGAGTTCCAGATCTCGAAGATCGCCGACGACGGTGCCACCTCGGTCGAGCGCCAGGAGCTCGCGACCGAAACGGTCAACGCGACCGTGCCCGACGCGACGCCGCACGTGACGACCGTTGGCGACGACGGCGTGCGTGTGCAGACCGATCAGCTCGCGCCTGAGGACTCCGACGCGGTTCGCGCTGCACTGGCCGACGCCTACGGCGTCGAGCTGGGCAGTGTGACGGCCTCCTTCATCGGACCATCGTGGGGTGCTGATATCACCAGCGCCGCCATTCGGGCGCTCATCATCTTCGTGCTGCTCGCGGCCGTGGTCATGGCGCTGTACTTCCGCACCTGGAAGATGTCGGTTGCGGCGATCATCTCGCTCGTGCACGACATCATCATCACCGCCGGTGTCTACGGGATTCTCGGTTTCGAGATCACCCCGTCGGCGGTCATCGGATTCCTCACCATCCTCGGCTACTCGCTCTATGACACCGTGGTCGTCTTCGACAAGATCCGCGAGAACACGTCAGAAGACGGTGCTGAGTCGTCCCGCACCTTCGCCGAGTCCGTGAACCTTGCGGTCAACCAGACGCTCGTGCGCTCGATCAACACCGGTGTCGTCGCAGCGCTGCCGGTTGCAGCGATCCTCTTCATCGGTGCCGTGGTGCTCGGTGCTGGCACGCTGCGCGATATCGCGCTGTCGCTGCTGGTCGGAATCCTCATCGGCACCTACTCGACGATCTTCATCGGCGCCCCGATCTACTCGCAATTGCGCGAGAACGAGCCGGAGCTGCAGAAGCGCACCGCCAAGGTTGCCACGGCTCGCTCCGCGAGCACCTCCGGCGCGGTCCGCTAGTCATGGCGGTCGAGGGCTCGCTGCAGCACATCACTGCGGAAGAGGCCATCGAGCTCGCTGGCGAGGGTGCCCTGCTGGTCGACGTGCGCGAGCAGTGGGAGTGGGACCGCGGTCACGCCCCGACCGCGGTGCTCATGCCGATGAGCGCGTTCGCCGACCACGTGGATGAGCTGCCCACCGACGCCGACATCCTCGTGATCTGCCACGCCGGGTCGCGCTCGCTCACTGTCGCATCCGCTCTCGCTGACGCCGGATACCGCGCCGTCGACGTTCTCGGCGGTATGGACGCGTGGGAGCGGGCCGGTGGCGCCGTCGTCGGTCCAGCCCCGCAACCGCCTCTCGCCTAGAATCAAGGGGGAGGTACGGGCATGACGGAAACTGCGTCGAGCAACGCCTCGCTCCGTACCCTCTTGCCGCGCATCTTCTCGCGCGCCCAGCCGGCCGGGGCTGTCGACCGTCTGATCAAGACAGTGCGGCTGCACCACCCCAAGGCGGACATCGCCCTCATTGAGCGCGCCTATGCCGCCGCGGAGAAGGCCCACAGCGGCCAGAAGCGCAAGAGCGGCGAGCCCTACATCACCCATCCGGTGGCCGTGGCGCAGATTCTCGCCGACCTGGGCATCGGATCCAAGACCCTCGCGGCCGCGCTGCTGCACGACACCGTCGAGGACACCGACTACACCCTCGACATGCTGCGCCGGGACTTCGGCGACGAGGTCGCCATGCTCGTCGACGGCGTCACCAAGCTCGACAAGCTCAAGTACGGCGACAGCGCGCAGGCTGAGACCGTGCGCAAGATGGTCGTCGCGATGTCGAAAGACATCCGGGTGCTGGTCATCAAGCTCGCCGATCGCCTGCACAACGCGCGCACCTGGGGCTTCGTGCCGACGGAGAGCGCGCAGCGCAAGGCCCAAGAGACCCTGGAGATCTACGCGCCGCTCGCGAACCGCCTCGGAATCCAGGCCATCAAGTGGGAGCTGGAGGACCTCTCGTTCTCTGTGCTCTACCCGAAGCTCTACGTCGAGATCGAGAACCTCGTCAAGCAGCGCACGCCCCAGCGCGAGGACTTCGTGCAGTCGGTCATCAACTCGGTGAACGAGGATCTCAAGTCATCGAAGATCAAGGGGTCGGTCGTGGGCCGCCCGAAGCAGTACTACTCGATCTACCAGAAGATGATCGTGCGCGGCCGCGAGTTCGACGAGATCTACGACCTGGTCGGAATCCGGGTGATGGTCAACTCCGTTCGCGACTGCTACGCGGTGCTCGGTGCTATCCACACCCGCTGGAACCCCATCCCGGGCCGCTTCAAGGACTACATCGCCACCCCGAAGTTCAACCTCTACCAGTCGCTGCACACCACGGTCGTCGGGCCGGACGGTCGCGCGGTCGAGATCCAGATTCGCACCCAAGAGATGCACCAGCGCGCCGAGTTCGGCGTCGCTGCGCACTGGAAGTACAAGGAGCGCGTCAACGGCGGCAAGGGCGACGTCGCCAGTCCCAACGATGACGGCGACATGGCCTGGCTGGCGCACATCAGCGACTGGCAGGCGGAGACGAGCGACCCGGGGGAGTTCCTCGACTCGCTGCGCTTCGAGATCGGCGCCAAAGAGGTCTACGTCTTCACCCCGCAGGGCAAGGTGATCGGCCTGCCCGCCGGTGCCACCCCCGTCGACTTCGCCTACGCGGTGCACACCGAGGTGGGTCACCGCACCATGGGGGCCAAGGTCAACGGCCGCCTCGTGCCGCTCGAGAGCGAACTGCAGAGTGGCGACGCGGTCGAGATCTTCACGTCGAAGAACCCGGACAGCGGACCGAGTCAGGACTGGCTGAACTTCGTCAAGAGCCCGCGGGCCCGCAACAAGATTCGTGGATGGTTCACCAAGGAGCGCCGCGACGAGGCAATCGAGCAGGGCCGCGACGCCATCGCGCGCGCCATGCGCAAGCAGAACCTGCCGTTGCAGAAGCTGATGAGCCAGGACACCTTCAACGCGGTTGCCGCCGAGATGCGCTTCGACGACCTGTCGAGCCTCTACGCCGCCGTCGGCGAGGGCCACGTCTCGACCCAGTCGGTCATCGAGAAGGTGCTCGCCTCGCTCAACCACGAGGCCGACCAGGAAGACTCCGAGATCACCTTCACCCCGAAGGGACGCTCACGGCAGCTGCGCAGCAGCGACTCCGGTGTGCTTGTTCGGGGAGCCCCCGACATCCTGGTCAAGCTGGCCAAGTGCTGCACGCCGGTGCCCGGTGACGACATCGTCGGGTTCGTGACCCGAGGCGCAGGAGTCTCGGTGCACCGCGACGACTGTGTGAACGTCAAATCGCTGCTCACTGAGCCCGAGCGCATGATCGACGTCGAGTGGGCACCGACCTCGAAGAGCCTGTTCCTCGTGCAGATCCAGGTAGAGGCTCTCGACCGGGCGGGACTGCTCTCCGATATCACGCGCGTTCTCAGCGAGAACCACGTCAACATCCTGTCGGCGACCGTCTCCACATCGAGCGAGCGCCTAGCCCTGAGCCGGTACGTCTTCGAGATGGGTGACACCACCCACCTCGACCGCGTACTCAGTGCCGTGCGGCGCATCGACGCCGTGTACGACGTCTATCGCGTCAATAGTGGTTGAGGCGTTCTAGCGCGATCTTCTTCCGCGGCAGGTTGCGCCGTCGACTCAGGTCGGCGACGACGTCATCCACGCTGAGCCCGTTGAGCGTGAGCAACTGGTCGACCAGTGCATGGTCGTAGTGTTCGCTGAACCGCGCGAGGTCGCTCACGGTGCGCAGGGGGGTGGTCACCGCCACTGACCCGATCCGCACCCAGTCCGCCGCAGCGATGACCACCTCTCGCACGAGCAGGCGGCGCGGGTGAACGCTGCGCGATCGCGCGCCGATGCTCGCGCAGAGCTCGTGGCGTGCCGGGGCATGCTGCAGCGCGCCCCAGACCCACGCCGCGCTGTGCTGCTCGACTATGAGCCGCTCGTCGCAGTAGTGCGCGAGCGATGCGGCCCGCTCTGCCACACCGCTCGGCTGGTCAATGGTCGTGAAGCCCTCGTCTACCGCGACCAACTGGCCGTCGAGCCGCAGTGCGTGCAGTTCGGCCACGGGCAGATCGCGGGAAGTGAGAACAGGCGAGAGACGCGTCATCCACGCAGTGTGAACGCTTCGGTCGCGTGACGTGCGTCATCGACCGAAACTGTGGACTACTTCTGGATGCCGCCGAGCCACGCCTTGCGCGTCGCGAGTGCCTCTTCTGCCGCGGCAATCTTCTTCTTGTCGCCGCTGGCCTTCGCTGCCTCGAGCTCGCGCTCCAGCTTGGCGATGGCATCGGCCAACAGGCCGCTGAAGCCCTCCGCGCGCGCGACCTTCTCGGGGTCGGTGCGATTCCAGTGCTCCTCGTCGAGCTTGCGCACGGCGGTCTCGACCTTGCGCAGGCGGTCCTCGACCGGCTTCACCTTGTCGCGGGGAACCTTGCCGATCTTCTCCCATCGGCGCTGGATGTCGGCGATCTTCTGCTTGGCAACGACGCGGTCGGTCTCGGTCAGCAGAGCCTCGGCCTCGGTCAGCAGCTCGAGTTTGAGGGCCAGATTGGCCTCGAATTCGACGTTGTCCTGCGTGTCGATCTCGGTCTTGGCCTGGTACAGGACGTCGCCTGCTGCCTTGAAGCGCGCCCACAGCGAGTCGTCGAGCTTCTTGCCGGCGCGGCCGGCCAGCTTCCAGTCGTCGAGGAGCGTGCGGTAGGCGGGAACGCCGTCGGCGCCCTTCGGCGCAAGTGCCTCCGCCTTCTCGACGAGCTCCTGCTTGCGCAGGCGGGCGTCTTTGTGCACGGCGTCCAACTCGCTGAAGAAGGCCTTGCGGTGTGTGTCGATGGTGGCGCGGGCGTCGCGGAACCGCTTCCAGAGGTCGTTGCCCTCGGTCTTGGGAAGACGGGGGCCGTCGGTCTGGTGCTTCTGCCAGCGGGCGAAGAGCTCGTCGAGCTGGGCGCTCACCTGCTTCCACTGTGCTTTGGCCGGGTCCTGGGCGGCGAGCTTCTCTGCCTCCTCGACGATTGCGGTGCGCTCGACGATGGCAGCCTGCACAGCGGCCTTGGACTCCTCGGACTGCTTCTCGGTCAACTCGCCGACAGTGCCGCTGAGGGCTTCGAGGCGCTTGCCCAACGACGCGAGGTCGCCGACCGCGTTGGCGGTGGTGACGGTCGCAGCCAGTGCTTTGACGGCCTTGGCTACATCGGCCGCGGGAGCACCACGCTTGGCGCGCTGCTCGAGCAGAGTTACCTGGCCAGCGAGCTCGGTGTACTTGCGCTCGAAGTAGGCCAGCGCCTCTTCTGCGGTGCCGTCGGGGTACTGCCCGACTGCGCGCTCGCCCTCGGCTTCACGCACGAAGACAGTGCCGGTCTCGTCGACGCGGCCCCACGGAGCCTGATCGTTTGATGCCAAGATACTCACCTTGCTGTTGGGGGGTCGCCTGCCTTTAGCGACCGGCCACTAGCCTAGGGCACGCGCATTTGAGCGACGAGACCGTCTACTGAACAGTGACGCTGTCGATGAATGTCGGGATGACCGGCGTTCCCTCGCTACCGTCGGCGGTGGTCGCGGTGAACCCGCCGGAGACGACCTGCGTCACGAGCTGGTCGAGGCCGCTCGTGACCTTGCCAATCACGGTGTAGCCGCCGAACTGGTCGCCCGGAAGGCTGGAGTCGCCGTAAACGATGAAGAACTGGTGCCCGTTGCCGTAGGCGCTTCCGGTGCGTGCGATCGCAAGGTAGCCGGCGGGGAAGAAGCCATCCGCGGGCGCATTCTCGATCGGCCCGTATGCGTAGGCGCTCGGATCGGACTGTCCGTCGCCGTTCTCCGAGCCGCACTGCAGAAGCTCCGCAGTCCCGGGGCTGCTGACGAGGCGGTGGCAGGTCTTGCCGGTGTAGTAGCCGCTCTGGCTGTCGGTGACGAAGGCGGCGACAGCCTGGGGCGCGAGCGCGCCATCCAACTCGATTCCCAGGGGGATGCCGTTGATGGTGATGTCGCCGGTCCAGGTGCGGAACTCTGAGACCGAGATGTCGGGCACGTTGCCGACGTTCTGGCCTGCACCCGCGCTGGCGCTGGAGGAGGGCTCGGGCACGGGCGCTCCGGGGCCGGCCGAGAAGTAGAAGTACTGCACTCCCGCCACGAGCGCGGCGATGGCGAGCACGCCGATGCCTGCGATGAGGTTGTCGCGGAAGCGACGCTTGGTCTGCTGCGTGTGCACGGCCTGACGCGCGTTGTACGCCTTGAGGCGGTCACGTGCCTCGCGTGCTTCGCGTTCCTGGTTCTTGCTCGATGCCACGGGTTCCTCCAGAGCTGGCGGGCGATTGCCCTGTTGAACTTTACGGTGAGGTACTCAGGCTCACCAAATGGGGTCAGTGGCCGCGGTTAGCATTGCGACTATGAATGCCCAGCCCGGCCTGCGCAGCGGGGCGACGCCCCTCGCGGTGCGCATGCGCCCGACCTCGCTGGACGAAGTCGCGGGCCAGAAGCACCTGCTGCGGCCCGGATCACCGCTGGTGAGCCTGGCGACTGACCGCACGGGCGAGCAGGGCTCCGTGTCGATCATCCTGTGGGGTCCTCCCGGCACGGGCAAGACGACACTCGCAAAGATCGTCGCCCACACCTCCGGGCGCCACTTCGTCGAACTCTCCGCGGTGACCGCCGGCGTGCGCGACGTGCGCCAGGTCATGGACGAGGCACTCTCGCGGCGTGACCTCTACGGCATCTCTACCGTGCTGTTCCTGGATGAGATCCACCGCTTCACGAAGGCGCAGCAAGACGCCCTGCTGCCAGGAGTGGAGAACGGCTGGGTCATCCTCGTTGCCGCGACGACCGAGAATCCCTCGTTCAGCGTCATCTCGCCGCTGCTCAGCCGCTCGCTGCTGCTGACGCTCGAGCAGCTCACCGACGACGAGCTCGGCGATGTGCTCGACCGCGCGGTCAGCGATCCGAAGGGCCTCAACGAGAAGGCCACGCTCGATCCGGCCGCCCGTGCGGCGATCATCCAGTTGGCCTCCGGTGATGCGCGGCGCGCGTTGACGGCACTGGAGGCATCCGCCCTCTCAGCGAATGCCGAGGCAGCGGATGACGCGACGCCGGTGATCACCGCTGAGATCGTCTCCAAGGCGGTCGACCGCGCCCTCCTGCGCTATGACCGGCAGGGTGACGAGCACTACGACGTCATCAGCGCCTTCATCAAGTCGATCCGCGGCAGCGATGCGGATGCGGCAATCCACTACCTCGCGCGCATGATCGAGGCGGGGGAGGACCCGCGCTTCATCGCGCGCCGGGTCATCGTCAGCGCCGCGGAGGACATCGGCATGGCTGACCCCCAGGCCCTCGTGATCGCGGTCGCGGCAGCCGACGCGGTGCAGCTGATCGGCATGCCCGAGGGCCGAATCCCGCTCGCCGAGGCGGTTGTCTACCTCGCGACGGCTCCGAAATCCAACGCGGCGTACATGGCAGTGGATGCGGCTATCGCCGACGTGCGCGCCGGAAAGATCGGCCGAGTGCCCACCCACCTGCGCGACGCGCACTACGCCGGCGCGAAGAAGCTCGGCCACGGCAAGGGCTACAAGTACGCGCACGACTCCGAGCTCGGTGTCGTGGAGCAGCAGTATCTGCCCGATGAGCTGCGTAACGCCAGCTACTACCAGCCCACCGAGCACGGTAATGAGCGCGACGTGTCAGCGCGCTGGGACAAGCTCAAGCGCATAATCCGCGGCAAGTAGTGGTAATCTGTTTTAGTTCCACGACCTGATCTCTGAAGCGCGGCTGCAGACGAGACCACTGGTCGAGAGGTGCAGGGCTGTAGCCGCCCCGCCTCGCAGGACATCCCTCTAACTTCTTCAGATGAGTTTTGCGCGCGCATGCGTGCACGCGAGCCGCTGATTTCCATCCGTTGTTTGATCAGTAAGGACACTGTGTCTACCAAGTCACGTACCCGTAGCAAGACCCGCCTCTCGCGCGCTCTGGGCATCGCCCTGACCCCGAAGGCAGCCAAGTACCTCGAGAAGCGCCCCTACGCTCCGGGCGAGCACGGCCGCACCAAGCGCAAGCAGGACAGCGACTACGCGGTGCGCCTGCGCGAGAAGCAGCGTCTGCGCGCCCAGTACGGCATCCGCGAGGCTCAGCTGAAGATCCAGTTCGAGGAGGCCCGCAAGGCCGCCGGCCTGACCGGTGAGAACCTGGTCGAGCAGCTCGAGATGCGTCTCGACGCGATCCTCGTTCGCTCGGCGATCGCCCGCACCACGGCGCAGGCGCGCCAGATGGTCGTGCACCGCCACATCCTCGTCGACGGCCAGCTCGTCGACCGCCCGTCCTTCCGCGTG
>Ga0247740_1001009_pt1 | contig 12438 bp, 10 predicted proteins | sample UWRJL148409B2_FD_180942 | JGI IMG/M metagenome (GOLD analysis project Ga0247740, IMG submission 180942) | Plant litter microbial communities from Arlington Agricultural Research Station in Wisconsin, United States - UWRJ-L148-409B-2 | ecosystem: Environmental > Terrestrial > Plant litter >...
CGGAGAAAGCCATATCCTCCACAATGACATCGAGACCTTTGCTGACCACACCCTTGCCAATGCGCACCTCGAGCACGATTTTCGGATTGATCTTGTTCTTGATCTGGCGCGAGGTGAGATCAGCAACATCAGTCGGGTTGAAGCTGAACTTCCAGTCCATAAGCACAATGTCATCCTGAGCCTTGGGATACGTCTTGACGTGCTCCAATCGCGGGGGCTTTGTGCCCAGCACGAACTCTTTCAGGCGCAGGCTGTCGAGAAAGGCCGGCGTAGAGGTGGAGAGAACCTGGTCTACAGAGGCCACAATGGACTTGCACAGAACTGGTGCGTAGATGGGCCAAAACTTGACCAAGAAGCTGTTGATCCACTCCAGCGACTCGGTGTCCGTCTCCAGCCTGTTCTTGGCCATCTCGCGATTCAAGTCGTCTCGAGCATTGCGACGCACGCGGCGGATCGAAGTTCGATAGTAGGTCCCGCAGATGGCCATGACGCAGAACAGCCATCCAAGACCGCCGCCCAGCACGGCCACGACCCAGGAGGTCAGACACGCGAATATGATGATGCCCGTGTTGTGGTACCAGTCGCCAAAGAACTTGTCTTCCAGCTTGCCCTCCAACCACGTCTGGTGGTCGAGCAGAGACGCCTCCTCCTCCTGGTTCTCCGAGCCGGGCATGCCGAACCGCGGTGCCCATCCCACCCTTGCCCATTCGCTGTCTTCGTCCATTCCCGGCGCGTGGCCGTTCGCCTTGGCGGTTGAGGGAGACTCGGGAGCGTCGAGCGCGCCGGCTTTCGAAGGTGGAGGGAGATCTAGCTTGGGGCCGCCTCCGTTCTGGTCTGAGGCCAGGCCAACAGCACGCGGTTTCCGCTCGTGATGGAATCCAGCAGGGACATGCTACCAGATTGTCAGCCCAAGTCACTCGCACCACACACGCACACACACAACCCATCTCCACTTACCGCCTTGGCCTGCGCCGCCTTCTGCTCAGGAGTCGCATCCGGATCAAACTTATACGCCGCGCTGCCACCCCTCTGCGCCTCCTCCAGCACCTTGTTCTCGGCCTGGTCCGCAGTCACGCTCGAATTGGGGTCCCGGGCCGCCTCCAAAGCACCCTGCTGCTTCAGCTCCGATGCGCGCGAGAGACTCGCCATGTCCGCGGGTGCAAAGTGCTCGTGTCCTAGAATAATAATACGACTGGATGGAGCTCAGGGTCGGCGGACGGGCGTGCGGAGGTCCGACCTCAACAATGAAATGGGAGCGGGAGTCCAGCCGGGAGGGGGAACAATTGTCGGGGCTCGCCGTCGAGCAGCGCTGCAATGGGTCGGGGGAGTCGCGCAACAAGGAATTGCAGGCAAGAAGGAGCGGTAGGAGGATGGGCGGCGGGAAGGGCTGCGGTGGTTGCTGGCAGCTGCGGCACAAACCTGCTTGCGGTGATTAGCTTAGCTGGCAAGCTCCCGCGTCGTTCGCCTGGGCTGTACAGTATGTAGCCCAGGCCCTGTGGCCGCCGCCTGTGGCTGCTGGCTAGTAGAACTCACCCCCACAAACTAGCAATGGCTCGAGCTGCGGACGGTGCAGCTCCGGGAGCGGTTCACAAAGGAATGAGGTGGAGATGGACGATGGAGAGAGCGACTGCAGTCATGCTGTGTTGGATGCTGGGGCTCCTGAGCATCACAGCCAGCGCGCGGCCGATGACGAGTGTATTTTCCGTGCCCTGGCTTCCCGCCATCCTGGTCGCCTCGGTGCTTGGATGAAGCTCCGGCCTCCTGTCTGCCCATGCAGCTCCACCGAAGCGTGCGCTTTGCATTGCCCGTCTGCCCAAGGCCTCGACCGAGTGATTGTCTGCCCAACCATGCACTACATACGGCCTTCCCTTCTCCTCGTACAAAGCAACGTGTATGGCAATCAACATCAGCATGAATACCAGCGCTTACGTCCCCTCCCAGCGAGCGGCACGCGAACCGATGCCAACCCAGCTGGATCTGACTCCCCCGCCGGCTGAGCCAATCACGCGGGCGACAGACGCCTGCACCACTGTGGCACCACCCACGCGTCTCCACAGGATGCGGATCGAGCGGCCAGGATCTTGTCCCCGCGCCTGTGGCTGTACGGATGTCGTGCCGTGTGCTTTGGATAAGCTCAGCTCCGAAAACGAAGTCTTCTTGGACGCATGCTGTGGGCGATAAAATACCTCGTCCGAGCGCGTGGAACGGCGGCTTCGACCTCGGGACACGGCAGCAGTCCACGTCTTGCGTCTGTGGTAATAACAAAACCATGTAGATCGCAACGCACTGTTCGAAGATCCTCATGGCTGCGAAGTCCACCGCCACACTGCATGTGGACCCCTCTTATTAGCTTACTGCCGTCTCCACTTCCCCAAATTACCACACCATCGTGACAACCAAAGCACATTCAAGTCCATGAAGCATACGCAGGACCAATGACACTATGCAACACAACACATCCGCCGTTACGCCACTCCACCAACTACACAAATCCGAAACCCACAATCTTGCAATCATTCGCTGCCAATGACGAAGGCAGCGCAGCTCAAGGTACACCTGAAGATGAAACACCTCTAGAAAAGCTTTGTAGACTGCACCTTTGTTGTATCGCCAAAGAAAACTATTGCACGGTGGTGACACGCTACCATAGACCTCATAAAACAGACAAAGAACAGTCTCATCCCCATAAGTTCGTCATGTCGTCCCTCATGCCAGCTGAACACGCCCCAACTCCATGCAGCGCTTGCGCTTACTCAGTATACCTTGTCGCCAAAACCAAAGCAAAGAAAGACAACCAAAGCAAAGAAAGACAAAATCCAGCAGTTCCTGTTCCAAAACGAAATCGAGCTGAGAAGACGTCAAACATCGCCTCCTCAGCCAGTAACCCTAGGCCCTCAGCCGTACCATACCCCCCGCCACTCCACATCTAGCACCATCATCGCCACGTCTGCTCAACAGGATACCGTCTCCCCGCAGCCCCAACCTGCACCACACCAGGCACAGCCACAGGCACATAACGATGCGCACGACTTCCCGCCTCTCTCCCCTCGCGACTCCTCTCTCTGCTCGGCGTCTCCCTCTCATCCCATTCATCCTTGACCCGATCGTGGCTCCTCGTCCTCCCGCTATCACTCCGGTCCTTATCCCTATCTCTGTCACGATCCCTCTCCCGCGGATAATCTTCGCTCCGCCTTCGATGTCTACTCGTCCCACTCAACGGCTCGTACTCCCGCTCCCGCTCACGGACATAAGGAGCATCCATCTCTGGTGATGGTGCTGTATAGCGGACACTCTGGGGGCGGTAGCTTTTATGGGGTGCTGGCATGGCAGGTCTGGGACGCTCGTAGTACTTGGTAGCTTGGAGGTTGGCGGCGGCAACGTGAGTTGCGAAGAGTGGTGATTTCGTAGGGCCGTAGTTTGGACGCAGAACGTCTTCCTTCCTGCCTGGACCAGGGGGGCGAGGGTCGTGTGAATAGCGACGTTCGGAGGGAGGTTCGTCATAATATGGGGGAAAGTACTCTCTGGGTGATGTCGCAGGCTCGTGGGAGCGGCGGTGACGGAGTACGGGCGTGCGACGGCGAGATGGCGGTCGATCTGAATCCGAATCCGAATCTGTCGTGGACAGGGTACTTTCTTTCCTCGGTGGGTGAGGCCGCTTGTGTGATGGATATCGAGGTGCTGGTGGCGGGCCCCAAGCAAGCGGCGTGGCATCTTCATCCGAGTAGTCGTCCTCATCCCGCGTTGGTGTCAGACTCTTTCTCCTGCTGTTGAAAGGGTTTAGCATATGCCTCACACTTTTTGATATGAGCTTGCTTCGGTTTTCGACTCGCTCGTGCTCGTAGGGTCGCTCTCTGGAGTAATGTCTGATGATGGGTGGTCGCGGTCGAGCTTTCCGGTACAGAGGGTCTGAGAAGTACTTCGCAGCCGCGTGCTTCTCGTCTGCCGAACCTTCTGAGATCTCGCTCGAGGTTCGCGGATTAGGCTCATCGACGTTGACTCGTCTGCGGGGCCGTTTCTCCTGACCCACCACGTCCGGCTCCGCCTCTCTTCTTAGTCTGTCGGCCACGCCTTCGTACCACGTTTCCATAGCATCGTCGGGTCGGCTAGGGAGACAATCCTTGGGCAACACCTTGGGAAACATGTCGCCAGTTTTGGGGTCTTTTACGTCAAAGTGGGCAACAGCATTCTGCAGGAAGCCAACATGCTCTTCCGGGCCAAGTAATAGCTGTATCGTTTGCCACGTAACGAAGCCTTTCTTTTTCAGCGCTGGTATGCTCGGACTCGTGTAGCCGTCATCCTCCACCCCAGGCTGCAAGCTATGAAACGCGCCAAGCGAGCGGTATATGAACGATATCGATGAGGGAGGTGTCTCGATAAACAAGACATCGTAGTTTCCGCCTACCGCGCGGTAGAAAGCTGCGAGCTGAGACGGGGTGAGGTCGGACGAGTCGCTGGGCTCAAACGTTATGCTCTACCACGCTCTGAGGTTAGTAGCTGGCCACCGTAGCTGGCGTAGTTGGCCGGCACTCACGATGACCTCTGCGATCCCCAAGAGCAATCTGTCAAAAAGCTCCGTGCCACACTTGTCCGCCTTGATCAGATATCCCCAGTACTCGCACGCTTCTCGATGTGCCGTGTCCACATTGGCCGTCTCTTGCGCCGTCGTGTCACTTGCATCTGAAGCCATGTCGCCCTTCTAAGTCAACATTGATGTTCTGCGGGTTGGGATGTCGAACGCGCTGGTAAGGTGCACGGTGCCGAGAAGTTGCGGTGAGGTTCGGGAATGCGGTCGCAACACGGAAACAGCAGCACGAAGGTACTTGTGGCTGTAGCTATGTTATTGAGAGTCGCCGGTTGTGTTTAGGCATTCAAGCTTGCGCGAGGCGAATGACTGGTCGGCTGCGCCTCCGCAGAGTGCGCTGAGCGGTGCCGAGTGGTATGTTGTTTCGTGGAGTGGCTGGCGGGGCAGTGACTGACATCACTCACAACATCCCTGCCAGCGGGGCGTAGCACATCTATGCCACAATGCGCCAGGTACCACCGTCAGGCAGCAACATCACGCGGAACATCTTTGTAACAGCAGTGCGCAAGGTCAAATGGATCATGTATTACAATTCATATCCGTTGGGTGCAGCCACTGCGCCCGTTTTGTCTAGCTACAACCTTTCCCGTCGTCCATCAATCGTGAATAGCCCCCCCCAACACCCGCAGCAAATGCTAGGATAAATCTACCGAGCCGCAAAAGACCGCAGCTCTAGTGCTCGAGTAACCTCAGAGAACCCTGGACAACCACGTTCTCGAGGATCGACCCCGGCGGGATGTCGATGGTCTGGCCCTCGGTAGCAACGATAATGACCGTGCCCTTGAGGGTGACACCGCGACCAAGGTTGACGGGGCCGGTGATAGTAAGATGGTCGAGCTCGACAATCCTGGGGATGGACGGGATGCGAGACTGGAAGCTCGAGACCTTCTTGAAGTCGCTGCCGAGCTTGATCAGAGGAGCGGGGCCGAAGCGGTTGGGGTCGATGACGAGCTGGCCGTGCTGCAGCGTGTACAGATCGGACTTGACGAGCATCAGGTCGGAGCAAGTCTTGACGGGCAAGAAACGCCGCCTCGGCACGTTGACACCGTGTGCGTTCTTGAAGTGGCGGATAGCAGCACCGACCGCAGTCTCGAGCTGGAGCACAGAGACATCGGCCTCGCCCTTCTTGTCTGCCGGGATAGACTTTCCGTTGGGGATAATCTCCATGGCAAGCTCGTTCTGCTCAACAACGCGCTTGACGGCCTTCAAGTCCATCCAGATGTTGTTGGTGTTGAAGTACTTGAACTTCTTGATCGACTTGAACTCGTTGACGTGCTCCTTGGGCACCTGCGCGATTTCGAGCAGGCGGACTGAGCCCTCGTAATCAATGATGGTACCACCCTTGACGTCGGCCTTTGTCTTGTCCGTCAACTCCATGATGTACTCCGAGTTGGAGTCAACCATGTGCTGGAGGATGCGGAGATCGACGACGGCACCCAGGTTGTCGGCGTTGGACAAGAAAAGAATCTCAATGCCGCGGTCGATGAGCTTCTCGAGGATTCCAGAGTTGTACAGCGACTCGAACACGTCACCGTGGCCTGGCGGGTACCAGTTGGCCGTGTCGGCGTCGGCAGACTTGGGCGCTGGGAGCAGCGAGTCCTTTAGAATACGCGGGTACTTGGATTGGTTGAAGGTGAGGATGTCGATGTTGTGGCCCTCGTACTTCTTGATGATGTTGGCGGTGTCGGCGTCGGTGTTGAACGAGTTCATCAGCACGAACGGCACGTTGACATCGTACGTCCGGTTGAGGTACTCGATCTGGCGGACCGACAGGTCCAAGAAGGACATGCCATCACGGACCTCGATGACCGACTTGGGGCCAACGCAACCCATGGAGGTACCCAGACCACCGTTCAGCTTCACCACGGCCAACTTGTTCAGGTATTCGACCGCCTCGGAGTTGGCGAGGTCATCGTAGTTGACGACCTGCTCGGCTTTCGGGGGAGCGATGCGGTTCCAGTCAATGGCATTGCCCTTAGCCTTGTCATTGAGGTATCGTCGGAAGAGGGCGAAGAAGTTGTCCATTTCCGTCTCGAAGCGCTGCCAGCGGTTAGCATCGTTCCGCAAAGGAGGAAATGGGCAATTCTGGCAAATTGCGAGAGGAGCACAGACGAGTGTTTGACCACTCGTACGCAGATCGCTCATGTCTGCCAGAATTGATTCAGGATTGCGGGGGGGGTAGACTTGCCTTCTTCTCGTTGGGGTCCGTCACGGTGTCGGACAGCTTGTTGAGGGCATTTCGCATCTGCGAAGCCGCAACGTTTGTGGACGTGTTCTCGAACGCCTGGTCTGCGGTTAGAGTGATGTCGCCCATGTTCGTAACTCTGAAGTCGAATCTTGATGGGTTTGGGCTGAGGCTGGCTGGCTGGCTGTCGCGGAAACGCAGACAGAGGAGTGCTCCTTGTGAAGCTGCAGGGCTCGGTGGGATGGCACTGGTGCGAAGACTACTCGCAGAAGCTCGCAGCACGCAATTCCGCAGTGAGGGTGGAGGAAGCTGCGTGGCCCATCCGACCCGTTTGAAGAAAGCGAGTACTTGCAGAAGCGGCGAAGCTCCTGCCTCGACTGAGCGCCCGCCGCCTTCGTCGGAGTCCCATGCACAGCTTCTCGCAGCCGTTTGGGCCCAATGGCGGCGCAGCGTGCTCACCACGAAGGCCACAGCCGAAGGGAAAGGGGTGGTAGGCGGAGAGAACAAAAGCAGGAACTTACCACATGTGATTGCGACTTGCCGTGGTGACGCTGGGTGAAGTCGCCGTCGCCTTGGCCGCCTGCCGCGGCCGAGGGCTTCAGGTGTGAGGGGATCGCTTTAGAGGCCATCTTGTGTGTCTTTGGTGTGGGAGGGGAGTAGGCGCTGGGAGAGCAGAGGTGGACAGGAGAGACAGGTCCGGGGAGCGGGTCGGTTACGCTAACGAAGGCAGAGGGCAGAGTGGACAGTCGACCCTGGGTCTGTGCGGCGATGGCGGTGACGTGGGGCAGGTTCTCGGCCTGGCAGCAAGAAGAAGGCGGGATGGCAAAGGATAAATTCTGATGAAGCTGCTCGCCGTGGAGGCCTTGCGTGATTTTTATACGTCGCCCGCTGGCCCTGCCTAGCCCGCAAAGCCCCGAAGCCACCCTCCCTCCGCGGTCAATGGCCGCAAGCAGAGGTGATCTGAGGTTTGGTCGTTATGCAACCCGCGAATCCAACCGCCCCTCACCCCCTCACCAGCCCTGGTTCCTGCGTCGACGGCGGCGTTGGTGGCGATATTCCCATCTGTTTCTGTCCGAGGGAGCAACCAGAGGCCCGTCTCTACGCAGACACGACCGTTGAGCGCAGGCACTCTTCACCAAGTCACGATGCACAATTGTTGTTGGGATCCACGGTGGCGGCCATAGCTCCCTGGCTGCAAAATTTATTAAACCCCCCTCGTCTCCGCGCCGGCATGGCTTGCGCTCCTGCTGCATGTCTAACCCTACCGAGTAAGCCGCTGCCAGGGTTCAGATGGCGGTCTGTCCGTTGGCGACTTGATCGCCCGCTCTATCACGCTATTTGGAGCGACCCGCGAGGATTCGCCCAACAATTGCACCGACTTGCAGTCTGGACGCCGGCTGCAACCCATTTCCACCCTGCAGACGATAACGCTGAGGCCCGTAAAGCTCCTTGGGCTCACTGCCGTGGCGAGGGCCGGCCAAAGAAATCTTCACGCGCCACAGCTGTGGCGTCCACGTGCTCTCCCACGCTGGCGCACGTGGGGGTATAGAGGCCGCGAGGAGCTAAACGACGGCTGCATGTCACCTTGACAACCACGTTGAACGTGCATGGAGGCGGTTGAATTGGTGAATTGGTTTTCGTTGGCTTTTTGCCGCACATTTAACTTCCGATACATCGTGTCATGTTCCATAACCCTTGAGGCTGAGGTGTAGCGAAGTGCAGCCGTGGTGGAAATGATGTTGGCTTGGAGCAGTCGCTTTTTCCCGAAATCGTCCCTACATCCCCGTTCCCGATGTTGAAAACAATAAAAACGCGAGCCCAGCTGGGCGGCATAGAGTATTGGCAGATAACACAGACAGCCACGCAGTAAGAACGAGAAAGCAGCGGCTGAAGCCTCTCCTAGTAACGCCGCGGGAACCATCAAACTTTTACTGGCCGCAGTATTTCGATAGACGGCGCGTCTGCAAAGGGAACAGCGAGTGGTTTGTCGACTCGTAATCTGATATAGCACCCTTCATCTTCCTCTGCCGTGAAAAACTGGTCTCGGAGCTGGCGTACGACCATGGTCGATAGGGACTCCAGCGTCTCAAACGATGAGTTCGATATCGCCTGGCGTTGTCAGCTCGGTTGCCATTCGAGAGATGCAGCACTTACGTCTACAACTATGGCTTCCAATTGGGGGTAGTCGTCTGTCCGAGATGGCCTGATGCATTCGATCCACAGATTGACAATCACCGGTTGCTTCGCCGTTCTTTCGTTCGAATTGACACCGATCAGGCAGGGTATCCGTACATTGCGGAGGTGCAGGACAGTAGATATTTCCAGGTCTTCGCCGACATGCGTCGAAGAAAGAGAGAATCCAGCACCATCGCCGAGCATACTGCTCTTCGGGTACATGACATCGATTTCGGTTGCTAGCAGGCCTGTGTCGCCCTTTGTCTCCATGATCTGTTTTAGAACCTCACCAGCAAGGCCTCCGGTAGATTTCCAAGCGGGAAGTTTCTGAACACAGCTTTGAATGTCTTTGCTGAGCTTGCCGTAGTGTACTGTGCTGTGATCAAGCGCATCTGCTTCGGCGGCCGAGTCGAAAGGTCGAGCCAGATGTAGCGTGACGGTGATCAGAGTTCGTTGCTGCTTCCGCCGACCCCACACATCGACTCCAGCGTTCGCCGTTACCTCCAGATTTTGGACGCGGATCTTGTCTGTGATGGGGTACTTTGCCAATCGAGCAGACCAGACGGCCTGTCGAATGTGCACGGGAAGGATCTCTACGGCCATGATGGGGGACAGTGCAAACCAAGGTATGCAACGTCCTTGCAGTATCTTTGTGCTGAGGCTCCAAAATGTGCCTGCAGGTCCTGAGGCTTCGATTGAACGCAAAATGGAGCTGCAAAAAAGGCATATGACGCCCTTCCGCCCTGGCGACAGTCTTTCGCACTTTTCCCAATTAGGGCGCTAGCGGGGCTCCGCCATAGCTCTGCCTATAGAATGAGCTAGAAGCTCCGACGAACATTTATTTACCACACCACCATCTGCCTCCACGCCCAGTATACCGCTTTACCCCATATTCCCCCTCTCACTACATCCAATCATTCATCATGGCCGACGCGCTGAAAGCAGAGGGCAACAAGCTCTTCGCCGAAAAGAAGTTCGAGGAGTCCATGTGAGTTCCCCGCAAACTCCGCCACAGTGCCTGCTAACACCATATAGCGAGAAGTTCTCACAGGCTATCGAGCTCGACCCCTCAAATCATGTGCTATACTCGAACCGATCGGGTGCCTACGCCTCGCTGAAGGACTACACAAAGGCGCTCGAGGACGCGGAGAAGGTGGTGGAGATCAAACCGGACTGGTCAAAAGGCTGGGGACGCAAGGGCACGGCGTTGCATGGTGGTGGTGATCTCGGTATGACACACAGGTATCTAAGGAAGGAGACTTGTGCTAACAGCGCACAGTCAGTGCAACGGACGCTTTCGAGGAAGCTCTCAAGCTCGACGCAAACAATGCGCAAGCGAAGTCCGGCCTCACATCTGTCAGGCGGGCAATCGAGGCAGAAGCCCAAGCCGATGGTGCTGGCGACGACGCATCTGGCGGGCTCGGCGGCCTGTTCAACGACCCGCAGATGATCCAGAAGCTCGCCGCCAACCCAAAGACGGCATCCCTTCTGGCAGACGGCGAGTTCATGAACAAACTTCAGCAGCTGCAAAAAAACCCGAACGATGTGGGCTCGGCCATGCAGGATCCTCGGTTCCTGCAAGTCATGAGCGTGTTGCTGGGTATCGACATGCAGTTTGGCGGAGCTCCAGGAGGTGCTCCGCCGGCCGGTGGTGCGGCCCAGAATGCTGAGGAGGACGTCGACATGCCCGATGCGCGCCCCGCGCCGAAGGAAGAGAAGGCGCCCGAGCCGGAACCCGAGGTCGACGAGGAGTCGGAAGAGGACAAGGCGGCGAAGGAAGCCAAGGCGAAGGCCGACGAGCTGAAGAAGAAGGGCACAGAGTTCTACAAGAAACGCCAGTTTGATGAGGCCATTGAGAACTACACCAAGGCATGGGAAACCCACAAGGACATCACCTACCTCACCAACCTTGGCGCCGCCAAGTTCGAGAAGGGTGACTACGAGGGCACGATCGAGGCTTGCAACCAGGCTGTCGAGTATGGGCGCGAAATCCTCGCTGACTTCAAGATGATCGCGAAGGCGTTCGCCCGCATTGGAACGGCATACGAGAAGCTGGGCGACCTCGGCAACGCTATCCTCTACTATCAGAAGGCACAGACAGAGCACCGTACTCCAGAAGTCCTCGCTAAGCTCCGAGCTGCGGAGAAGAACAAGATCACGAAGGAGAGGGATGCGTACCTCAACCCAGAGGAGGCAGAGAAGGCCCGCGAGCTGGGAAATGCAAAGTTCAAGGAATCGGACTGGCCGGCTGCCGTCGACGCCTACTCAGAGATGATCAAGCGTGCACCAGACGACCCGCGCGGCTACTCTAACCGTGCCGCTTGCTTCATCAAGCTACTCGAGTTCCCCTCTGCGGTGATGGACTGCGACGAAGCTATCAAGCGAGACCCCAAGTTCATCCGAGCTTACTTGCGCAAGGCTCAGGCCTACTTCACCATGAAGGAATACAGCAAGTGTGTTGATGTTTGCACACTGGCCATGGAGCAGGATGAAGGCGGTAAGAACGCTCGCGAGATCCAGGCCCAGGAGCAGAAGGCTCTCCAGGCTCAGTACTCGGCACGCGATGGCGAGACAGAGGAGCAGACTATGGAGCGTATTCAGCGGGATCCCAGTGTACGTCCACAAAATACCCATTCGAGATATTCAGTACTAACAAAACATAGATTGTCACCATTCTGCAAGACCCGGTCATGCAGAGCATCCTGCAGCAGGCGAAGGAGGACCCGGCTGCTCTTCAAGAGCATCTCCGGAACCCTGGCATCAGAGCCAAGATTCAGAAGTTGGTGCACGCGGGTGTGATCAAAATGGGACGATGAACGGTTTGATGGAGAGGTGTGCTCAAGTAACAAAAGTCGACAGAGCACGAGTGAGGATTCGATGCACGATCTAAGTCACGACGAACAGATTTATGTATATTCTTCCAGGCGCAACTGCATAGCGAGTAGGTAGCCGGTTCACACAAATGCTTCACACTTCACGTACACATCCTATTCACACAGTGACTAAATACCACTTATGAAATCCAACAGCCGGAACAACGCCCCATTCTCCACCCTACACCCCTCCCCCTGCCTCTGCGCCCGCCTATACCCCTGATACAACCACAACCGTATCGTCCCTGCATCGACGTCTCGGAAGTTCTGCTGCGATATCATGACGTAGGCTTGGGCACACAGCGTAGTGCTTTCTGAGGGCAGCGGCGCGGGTCGCGTTTTGCAGGTGGAGCATTCGGGGTCTGCGGAGGGTGGGACAACTGAGGCGGGTGTATCTTCGCAGCAGGGCGGGGGGCCTGCGATGTCGAGGGAGGTGGTGTTGGGGATGGGGCTCGGCAGGCTGGAGAAGGCATAGAAGGTGTCGAGAAAGGTGTCTGGCTGGATGGTGGGCACGTAGAGGGCAAGTCGTTGTGCTGTTGTTGACGCATGTGCTGATGTCCTCCCGTCCCTCGTGTGCAGACTCTCCACACCTTCCATACCCCCATCCAACCGCACGTCCTCAT
>Ga0247740_1001010_pt1 | contig 12429 bp, 10 predicted proteins | sample UWRJL148409B2_FD_180942 | JGI IMG/M metagenome (GOLD analysis project Ga0247740, IMG submission 180942) | Plant litter microbial communities from Arlington Agricultural Research Station in Wisconsin, United States - UWRJ-L148-409B-2 | ecosystem: Environmental > Terrestrial > Plant litter >...
GATGATGCGTCGAATGCTGTGAAGGGCATGATCCGGCGCAGGGGCGACAGATCGTTCTCTGCAGTACCTAACCGTCGGTCAGCGATTGCGGCGGTTTGGTCGCCAAGAGCACGCTAGGTGCGAGGTGGCACGGGAGGTTTCGGTCCGGTGCGCCTTGCAACCTATGGGTTGTGAGGCGTCTCGCCGACGTCCTTCTCGTTTCGCGAAAGGCCTCGAAGTTTCGCTGTGTCTCCTTTCTTGCAACTATGTGTCGCAAGCCCGTGTTTGAATCAACGAACGAATAGTCCGTTGCGAGGCAGGGAGTACGGCCATGGCGAAGCTGATTGGGTACGCGCGCGTTTCGACGCGGCAGCAGACCTCGGACCGCCAAGAGGTGGACCTGCTCGCCGCTGGGGTCCGCCGCGACGACCTATACCTAGATCGCGGCGTGTCCGGGGCACGAGCGTCGCGGCCGAATTTCGACATTGCACTCGACGCCCTGCACGCCGGCGACACTCTCGTCATCACGACCCTCGATCGGCTCGGCCGGTCCACGCAGAACATGCTCGCGTTCTCCGAAGAGCTGAAGGTGCGAGGTGCGGGATTGCGTGTCCTCAACCTTGGGGGAGGGGACGTCGATACCTCTACGCCCATGGGGGCGATGCTTTTTACGATCATGGCCGCACTCGCTCAGATGGAACTCGAGATCAAGCGCGAGCGTGTCGTCGACTCGGTGAGCAAGCGGCGAGAGGCCGGCAAGGATCTCGGGGGACGTCGGCAGTCGATCAGCGAAAGCCAGATTCGAAACGCGCTTCGGCTTGTGGATGCCGGGGAGCCGGCAGCACAAGTTGCGCGCGACTTGGGCATGTCGCGAGCCACGTTCTACCGTCGCTCGCGACATCTGCCACTGACCGACTGAGCAACGACGTCCCGAGGTAAGCGATAACACCCGGTCTACTTTCTTGGCTTCCGGGTCTTCCCTTTCCGACGTGGTTGATCTCGCTGACCGGTCATGGACTTTCGCATCTGAGCGGTGGTGCTTGCGGACTCCGCGGGCTGCAGCAAAGCTGATCTCCTGTCCTCATCCGAGTCGAGTTTCTCTGGAATCGCCTCGTAGTAGACAGCGAACATCTCTCCCGAGCCGCCGTCGAATGCAAAGACAGCAGAGCGGGAGATGCCCAATTGATGGCCTTTCACCCGTGCATACGTCCGCATGCTGTGTTCCCACGCGACGTGGTCATCGCTACCTGATGGCGTGGCCCAAACGAGAAGCCAGCCGCCATCGTGAAGTGTGTGCACAGGGATGGTGATGCTGCGGGCGAGCTGACCGTTGCGTGATCCGCGCACCACGTCTCGACCGTGTCTAGCCATGCGCGCTTGGGCCCGTTTGTCTCCCGACAAGAGTGTGGCTTCGATAGATAGTCTCCCGAGCGGATCTATTCGGTCGATGCTCGCGATGAGCCCGTCGATTGGGCTCGGTGAACGGCGCGGTTTCGGCGGGCTGTTTGGAACCGCCGGTTTGCCCGCCTCCCGCGGCCGGTGCGTCTCGAAATACCATGCGTCGAGCGGATCTGTTCTGCTCGTCACAATTCCCGGTATCTGGTTGCGCCATCGAGCTTGTTCTGCTGGCGATGGCGGGTTCAGGTATGGATAGATTGCCCGCACCTCCGCCGGATCATCCTCTACGTACAGTCCGGCTTCGAGGAAATAGAGAAACAGGTCAAGTTCATCGGGCGCCGTGAAGAGGACCGTCGCAAGCGGGTGACGGCGACGTCGCAAGTAAAGGAGGAACTCGGCCGGATGAGCGGTGATCTCTGCGATTAGATCGAGGTCATGGATAGACACCGTCCAAGGGACCGACTCAGTGCCAATGAGCCCGGCTTGGACCAGCTCAGCGGTTGCGGTGGAAGTCGAGCCCAGATCGTCGAGACTTACGGCGATGGTGTGGAACTCGCGCAGGTGGCTTAGGTCGACCCAACCTTCTCCATGGATAAGCAGTCCCTCGTCCAAGGAAATGCGACGCAAGAGCCGGTCTGCCTGTTCCGCTGCTTTCGTGATGATGCCGGTTAAGTCTTTCCGCAGGCGTGAACCTGAACCAGAACGAGAGCGAGGGCTCAGCGCGACCGCCTTATCTTCAATGATTAGGGCGACGTCGTCGAGGATGATCAGGTGGTCTCCCTCGACGCGTTTGGTATAGGCCGCGGGACCGCTTTCCTCCTCTTTTTCTGTGGCTGGGACATAGTAGAGAATCGAATGCCAGGCGCGAGTGGGACTGACTAGCCGGTGGAACGCTCGCTGAGTTCGATCTTCCAGTACCAAGCCCCTATGTTCTTGGTACTTTTCCCAGCCCGGGCTGGAGTGCAGCGCGAGTTCTAGCCGCTCGCGGATTGCGCCTTGCGTCAACGCCGAATGCACGAGCATTGCGCGAGACGACGCCGTGCGTACGACGGGGGAGAGACGGAAAGGATTGCCGCCGGATAAAAACTCCTTGACCGCATCGCTGGCGCTTTGTGCGGGATCGGGCTTCCAGGAGAACGCCTCCAGAACCGAAACGACTACGTGCTCCGGCAGGTGGCTGGCCCTGGCGAGGTCAGCACTAGATACGGAGGCAGCAACATCATTGGGGTGTAGGGCCCGATCGAGTTTGAGAGCGGCGTCGGCGATATCTGCCTTTGACGCGATGCCAAGTTCTCGTTTCCGGTTGGTCTCAGCTGCAAAGCGAAACCCGTGCTCTCGTCGCCGGTTCATGTTCGTTGTTTGCAGCTTGTTCAGAGCGGCCAAGACCTCCTGAGCTTCCGCGATTCCGAAACCGAGGCTAGAGCGAAGATACCGGTCGACATTGCTGTCGCCAAAGAGCAATTCGGCCGTCTCCTGTAGCAACTCGGGATACGAAGAGCCTCGCATTGTGGCTTCTGTTGCCTGCAGAGTCGCTTTGATTTCGGCTAGTGGGTCGGCTGGATCGGCATTCACGATACCGAGCAACGAGCCGAGGTTGAGTAGTTCGCCGGCGTCGGCCAAGCATTCTTCGATTATCGAGGCCGGGTTGGCTGCGTCAGTTGTCTCGAGCGGTTCACCTTTCAGCGCCACCAGCGCAACCAGCTCTACGCGGGCAAATCCGTCCTCAACGCCAGCTTGATATGTAGGCTGCCCAGACTGCCAGGGAAGCGCGCAAAGTCGCGCTTGCTCAATTACGGCGATCGGTTTGAAACCGGTCAGAAGTTCAAGCATGTGTTCGACAACTGAGTCGATTCGCGAATCCAAGCTCGCGCTTGGGTCCTGCGGGTCCAGGGCGGCCAGCGTTGATATGCCGGCATCGACCGACGCTGCTAGGACCGAGGCATGAATGTCGATCGAACCGCCTCGGGGCATTCGTCTTCGGTTGCGCCCCGGGCTACTCATTTGAGTATTCCACCACATCCCGCCCCTGCGCTGCATCGTCGGGTCGAAACAGCAGCATTTTTACGTTGGTCATGAGTGACACATCGGCACGGCCAAGTAATTAGCCGTCTAGTCTCGGTTCAGAAACAGGACCTTGTGCCGCGGTGCCACCGACATGGTCGATGTCCGAAATAGACAGAACGGCGGCTATGTCAACCTACGACGAGATCTATCAGCGGATCATTGCCGAGCACGATGGTTCCTCTAGTCCGAGGACTGCTGCGGACAACACATTGTTGACCGCGAACAAAGTCGCGACGTCCGACTTAACGATCGTAGAAAGAGCAGCGCTTCGCTTCGTTTGTTCCTCACTAGTCACGAATGTCGGCATTGATCTCGTCAGCCATGAGTTAGTGACAAAAGGAAAGGATTTAGCTCTGCTCGCGATGAATGACACTTCTCCGGATCAACCCCTGCACTACCAGTGCATGTACAACGTCGCGAACGCAACTGGCGCCTTGTGCGACTTCGACGTGCCGGACGTCGGGACATGGGAAGAGCGGGCGACGGCTCACGTTGAGAGCCGTCGAACTCACCGTGTTCAGCTTCGGCGCGCTAGAACCCTGTTTTTCGCTGTCGCGACTTCACCAATGGCCGACCCGCATTCGCGATCGGCCGCATATTGCAACCTGGCGAATTCACTCGATCACTCCGGGAGATGGGCCGAGGCGTACGACTTCTATCTTCGTTCGTTGGAGGTGGATCCGTCGAACGGCAACGCCGCCGGCAATCTCGCCCAACTTCTGATGGCGCGTATTCAATCCGGTGTCGGACAAACCGGCCACATTGCAGCGGTCTACGACAAGTACGTGAAAATGGCCCACGACCTTAGAGATGGCACTGTCGATTTCGCAGGCCACGCGACGGCCGCCCGTTGGGACGAACTCGACCCCACCTTGAGTCCAGGACATCTTTCACACGGGTTAGAGCTTCCCGTTGATGAATATAGGAACTGGGTAGCCGAGAATCGACTGGCTTTGTCGCCCGCCGTCGAGGGATTAGGAACCGAGGATCCGCATTGGGATAGCTCCGTGATCGAAACCCTGTATGGGTCGACCCCGGAAGAAATGTCACCACCAATCATCGCCGAGATGAACGTTCTGAAGTCTGACTTTCTCGTGTCGCGGAGGTTGGCATACGACGGTTATACCGATGTCGCGGCCGGCCCGGAGCAAAAGGCCGACGATTCCGGCTATTACGTGGAAACACTGGACTATTCGCTCTACGGTCTTCAATACTCGCGACTTTTCCTGGCTCAGCGGTCAGCTCTCGATGTCTTAGACAAGACGGCAGTCGTCACAAACGAACACTTCGCCGCCGGCGTCAGACCTCACAAGGTGTCGTTTCGAACCTTCTGGGCGACGAAAGACGGCAAGGTCCGTCCGGAGCTAGTAAAGGGCCCAACGCGGGCATTGCCCTCTTACGCGCTGTCCGAGCTTGCGTTCGATATGGAGCCAGAGGGAATGTATGCGCCGTCGCAAGCCCTTCGGAACGCTGGTACCCATCGTATTGTCCACGCCTCCCTGCTGGAGTCGACCGGTGTGACTGTCGACGCGCGTAGTCGCGTTGACCTTGACGAGCTTCTGGACTCGACCGTGCTCGCATTGCAGGCGACGCGTTCTGCTTATCTATACCTGATCGACCTCGTAGCAAGTTGGAACCACCCAGAGGATCATCCCGGCGAGTTCGCGCCCTTCCCATCGTTCGAATACTCGCAATTCGACCTCGAAGGTGACCTGTCCGTTGATACCGCCGGTCTTGCAGGCGATCTCTCTGACCCGGCTTCTGGTGGCCAGCCCGGGGTCGGATAGCCAAGGGCAGATGCGGTCGGGCTCCCGGGGAACTGCAACGCTGACCTTTCTCGGCATGGGACGTGTCCGGCACGAATCATCTATGAAGCACCCGGAGTCCTGCAGACCTCGAGTTCTTCGGCGAGGTCCCAAGTATTCGAACCCCGATGGGACCCTTCGGTTGGTCATCGTCGCACTCCCGCACCTGATGTCTAAGTGACGAACTGCGCGAATGGTCTGGCGCTGACTAACCGACGGAAGTTACGTTGATGGGAGTCGAGCGTTCAACTCCTTCCGGTATATGCGGGGCACGCCAGTAGGTAATAAAGCTTCTTCTGCTCTACTACTTCAGTGCTTGTATAGCTCGTTGAATTTCGCTTCAACCCACAGCACATAGAAAACGTCACCGGCTTTGAACCCGGCGAATGGCAGGTTACCGTCGTGCCGAAAGACCATGTACTTAGTTCGCGTTAGCGCGTCCGGAATCTTTGGCCTGAAGGAGCTCTTCGGGAGCATTTCATAACCAAGCCCGTGCTTGGTGTGGGTGCCAAGCTCGGTCCAGCTGAACGCACACCGTTTGAACCATTTCAGGAGAAACTCGGAGCGCTGGCGTTCGTTCAGCTGCTCGATTCCGAATCGCGGTTGAGCATGGCGAAACGACAGGAGCAGGTGTCCGTCGTCTTCAGGGACCGTCGATTTCTTGACGATGTCGGCGGACGCTGAGGGCCTCCCGCTCTTCCGATCTGACGCTTTACCCATTTAAAGCAGCGAAGAATTCTTTCATCTTCGCCTCAGGGATGGCGGCTCCCATGACATCAGCATCGAACGTCGATTTCCAAGGCGCTTCGCTGTGTGTCCGATTTCGTAGCGCCCATGCCGCGATCGGCCCGTATGTGTTCCAGATCCGAATCAGGTGCGCTTCAACGTCGCGGTAGTTCTCCCACGCGAAGTCTTCACTTATCGTGTCATCCGGCTCAATAGGACCTGACCCATATGTCTTGAACCGCCGGTACTCGGAGGGAACAACTGGGCCGTGCGCCCACGCTTCAATCCTGTCGCCGAAAAGCTGGCCGCGGCCCTCGCCTAGGTGATGTCCCTGAGCGTAGTACAACAGCTTTTGCAGCTTGAGGTTGCTAATTTCGGCGTCGTCGGCTTCAGCCCAAGCAAGGAACCAATCAGAGATAGCGGCAGCCGTGTGATGTGCGGTCATGCGAATCTCTCCATTCTGCGGTTCATTTTTCTGACGGGGTCGACGGTCACAGCATACGCCGCACCGCCGATTATCGAGCCCGCCTCGCTAAGCGCGAACACGCATTTCGGTTTGAGGACCCGGTATGACGCTGAGGCTTGGTCTGGGGCGGTGCGAAATCAGCGGCGTACTTAGGCGGGACATCGCCCAATTGACATAATCGTCGATATCAGGACTTGTGCGAGGGTCAGAACCTTGGAGGTCGAACTCGACGATCACCCGCGTCGGACTGTGCAGGATAGGTTTGGCCGGGACGAGGTGGCGGTGAGTCCGCGGAGAGGTCAACGGTCGATATTCGACCTGTTCGATCCCTGTCGGGTGCAAGTTGTGGCGATCTTCGACCTTTCAGCTGGCTGCGGTTCGTCGACGGTGCGAGCTGAGGCGTATCCACACAGCTGCGATAAGTGGTCCGGCGAAGTCAACTGTCACGGCTGTCGTGTTGCCGTCACGGCGGAGCAGAAGCCCAGCTTGACCGTTGACCGTCCGCTCGGTGACCACGATTCCAGGCTGCGCTATCCCGTGGATAAGAAGGGGCACCGCGTCGTATTTACCGCTCACCATCCTCACGTCCGGGCGGTCAGCGTCGCCTGATTCCACGACAACCGACACGTCGAGGTCCAGAAGCGACGACAAAGTGCGCGCATCCCGACCCTCGGCAGCGATTCTCAGCTCCCGAACGACCGTGTGATGGGACGGCCTATGCGCCCGCCGCCAGAGGGCACGCCACCACACCACGCCCGTCTCGAACGATCCTTCTCGCTGTACCGCCGCGACTGGCATTGCGTGTCTCGATTCTCTCTGGGTGCACGGCGAGTGATTTCGCCACCGTGGAGCTACCAGATAAGACCGTCGAACAGGTGTGTTTGTGACACACCGCCATAGCGGCGCAAGCGTTCTATCCGGTTGTGCCGACATGCGGGCGCGTCCCGCCGTCACGAATCGACCCCGTCCCTTGTCTTAACTAGCGACCCTCCGAATTGCTCGCCAAACGGCGACAACGACGTGGTAGCTCCCAATGACGAGAGGTACGCAGCAGAGCAAAAGGGGGCAAGGAAGGAATAGGACAATGCGACGCATTGTGATCATCGGTGGTGGCTACGCCGGCTTCTACACGGCCTGGAAGCTAGAGAAGCGGGTCCGCGAAGCAGAGGCTGAAGTCTTCGTAATAGACCCGCTTCCCTACATGACGTACCAGCCGTTCCTTCCCGAGGTGATGGCCGGCTCCGTCGAACCCCGACATGCGCTCATCTCCTTGCGTCGCCACCTGCATCGGACCGAGCTGATCACGGCGACGGTCACGCACATCGACCACGCGAACAAGTCGCTCGAGGTGCAGCCGGCCGCTGGAGAGGGGTATGACCTCCGGTACGACATCCTCGTGGTCACCGCTGGAGCAGTGACACGCACTTTCCCAATCCCAGGGGTGCAGACCGAAGCTATCGGGCTGAAAACCATTGAAGAAGCTGTCGCTATCCGTGACCGACTGATCGCCAACTTCGACCTCGCGTCGGCGCTCGAGCCCGGCGAGGAACGGTCACGGCTACTCGCCGTCACATTCGTCGGTGGAGGATTCGCCGGTGTCGAAGGCTTCGGGGAGCTGCTGTCGCTGGCAACGTCGTTGCTGAAGTCCTACCCTGAACTGTCATTCGGCGAGCTTAACTTCCAATTGGTGGAGGCCCAGAGCCGCATCCTCCCCGAGGTCTCTGACAAGGTCGGCGCTTGGGTTGTCGCGGCTCTCGAAGATCGAGGCGCCCGGATCCACCTGGATACGCAGGTCCTCTCCGCCGTCGACGGACACGTCGTCCTTTCCAACGGGGACCAGTACGAATCAGATCTGATCGTGTGGACCGCCGGTACCGCGGCGAACCCGCTGCTCACCAAGCACACCGATCTACCCATCGACGAGCGTGGGCGGCTAATCGTCGGCGCAGACCTGAGGGTCCGAGACGCCGACGGTGCAGTTGTCGCCGACGCATGGGGAGCCGGCGACAACGCCGCCGTACCCGACATCAGCAAAAATGCTGCACGATCCACAACCGTGCCGAACGCCCAACACGCGGTTCGTCAGGGACGTCGACTCGCCGCGAACCTCGTAGCAGCCCTTCGAGGAGAGCGGCCAACCGACTATGTCCACCCGAACCTCGGAGTAGTCGCAACGCTCGGCCTCTATACCGGGGTCTTCCAATCGGGCCCCTTCGTGGTCAAAGGGTTCCCTGCTTGGCTGATGCACCGCGGCTACCATGTCTTCGCTATTCCGACGTGGGAGCGCAAGATCCGTGTGCTCGCCGTGTGGGTTCTGGCTTTCCTGCTTGGTCGGGACATCGTCTCAATCGAAAAGACGCAGCACCCGCGCGACGCCTTCGAACAAGTCGGGACACGGCGATGAGCAGTCGACCGCAACTCACCGACCGTCTAGCAGCCGCCTACACGACGTCGCGGGCCGGACAAGCGATGGCGGGGCTGAGCCACCGAGCCGTGCCGACCCACTGGTCGTCCATGTTCGCCGAGATCGCCCTATTCAGCCTCGTCATCGTTTTCCTGACTGGCATTTTTTTGACGTTCTTCTTCGACCCGTCCAATACGGTCGTCGCCTACAACGGAACATACGTGCCGCTGAAGGGAATCGAAATGTCCCGGGCGCTGGACTCGACTCTGCATGTCTCCTTCGAGGTGCGCGGCGGGCTGCTGATGCGCCAGGCTCACCACTGGGCCAGCCTGCTCCTTCTCGCCGCCATTGGCATGCATCTTCTCAGCATCTACTTCACCGGCGGTTTCAGAAAGCCTCGCCAGCTCAACTGGATCGTCGTTTTCTTTATCTTCGTTCTCAGCCTCATCGGCGGCTGGACCGGATACGCGCTCCCCGACGACATGCTCTCCGGCAGCGGCCTGCGGATCGTTCACGGAGTGATCCTCGGCATTCCCGTAGTAGGTACGTGGTTGTCGTTCCTCGTCTTCGGCGGCGAATTCCCCGGGGCGATCATCGCCAACTTCTACCCACTGCACGCAATCATCGTGCCTCTGGTGATCATCGCTCTCGTCGGGGCCTACGTGATGCTGCTCGTCCTGCAAAAACCACCGCAGTTCTCGGCGCCGGGGCGCACAAACGAGAACGTCGTCGGTATCCCGCTCATCCCCAACTACGCAACGCGCTCAGGCGGACTGTTCCTCATCGTCTTCGCCATCGTCATGATCATTTCCGCAACGATCACCATCAATCCGATTTGGGACTATGGGCCGTCCGCCCCGGGAGACGCGACTGCCGGCAGCCAACCCGACTGGTACATGGGATTCCTCGACGGCGCGCTACGACTGGTTCCCCCAGGATGGGAGATCGTCCTTTTCGGCCGTACGTTGTCGATTGCGATCCTCGCACCCCTGACGGTTGTCGGGCTCTTCATGGGGTTGGTCGCCGTCTACCCGTTCATAGAGAGCTGGATCACCGGCGACAAACGCGAGCACCACATTCTCGACCGCCCAAGAAACACCCCGGTACGCACCTCCATCGGAGTGGCCGGAGTGCTGTTCTACGCGACATTGTGGGGTGCAGCGAGTGCTGACCTCGTGGCGACCCACTTCAGCCTGTCGATCGAGACCGTCATCCACTTCTATCAAGCGATGCTCTTCCTCGGCCCGATGATCGGGTTCACCGTTGCCCACAGGGTCACGATCGCCCTTCAGATGAAGGACCGCGACCTCGTCCTCCACGGCACGGAGACCGGACGCATCGTGCGACTACCAGGAGGGGAGTACGTCGAGGTCCACAAACCGCTGAGCCCATACGAACGATGGCGGCTGGTGGATTTCGAAGATAACGAACCGATGCGGGCCCGCCCGGACGCGCGGGGCCGCAGGACCGTCACCGAGCGCCTACGGGCAGCGTTATCCCGTGCCTTCTTCGAGGACCGGATAGCGCCGGTGACACAGAAGGAACTCGACGAAGCGTCGCACCGTTATTGAGAACCCCGCCGTGAATCACAGGCAAGACGGGCATGCGTCGCGGCGAGGAAGCCCGCCCGGATATATCGCAAAGGTCCGCAGCCAGTAAAGTATCGCGCTCGTCACGTCCGCTCGGACGGAAAGCAGTGACCGCGGTTCTCAGTGGACCGCTGCACCGTTTCCGGGCTGCGGCACTGATTGCGGTAGCGTTGCCCCCGATTTCCCCTCATCTACGACAGGACGGACCGATGGCCGACAGCGACGCGTCAGCTGCGGCGGACCTAGAGCGCGCGGCCTCAGAGTTCGAGGAAATGCGGCCTCGGTTGTTCGGCATTGCCTACCGCATGCTGGGCAGCGTCGGCGAGGCCCAAGACGTAGTGCAGGATGCCTGGCTTCGCTGGCAGACGACGGACCGCAGCGGCATCCGGAACCCGGCCGCGTTCTTGGCGACGGTGACTACGCGCCTGGCCGTCAACGTCGCGACATCGGCGCGGGCGCGCCGCGAGATGTACGTCGGACCGTGGTTGCCCGAACCGGTGCGCACCGACGATGACCCCGCTTTGGGAGCGGAACGCGCAGAGGCCCTCGAGCTCGGCCTGCTGAAGCTTTTGGAGCGCCTGACTCCGCGCGAGCGGGCCGTGTATCTGCTCCGCGAGGCGTTCGACTACTCGTTCGCCGACATCGCCGGAGTGCTCGAGACGACAGAGGCGAACGTGCGGCAGCTCGCAAGCCGCGCCCGCCGCCATATTCAGGAATCTCGCCCGACGTCGGTGGCGAAGGAAGAGCGCAGCCGGCTCTTGCACGCCTTCGTGTCCGCCGCGCAGACCGGCGACCTCGTGCAGCTCGAGCAGCTGCTGGCAGAAGACGTGGTGTTCTACGCGGACGGCGGCGGCATCGTTTCTGCTGCGCGCCGTCCAGTCGTCGGCCGTGACAACGTCGTGCGCTTCCTGGCCGGCGTGCGCGAGAAGTTCACATTCGACGCCCGATTCTCGGTCGTGACGGCGAACGGGGAGGACGCGATGCTCGTGACCCGCGACGGAGCCCCGTACATCCTGGGTGCGATATCGGCGGGGGAGAACGGGATCGACGGCGTCTACTTCGTGCTCAATCCCGAGAAACTCGACGCCGGTCTCGGTCGTCTTGCCTGACGCGTCACAGATGCCGTTGCTGTGCGGTCTTAACGACGGGGCCGCGAACGACGCGGCCGCTCGGACAGATCAAGGAGCAACGCATGAAGGTCACCATTTTCGGTAATGGTCTTATCGGCAGCCAGCTGGCCGCACGCCTGAGCGTCGCCGGACACGAGAGCAGGGCGCTCGGTCGTCGCGACGGCATCGACACGACGACGGGTACCGGACTCGCCGCGGCGGTCGAGGGCGCCGACGTGGTCGTCGACCTGACCAATTCCCCGTCGTGGGCAGACAACGACGTGCTCGCGTTCTTCCGCGACTCGACCACGAACCTCCTCGCCGCAGAAGAGGCTGCGGGGGTAGGCCACCATGTCGCTCTCACCATTGTGGGCGCGGACCGGTTGCGCGATGCCGGCTACATGCGCGCCAAGCTGGCTCAGGAGGAGCTGATCGAGACAGGCCGGGTGCCGTACACGATCGTGCGCTCGACCCAGTTCTTCGAGTTCATCCCCGGAATCGCGGAGTCCGGCACCGTCGACGGCGTCGTCCACGCCACCGCGGGAGCGTTACAGCCGATCGCTTCCGCCGACGTCGTATCCCGCTTGGTCGAGATCGTCACGGGATCTCCGCTCCACGCGACCATCGAGATTGCCGGCCCGGAGGTCCTAGGCATCGACGAGCTCGCCCGCCGGTACTTCGCATCCACGGGCGACAACCGGAGCGTCGTGACCGACTCCGCCGCCGGATACTTCGGCGCCCAGCTCGACGGCACGGCACTTATCGCGACTCCCGGGGCCGGAACGTGGATCGCGCCGACGACGCTCGACGACTGGCTCCGCGACCGATGAGGTGATCCGGGCGACGGATTCGTCGCCCGGATGTGGCGAGTCCTTTCGCCCACGTAGGA